>ERZ761603.870-NODE-870-length-24024-cov-40.898369_pt1 | contig 24024 bp, 19 predicted proteins | sample MGYA00511879_ERZ761603 | MGnify/ENA primary metagenome ERZ761603 (study PRJEB28899, sample SAMN02850040) | bioreactor sludge metagenome | biome: EBPR Sludge; feature: EBPR Bioreactor; material: flocular biomat | place: Australia: Thorneside Wastwater Treatment... | reverse complement strand
AAAAGGCGAAGTCGACGACGACGAAAAATACCAGAAAGAGAGCCGCGTGCGTCCAACTCCACTTCCACAACGCACGCACGACGACGAAGGCGAGGATGGTATCGATCATCATCGTCAGCGTGACGGCGATGCCGTAGGCCGAAGCCAGGTTCGACGACGAGCGGAAACCCAGGACGACGATGATCACCGTCAGCAGCAGCAGCCAGTTGATGTTCGGCACGTAAATCTGTCCCTTTTCCCGCTCCGAGGTGAAGTTGACCCGGATGCGCGGGCAGTAGCCCAGCTGCATGGCCTGGCTGGTGAGCGAAAAGGCGCCGGAAATCACCGCCTGCGAGGCGATCACGGTGGCGACGGTGGCCAGGATGACCAGCGGGATCAGCAGGATCTCGCTCGGCACGAGCAGGAAGAACGGGCTCTCGATCGCCTTCGGGTCGTTGAGGATCAGCGCTCCCTGGCCAAGGTAGTTGAGATAGAGCAGTGGGAATACATAAGAAAACCAGGCCCACTTGATCGCCCGCCGGCCGAAGTGTCCCATGTCGGCATAGAGCGCTTCGCCGCCGGTGATCGCCAGCACCACCGAACCCAGCGCGAGAAAGGCCATGCCCTGATGTTCAATCCCGAACGACAGCGCGTACCAGGGATTGATGGCGGCCAGCACCGACGGATACTGGATCACGTTCCACAGGCCGAGCGCGCCCAGGGTGGCAAACCAGAACATCATCAGCGGCCCGAACAGCGCCCCCACGGTTGCCGTGCCGTGCCGCTGAAAAGCAAAAAGCGCAACCAGAATGGCGACGGTGATCGGCAAAACGTAGGGCTTGAGCAGCGGCGTCGCCACTTCGAGCCCCTCGATCGCTGACAGGACCGACATCGCCGGCGTGATCACAGCGTCGCCGTAAAACAGGGCAGCGCCGAAAATGCCGAGGGCCGACATCATCCAGAGGACTCTCGGCGAGGCATTCGCTGTACGCAGCGCCAACGCGGTCAGGGCCATGATGCCTCCCTCGCCCTTGTTGTCGGCGCGGGTGATGAACACGACATACTTCAGCGACACCGTGATCGTCAAGGCCCAGAACACCAGCGAGAGGATCCCCAAAACGTTCTCCGGCGTGACTGCCAGGGGATGGTGACCGCCGAAGACTTCCTTGACGGTGTAGAGCGGACTGGTGCCGATGTCACCAAAGACCACGCCCATTGCCGCCAGTGCGGTCGCCGCGAGCCCCGACTTCTCGCCGTGTGGCGCATTCTCTGCCGTCATCCCCCCTCCCGGAATTTCACTCGATCGATGTCCCGAGCCATTTCTGTCTCGGTCCAAGCGCAGCTTGCACCATCCGGCATTTTCTCACATATGAGATGCGTACGCCGCACGCGAGCACATGCGGAACGACTACAACTCGACCTGCGACCCCAGTTCGACGACCCGGTTAGGCGGTATCTTGAAGAAAGCGGTTGCGCTATCGGCGTTGCGGAACATCCAGTTGAACAGGATCTGCCGCCAGCGCGCCATGTGCCGCCCCGGGGAAAGCGGCAAGCGGACAACCGTCTCGCGACCGAGGAAGAAGGACGTTTCCATCATGTTAAAGGACAGCCCCTGGTCGGCGCACAACGCCATGGCCTGCGGCAGATCGGGGTCGTCCTTGAAACCGTAACGGACGAACACCCGATAAAACCCTTCGGAGAGCGCTTCGACGCGCACGCGCTCGCCGTCGGGGATGTGTGGCACGTCTTCCGTCACCACGTTGAGCACCACGACACGGTCGTGCAAGACCTTGTTGTGATTCAGGTTGTGGAGCATTGCACGCGGCACGCCTTCCGGGTGAGCGGTCAGGAACATACCGGTGCCCCCGACCCGCTGCGGTCCGCCCGCAGCGATTCCCCCGATGAAGGCGTCGAGCGGGACAGACTGCTCCTTCTGTCTTTCGGACAGCAATCTGCGACCGCGCCGCCAGGTGGACAGCAGCACGAACACCGAGCAACCCACGGCGAGCGGAAACCAGCCGCCGTCAAAGATCTTGGTCACGTTGGCGGAGAAGAAAGCAAAATCGACAATGACGAAGAACCCCAGGAACAGCGCAGCCAGCGGCCAGCTCCACTTCCAGAGAGCACGGACGACAACAAAGGCGAGAATGGTGTCGATCATCATGGTCAGCGTGACGGCAATGCCATAGGCCGACGCCAGGTTCGACGACGAGCGGAACCCGAGGACAACAATGATCACCGTCAGCAGGAGCAGCCAGTTGATGTTCGGAACGTAAATCTGGCCTTTTTCCCGCTCCGAGGTGAAATTGACCTGGATGCGCGGGCAGTAGCCCAGTTGCATCGCCTGGCTGGTGAGCGAGAAGGCGCCGGAAATCACCGCCTGCGAGGCGATCACCGTGGCGACCGTGGCGAGGACAACCAGCGGGATCAGCAGGACCTCGCTCGGCGCCATCAGGAAGAAGGGATTCTCGACTGCCTTCGGATCCTTGAGGATCAGCGCCCCCTGGCCAAGATAATTGAGATAGAGCAGCGGAAAGACGAAAGCAAACCAGGCCCACTTGATCGCGCGGCGACCGAAATGGCCCATGTCGGCGTAGAGCGCTTCGCCACCGGTAATCGCCAGTACCACCGAACCCAGCGCCAGGAAAGCCATGCCCTGATGTTCGATGACAAACGCCCCGGCATACCAGGGATTGATGGCGGCCAGCACTGACGGATACTGGATCACGTTCCACAAGCCGAGCATCCCGAGGGTCATGAACCAGAACATCATCACCGGGCCAAACAGCGCCCCGACGGCCGCCGTGCCGTGGCGCTGAAAGACGAACAGCAAGACCAGGATGCAGACGGTGATCGGCAAAACGTAGGGCTTGAGCAGCGGCGTCGCGACTTCGAGTCCCTCGACCGCGGCGAGGACCGACATCGCCGGCGTGATCACGGCATCGCCGTAGAAGAGTGCGGCGCCGAAAATCCCCAGGGCCGACATCAGCCAGAGGACTCGCGGCGAGGCATTCGCCGTGCGCAGCGCCAGCGCGGTCAGGGCCATGATGCCGCCCTCGCCCTTGTTGTCGGCGCGCATGATGAACAGGACGTACTTGAGGGACACCGTGATCGTCAACGCCCAGAAGACCAGGGAGAGGATACCGAGCACGTTATCGGCGTTTATCGGCAACGGATGATGACCGCCAAACACTTCCTTGACCGTATACAGCGGACTGGTGCCGATGTCGCCAAAAACGACGCCCATTGCCGCCAGTGCGGTGCCTGCCAGACCTGCCTTCCCGTCTTGCGACGAGTTCTCTGCTGTCATTGCCCCTCCGTTAATGCACCTGGCGTACCTGCCGTCCGGTCCGACAAGCGCTGACGCAGCGGCCATCTTCGCACAGACGGGCCATCCAGGAACGTTCCTCGCGCCTAGGAAGTGCAGCAGCCCGATTGCCATTGTCCGAGCGAAAGGGAGGCTAGGCAAGGACTGAACGCAGGCGTCGCCTGGACAGACCGGAGGAATTCGCCCCCATTGCCTCGTGCCGAAAGGGATATCAAGCGGTTTCAATGGTCCAGAAGCCTCGTCCGACAGCCCGTGCAGGCTCGCCAGTGATAGAATCGTCAGCCCGTTGTGCATCCGATGATCAGAGGATCAGGGAGTCGATAGAGTGAGCGAAGAAAACAAGCTGCAGGTCCCTGAAATGCTGCACAAACGCCTTGCCGAAGTGCACCTCACTGAAGTGCGTTCCCTTCTCTCGCTGCAGAAACTGGTGGAAGATCTGGTCCGTGAGCAGGATATGCCAAACCAGGATGAAGACGGGGAACTTCAGCAGCAGTATCGCGTGGAACTGCGGCAAAAGCTCAAGCGGATGCCGGCACAGGAAGTCGCCTACATCCTCGAATCGCTCGAGCCCAACGAACGTCTGGTGGTCTGGGACGAAGTCAAGGAAGGCGCTGACCCGATCCTGGCGCTGCTCTCCGACGACGTGCTCGAGGAGTTGATCGATGACAGTCACTACCGCAACGAAAAGACGGCGGTCACCGCGTTCGAACTGCAGGACGGGCGGCTGCGCCAGCTCGCGGTCACTTGCCCGGAGGATCTGAACGACGTCCAGCCGATCTGGGTAGACCTGATAGCCCCGACGAAAAAGATTCGCGCCTGGATGAGCAAGCTGTTCGACGTAGATCTCCCCGACCCCGGCAACCTGACCGACATCGAGGCCAGCGCCCGCTTCTACGTGGACGAGGAGGGGCATACCCACCTGCACTCGGACTTCCTGCTCGACACCCGTGACGAATCCCGGAACGTTCCGGTGGCGCTGATCCTCCAGAATGACGTCCTGTTCACGGTCCGCAGCGAGGAACTGCCGGTGTTTCGCCTGCAAAGGGCACGCGCGCGGACCCGCCCCGGCTACGTCAGCAACGGCACGGACGTGTTGCTGGACCTCTACGCGGCCGACGTCGAATACTCGGCCAATGCGCTGGAAGATGTCTACGCCGAACTCGATCGAGTTGGCCGACAGGTGCTGCGCTCGCACACCACTGACCAGGAAGCTTCAAAGATCCTGACCGCGATTTCCGAGGCAGAAGACCTTAACGGACGGACTCGCCGCAGCGTCCTCGACACCCGGCGGGCGCTCTCCTTCCTGCTGCACGGCAAGTTCCTCTCCAAGACGCAAACCAACGACGTGCGTGAGATCCTGCGCGACATCGAATCCCTTGACGGCCACACCGCCTTCCTGTTCAACAAGATCAACTTCCTGATGGACGCCACCGACAGTGCGATCAACATCAACCAGAACAAGGACATCAAGCGGCTGACGGTGCTCAGCGTCATTTTCATGCCGATCAATGTACTGGCCGGCATGGGCGGCATGTCCGAGTTCTCGATGATGACCGAGGGTATTCCCTGGCCGATCGCCTATTCGGCCATGGTCGTTGCTATGGTGGGCATCGGTACCCTGACCTACTTCGGGCTGCGATTTTTCGAGCGGCGACGGACAAGCAGCAGTCACGCGGCAAATCGCCGGACTGACTGATTCCTGCCGGGGAACGGTGGCGCCGGTTACCAGGCCTTGAAAACCGCTTCGGCGGCGCCAATGGTGGCGGCGATATCGGCCTCGCTGTGCGCGGCTGAAACGAAGCCGGCCTCAAAAGCCGATGGCGCAAAATAGTGGCCGGCATCGAGCATCGCATGGAAGAAGCGGTTGAAGGCGTCCTTGTCGCATGCCATCACCTCGGCGTAGCTCTGCGGGCAGGCAGAACGGAAATACAGCCCGAACATGCCGCCGATCGCCTGTGCGGAGAACGCCACCCCCTGTTTTTGCGCTGCGGCAACGAGTCCGTCAGTCAGTTGTCTGGTGCGTTGCGCCAGCAACTCGTGGATGCCGCCCGCCTGCAACAGTCTCAGCGTCGCCAGGCCGGCAGCGACCGCGACCGGATTGCCGGACAGGGTCCCCGCCTGGTAAACCGGACCGAGCGGAGCGATCCTGGCCATGATGTCGCGCCGGCCGCCAAATGCACCGACCGGCATGCCCCCGCCGATGACCTTCCCGAGTGTCGTCAGATCCGGCATGACGCCGTAGAGACCTTGCGCACCCTGCGGACCGACGCGGAAGCCGGTCATCACCTCGTCGAAGATCAGGACCGAGCCGTTGCCGTTGCACAGCTTGCGCATCGTCTGCAGGAAAGCCGGCCGCGGGGCTATCAGGTTCATGTTGCCGGCGACAGCTTCGACAATGACGGCGGCAATCTGCGAACCATGCTCGGCAAAGGCGGCTTCGAGCCCGGCGCTGTCGTTATAGTCGAGAACCAGGGTGTGCCTGGCCACATCAGCCGGCACACCACCGGAACTCGGATTGCCGAACGTGAGCATTCCCGAGCCGGCCTTCACCAGCAGGCTGTCCGAGTGGCCGTGATAGCAGCCCTCGAACTTGATCAGCAGATCACGCCCGGTGAAGCCGCGCGCCAACCGGATGGCGCTCATCGTCGCCTCGGTCCCCGAACTCACCAGACGAACCATTTCGAGCGACGGCAGCAGCTCGCACAGCAGCTCGGCCATCTCGACCTCGCTTTCCGTCGGGGCGCCGAAGGACAGTCCCCTGGCGGCTGCCTCCTGCACCGCGGCGACCACCACCGGATGCGCGTGGCCGAGGATCAGCGGCCCCCAGGATCCGACATAGTCGATGTAGCTATTGCCATCGGCATCGGTGACGCGGGCACCGGCACCGGCGGCGAAGAAGCGCGGCGTACCGCCGACCGAACGAAATGCCCGCACGGGCGAGTTGACGCCGCCCGGGATGTGCTGCTGGGCGCGCTCAAAGAGTTGTTGATTGCGGAAACTCACGCCAGTCTTCCTTGAAAAGTTGATCATAGGCCGCCGCGCGAGCGGCCACGTCGGGCGCCTCGAAAAGGTCACTGATCACCGCCAGCATATCGGCACCGGCAGCCAGCAGGGGCGCAGCATTGTCTACGGTAATGCCGCCGATGGCGCAGGCCGGCAGCCGCAACTCGGCACGGCAGCGCGCGAAAAGCGACAGCGGCGCGCGCTGCGCCAATGGTTTGGTCGACGAGGCATGCACCGCCCCGAAAGCAACATAATCGGCCCCCGCCGATACCGCGGCGCGAGCGCGTTCAAAGTCGGCATAACAAGAGGCGCCCAAAAGGCGGCCAGGAGCCAGCGCTTGCCGCGCTGCCCGCAGATCACCATCGGCGGCTCCGAGATGCACGCCGTCGGCATCAACCGCCAACGCCAGGGCAAGATCGTCATTGATCAGCAGGCGCGCGCCAAACGGCTTGCAGAGGCTGAGCAGGGCACGCGCAGCTTCCGCGCGCCCCGCCTCGTCGGGACGCTTGTCCCGGTACTGGATGATTGCCGCACCCCCACTCAAGGCCGCCCCGACCCGAGCGAGCAGCGTCGCCACCGACAGACCCTCCGGCGTGATCGCGTAAAGGCCGCGCAGCGTGTGGCAAACGGGTTCAACCATCAGCCACACCATCGCCACCGCGGGTCCGGAAAAAGCGGTCCGGGATGAACTGACCCTTCCCGGGTCGGAAACCGGCTGCCAGCGACTGCCAGGTGTATTCCTGTGCAACCCGGACGGCCTGTTCCACCGCGAGACCCAGGGCCAGATAGGCGGCGATGGCCGAGGCGAGCGTACATCCCGAACCGTGGTAGCTTCCGGGCAGACGGTCCCAGGGATCGCTGCGTAGCCATCCGATACGCCGGCAATAAAGGCTATTCACCACCTGCTCCGTATCGTCATGGGTGCCGGTCAACAGGACATGGCCGCAGCCAAAGTCGAGCAGGCGCTGCGCGCAGTCGGCCAGCGTTCGCTGACGATCGTCGCCATCGTCGCCCTGCGCCAGGCGGCGAGCTTCGAGAGAATTTGGCGTCAGGATGGTAGTCAGTGGCATCAACCGTTGGCGCAGGCCAGCGATCATCTCCTCGTCGGCCAGCTCGTCGCCACGCCCGGAAGCGAGCACGGGGTCGACAACCAATGGAATATCCGGGTAGTCGGCGACGATCCCGGCGATCACCGCGATATTCTCGCCGCTGCCGAGGAGGCCGATCTTGAAAGCCGCAACCTGCATGTCCTCCAGCAAACGCCGCGCCTGATCCTCGACACAGTTCGCAGCGACTGCCAAAACGCTGCCCACGCCGACCGTATCCTGCACGGTCAGCGCCGTCACCACCGACAGGGGATGGCAGCCGATCGACGAGATGGTCATCAAATCGGCCTGCAGCCCGGCCCCCCCGGAGGGATCGCTGGCGGCGAAGGTAAGAACGATGGGCGGGGCGGAGCGTCGGTTCATGGGGGCAAACTGGCATCGGGAAAACACTTGCCCGACAAACTCTTGGCAGCGGCGCGAGGGTTTGGCTAGAATCCAAACATTTCCTCGCCGATTCTAACCGAAAACCGATGACGACCGCGCACACTGCAAGCGACCAACCCTATAAGACCTGGATGTGCCTTACCTGTGGTTTTGTTTATGACGAGGCTGCCGGCCTGCCGGAAGAGGGCATCGCGCCAGGTACCCGCTGGCTGGATATACCGATAAACTGGACTTGTCCGGAATGCGGAGCGCGCAAGGAGGACTTTGAAATGGTCGAAATCTGAAAACAATGCGGTATAGTACCGGCAGAAGGAAATCATGTTACATCCGGGACTTCCATAGACTTCCATAAAGCAACGCCCCGGAACACTCTGGAGGAGAGAATTGGCTGAAGCTGCAAATCTGCGCGGCGTCAAAGTCATGGTCATCGACGACAGCAATACCATCCGGCGAAGTGCGGAAATCTTCCTTGTCCAGGCCGGCTGTCAGGTGTTGCTCGCCGAGGACGGCTTTGATGCGCTGGCAAAAGTTGCCGATCACCAGCCTGACGTGATTTTCTGCGACATCGTAATGCCGCGGCTGGACGGCTATCAGACCTGTGCCTTGATCAAGAAGAGCCAGCGCTTCCGCTCGACGCCAGTGATCATGCTGTCATCCAAGGACGGCCTTTTTGACCGCGCACGTGGCCGTATGGTCGGCTCCGACCGCTATCTGACGAAGCCATTCACCAAAGACAGTCTGCTGCAAACGGTCGCAACTTTTGCACCGGCATCAGCCTGAAGAAACCGGAACGTGCTGCAAGGCTGCTGGGGAGGCCAAGAGGACATGAGCATCAGGAAAATCCTGGTCGTTGACGATTCACCGACCGAACGTCATGTACTGACGGCATTGCTGACCAGCAAGGGATATGAGGTGATCACCGCACAGAGCGGCGAAGAGGGGATTGCGAAAGCGAAAAGCGAGTTGCCGGACCTTGTCTTGATGGACGTTGTCATGCCCGGCCTCAATGGTTATCAGGCAACGCGAACCTTGACCCGTGATCCCGCGACGAGGAACATTCCGGTGATCGTCTGCACAACCAAGAGCCAGGAGACGGACAAGATCTGGGGCTTGCGTCAAGGCGCCCAGGACTACCTGGTCAAGCCAGTCAACGGCCAGGAGTTGCTGGCCAAGATCGCAGCGCTCTAGACGGTCGCCAGGGCATGAGCAAGAAGATCAGCCTGCATGAATTTCAGTCCTACCTGGCGGCGCGACTTGCCGGCACCAGCAACCAGAGTTCGGCCGGTCTGCTTGGCGTTCAGGCGGGGCCAGACTACTGGCTGCTCGACCTGGCAGACTCGGGCGAAATCGTTCCGCTGACCCCGCTGACCGAGGTGCCGTTGACCAAACCCTGGTTCGCGGGTATCGCCAACATTCGCGGGAACCTGCACTCGGTGGTTGACCTGTCAGCCTTTGTCGGCAAGGAAGCAACGCCGAGAAACACCAGCTCGCGGCTACTCCTGATTGGTACCCGCCATGGCAGCAACGCCGCCTTGCTGGTGAACCGGATGATCGGCCTGCGCAATGTCGAGGCCTTGAACCCCGAAGCGGCTGCGCCAGACGCACAGGCCTGGGCACCCGAAGCCTATACGGATAACGAAGGACGCCGCTGGAGCAAACTCAAGGTGCGAGAACTGCTGGCTGACGAGGCGTTCATGGACATTGGCGTTTGAGACGCTGTCGCATCAAGGAATCCTCGACAAGAGCGGTTTGCCTGGTCGAGGACGTGTAACCGGAGAAGAAAGATGACGCTCAAACTCAAGCTACCGGCTTTCTTGTCCCGGACCCCAGACCCGGCAGGCGAGACCGTTACGGCGCGCACGGTGCTGGATTCGGACCGGCCGGCAAGCCAGCAGAAAATCCCGTTTTCGGCCGATCTGCTGCGCCAGTTCCCGGTTGCCAAACAACTCCAGATACTTGGTGGCTGTCTGGTGCTGGTGATGCTGCTGATTGCGATCGTGGTCTACCGTGACAACCGCCAGGCGACTTTCAACACCGCCTATATTGCGACTGCCGGCGATATGCGAATGCTTTCTCAGCGCCTGGCAAAATCCTCCAGCCTGGCCCTGCTGGGTGACCCGGTCGCGTTCAAGCAATTGCGGGAATCGCGTGACAGCTTCGCCAGCAATCTTGAGCGACTGACGAGCGGCGGCGATCTCGCCGCCAGCTGGGTGCCACCCTCGCCCGAGCGTGTGCAGCCACAGTTGCAGGCACTCACCCAGATTTGGGAAAAGACCGACAAGAACGCGTCTCGATTGCTCGAAATCGAGAAGAATCTGATTTCGCTCGGCAAGGACGTCGCCTTGATCAACGACAAGAATCCGCAGTTGCTCGACCTGTCGGAACAGGTGGCAGCGCTCAAGCTGCAGAGCAGCGCCGGTGTCCGTGAGATTGCTGCCGCCAACCAGCTGGTGATGCTGACCCAGCGGATTGCGAAAAACGCCAGTGCACTCCTGCTTGGCGATGCGATCGACCCGGAAATTGCCTTCCTCCTGGGCAAGGACACGAACACCTTTCGCGACACGATACAGGCACTGAGCAAGGGCAGTGAAGCGATGCGCATCGGCGCGACGACAGACCCCGATACGAAACGGAAGCTGGGCGAACTCGACGCCAGTTTTGGCGAGTACCGGGCTGCCGTTGGCGGCATCCTCGGCAACATGCAGAAACTCGTCATCGCCAAACAGGCGGGTTCGCAGATCTTCCGTGACAGCGAAGAGTTGCTTGAAGTCACCAATGCCCTCGCGCAAGCGTACCAGAGCAGTGGCATGAACCGGACCGCCTATGGCATCGTGCTGCTGGTGCTGATCGCTCTGGCGATTGCACTGGTCGTTCTGCTCGCCAGAACCTACCTGACGGAAAGTCAGCGTCAGGCCGAACAGGCCGAGCAGGGCCGGCGTGAAACCGAGGCGGTCAACCGCCAGAATCAGGACGCGATCCTGCGCCTGATGAACGAACTCGGCGACCTTGCGGACGGCGATCTGACGGTCACGGCGACGGTCTCCGAGGACATCACCGGTGCCATCGCGGACTCGATCAACTACACGATTGAAGAGCTGCGCGTGCTCGTCGGCCGCATCAACGATGCGGCGGGACGAGTGACGCTGGCGACCGAAATCGCTCAGCAGACCTCCAACGAGTTGCTCGCTGCGGCAGAACGTCAGTCCGCTGAAATCAAGTCCGCTGGCCAGTCGGTCCTGAGCATGGCCTCTTCGATGACCGCCGTTTCCGGTGACGCCAACCAGTCGGCAACCGTGGCACGCCAGTCACTGGCTGCGGCCGGCAAGGGTGCGCGGGCAGTCGAAGACTCGATCAAGGGCATGAACAAGATCCGTGAGCAAATCCAGGAGACCTCGAAGCGGATCAAGCGTCTCGGTGAGTCATCACAGGAGATTGGTGAGATAGTCGAACTGATTTCCGACATCACCGAGCAGACCAACGTGCTGGCGCTCAATGCCGCCATTCAGGCGGCTTCTGCCGGTGAAGCCGGGCGCGGCTTCACCGTCGTTGCCGAGGAAGTGCAGCGCCTGGCGGAACGTTCCGGCGAAGCAACGAAACAGATCGGAGCGATCGTCAGGACCATCCAGACCGACACCCAGGACACGGTCTCGGCGATGGAGGAGTCCACCCGTGGCGTGGTCGAAGGAGCCAGGCTGTCCGATGCCGCCGGCCAGGCGCTGGCAGAGATCGGTGAGGTTTCCCGAGCGCTGACGACGCTGATTGAAAACATCTCGGGTGCCACGCGGGAGGCAGCCGACTCGGCAACCAAAGTGGCGCGCAAGATGCAGGAAATATTGCTGGTTACCGGGCAAACCACCGCCGGCACGCAGAAAACAGCGACGGCAATCGGTGAACTGGCCGGTCTGGCGACCGAGCTGAAGGGTTCCGTAGCCGGCTTCAAGGTAATCTGAGCGCTGGATTGGAGAGATTGTCCCTGATGAATGCCCCGACGGACTTCGACATCGGCCCGCTGACCTGGGTCAAGAGCGAGATCGACCTCGCACTCGAGCGTGCCGACCAGGCGCTGCAAGCGTTTTCTGCCAGTGCTGCCGATGGCGATGGCGATCTCACTCAGATCAGGTTCTGTCGCACCCATCTGCACCAGGTCGAAGGTGCCTTGACGATCGTCGGTCTGGACGGAGTTACCCAATGTGCCGAAGCTCTGGAGTCCCTGCTTGAGGCAATCGAGAAACAGGAGCGGCCCGCCGACCCGGCTTCGATCAACCTTGCGCTAAGAGCGCTGGCCGCGCTGCGCCATTATCTGGACGATCTCATCAGCGGCCAGCCCAACCAGCCCCTGAAACTCTTGCCACTCTACCGTGAGGTGCAAGCGGCACGCGGCCAGGGGCGCGTATTCCCGAGCGATCTTTTCTTTCCCGACCTCCGTGTGCGGCCACCACGTCGTTCCGGCCCACCGGTCAGGCTCGCACGCAGCGAGTTTGACCACCGCCTCCGGCAGCATAGAGCACACTTCCAGCGTGGCCTGCTGTCGTGGTTGCGTGCCCCGAAGGAAGGCGCTGGCGTACCGGAGATGCTCGACGCCGTCAGACGGATCGAGGCGATCCAGGAAACACCGTCGGCCCGTGCCTTCTGGTGGGTCGCCACGGCTTTTCTGACCGCACTCGGGGAACGCGCGCTGCCGGCAGATGCCGATGCCAGGCAGCTATGCAGCCGCATCGATCTGCAGACTCGCCGCCTGCTGGAGGGTTCGACCAACGTGGCCGAGCGCCTGATGCGCGATGCGCTGTATCTCGTCGGCAGTGCCAGCAGCAACCATCGTGCGGTGCGCCGGGTAAAGGACGCCTACCAGTTGGCCGCCTTGATGCCGAGAGAGGTCAGCCCTGCCCCGGTCGCGCAGGAGTCGCTCCGCCGCCGGCTGCGTGAAGCAATCGCTGCCACCGAAGAGAGCTGGAACAGGTTCTGCGCCGGCAGCATGCAGGTCCTGCCGGCATTCCGGACAAATGCCGCTGCACTGTCAACGCTGGTCGACGAGCTGGCGCACGTCGACTACTGCCGCTTGGTGCAGGCCATTGCCGAGGTGGCCAGCTTTCTCGCCGAAACGCCTTCTCGCCACAGCGAAGCACTGGCCATGGAAACCGCAACGGCCATCCTGCTCGCCCAGAACGCGCAGGAAAACATCCAGTACCTGGGCGGCAGTTTTTCGCACCAGGTCGACGTCATGGTCGCCCGAATTCAGGGCTGCCTTCGCGGAAGCCCACCCCAACCCGGGTCAGAGCTGCCGTCGCTCGACGAAATATCCCGCCAGGCACAGGAGAAAATGCTCGTTGGCCAGGTTGCCAGGGAGATCAAGAGTAACCTTGCACAAATCGAACAGGTTCTCGATGCATTCTTCCGCGATGCCGACAAGCGTGCCGAACTGAATGGTCTGGATACCCCACTGCGACAGGTTATCGGCGCCCTCAGCATGATGCGGCATGACGGCGCCGTAACCGTGCTGCGCCAGTGTGCGAAAGACATCGAACGGTTCTCCGGGTCGGAATATGTCCCCCAGGAGCCTGACTTCGAAGGCGTTGCCGAGCAACTGTCGCTGGTCGGTTTCTTCGTCGATGCGATGCAGACCGGTGCGGGTGATTTCGACCGCTTCGTCAGCCAGATGAAAGCCGGTACGGCCGGGGCTGCCGCCGAGGAAGAGGCGGCAACCGTCGAACAGGAGCTGGAGCAGCAAAAGCGTGAAGCGCACGCCCTGCTGGTCGCACTCAAGGAGCAGCCCGGTGATGCCGGGCTGCGTCAGGAAGTGCGGCAGAATCTGGCGGCGCTGCAGAAGGACGCCGACCTGGTCGCCGACAAGCAACTTGGGCAGCAAACCAAGCACGTCCTCTCGGCGCTGGCGGCCGGTGGCGATGCCGCCCAGCAGATTGATGCGGCGATGGCAACGCTCAAGCCGCAGATGCCGGAAGCTCCCCCGCCCTCGGCAGAAACCATTCAGCTCGCGCAGGCCACTGCCGAGGAAGTGGACGCCGAGTTGCTGGGAATCTTCCTCGAAGAAGCCGACGAGGTGCTTGCCAGCATTGACGCAAACCTGCAGCGGTTAAGGGAACAGCCACACGACGTGGACCTGCTGACCGTGATTCGTCGTTCGGCCCACACCCTCAAGGGCAGCGGCCGGATGGTCGGGCTCAAGGATCTCGGCGATACGGCGTGGTCGATAGAACAGGTTCTCAACTTCTGGCTGCAACAGGAACAGGAAGTCACGCCAGATCTCCTCGACCTGATCGGACAGGCTCACACCGTTTTTTCCGCCTGGATCGAGCATCTGAAGACCGGGCAAGGCCAGATACCCGATGCGGGCGGCATGGTCGATCTGGCCGACGCCTTGAGAGGCGGCAGTGAAACACCCTTGCTGTCACCCCTGGCGAGCGTTGCCGCCAGGCCAGCAACGGAGCGAGGTGAGACGACAGCAGCCGAACTGGCTATCGACGCCGGCGTTGTCGCTGCGGCTCCGATTGCCGCCCTGCCGGCTGAACCGATACAGCTGCCGCGCGCGGGTCTTTCTATCGCTCCCGATCTGGCCGAGATTTTCAGGGAAGAGGCTGCGGCTCACCTGGCCACCCTGGAGCGCGAGTTCACGCGACTTCAAACAGACCCTGCCGCCCCGACAACGCATGAAATGTATCGAGCTGCCCACACCCTGGCGGGCATCGCCGGCACCGTCGGAATTCCGGCGGTCAACTGCCTGAGCCACGCGCTCGAACGTGCACTAGTGCGCCGCAACCAGGGCGCACAGCGCGACAGCCTTGAAGCGTTTGAGACGGTCCGCCAGGCGATTGCCGCCCTCGCCTCGATGCTGGCGGACGTCGCACGCGAACATGAGCCCGAGGAATTTCCCGCCCTGCTCGATGAGCTCGGCACCCTGTACCCGGAGCCGCTCGTCGACCAGCAGGCAGTGCCGGTCCAGGCCGACGACAGAGAGGAAACAGCGCCGGCCGAACAGGCGGCTGCGGTCGGTGGCACCGAGCCAGCGGCCAGCATGACCAGCGAGGCCGCTGCCGTCGACGTCCCGCAACTTCAGGACGAACTTGACGAGCAGTTGCTGCCCCTGTTCCTTGAAGAGGCGCTCGATCTCAACCAGAACATCGCTGCGCAGTTGCACGCCTGGCGCAACAATCCCGCCGATACCGAACCGGTCCGCCGACTCGCGCGCCTGTTCCATACCCTCAAGGGTAGCGCACGCATGGCCGGCGCGATGAATCTCGGTGAGCTGACACACGCCATTGAGACGCGCATGCAGGAAGCGCAGGAAGCCGGTCGTGCGCCGCTCGAACTGATCGACGACATCGACAATGCCTTCGACGTGATTGTCCAGATTGTCGAGCGGCTGCAGCGTGGCGAGACCTCCGACGCGCCGGTCGAGATATCCGATCAAGCGGCCCTGGAACTGGCCGGCGAAGCGCCGGCGCCGGTCACGCCCGTCGATCAGGGCGCCGGCCAACCCGAGCATGAAGGCGAGACGGACGCGGCGGCACAGCGGGCGACCCTGCGCGTGCGCGCCGACCTGATCGACCGGCTGGTCAACGAAGCCGGTGAATTGTCGATTGCCCGCTCGCGGATTGAAGGCGAGATGCGCGGCATCAAGGGCTCGCTGCTCGACCTGACCGAGAACGTGATCCGTCTGCGTCGGCAGTTGCGCGACATCGAGATCCAGGCCGAACTGCAGATGCAGTCGCGCACGGCGCAGACTGGAGAGCAACACGCCGATTTCGATCCGCTCGAGTTCGACCGCTTCACCCGCTTCCAGGAACTCACGCGGATGATGGCCGAATCAGTCAATGACGTCGCCACCGTCCAGCAGAACCTGCTGAAGAACCTTGACGACGCCAACGCCGCCATCATCGCGCAAGCGCGTCTGAATCGCGAAGTGCAGCAGGAGTTGATGTCAGTGCGCATGGTGCCGTTCGGCAGCATCTCCGATCGTCTCTATCGCATCGTCCGCCAGGCGAGCAAGGAGATCGGCAAACGGGCAAACCTTGAAATCAGTGGTGCGCAACTGGAACTCGACAGAACGGTTCTCGACAAGATGCTGGCACCGCTGGAACACATGCTGCGTAACGCGGTCGCCCATGGCCTTGAGGACGCACCGGTTCGCCTGAGCAAGGGCAAGCCGGAGATTGGCGAGATCTCGCTCAAGCTGACGCAGGAAGGCAACGAGATCATCCTGTCGTTCGCGGATGACGGCGCCGGCCTCGACCTCGACCGGCTGCGCGAACGCGGCTTGCTCGCCGGCCTGCTCAGCGAGGACGAAGCCGCCGACCCGGAGCGCGTGGTGGAGCTGATTTTTGCCCCCGGCCTCTCGACTGCCAGCGAAGTCTCGCGCCTGTCTGGTCGTGGCATCGGAATGGATGTTCTGAAGAGCGAAGTGACCAGCCTTGGCGGCCGCATTGAAGTCGTCTCCAGCCGAGGCCAGGGAACGACTTTCCGGCTTTACCTGCCGCTCACCCTGGCGGTGACGAAAGCCCTGCTGGTACGCTCGGGCAAGCGGGAATACGCGATTCCTTCGGCGATGATCGAGCAGGTACTCGACCTCAAGGAGAAAGGGCTGAGCCGCATTCGCGAGGCCCGTGAGGCGGTGTGGTCCGGGAATCACTATCCGTTCCATTACCTGCCGCACCTCCTCGGCGAAACCCAGGCGCTACCGGAAAAACATACCCAATACTGGGCTCTGCTGCTGCGCAGCGGAACCCGCAAGATCGCGCTGCAAGTCGACGAATTGCTCGGCAATCAGGAAATCGTGGTCAAGAACATTGGCCCTCAGCTTGCCCGTGTGATCGGCATCGACGGCGCGACGGTGCTCGGCAATGGTCAGGTCCTCCTGATCCTGAACCCGATTGCACTGGCCAGTCGCGATCGCCTGGCGCCTGCCGTCTCGCCGGTACCGACGGTCCGGCAACCGCTGGCAACCGACAGCGTCAGCGGCACTGTGCCAACGGTCATGATCGTCGACGATTCGCTGACCGTACGCAAGATCACCACGCGCCTGCTGGCACGCGAAGGCTACCAGGTGATGACCGCCAAGGACGGCGTCGATGCCCTCGAGCAACTTGTCGCAGTGGTCCCGGATGTCATGCTGGTGGACATCGAGATGCCGCGCATGGACGGCTTCGAGCTGACCAGGAACATCCGGGCGGACAAGCGCCTGGGGACGGTTCCGATCATCATGATCACCTCGCGAACGGCTGACAAGCACCGCCAATACGCCCTCGAGCTGGGCGTCAATCACTACCTCGGCAAGCCCTATCAGGAAGACGAACTGCTGCGCCTGGTGAGCGGGCACGTCAGGGAACTTCGCCACGCTTGACAACCGCGTAGCGCTGCAGTGTCCTGAGCCGGGCCTGATCATGCTCGACCAGTGGCGGCGGTGTCTCGCGACCGATGCGCACGCCGCAGGCAAGCTGCTCGGACAGGCTCATTCGCCACGGCGCATGAATGAACTTGTCCGGCACAGCGGCCAGTTCCGGCAGGTAGCGGCGAATGAACCGCCCGGCCGGGTCGAAGCGTTCCGATTGCGTCACCGGATTGAAGATGCGGAAATACGGCTGCGCGTCGCAGCCGGTTGACGCTGCCCATTGCCAACCGCCGTTATTGGCCGACAGGTCGAAATCGTTGAGCTGACAGGCAAAGTAGGCCTCACCCTGCCGCCAGTCGATGCCCAGATCCTTGGTCAGAAACGAAGCGACCAGCATGCGCAGGCGGTTATGCATGTAGCCAGTCCGGTTGATCTGCCGCATCGCGGCGTCGACCAGCGGATAGCCGGTGCACCCGTTGCTCCAGGCGGCAAAGGCCGCCTCCGCCTGCGGCCCGTGTTCCCAGGCAATGGCATCGTACACGGGCTTGAACGCGCCCCCGGTCACGTGCGGAAAACGGTCGAGAATCATGAAGTAGAAGTCGCGCCAGATCAACTCGGCAAGCCAGGTTGCCGCCCCCTCGGCACCCTCGGAACCCTGTTTCAAGGCCCCGGCGGCAATCGCTCGCGCCACCAGCTCACGAATCGACACCGTGCCGAAACGCAGATGAAGCGAGAGATACGAAACCCCCTTCACCGCCGGGAAATCACGCTGCTGGCTGTAGCGCGCCATGCGCCCCTGGAATTCGGCCAGCAGCTGTTGGCCGCCGGACATCCCCGGCACGAACCCAAGCGACCGCAGATCACTGGCGGCAAAGCCGAGCGCCGCCAGCGGCGGCACGCCGCCAGCGCCGGGCGCCGCCATCAGGCAGCCGCCGCCGGTCTGGCAGGGCTGCCAGTCGTCCTCCGTCAGCCGCTTCAGCCAGGCGTTCCGGTACGGCGTAAACACCGTGTAAGGCCGTCCGGCCTGCGTCAGCACTTCCTCCCCGTCAAGCACCGCCTGATCCTTGAAGGACTCGAAGGCAATTCCGTCGGCACTCAACGCCGCCCTGACGGCGGCATCGCGCTTCTTGGCCTGCGGTTCGTAGTCGCGATTGGCAAACACCGCCGATACACCCAGCTCCCTTGCCAGTGTCGGGATCTCGCTGCTTGCCCAGCCATGGCGCACGATCATTGCCCCGCCGCGCACGCGCAGCGCCAGATCAAGCTCAACCAGCGACTCCCGGATGAATTCGACGCGTCGATCATCGGACCGCCCAAGCCGGTCAAGGATCTCGCGATCAAAGACAAAAGCACAATACACGCGCCGCCCACGCCGGAGCGCCTCGCAGAGGGCCGTGTGATCGCGATCACGCAGGTCGCGCCGAAACCAGACCAGAATCGAATTCATCGTGGATTACCTTTGTGTCAGCCGCCACCGCCCATTAAAATGAGACCATGCAAAGCATCAACCTGACTGATCATTTTCTCATCGCCATGCCAGCGATGGTCGACTCCTACTTTTCCAAGAGCCTGGTCTATATCGCCGAACACAACCCGCGTGGCGCGCTGGGCGTGATCGTCAATCGGCCGATCGACATGAGCCTGGGGACGCTGCTGGAGAAAATCGATGTTCCCCTGCAGGCCGAAGGCTTCGCCAATCTGCCCGTTCTCTTCGGCGGACCGGTCCAGACCGACCGCGGCTTCGTCCTCCATCGACCGGTCGGCCAGTGGCAGTCGACGCTGGTCATCAACCAGCACGTCGGCCTCACCAGCTCGCGCGACATCCTGCAGGCAGTCGCGCGCGACGGCCAGCCACGAGACGTGATGGTGACACTCGGCTACGCCGGCTGGGCTGCCGGCCAGCTCGAACACGAACTGGTGCAGAATGCCTGGTTAACCGTGCCGGCTCAACTGCACATCCTCTTCGACTCACCTTACGAGGAGAGGCTGGCATCGGCACTGGAACTGCTCGGCGTCAATCTCGCCAATCTTGTCGATGAAGCCGGGCATGCCTGAGTCCGGCAGCAAACCCTCAGGCACGGTGCTGGCCTTCGATTTTGGCGAAAAGCGCATCGGCGTCGCCGTTGGCGAGTGGCAACTGTTGCAGGCACATCCGCTGACCACCCTCCACGGCGAGGCGAACGCCGAGCGTTTCACGGCCATCGCTGCGCTGATCGAGGAATGGCAACCCGCCAGCCTGGTCGTCGGGCGTCCGCTCTCACTCGACGGCACAGCGCACGCCATGACCGCGCGCTGCACGCGCTTCGCCAATCAGTTGCGCGGCCGCTTCGGACTCGACGTGGAGTATGCCGAGGAGCGGCTCTCGTCGGTCGAAGCGGCGGAGCGCCTGCGGGACGCGGGAACCGCCCGGCGCAACGCGCGCCAGCACCTCGACGCCATCGCGGCCCAGCTGATCCTGCAAGGTCATTTTGCCGGTTTTGCCGAGCAAGGCATTGACCACCTTTCCCCCCGACCCGAACACCCTGATGACCGAGAAGACGATACCCACCATTGACCTCCCTGACGCCGAGGCACAATGTGCCGAACTGGCCGAGCTGATCCGACCCCGACTGCAAGCGGACACGGTTTTGGTCGGCATTCATAGCGGCGGCGTCTGGGTGGCCAGGCGCCTGCGCGAGCTGCTGGGACTCGGCAACGAAATCGGCCTGATCGACGTTTCTTTCTACCGAGACGACTACGGCGAGAGGGGTCTTCATGCCCGGGTCAAGCCGAGCTCGATTCCCTTCGACGTCGAGGGCCGGCCACTGATCCTGGTCGATGACGTGCTCTTCACCGGCCGGACGACGCGTGCGGCAATCAACGAATTGTTCGACTACGGCCGTCCGGCCAGCATCCAGCTTGCCGTTCTGGCCGATCGAGGCCGACGCCAGCTACCGATCTCCGCTGACTTCTGTCCCTGGCGAGTCGAGCTCGACCCCTCTCAGGAACTGATCCTCTCGGCGGAGGCCAACGGTCGCCTGCATTGGAGCGTGGCCGCGAGTGCATAATCCACAACTGAACGCCAATGGCGAGTTGACCCACTTGCTGTCGATCGAGGGCCTGCCCCGCGAAGTGATCAACCACATTCTCGACACCGCATCGAGCTTTCTCAAGGTGTCCCACCGCGACGTCAAGAAAGTGCCCCTGCTGCGCGGCAAGAGCGTCTTCAACGTGTTTTTCGAGAATTCGACGCGTACCCGCACCACCTTCGAAATCGCCGCCAAACGTCTGTCCGCCGATGTGATCAACCTCGACGTCACCCGTTCCTCGACTGCCAAGGGCGAGACCCTGCTCGACACGGTGGACAACCTGGTCGCCATGCACGCCGACATGTTCGTCGTCCGGCACGCCGCCAGCGGGGCGCCGCACCTGATCGCCGACCACCTGCGACGCCTCCGGCGGAACGACGTGCACGTGGTCAATGCCGGCGACGGACGCCACGCCCATCCGACGCAGGGCCTGCTCGACATGTACACCATCCGTCACTACAAGAAGGATTTCGCCAATCTGGTGGTGGCGATTGTCGGCGACATCCTTCACTCGCGCGTCGCCCGATCGGACATCCACGCGCTGACCACACTCGGCGCCGCCGAGGTCCGCGCGGTTGGCCCGCAAACGCTGCTGCCGACGGCCATCGAGACAATGGGGGTGCGCGTCTGCCACGACATGAGTGAGGGACTTCGCGATTGCGATGTGGTGATCATGCTCCGGCTGCAGAACGAGCGCATGAATGGCGCGCTGCTGCCTTCGGCGCGCGAGTACTTCCGCTGTTACGGCCTGTCGCCGGCGATGCTGGCGCTGGCCAGGCCCGACGCCATCGTGATGCACCCGGGGCCAATGAATCGCGGCGTCGAAATCGATTCCGACGTTGCCGACGGACCACAGGCGGTGATCCTGCCGCAGGTCACCTTCGGCATTGCCGTCCGCATGGCAGTCATGGGCATCCTGGCGGGGAACTGAGCAATGAGCAAGCAACACCTCCATATCCGGAACGCCCGCCTGATCGACCCGCACAACGGCGTCGACGACCTGCTCGACCTCTTCATCGCCGAAGGCCGGATTGCCGCAATCGGCGAGCCGCCGGCAGGGTTCTCGCCGGCAAGAAGCATCAACGCGCTGGGCCTGATCGCCTGCCCCGGGCTCGTCGACCTTTCCGCTCGCCTCGGCGGCATCGAGGCCGAGCTCGGAGCAGCGGTGGCGGGCGGGGTGACCTCGCTGGCCTGCCCACCCGACACCAAGCCCCCGCTCGACGAACCGGGGCTCGTCGAGCGCCTCGTCAGGCGAAGCGAGGCAACGGGGCTGGCGCGGGTCTATCCGATCGGAGCGCTCACCGAAGATCTGGCCGGTCTGCGGCTCGCGGAAATGAACGGCCTGACGCGCGCTGGGTGCATCGCCTTCTCCCAGGCCAAACAGGCCATCGTCGACACCCAGTCGCTACTGCGTGCCATGCAGTATGCAGCGACCTTTGGTTACGCGGTCCACCTGCGACCGCAGGACGATTCTCTCGCCCGCGAGGGTGTCGCGCACGACGGCGAAGTCGCCGCACGGCTTGGGCTGACCGGCATCCCCGTGTCTGCCGAAACCGTGGCCATCGCCACCGCCCTGCAACTGGCCGCTGAAACCGGCGTCCGCCTGCACCTTGCCCGCCTTTCCTCCGCCGCCGGCGTCGACCTGATCCGGGCAGCCAGACGGTCTGGCGTGCCGGTCAGTTGTGACGTTTCGATCCATCACCTGCATCTTTCTGAACAGGATATCGGCTACTTCGACAGCAATTCGCGCTTCGACCCACCGCTGCGCTCGGCGCGCGACCGTGAGGCGCTGCGCGCCGCCATCACCGAAGGGCTGGCAGCGATCTGTTCGGACCACACCCCGGTCGATGCGGATGGCAAGCAACTGCCGTTTGCCGAAGCCCTGCCCGGCGCCACCGCCCTCGAGCTCCTGCTGCCACTGACGCTGCAGTTGGCTGCAGAAGAAAACACACACGCCGCACGAAATGATTTGCGGTGGGAACTGCAAGCGAACGCCCCGGGGACTGCCGGCCTTGATCGGGATTGGAACCTGGTCGGGGGCGGCCCCAATGCCTGGCATGAGGGGCGGCTGCCGCTGGCCATGGCGCTCGCTCGCGTCACCTGTGATCCGGCAGCCATTCTTGGCATAGAGGCGGGTTCGCTCAGCGTTGGCAGTGCCGCCGATATCTGCCTGTTCGACCCCGACGAGGTCTGGCGCGCCACCCCAGACGCGCTGCGCAGCCAGGGCAAGAACACACCATTCGTGGGTTGCGAAGTCAGGGGCCGGGTGCGCATGACGCTGGTCGGCGGACGCGTCGTCTTCGAGGCCCGAGCAGGCTCGGGACGGGCCACCTGACGACCGCGGCGTCGGCTCACGGGCCGAGCAGGCGGCGCACCGCGTCCACCGGCGCAGCGAGCACCAACAGGACCTTGCGCCGCGACGTCTGGCCACTTTTCAAGGTCACCGCAGCCCTTGGCACGCCCAGTCGCTGGGCAACAAACTCAAGCAGGGCAGCGTTCGCCCGGCCTTCGATCGCTGGCGCCGCGAGACGAATCTTCAGCGCGTCGCCATGCAGGCCAAGCACTTCGCTGCGCTTCCCTGCGGGCTGAACGTGGACGGTCAGCGTGATTGCGCCATCCGCTTCGCGCAGCCAATCGACCACGGCTCAGATAAACATCAGAACCAGTTGCGCGAGGACGATGGCAATCAACGGCGACAGGTCGATGGTACCCACCAGCGGCACGACCCGCTGGATCGGGCGCAGGACAGGCCCGGTCAGCTGTGACAACGGCTGACTCAGGGGCGAGTAGGGACTGACCCAAGACAGGACGGCCTGCACCAGTAGCGCGCCGATCAGGAGGTAGATGCTGAGGCGCAGGGTGGCCAGCAGGCCGCGCCAGAGCAGCAGCGGCAGCCAGGTCTCGACCGCCCAGCCTTCGGCACCGCCGCGCAACAGCCACACCGCCAGAACGAAACTGACCTGCAGCAGGTAGGCCGGCAGGAGACTGGCCAGATCGATGCCGTACCAGCCGGGCAAGACCTTGCGCAGGGGCCTGACCAGCCAGTTGGTCAACTCGACGACGAAAGTGCCGATCTGATTGTGGAAGGAAACGCGGCAGGCCTGCATATAAAAGCGCAGCAGCAGCGCCACGGTCAGAAAAGCGGTCAGCACATCGAGCAGGAACAAGCTGGCCTGCGCGATCATCAGCTGTCCTGGCCGAGCAATTCACCCAACTCACGGCCGCGGGTGTTGGCAGCGAGAACCCCGGCGATGAAACCTTCCTTGACGCAGCGTTCCTGCATCGTGCGCAGTGCTGCCTCGGTGGTCCCCCCTTTCGAAGTCACGCGCTCGCGCAGCACGCTGGCGGCTTCACCTGACTGTGCCGCCAGCTTGGCGGCACCGAGCACGGTATCGATCGACAACTGGCGAGCCTGCCCCGGCGTGATACCCAATTCGCTCGCCGCTTGCTGCAGGGCTTCAATGAACAGGAAGACATAGGCCGGGCCACTGCCGGAGATCGCGGTGACCGCGTCCATCTTCTCTTCGTCGGCAATCCACAAGGTACTGCCGACCGCCTGCAGGATCCGCTCGGCCCCCAGGCGTTCGGCCATCGACACCGCGGCCATCGCACACAGCCCCGTGACGCCACAACCAATCAGCGCCGGCGTATTGGGCATCGCGCGTACGACCTTGCCGTAACCGCCCAGCCAGCGAGAAACATCGGCGAGCCGCAGGCCGGCCGCGATGCTGATGATCAGTTGCTGCTTGAGGTATGGCAGTAGCGGCGAGCAGGCATCCCGCATCTGCTGCGGCTTGACCGACAGCAACAGCGCAT
>ERZ761603.869-NODE-869-length-24063-cov-199.830890_pt1 | contig 24063 bp, 24 predicted proteins | sample MGYA00511879_ERZ761603 | MGnify/ENA primary metagenome ERZ761603 (study PRJEB28899, sample SAMN02850040) | bioreactor sludge metagenome | biome: EBPR Sludge; feature: EBPR Bioreactor; material: flocular biomat | place: Australia: Thorneside Wastwater Treatment... | reverse complement strand
CAACATGGACGATCTCGAAGCGATGGAGTTCCTGCTCGACAAGATCAAGGCAACCCGCAACAACGGCGAATTCTTCGACTCGATGCGCCGCTGACCGGCCGCGAAAGCGGCCATCGGTGCCGTTCCCCGCTGCCCGGGACCCCTGGCGTGCCTGACGCAAACCGTCGGGGCAACGGCAGATTGCAGCCGGACGAGAAATCGCGGATAATCCGACCCTTAGGAGACAGTGACCGCGCGCGCAAGGCCCATTGCCGATGGCCGGCCTGCTCCCCCGCCATTTCCAACGTACCGGAAGATGAACAGATGAAAGAGAAGATTCACCCAGCATATAACGAGATCACGGTGACCTGCTCCTGCGGCAACGTCTTCACCACGCGATCGACGATGAAGAAGGCGCTGCACGTCGAGGTCTGTTCAGCCTGCCATCCGTTCTACACCGGCAAGCAGAAGATCATCGACACGGCGGGTCGCGTCGAGAAGTTCAATCAGAAGTACGGCGCCATGCGCAAGACGGCCTAGGTCGAACGGCGGGTTCGACCAGGAAGGCAGCCCCCCGGCTGCCTTTTTCGTTTCCGCCAGACATGCGCCTCCGGCACTAGCACCCAGATGCTGGCACCCGCGCAGCCGGCTCGCCTACGGGGTCTCACGCTGCCGCCAAGCGGCTGGAGCCTGGCCGTCCTGCTCGCCCTTTACGTCCTGCCGGGCCTGATCGGCCACGACCCTTGGAAGAACGACGACGCGGTGACCATCGGCGTCGTGCACGAGATCCTGTCGAGTGGCAACTGGCTGACACCCGGACTCGCCGGCCGTCCTTATCCTGACGCCCCCCTCTACTACTGGCTGGCCGCGAGCAGCGCCTACCTGTCATCCTGGCTGCTGCCGCTGCATGACGGCGCCCGCCTGGCCAGCGGCGCATGCACTTTGCTGGCGCTGGCATTCATTCTGCTCGCGGCACGCGAACTGCATGGCCGCACCGAGGCGCCGGCAGCGCCTCTGCTGCTGGCCGGCAGCATCGGGTTCCTGTTCCACGCGCATGAAGCGCAACCGATGCTGGCGACGCTGGCAGCTCATGCAGCCGCCTACTGGGGCCTGACGCAAATGGCGCGGCGACCGCGCCGCGGCGCCATCGTTTACGGCAGCGCCCTTGGCCTCGGTCTCCTGACCAACGGCCTGGCAGCGATGCTGCCGCTGCTGCCAGTCGCCGCCCTCGTCGCCTGGCGCGCCGACAACCGGCAGCGTGTGGCCCTCCTGCTGGCGGCCTCCGTCCTGCTGGCCACCCTTCCTGCGGCCACATGGCTCGCGGTGCTGGCCTTGCGCGACCCGTCCTATCTGGCCACCTTCAGTCTCGCGGAACTGAACCAGCTCGCCGGCACGGCGCCGCCGTGGCCACGACTGCTGCGCCTCCTGCTCATGCTGCCGTGGTATGCCTGGCCGGCCTTCCCACTCGCTGCTTGGGCCCTGTGGGCCAAGCGAAGGCATCTGCTGAGCACACCGCTTGCTCTGCCCCTCTTCGCCCTGCTGTCAGCGCTACCCATGATCAGCTTCTGGCTGGATGCGCGCAGCGCATCGGCGCTGCTGCTGCTGCCACCACTGGTACTGCTCGCAGTGCCGGGGGTCAGCTCGCTGCGGCGGGGCGCCGCCAACGCATTCGACTGGTTCGGCATGATCACCTTCAGTATCCTGGCGGTGCTTGCCTGGATTGGCTGGTGTGCCATGGTTTTCGGCTGGCCGGCGAGTCTGGGCCGGCAGTCCCTGCGCCTGGCACCCGGTTTCATCGCCCACTTCAGCGTCGTTGCCGCCGGCTTCGCGCTGTGGGCGACCACCGCGTGGTGCTGGCTGATCGGCACCACGGCGCGCTCACCGATGCGCGGCATCATGCACTGGATGGCGGGACTGACGCTCTTCTGGCTGCTGATCGCGACACTCTGGATGCCCTGGATCGACCATATCAAGACCTATCGTCAGGCCGCGGCGTCTCTTGCCAGAAACCTGCCGGCAAACCACGGGTGCATCGTCAGCGTCAACGTCGCGGATCCCGTACTGGCCTCGCTCGACTACTTCGAGGGCATTCGCACGGTGCCAGCGGCATCGCCTGCCGCCACGCACTGCCAGCTGTTCCTGTTCCATGGCTCGCCCAAGGACGGCGGTCTGACGGCAGGGCGCGACTGGCGAAAGATATGGCAAGGGGGCCGCCCCTCGGATCGCCGTGACGGCGAGAAGTTGCATCTCTACCTGCGCGGTGGCAAGCGGAACACCACAGCCGACACCTGAGGGCTTGTGCAGAAATCGTCGCGAGCATGCCGAGATGCGAGACGCGAGCAAGCGAACGACGAGACATGTCCGACGGAACGGCGCGGAGTGAGCGTGTGAGCAACGCCGCAGGTCGGTCGCGCAACAGATCGATTCACGATCCCTGGGCGGTCGGAACGAGGCCGCACCCGCCTCCGCTCACGCCCGGATGAACTTCTCGCGGTAATACTGCAGTTCGCTGATTGACTCACGGACGTCTGCCAGCGCCGTGTGGTCGGACTTCTTTACGAACGCTCTGGCGACCTCGGGTTGCCAGCGCCGGCAGAGCTCCTTGAGCGTGCTGACGTCAAGATTGCGATAGTGGAACCATGCCTCCAACTGTGGCATGTAGCGCAGCATGAATCGACGATCCTGGCCAACCGAATTGCCGCACATCGGACTCGCCCCCTGCAGCACGTGTGCACGCAGGAAATCCAGCGCTGCCGCTTCGACTGCAGCCTCGTCGAGCGGCGACGCCCTGACGCGCTCGATCAACCCCGAGCGACCGTGCGTCTTGCGGTTCCACTCGTCCATCGCTTCGAGGCAAGGGTCCGTCTGGTGCACCACCCACACTGGTGACTCGGCGATGGTCACCAACTGGTCATCGGTAAGGACCATCGCCAATTCAATGATGCGATCCCGCTCGGGGTCGAGCCCGGTCATTTCCATATCCAGCCAAACGAGGCGATTGTCGGCCTGTGCCATATAATCCGATCTGCTCTTGGAAAGCGCCATTGTGGCACAGCCCCATGCCAAACACCTTCTCCCTTTCGTTCATCGTCGCCCTGCTGCTGATGTGCGGTTGCCGACTGTGGTTGACGCAACGCCAGATGAACTGCGTCAGGGCGCACCGGGCAGCGGTCCCCGCCGACTTTGCCGATCGGATCGATCTCGGGGCACATCAGAGAGCGGCTGACTACACGCTGGCGCGCAGCCGCTTCGGCCGGCTCTGCCTCTTCGTCGAAGTATGCCTGCTGCTCCTGCTCACGTTCGGCGGCGGTCTGCAGGCCATCCACGACTTCTGGTCGCCGCGTCTCGGCGGCTTGGCTTACGGCGTCGCCGTGATCCTCAGCGTCGTGCTGATCTCGGCCGTGGTCGACCTGCCGCTGACGATCCATAGGCAGTTCGTCATCGAAGAGCGCTTTGGCTTCAACCGCATGACGCCAGCCCTGTTTCTCGCTGACCTGGCGAAGCAGGCCGCGCTCGGACTGGTCATCGGTGCCCCCGCACTGCTAGCGGTGCTCTGGCTGATGGAACGTATGGGGCCGTGGTGGTGGTTCTACGTCTGGCTCTTCTGGTGCGCGTTCAATCTCGTCCTGCTGCAGGTCTACCCGACCTGGATTGCCCCCCTGTTCAACAAGTTCTCCCCGCTCGACGACGACACCCTCAGGGCGCGCATCGAAGCACTCCTCGCACGCTGCGGCTTTGCCAGTTCCGGGCTCTTCGTCATGGATGGCTCGAAGCGGTCCAGCCACGGCAACGCCTACTTCACGGGCTTTGGCCGAAGCAAGCGGATCGTCTTTTTCGACACCCTGCTCGCCCGCCTGCAGCCCGGTGAGATCGAAGCCGTACTGGCGCACGAACTCGGACACTTCCAGCATCGTCACGTCGTCAAGCGAATGATCTTGCTGTTCGCCATCTCGCTCGCATTCCTCGCCCTGCTGGGTCAGCTGATCAATGCCGAGTGGTTCTTCCGTGGTCTCGGTCTGCGCGACGGGAACACGGCTCTCGGACTGCTGCTCTTCTTCCTCGTCGGCCCGGTTTTCACCTTCCTGCTGACTCCTCTGCTCAGTCTGCTGTCACGCCGCGACGAATACGAAGCCGATCGTTACGCCGCGACGAACGCCTCGGCAGACGGCCTCGTCGCGGCGCTGGTGAAGCTTTATGAGGACAATGCAGCCACCCTGACGCCAGACCCGTTACACTCGCTTTTTTACGACTCCCATCCACCCGCTGCACTGCGCATCGCGCGCCTGCAGAGAACATGAGAACCAGCCACGGCAAGGAGGCCACACGATGTCAGGACTACAGGATCTGGCCGCTGATCGCTGCCGTCCGCTGCGCGGTACGGAACACGCCATCGACCGGACGCAGGCAACCCAACTGCTCGTCGACCTGCCCGGCTGGCAGATCGACGCCACCGGCGTTCTCTGCAAGGAGTTCAGCTTTGACACGTACACCGGCGCCATCCTTTTCGTGAACATCGTCGCCGGCTTGGCTGAACGCGAGAATCACCACCCCGATCTCGAGGTTGGCTATGGCCGCGTGATCGTCCGCTACAGCACCCACGACGTCGGCGGGCTGTCGCGCAATGATTTCGTCTGTGCGGCCAAGATCGAGGCACTGGCGAGAATTTGACCGCAAGCGGAACGGTCGTCGCCGCCTACGGGCGACAGTATCGTGTCGAGCTGAGCGACGGCGCGACCGTGCTCTGTGTGCCTCGCGGCAAGAAGAGCGAGTTCGTCTGCGGCGACGGCGTCACGATCGCCAGGCTCGACTCGCAACAGGGAGTGATCCAGGCACTCACACCGCGGCAAAGCCTGCTCTATCGCTCCGACCCAGGCCGCGAGAAACTCATCGCAGCCAACGTGACGCAGATCGTCATCGTCGTCGCCACCGAACCGCCGTTTTCGGACGAACTGGTCAGCCGTTGCATCGTCGCCGCGGAAAGCCAGGGCATCGCCGTCCTGATCGTCCTCAACAAGTGCGATCTCGAAGACCGTCTGGCCGCAGCGGCCGCCCTGCTCGCGCCATACGAGAGACTCGGCTACCGCGTCCTCAGACTGACTGCGCGGCGCGACGCCAGCCCGCTCACGGAGCACCTGTCGCATCACCTGAGCCTGCTGATCGGACAATCCGGCATGGGGAAGTCCACGCTGATCAATGCCCTGGTGCCCGGTGCGCATGCCCCGACGCGCGAGCTATCCCACTCGCTGCAGACCGGCAAGCACACGACGACACACGCCCGCCTCTATCGCCCGAACCGGCATGCGGCAATCATCGACTCGCCCGGGCTGACCGCGTTCGGGCTGCACCACCTGTCGTCATCAGAGATTGCGCAATCCTTCATCGAGTTGCGCCCGCTGCTCGGCAGTTGCCGCTTTCGCAACTGCCGCCACGACCGGGAACCGGACTGCGGCGTCCAGGCTGCGCTGTCACGCGGGGAAATCGATCCCCGCAGGTTCGCTGCCTTTCGCGCACTTTGCGCCGAGATCAACTGACCTTCCCCGAGGAGCCCTCGCATGAGCGACATCCGCATCCGCCGCCGTCACGGCAAGAGCCTCGCCGAGGCACGTGCCTCGGCCGAACACATGGCGCGCGAATTGAACGAGGAATTCGACCTGAGCTATTCCTGGAGCGGGAATGTCATGTGCTTCAAGCGTCCCGGTGTCTCGGGCGACTTGGCGGTCGACGAACAAGACGTCGCTCTCAACATCCGCCTCGGACTCCTGCTCTTCACCCTGAAGCCAACGATCGAACGCGAGATCCACCGCTTCTTCGACGAGAACTTTCCCGTCTGAAGCACGCTCGGCGCTGCCCGCAGCAGGATTGTCCCGTCTCAGCCTGCCCGCAACTGCTCCACGAGCGTGACGTATTGCTGCATCGCATCTTCGCCGGCAGTGCCCTGCAGCGTCGCCCAGGCATCGAACTTGGCACGGCCGACCATGTCGGTGAAGCCCGGACGCCTGCCGGCGACGTCGCCGTCGGTGGCCTGCTTGTAGAGCGCGTACAGCTTCAACAAGGTGGCGTTGTCGGGGCGCTCGGGCAAGGTCTTGGACTGGGCCACGGCGGCCTCGAACTGGGCTTTCAGGTCACTCACGCTGGTTTCTCCGGTTGATGATCGGTTGCGACGGCTTGCTATTATATGGCCTTGAATTTTCCCGGGGGCCGCTGCGATGAGCGCGCGCGAACGAGTCTCCAGCGTCGACACCGCCTGGCTGCGAATGGATCGGCCGGAGAACCTGATGCAGATCGTGGGAGTGATGGTGTGCAACGGCCGCATCGATGACGAGCGACTGCGGCGAACGGTTGCCGCTCGTCTGCTGCGCTACCGCCGCTTTCGCCAAGTCATCCAAGAAGACCCCGACGGTCTCTGGTGGATCGACGACGCCGACTTTGCCATTGCAGCGCATGTCCGCCGTTCGCTTCTGCCACCACCAGGTGGCAAGACCGGACTGCAGAACTTCGTCGCCGAACTGGCAAGCATGCCGCTCAATCCGGCAAGGCCACGCTGGGAATTCAACGTCGTGGAAACGGCCGACGGCAACTCTGCGATCGTCATCCGCATCCACCACGTGATCGCCGACGGAATCGCCCTCATTGGCGTCATCCACTCACTCACCGACGGGCGGGCCGATGCACCACCGCAGACGGGGCTACCGGCGACAGAGGCAGGCGCGCCGCCGACACCCGGTCGGGGCAACGCGAACGACGACACGGGCTCCGGTATCTGGCGCACGCTGTTCGAGCCGCTCGTCGATCTGGCACAGGCGTCGCTGAGTCTGGGCGGCAACCTCTGGGGACAGTACCAGGGTCTGCGGCGCGATCCCGCAGCTCTGCGCGATTACACCAGCGTCGTCCGGGCGGTCGCCGAGGAGATCGGTCGGCTCGCCCTGATGCCCGGCGACACACCGACCCGTTTCAAGGGAACGGCGTGCACCATCAAGCGTGTCGCCTGGTCCCAGCCGCTGCCGCTGGCGGAGATCAAGGCCGTCGGCCAAGCGCTCTGCTGCTCGGTCAACGACCTGCTGCTCGCCGCGGCCGCCGGCGCCTTGCGCAGCTATCTGGTACACAAGGGCGATGCCGTGGAAGGAGCGGAGATTCGCGCCATGGTCCCGGTCAACCTGCGCCGAGCGGGTGATGGCGAGGAACTCGGCAACCACTTCGGCTTGGTCGCGCTCGAATTGCCGCTCGGCAGCGACAACCCGCTCGTCCGCCTCTACGCAACGCGCGCCAGAATGACTGCCTTGAAGGCGTCGTATCAGGCGATGCTGACCTTCGCCCTGCTCGGCGCGGCCGGCATGGCACCGCGGTACATCGAGGAACAGATCCTCAAACTGCTGACCAGCAAGACGACGGCGGTGATGACCAACGTCCCGGGGTCAGCCGAAGCGCGCTTTCTCGCCGGCTGCCGGATCGAGCAGCAACTGGCATGGGTGCCACAAGCCGGCGACATCGGCGTCGGCGTCAGCATCCTGTCCTACAATGGTCGCGTCCAGTTCGGCCTCATCACCGACCGGAACATGGTCGACGATCCGCAATGGATTGCCGACCAGTTCGGCCGCGAATTCGAGAAGCTGCTCTGGCTGGCATTGCTTGAAACACCCGAACGGCTGCTTGATCCGCTGCTCGTGGCAGACGACGTGAACGCCCTGAGCAAGAGGCACGACGCCCACGCAGCCCGCTGAGGCAACCGCGGCGGTCGCGCGTACCGCCCTGCTGTGCCGCCAGTCTTCGGCCCGCACGAGTCCGCGACGACTTCTTGACGATCCCTCAATCGGCGAGCTCGGCCTTCGCAGCCTCGACGTCGAGCCGCTCCATGGCGTCCAGCGGAACGCAGGCGGCCGCTTCCTGGTAAAGCCGCTCAGCCTCCTTCATCTTCGCCTTGCCGAACATCAGGAGCAAGGCGTTGGCGTACTCGATGCGGGTGATCGCCGACTCAGGGTTGAGTTTCATCGCCGTCTCGAGGAGATCCTTGCCGACATCCTTCTTGACGCCGTAAGTGATGCCACCGACCAGGGCACCAACCTTGTCGATCACTTCAGCATGATAGGCGCCGAGGGCAAGATGTGCGTCGGCGTGCGCGGGTTGCAGCGCCAACGCCTGTGTCAGGCTGTGCTTGATCTTGCCACCCAGCCCCTGCGCCAATGCCTTGACGACCGAGATGCTCTGGCTGTAGCGACCCAGGGCGAAGGCATGCAGATACCAGGCGTTGGCATCGTCCGGCGTCTTCTCCTGCTGCTCCTCGCAACGCTGCGCCACCTCGTTCAGCAGACTGAGCTTGCGCTCGTCATCGGTCTCGAGGTAGCTGGCATAGATCGTCGCTGCCTTGTTGGCAACGTTGTAACCGGCGATGCCGCAGTCCAGTCCGGCAGCGACCGCCTGTTCGAAATCACCGGCGTGATAGCTGCGCCATGCATCCTGCAGCTTCGCATCGGCGGGAAAAGGTTCGCAGTCGCCGCGATGCAGGCGTGCCCAGTTCTTCTGCAGGGCAGCGCCGGCATGGCCGTACGCCTTGTCGGGATAGGGAAACTTGTTCCAGGCCATGGCATCCTCCTCGATAGGTTGGGAAAGCTCTCTTGTCACCGGCGCCCTCTCAGGGCGCCAGGTATTCCTTGGACAGCCGGTCGAGCAGGCCCTTCGATTCGCCGACCAGAAATGGTGACAGCATCGCCATCACCTGATAGACGCCGCGTCCAATGCGACCGCTTTCAAGCCTGCCACGCGGATCACACGCGTATTCGTACGACAGCCAGTAGGTGGCGATGACCGTCATGTTCGTCGCCAGCGCCCGCAACTCGTCACTGCTGGCGCGCATGGCGCCCGCCAGAACCAGGCTCTCGCAGAGGGTCGTCGCCGTCCGCACCTTGTGCGCGAGGATCTGCCGGAAATGGATTTCCAGCAGGCGATTGCGCGTCAGCAGGTCATTCAGGTCGCGGTAGAAGAAGCGGTACTTCCAGATCTGTTCGAAAAGCAGATGCAGGAACAGCCAGATGTCTTCCACGTCGGCGGGTCGGCGGGTCGGCGCAGCGAGCGTGTCCTCGATCTCCCGCTCGAAGACGGCAAAAATCGACTCCAGTATTTCGTCCTTGTTGTGAAAATGATAGTAGAGATTGCCCGGACTGATGTTCATCTCGTCCGCGATGACCGTCGTCGTGACGTTCGGTTCACCGAAGTCGTTGAACAGGCGCAGGCTCGTCTCGATGATCCGCTCGCGCGTACGACGCTTCGGCTTCCTCTCCATCGGCTCTCCGTGTCAACCTCTCCGCGGAGACCAGAATAACACTCTGCGTGGTACCAGGGAATCCTTGTCGACCGTAGCGCCGGCGGGGTGCCTCGCCGGCGCGAGCGGCTCAGGCTCCCTGCGTCCGCAACCAGCGCTCGAGATCCGCCAGAGAGGCATCGAGTGCGCCCGCACTCGTCGCCAGGTCGGGCCGGCGCTTGTGCGGCAGCAGGGAACGGCTGTGGTCCTTGAGCACACCGAGATTGAGCTCGATGCCGTGGCGGGCAAGGATCGGCCGCAACTCGTGCCGGCGCCGGTAGAGATCGCTGCGCGTCCGCTGATAGGCATGCTCGCACAGCCGGCTGCGGCCGCGATAGCTGAAGACGTTGGTGAAGAACATGTCGACATCGTCGCGGGTCGGCTCGAACAGGACGACGTCGCGCCCCTTGAACTCGTGCCGATAGCGATCCATCCCGGTGCGCATCCGCGAATGGATGATGGCGCGGAAGGTCTGCGACAGGACCACCGGCAGACCACCGTCGACCAGGTGCTCGGGGGCATGCGGAGGATTCTCGTGCAGCGGTCGCTGGGCAGCCAGTCGCGAGTCGAAGGGTACGAGCGGGTTGATGCAGATGAGGAGTTCGGCACCGGCCTGCAGTGCCACGGACGCGTGCAGCGTCTTGATCAGGGCGCCATCGACGAAGTAGCGTTCGCCGATTCGCACCGGCGGAAACAGTCCCGGCAGCGCGGCACTGGCCTGCACCGCGACCGAAATCGGCACCTCGGCGTGCTCGGGCGAACCGAAGGCAACCGACTCACCGGTGTCGAGGTCGGTCGCGACGATGTACAGCCGCCGCTTCAGTTGCCGGAAATCGTTCGTGCGGCCACCACTGGAAAACAGCCGGCGGAGCAGTCGATCGATGCCGGAGCTGTTGAACACGCCGGCCGGAATGGCATGGCTCAGGCTCTGGAAGGCCTCGATCGGCCGCAAATGCCACGGATCCGACAAGTACTGGCGAAGCGACGACCAGAACAGGACCGGCACTGCCAGCGCCCGCCGCAGGTACTCTCCGAAGGCGGGCCGCAGCAGCATCTCGGGATCGAAGACCTCGTCCGTGTCGTTCTCGACGAGCATGCGCGCCAGTTTGTCGGGCCCGAGCCCGTTCGCCACCGCGGCCGCGATGAAGGCACCCGAACTGACGCCGACGTAGATTCCGAAGGCAGTGAAGTCGACGCCCTCGAGCGCCTCTGCCAAAGCTGCCATCGCGCCAACCTCATAGATCCCCCCAACCGGGCCACCGCCGGCAAGCGCCAGGCCAATCAGTGGGTGCGTCGTCGCAGCGTTCATCGGGTTTTCCTTTGGCGATGGGGAGACGGTCTGCAACCGGCGCTGGCCGACGCCTTCGCGTCGCTAGCGCGGCCAGCAATCCACGGCGGCAAGCCAAGCGGGCCGCGGGCCTGCCCACTCGCGGCTTGCAACCACGCCCGCGGCGTTGGCCGACCCCGAAACGAGAGACGTGCAGCGGGACGCAGCTGTCCCGCACGCAGCAGCCTACTCGCCGGTCTGCGGAATCGTGTTCAGCACGTCAGCCGGCGTCACCGGCGGCGCCGCCTTGACCGCGGTCGGTTTGGCAGCGGCACGGCGTGGTGCCGCCCGTGCCGTCGCCGGCTTGCTGGTGGGAGCGTTCTCCGCAGGCCCAGCGGCAACGCTGTCGGTCGCCGGCGCCACCGGCTTGGCGGCGCGTGCAGCCGCCTTCGGCGGGGCCTTCCCTTCGGTCAGCGCCTGCACGGCCGCGCTCAATTCGACGACGCGCCGCGACAGACGCTCGATATCCTGCTTGCTCGGAACGCCGAGGCTGCCGAGCGCACGCGCAACCCGGTCCTCGAAGACCTGCTCGAGCCGGTCCCAGGTACCTGCTGCCTTGCCGGCCACCTGTGCGATCCGCTCGTCGGTCATCTTGCGTGTCCTCGACTGGATGCTCTCGCCTTCCTTCACCAGCGCCTCGAAGACCTTGCCGCCTTCTTCCTGTGCCTTGGCAAAGGCGCCGAGCCCCGCCAGCCAGATCTGCTGGGCCGATTCCTTGACGGTCGACGCCAGTTGGTTCTCGCCCACATCACCAGCCAGTTCCTTGAGTTTCTTGCCCATTTCGGTCTCCTTAAAGACGATAATCAAGAGGTCAACAAGTTTTTCGCTTGCCCTGGAAAGAGAGTCTAGTGACAATATCTAGAGGACGCACACTAAAGGTCTGCGCAAGGTCCTCCAGCCAAGGGCGCTGGGAAAGCGCGCAACATGACCACAGGCTACCAACATGGGGAGAATGGGATGATCTACTTTGTCACCGGCGCCACCGGTTTCATCGGCAAGCGGCTGGTCGCCAAGCTGCTTGCGCGCCCTGAAGCCACCGTCTACTTCCTGACGCGCGCCGTTGAACAGCCCCGCCTGCAGGAATGGTACGACTACTGGGGCTGCGACGAGAGCCGGGCCATCCCGGTCGTTGGCGACCTGACACAGTCCGAACTCGGCGTCGCCAAGGCAGACGTGCGCAAGCTCAAGGGCCGGGTTGACCACTTCTTCCACCTCGCCGCCATCTACGATCTCAAGGCGAGCGCCGAGGAGCAGCAGCGAGCCAATGTCGACGGCACGCGCAACACGGTCAGGCTGGCCGAGGAACTCGGTGCCAAGCACTTTCATCTGGTCAGTTCGATTGCCTCCGCCGGCCTCTTCGAGGGACTCTTTCGCGAGGACATGTTCGAAGAAGCGGAGAACCTCGAGAATCCGTACTTCCGCACCAAGCATGATTCCGAGGGTATCGTGCGCCAGGAGTGCAAGATCCCGTGGCGCATCTTCCGGCCAGCCATCGTCGTCGGCGATTCGCGCACCGGCGAAATGGACAAGATCGACGGCCCCTACTACTTCTTCAAGCTGATCCAGAAGATGCGCCGGATGTTTCCGTCGTGGATGCCGACGATCGGCATCGAGGGCGGGCGCATCAATGTCGTGCCGGTCGACTTCGTCGTCGCTGCGATGGACCACATCGCGCACCTCGAGAATGAGGACGGCCAGTGCTTCCATCTCACCGACCCGACGCCGATGCGCGTCGGCGACCTGCTCAACACCTTCGCCCGTGCGGCCCATGCGCCGGAAATGGCGATGCGCATCAATGCCGCGCTGCTCGGCTTCATCCCGCGCTCGATGCGCAAGGCGATGTTCGCCCTGACCCCGGTACGGCGCATCCGCACCGCGGTCATGAAGGATCTGGGGCTGCCCGACGACATTCTCGATTTCGTCAACTACCCGACGCGTTTCGACTGCCGCGAGACACAGCGCGCGCTCAAGGGTAGCGGCATAGCGGTGCCGCCGCTGGACAGCTACGCCTGGCGCCTGTGGGACTACTGGGAGCGCCATCTCGACCCCGACCTGTTCATCGACCGGACGCTGCGCGGGCAGGTCGAAGGCAAGGTGGTTCTGGTGACCGGCGGCTCGTCGGGAATCGGCAAGGCGACGATCCGCAAGATGGCCGAAGCGGGCGCGATTGCCGTCACGATTGCCCGTGACGCGAAGGCGCTCGACGAAGTCCGCAAGGAGTTCGAGGAAGCCGGGCTGCGCCTGATCACGCACGCGGTCGACGTGGCCGACCCGCAGCAGTGCGAGGCATTCGTCAAGTTCATGAACGAGGAGCATGGCGGCATCGACATCCTGGTCAACAACGCCGGCCGCTCGATCCGCCGCGGCATCGAGAACTCCTTCGACCGCTTCCACGACTTCGAGCGGACGATGGAGGTCAACTACTTCGGCGCCTTGCGGCTGACGATGGGTTTCCTGCCGGCGATGATCGCCAAGCGCAAGGGCCACGTGATCAACATCTCGTCGATCGGTGTCCTGACCAATGCGCCCCGCTTCTCCGCCTACGTCGCCTCCAAGGCAGCGATGGACGCCTGGGCGCGCTGCGCGGCGTCGGAGTTTGCCGATCGCGGCATCGAGTTCACCACCATCAACATGCCGCTGGTGAAGACGCCGATGATCGCCCCGACCAAGCTCTACGACCAGGTGCCGACGCTGACACCGGACGAAGCCGCCGACATGGTCGTCGAAGCGATCATCCACAAGCCGGTCCGCATTGCCACCCGGCTGGGGATCTTCGGCGCCCTGCTGCATTCGCTGATGCCGAAGGTGGCACAGGTCGTCATGAACACCAGCTTTCGCATGTTCCCCGATTCCAGCGCCGCCGCGCACAAGCCGAACGAGCCCGCGCCACAGACAGCGGATCAGGTCGCCTTCTCGCAGATCATGCGCGGTATCCATTTCTGAACAGCGGCGGGCTGAAATCGTCCTGGTGCAGCGCCGCCGGAATGGGCGAGACGCCGGACGACCGACGCACAAGACCGGCAGAGCGATCTGCCGGAGTGTGCCGCCACTGTCCCCACCACCCAACGCCCGTTCTGTGGCACCGATCATCATGACAACGCCGACGACCAACCCCGGGCCGGAGCACAACCCCCGTCAGCTCCTGAAGGAACTGCAGGAAAGCTTCCCGGTATTCCGCGACTGCCAGCCGCTGGCGATCGGCATCGACAAGCAGCTGCTGACCCGTGTGCCGGGCCTCCATCGCAAGACGCTGCGCATCGCCCTGGCAATGCATACGCACTCGCTGCGCTACCTGAAGACGATGGCGGGAGCGACGGGCCGCTTCGATCTCGATGGACAGCCAACCGGCGAGGTCACCGAGGCGCACCGCGGTCATGCCGCCGAACTGGTGAAGGAACGGCTGCGGAAGCAGGCGGAAGAGCGCAAGCTGCAACGCGAGGCTGAGGAGCAGGCACGGCGGACCACCGAGAAACTTGGTCGCCTGGTCGACAAGTTCGGCCGCAACCGTTAGCCACGCGGTGGCAACCTGGCGGTCTCGCCGCAACGCGCCCCGCCGCCGCAGGCGCCAGGAGGGATCCGGCAAGCATCGGCACGACAGTGCGGCAGGAAATCATGGATCACTTGCTCAAGGACAGTACGACGCTCGAGCTCTACGCCTGGCTTGACGACGATGCCGAACTGCCGGGCTGGGACATCCTGGTCGGCAACCCGTTCGGCCGCTCGTTGCCGGAAGACCAGTTCACAACGGTTCAGAATTACTTCGCCGAGTACCATCTCGAGTATTTCCGGCAACGCCTTTACCAGCAGTTCCCGAGCCGCCTGCATGCCCTGCTGCTCTTCGCCACCCGCATCGACGCCGAAACCTTTCGCCACAAGCACCCGGCGCGTGTCTTCGGCAAGGCACTGGTGCGAGCGCGCAGCAAGGGAGCCTACGTCTGCTCCTTCCATGACTCGAGCTGGCTCGACTACCTGCGGCTGCCGCACAGCCTCAGCCTGGCGGCCCTCGACGAGATTGCCAATCACTACTGGCGCGGCGCCCTGGTCGAGGAGGTCGGCCTGACCTTCCTCAACGAACGATGGCGTGAGCCGCCGGTCATCGAAGCCCTGTTCCAGGGCACACTCGAAACCGTCACCCGCCGCGCTGAGAGTGGCTGGCTGCCGGGGTTTTCCTGAATCCGCAGCGGAAAGAGTATTGCCAGACTCGGACGACGGCCGAAGGCTCAGCTTGTCCCTGTTGTGCAATCTCTTGCCTCACTGCAGGCGCCGGCTGTCAGATCCGCTGCAGCGGTGCGCCTCCGCGACACCGACGCGGCGGCTGTCCCGAGACCAGTCCAACCTGGCGACGCGGCTTGCTCCGACGCCACTCTGGTCGCAGCCTTGACGCGATCGGCAGGTCGTCGCAGTCGAGTGACCGGAGGTGACGCTGGCCGATCCGGTCGCATCTCCGTACGGCGGCGGACGCAACTCGCGGCGACAGCTCGACAGCAGGATTAAACGCGTGATTTATTTGGCTGGATGCATACGATCCAGGCGTTATCATTGGCAGCATCCGGATCGGTAAGCCGCGACTGCAAGACCGCAGCCGCCCATACCGGTCGCCACCGCATTCGCCATCGATACCACAGTGGAACAGCCACCGACCATGCCTGCACCGTTGCACGCGCTGACCCAGGGCCCAGCGCAACCGATCGTTGAGGCGCCACGACCACAGATCAGCATCGTTTCCACCCTGTACCGTTCGCGTCCCTTTCTCGAAGACTTCCTCGACGGCTGCCTCGATGCTCTGCGCCAGCTCGCCATCAGCGACTTCGAAATCGTTCTGGTGAACGATGGCTCACCTGACGATTCCCTGGACTACGTGCTGGCACGCCGCCACGACTTGGCGCAACTCGTGGTCGTGGACCTGTCACGCAATTTTGGCCATCACCATGCCATGCAGGCCGGCCTGCGGCAGGCACGTGGCGAGTTGGTCTTCCTGATCGACTGCGATCTCGAGGTCTCCCCGCTGAGCCTGTGTTCATTCCACGACAAGCTGCGCGAGACCGACTGCGACATCGTCTTCGGTTATCAGGAGAAGAGAAAGGGGGGCTGGTTCGAACAGCTCAGCGGTGGTCTCTTCTGGAAGGGTTTCAACCTGCTGAGCGAAACCAGGATTCCCGAAAACATCGTCACCGAGCGCCTGATGAAGCGCCGTTTCGTCGACGCCCTGCTGCAGTTGGGCGACCACAATCTGTTCCTCGGCGGAATGATGAGCTGGACCGGCTTTCACCAGATCGGCATCGCAGTAGGCAAGAGCCAGCGTGCGGGAGCGAGCACCTACACGCTCCTGAAGCGCGTCAGCCTGATGGTCAACGCCGTCAGTTCGTTCTCGGCGCAGCCCTTGGTCTGGCTGTTCAACTTTGGCGCCCTCGTCACCGCAGTCAGCTTTTCCTACGTCATCTACCTGGTGATCAGAAAGCTGCTGTTCGGCGATGCCCTGATCGGCTTCACCTCGGTCATGGGGCTGATGGCGCTCAGCCTGGGAATCCTGACGATGGCCATCGGGCTCGTCGGCGTCTATCTGGGCAAAGTCTTCACCCAGGTCCAGAACCGACCGAACTATATCGTCAAGGACATCCACCGGTGAGACGTTGCGCTTCCAACCGTCGCTCACCGCTGCGCCATCGGACGCCCCCCGCCGCAGTCGTCGGCGGCAACGCGGACGGCCCGGCAAGCGCTCCCGCAGGATGGAGCGTTCGGCGCCACAGAGAAGCCGCGCGATTGCAGGAGCTGGGAAAGCTGAAATGAAGTCCGTCGCCATCCTGCAATCCAACTACCTGCCGTGGAAAGGTTACTTCGACATCATCCACAGTGTGGACCTCTTCGTGTTCTACGATGACGTTCAATACACCCGGCGTGACTGGCGCAATCGAAACAGGATCAAGACCGCCCGCGGCGCCGAGTGGCTGACGGTCCCAAACGATGGTGACCAGGACAAGCGCATCTGCGACGTGCGACTGACCGATCCGCGTTGGCAAGGCAAGCACTGGAAGTCGATCGAACAGTCCTACAGCAAGGCGCCATTCTTCCACTCCTACCGCGAGCCGCTGCAGGAGGTTTATCTCGGTCGACGCTGGGACCACCTGTCCGACCTGAACCAGCACCTGATCATGATGATCGCGCGCGAGATGCTGGGCATCCGGAGCGAGTTTGCCGACTCGCGAACCTATGCTGCAAGCGGCAGCAAGCAGGAGCGGATTCTCGATCTCCTCGACCGCTGTGAGGCCAGCTCCTACCTTTCCGGCCCCGCCGCCAGGGACTACATCGACGAAAGCCGTTTTGCCCAACGTGGGATCGAGCTGCACTGGCAGGATTACGCTGGCTACCCGGAATACGTCCAGCCGCATCCACCCTTCGTGCATGGAGTCACCATTCTCGATCTGCTGTTCAGCGTCGGTCCCGACGCTCCGTGGTACATCTGGGGCTGGCGCAGCGACCGGCGTGAACCTTTGGCGCGGCTGCCGGCCGCAGTGGCGGGCAACGCCGGATGAAACCGAAACTGCTGCATGTGCTGGGCGGCGGGCAATGGCAGGTGCCGACCGTACGACTCGCCAAGGCGCTTGGGCACCGTGTGCTGGTCAGCGACATGTACCGCGATCGGCCAGCCTACGCGCTGGCGGACCAGCACGAGGTCGTCGACATCACCGACTGCGAAGCGACGCTGCAGCTGGCCACCCGCTGCCGCATCGACGGCATCATCTGTGACACCACCGATGTCGGCGTCGCCACCGCCGCCTTCGTCGCCGAGCGACTCGGGCTGCCGGGAATCGGCTACGAGACGGCGCGCAATTTCACCGACAAGGGGCGCATGCGTCGCCTGACCGACGCCGCCGGTCTGGCCGTTCCACGCTACCATCTGCTTTCTTCGCCTGCCGGGCTGGCGGCAGCCGCCGCAGAGGTATCCTTCCCACTGATCGTCAAGCCGGTGGACAATCAGTCCGGGAAGGGCGTCAGCAGACTGTCCGCTGCCGACGGGCTGGATGCTGCCTATCGTCTGGCAAGAAGCTGTTCGCGCTCGGGCGAAGTCCTCGTCGAGAGCTGCGTCGAGGGCCAGGAGATCATCGTCGACGGCTTTGTCGTTGCCGGCAAGGCGAGGATCCTTGGGATCGCTCACAAGCTGCCGTTTGCGGATTCGCCCACCGTCTCGTCGCGAATCCTCTATCGGGGTGCGCTGCCAGAAGCGGAGTTCGAGCGCATCCGGGCAACCGTCTGCGCCACCCTGTCGGCGCTCGGTCTACTCGATGGAATATTCCACGCCGAGTTCATGCTCGACGGCGAGCACATCGTGCCGATCGACATCGCGGCGCGCGGCGGCGGCGTCATGATCTACACCCACGTCCTGCCACACGTTTCAGGGGTGAACGCGAACCGCGCGATGATCGGGCGGGCGCTCGGCGAAGCGGTGCGCATCGACCCGCTGCCGATGCCACGAGCCGCGACCATCGAGTTCTTCAGCATGCCGCGTGGCACGATCGCCGAGATCGGCGGCGTTGACAGCGCAGCCGCGGTGCCCGGTGTCGCTGCCGTCCACCTCAACCTGCAGGCCGGTGATGAAGTCGGCCCGCTCGAACACAAGGACCGCCGACCGGGCTACGTGGTCACCCTCGGCGACACGGCGACCGAGGTCATCGCCATCGCCCGGCGCGCCATTGCCCTGCTGCGCGTGCGCATGGCTGGCGCCGGCGAATTCACGAGCATCGACTGATTGACTGAAAGGACGACACGATGAAGCTTTTCGACTCGCTGACGCACGTCACGCGTGACGGCAGCTGGTGCGGCGAGCGGCGCTACGACGCAACGCTTGCGAGACTGCTGCAGGACATGGACGAAGCGGACGTGTACCGTGCCTGCCTGGTGGCGATCGCCGATTACGTCGACAACGAAGTGATCATCGAGTCGGCGCGTGCGCATCCGGAGCGCTTCGTCCCGATCGCCGGCCTCAACCCGCGCACCCTGCCGACGCTGCGCCGTGTCGAGGCGGTGGTGGCCGAACTGGCGGCGCAGGGCTTCGCCGGCATCAAGCTGCATCCACGCCTGAATGGTTACGATCCGCTCGACGCGAAGTGCATCGCCGTCTTCGACGCGGCAGCCGAGCACGGGCTGGTGATCCTGCTCGACACGCTCTTCCGGCGTCGCGGACTGGCGACGACGAATGCCCCGGACACCATCGACTACATCGCCAATGCCTGCCCGGACACGCGCATCCTGCTGCTGCACGCCGCCGGTCCGTCGATGCTCGACCTCTTCGAGATCGTACGCGCCAACCCGAACCTGATGCTCGACTTTTCCTTCACGCTGATGCGCTACGCCGGCAGCCGCCTCGACGACGACATGCGCTACCTGTTCTCGACGACCGACCAGTTGATCACCATCGGCTCCGACTTCCCCGAGTACCCGCCGGCGAGGATCCTCGAACGCTTCGCCCTGCTCAGCGAGGGCATCGAAGCACACCGTGTCGAGAACATCATGTACCGCAACCTCGAACGCCTTTTTGCCGGCTACCGGGTACCGGTGTGAGCAGCGGCGAGCAGCGTCGCGCCGTCTGCGCGGTTGAGCCCGACCAACCCGCGGCGGGCGGGACTGCGTCCCGGGGCAACAGCCCCTGGTTGCTCCCCGCGCTGCTCCTTGCTGCCCTGACCCTGCGCCTGGCGTTCTTCACCGGCTGCTTCGGCTCCGACGAAGTGACCTACACCGAGCAGGCGCTGAAGATTGCGCAAGGAGAATGGGCACGCGCCGACTACATCGGCGCCGTCCGCCTGGGAATCAGCCTGCCGGTCGGTTTCCTCGTCTGGATCCTGGGCCGCAGCGAGTTCGTTGCCAACCTCTGGTCCCTGCTCTGCTCTTTGGGCGAAATCGCCCTCGTCTACCTCATCGCGCGGCGCTTCTGGGGCGAGCGGGCGGCCGTGCTGTCAGGACTCGTCCTCGCCTTCACCCCCCTGCATGCCCACTATGCCGGCCGCCTGATGGCCGACGCGCCGCTCGCCTTCTTCATCAGCCTGAGCTTCTTCGCCCTCTTCGAGGGCGATCGCAGCGGTCGGCGTGCGTACTACCTCTGCGCCGGACTGGCAGCCGGCTTCGTCTGGTGGATCAAGAGCTCGGTCGCGCTGGTTTACGTCCTCGTCTTTGCCCTTTACGTGGTTCGGGAAAGGCGGCTGCACAGCAAGTGGCTGCTGATGGCCACGGGCTTCCTCGCGATGCTCGTGCTCAACGGACTGCTGTTCCTCATCATGGAAGGCGACTTCTGGAAGATCTGGCGGATGACGACCTCGGGCGCCGCCGAGTACGTCCAGAAGGTGAGCAGCAGCAACGACCCGACGTTCTACGTCCGTCTCCTCCTGCTCGACATCAAGCACACCTGGCTGCTCGGGCCGCTGGCAGTGGCAGGGCTCCTTCTCTGGCTGACGCGGAATCGGCACGACGACGGCCTGAACCGTATCGCCATCTGGTGCCTCGGACTGATCGGCGTTTTCAGCCTGTTCATCGTTTCGTTCAAACCGCTGCTGTTGATCACCAAGCAGGTGAACTACGCGATCGTGTTCCTCGCCCCGCTCGCCCTGCTGGCAGGCTATGCGCTGTCGCGACTCGGCCGCGGCCTGGCGGCCCTGGTCGCCGTTGCGGTGATCATTCCCCTCGGCATCATCGGCACCGCACTGGAACAACAGGTCATCCAGTCCTTCGTGGCGAACAGCAAGGCGGCGCTTCTTTACGCCCGCGAGCGTCCGGACAGCGTCGTCTTCGGCATGACCAGCGCCATCCGCACCGGCAACTACGCGCGACTGTTCGCCACCTCCCCGACCGATGCGCCACGCATCGCCGATATCCAATTGCTCGCCAGCGGCGCCCCGGGTATGGCCTTGAAGGCGGACGCCGACGGATTTGTCGCCTACGCGGTTTTCGACCGCCAGACTGCGGACTGGGGCCAGCAGGGTCCGTATTCACACCAGGAGGATCTTCCCCGCTGCTGGCACCGACTCGGCGAACTCGAGCCGACCGGCATGGGACTTGGCGCACGGATCGTCAGCGGTCTGCGCTCGGCAGCAGCGATCCTGCCGACCGCGATCGCAGAGAAGGTGGCCAGGCAGCTGGACTTGCTGGCACGCCCCCTGCCGGCGACGATTTACGGCATCAGGGCCGATTGCCTGGCGGCAACCGCCGACGCGGCGGCGCGCTGAGGTGCACGCTGCGCCAGCGGGAACCTGACGATGACTGATCATTCGATCACATTCACCCGTGTCTCCTCGCGCTATCGTTCGCCACGCCGCTGCGGCTGCCGCGGCCTGCGCGCGCGGCAGGCGGTCAGGGAAGACGAGCAGCAGCGCCGCCAGACGCCGATCGCCGGGGCACCAGGCCAACCCCCCGCCGACAGATCCCGGGCAAGCCCACCGGTTGGCGCACCTTGACGAGGAGCAAGCCCGATGCAGGCGAGATTTGACATTCCCGGACACGTGTACATTGCGCTCACGCTGCTGTTCACGGTGTATGGCCAGCTCGTTCTGAAGTGGCAGATGAGCGACGTCGGCCCCCTGCCCGAAGGCACGTTCAGCAAACTGCAATTCCTGCTGCTGCAGTTTCTCAACCCGTGGATCATGACCGGTCTGGCTTCCGCCTTTCTCGCATCGCTGGCGTGGATGGCAGCCATGACACGCCTCGACCTGAACTACGCCTACCCGTTCATGAGCCTGGCCTTCCTGATCGTCATGGCCTTCTCGGTCGTCTTTCTCAACGAGGCGCTTTCGCTGCAGAAAGTCCTGGGAACCTTGCTGGTGGTCACCGGCCTGGTGATCATGACCCGCTGATCATGATGCACCGCAAGCGAACCTCACCCTGCGCGTTGGGGCAGGACCGGGACGGCCCTGCGCAGCACGAGGCGGCGGCGTCCCGCAGCGGCTCAGCGGCTCATCGTCATGAGCCGCCCACCGTGTTTGCCTACCGCGGGGCGCGCTGCAGCGGCAGCCAAGCGTGCACCGATGGCGGGCGATCCATTCCCCGCAGCTCGGCGGGCGGCCACCTTGCCGCACCCGGGCCGACGGACCGCACTCACCCTCCATCGGTGCCTGGCACCGTCTTCACCTCCGGAAAAGCGCCCATGATCCCGTTCAACAAGCCGTACATGACCGGCAAGGAACTCTGGTACATCTCACAGGCACACGCCGCCGGGCACCTCGCCGGCGACGGACAGTTCACCCGGCATTGCAGCAACTGGCTGGAGAGCCGCATCGGCTGCCGCAAGGCCCTGCTCACCCACTCCTGCACCGCAGCGCTGGAGATGGCGGCGATCCTGGCTGACATCAAGGAGGGTGACGAGGTGATCATGCCCTCCTACACCTTCGTCTCGACCGCCAACGCCTTCGCCCTCCGTGGTGCCGTCCCGGTCTTCGTCGACATCCGGGCCGATACGCTCAACATCGACGAAGCACGGATCGAGGAGGCCATCACGCCGCGCACCAGGGCCATCGTGCCCGTGCACTACGCCGGCGTCGCCTGCGAGATGGACAGCATCATGGACATCGCCCGACGCTACGGCCTGCTGGTCATCGAGGATGCGGCGCAGGGAATCATGTCCACCTACAAGGGCAGACCACTGGGCAGTATCGGCCATCTGGCAGCGTTGTCGTTTCATGAAACCAAGAACATCATCTCCGGTGAGGGCGGTGCGCTGCTGATCAACGATGCCGGTCTGGTGAACAGGGCGGAGATCGTTCGCGAGAAGGGCACCAACCGCAGTCAGTTCTTTCGTGGGCAAGTCGACAAATATACCTGGGTCGATATCGGGTCTTCATATCTCCCCGGAGAAATCATCGCCGCCTTCCTCTGGGCGCAGATGGAAGAAGCCGACGCCATCAACAAACGCCGGCTCGCGCTCTGGTCGACCTACCATCAGTGGTTCCGGCGGGCCGAGGAAAAGGGCGCCTGCAGGCGGCCAGTCATTCCGCGCGACTGCTCGCACAACGCGCACATGTACTACCTGCTGCTGCCGGACCTCGAACGCCGAACGCGCTTCATCGAAACGATGAGAGCGCACGCCATCGGCACCGTCTTCCACTATGTTCCGCTGCACAGCGCGCCCATGGGCCAGAAACTCGGACGCGTCTGCGGCAGCATGACCCAGACCGATTCACTGTCCGAACGGCTGGTGCGCATGCCCCTGTGGCTTGGTCTCGAGGACGAGCAGGCACGGATCATCCAGGAAGCAACCAACGCTCTTGCCTGACCGGCATCGGTCCGGCGACGGGACCCCGCTGCCGGACCACGACCGTCGCCGGCTGCTGCTCGCCATGTTCCATGGACTGCCGCTAGAATGCGAAATGCGCCGGACGTCACGGTCCGTCCCGCCGGACGTCGCCGACGGGGCCCGCCGCAGCGGACGCGGTGACGCGAGCCTGAACGAGAGCCGCCACGCAGCAAGCGACGGGCTCTGACCACGACCTCCCACCACCCCCCACCCGAGAACAGGAAATCCGAGCATGTCCAGCGATGCAAAGCGGTTCAGCCACTGCCCAGACCATCGAATCGCACGCCTTGCCTGCGCCGTCGGCCTCTGGGCCCTGACCGGGATCGCCAGCGGCCAAGTGAAGAACGTGACGCCTGCGGAGATGGCCGCGGTTCCACGCTACTGCCCCTACACGCATGCCTTTGGCCGGAGCGGCCTGCCTGACTCACCTTCCGCCGAAGCGAAACCCTGGGTAGCGATCATGGGCCCGACCTTCTGGCACATGCACCATTACTGCTGGGGCAAGTTGAACCTGCTGCGGGCCATGCGCAGCACCGCCACTGAACAGGAAAGAAACCACCTTCTCGGTGCCGTTGTCGGCGACTACTGGTATGTCGCCCAACGGGCGCCGCGAGATTTCATCCTGCTCCCCGAGATCTACGCCGGCATCGGCGAGATCGAGTTGCGTCGCGGGCGCCCGCAGGAAGCGAACAAGGTCTTCGCCGAAGCCAGGGCGCTGAAACCCGATTACTCGCCCGGATACTCCCACTGGGCCGAGTACCTGATACGCTCCGGACAGAAGGCAGAGGCCAAGCAACTGGTCAGAACCGGTCTCGAATACAATCCGGACGCCAAGACCCTGCGCGAGCAGTACCGCCTGCTGGGCGGCAACCCGTCGGAGATCGTCTCGCGGGCAAAGGATGGGAAGCGGGCGGAAGCGATCGACGATGGCGAACCGCTGATGCTCTTCGAGGAGCCCGAACCCGAGGACGCTGCCGCTGGCGCTTCGCGCCGGAGTGCGACGACGCCCTGATACGGGCAGCGGAACCCGGCTCCCGCACGACCGCGCAGGCGCGCGGAGTCGCATCCCCGACAACCGGGCGAGCCGGGTGCAAACAGTGCAAGAGTGCAAAATTGTGCTTGAGCACGCGCCATCCGGCCGGTATAATCTCGCGCTCAAACACGGCAAGGCGCCCGTAGCTCAGCTGGATAGAG
>ERZ761603.862-NODE-862-length-24142-cov-15.640096_pt1 | contig 24142 bp, 19 predicted proteins | sample MGYA00511879_ERZ761603 | MGnify/ENA primary metagenome ERZ761603 (study PRJEB28899, sample SAMN02850040) | bioreactor sludge metagenome | biome: EBPR Sludge; feature: EBPR Bioreactor; material: flocular biomat | place: Australia: Thorneside Wastwater Treatment... | reverse complement strand
GGGACATGTCTTGCCCTGCGTGTCTCGCCGGCGTCAGCCCCGGCTCGGGCGCGGCGGCCCGGACTCGCCCGGCTTCGCCGCGGCGCACTTCTTCGAGCAGTACTTCACGTTCGCCCAATCCCGCTCCCACTTCTTCCGCCACGCGAACGGCCGGCCGCAGATAGCGCAGGTCTTGGTCGGCAGAGGGCGCTTCATGGAGTGACTGTACCGCGGTGCTCACGGCTCACCGGCGACCTGCCACTCCAGTTCGTCCAGGTCGGCGTTCACCGGCTTGCCTAGTTGCCTCAGCATGTTCATGCACTGGGCCCGGTGGTGCATCCCGTGGTTGGTCACGTGGACGATCGCCGCGCCAACGGTGAAGCGGTACTGTTCATTGCCGAAGACCCACTCCCTCACTTCCGCCAGGCGAGCTCGCTGGTCCGCGACCACCCGGGCGAAGTCATCGCAGGCCTTTTTGTTGAGCCCGATCAGTTCCGACACACTCCGCCGGGTCATCGGCGCGGGGTCATCGCCCGCGGAACGGCCATCGATCGAAGGGCGCAGCGCCACGCCCCCGATCCGGTCCGACCACCTGAAGATGCAGGCGACGATGTGGGTCATGGTGTCGTGAAGCGAGCCGGGGCCGATGTCGAAGCGCCGATGAAACTCCGCCTCCGGCAGCGCATCGCACCGCTGCAGCACCTCGCGGTTGGCCCAGCGGTTATGGCCGAGCAGGATGTCGAGCGGATCGGATCTCATCGTGCTGCGCTCGTTCCCAGGAACGAATTCCGGCGACCCCGGACGAGCCGGGCCGTGGTGTGATCATTCGCAACGTCGGGAGAGCCGACCAGGCCACTCCGCGGGCGACACACGACACTTCGTCGTCGGGCGGCTTCTCCCATCCGCTCCGCAATAATCGCTGCATGAGCGACCCCATCGCGCACGTGGCCCGGCGACTCAGAAACTCGAACCGCATCGCCATCGTGACCGGCGCGGGCATCTCGGCCGAGAGCGGCCTGCGCACCTTCCGCGAGACGATGGAAGGACTTTGGAAAGAGTTCGACCCGCAGAAACTCGCGACCCCCGAGGCGTTCCTCCGCGACCCCGCGACCGTGACAAAGTGGTACGACCACCGCCGCATGGGGTGCCTGGCGGCGGAGCCGAACCCTGGGCACCTGGCCCTGGCCGCGATGGAGAAGCGACTCGAGTCCGTGGGGGGCGAGTGCATCGTCTTCACCCAGAACGTGGACCGGCTGCACCAGCGCGCCGGCAGCGACCACGTGGTGGAGTTGCACGGTTCGATCGTCGAGTGGCGCTGCATCGAAACAGGTGAAGTCTTCGAGCCTCCGCACGAACCGTTCACCGTTTTCCCGCCCCCCTCTCCCTTCGCCCCCGACGGGATCCTTCGCCCCAACGTCGTCTGGTTCGGCGAGGCTCTGCCCGAGCAGGCCCTGCAAACGGCCTTCCGTTACGTGCCCCAGTGCGACCTCTTCTTCTCGATCGGCACCAGCAGCGTGGTCTACCCCGCCGCGGGCTTCGTCGATCTGGCCGCCGATGCCGGGGCCTTTACCGTCGAGATCAACAAGGACGACACCCCTGCCTCGCGTCGGGTGGACGTGACGATCCGCGGCAGCGCCGGCGCGGTCATGCCCGCGATCGTTCACGCGGCGTGGGGCGATCCGCTCCGTTGATCCGCCCCTTGCGGGCCGTGCGTCATCACTCGATCACTGACGCATGGGTGGCGTGAACGGGTACAGGATCCAATCACCGTCCGCGGCGGTCTTTGTCCCCGGGGGGCTCCAGGCATCTCGTTTCGGGTCGCTTTGGGGGCGTCCGCCATCATCTTTGCCGTCTGTCCCGATCGACCAGAGCAGCGGCACCCCGTCTCTCACGGCGTAGCGCATCGGCCGACCGTCGAAGGGGTCCGGGGGAAGCGCGGGCATGAAGTCGGGCACCAGGTCCGCGAGCGAGGCGGGGAACGCCCCGCGGTCGAGCCGGTAGACCTCGAGGGCGGACGCGGTCAGCACCGCCGCTCGCTTGGCCTCGAAGACATCACGCGACCAGAAGGATCGCGCGGTGTTCTCCTCCTCCCCGCCTTGAAGGGATCGGAACACCGAGAGCAGCGCATCGCACCGATCGAACAGGGCGCGAGACGCTTTGCCGCTCGTTCGCTGCGAGTGACACCACGCGGGGAGCGCATCATCCCGGGCCAGCGCTTCGTCGAGCGCTTCCACCCGTGACATGAACTCTCTCCGCGTGCCGTTCCAGACGGCAACGGCAGGCATGACGACCTTCACGATCGGCTTGATCGAAGGGTCCGCGGTCCCGAACTCCCGCGCGATGACCGGGAACGCGGCGTGGACAATGTGCCCATTCCCCTTGCCGTCATCGCTGAAGACCCGTTGGGCCACATCCTCCCACATCAGGCGTTCGGACTCGGCATACATCGACACCCGCCCGCCCGCGAAGCCGGCGAACTCGTGCGCGATGATGCGGAGTTGCTCGCGCGAGAAGAAGCCTTCCCTCCGTAGAAAGGGCAGCGTTCGGTCCGCCGCGAGAGTGGCGACGGCGACACCCACCAGACGGCTGATGACCATCGGTTCCGCGTAGGTCTGCCGCGCGATGCCCAGGAGTGCCCGGATGTTCGCCACCGCTCTCTCCGAGTCCGACTCGACCCCCGCGATCGCCAGATCAGACGCGAGCACTCGAGCAAGGCGGCGCAACTCGCCCAGATGAGGGAGCAGCACGCCCATGAGAATCGGGTTCTCCTGAGGTTCGAGCACAATCCAATCCGTTGCCCCCGCGATGCGTTCCTTGAGACGCATGTACACCTCGTCGGGCGAGTTGCTGTAGATGTACCCGGTGATGGGCCGGGCGGCGGCCTCTCGGATCAGTGTGACGGCCCTTTGACGACTGTCAATCCACGCGCGCCCTTCCTCCCAGTTCGGGGCGCCGAGTTCCATCGGCCACGCGCCACCCTCCGCCCGGACGAAACCCGGATCAGCCCCGAGCGCCTCGACCGCATCGAGGTACACCGGCCATGCCCGATCCGACTCCGGCGCTGCAAGCGTTGGCGCGTTGAGTTCCTTCGTGTAGTTTCTCGCGATGGTGGGCGATACCGCGTAGTACCGGATCGCGAGATACGCGTACAGCGCCGCGCTGAAAAGGAAACACACGACCGCCGCCTGCATCAGCCGCTTCAGCGCCCGGTAGGTCGGTGGGCGGCCCCGCTTCTTGGCGCGACGGATCAACCCCGCCGCGCGATCCGCATCACCGAACGCAGAGATCAGGTCCGCTTCACCGCGGCCGCCCGATGCACCGTCCGCGAAGTGCGCGGCCAGTTCACGGGCCACGTCCGCCTGCTCCCCGGGCCAGAGACGGGTCGCAGAAACGGTTCGACGGACCAACGCCGCGGCGGAGTCGGGAATGTCCACGTCGGCAAGTGCCGAATCGACCGCGGCCCGTCCCGCACGAGCCTTCCAGCCGGGGATCAGTATCGACGCGAGCAACGGCCTGATCGTTCGGGGCCACACCACTTTCGCGCGGGGTTGTGTTGAGGAGACATGGGTCACGCGGCACCCCCTGCCGCTGCCGATGGCGAAAGTACTCCCAGACTGCGCAGCGCCGCCGTCAGATGGGTGAGTTGTTCCGTGTCCTTGACGAGCCGTTCCTTGCCCTTGGGCGTCAAGGTGTAGTACTTGCGGTCCCGACCCCCTTCGCCCTCCTTCCACGTCGCGCGAACCAGACCCTGCGCTTCGAGGTTGTAGAGCATGGGATAGAGCGTGCTCTGCCCCATGTCGAGCACGCCACTGGTTTTCTCGGCCAGCGCGGTCACCAGTTCGTAGCCGTACATCTCGCCGCGTTCGAGCAGTTTCAAGACCGCAACCGGGCCGGCACCACGCATCAGTTCTCGTTCAACTCGCATTCCTACCTCGGGATGAAGATTCGTTCCAGGTCGTCGATATACTGTATGTGACATAGTATACGAGCCAAGTGACTGGATGTTGCACTTCAGTTGTAGGAAACGGCATCTTGTACCCCTTTTCCTCCTCCTTCAGGAGCGAAGAATCCGCCCATGCTCCCTTGGATACTCCTCGTGATCGCCGGTTTGCTGGAAGTGGTCTGGGCCGTGGGCCTGAAGTACACCTACGGGTTTACTCGGCTCTGGCCCAGCATCTTCACCATCATCGCGCTGGGGGCGAGTTTTCTTCTCCTGGCCAAGGCCATGCAGACCCTGCCGCTGGGCATCTCCTACACCGTGTGGGTCGGCATCGGTGCTGTCGGCAGCGTGTTCGCGGGTGTGTGGCTCTTTCATGAGCGCCTGACACCCCTCCAATCGGTCTGCATCGCGGCCATTGCACTGGGCATTGTCGGACTCAGAATCGCGCCCGCCCCGGCACCCAAACCGCCGAACCCCGCCGCGGGTTCCGTCGAATTCCGACCGTAAGAACTCGACCAGAACACGACAACGTCACCGGAACATGAGACCTGTTCCGGCGTCTGATGAGGACGGATACAGCCGAACGGCGCATCCTACCATACTGCACACAAACCCGTTCATTCCAGTATTGTGGTGGCCGCTTTGAGCGCGTGTGACCACGCCGCTCCCGCCATGAAGTTGAACGTGTGGAGAATCCCTCGATGAAACGCCTGTCACTCGCTGTTGCCCTGCTTCTCACCTCGTGCGGCCTCGCCGTCGCGCAGGACACCGCCGCCCCGGCGAAGGCCCCGGCCAAGACCGAGGCCAAGAGCGAAGCGACGCTGAAGGTCGGCGATCCCGCCCCTGCCCTCACGATTGAGAAATGGATAAAGGGTGAACCCGTGACGGGCTTTGAATCCGGACGCGTTTATGTCGTCGAGTTCTGGGCGACCTGGTGCGGGCCGTGCATCGCCTCGATGCCGCACCTGACCCACCTCCAGAAGCAGTACAAGGACCAGGGCCTCACCATTATCGGCGTCACCACCGGCGACCCCAACAACTCGCTCAAGGCCGTCGAAAAGATGGTGCAGGACAAGGGCGATGTGATGGGCTACACCGTCGCGTGGGACAAGGAGCGCACGACCAGCACCGCCTTCATGAAGGCCGCGAGGCAGAGCGGCATCCCCTGCTCCTTTGTCGTCGACAAGGCGGGCAAGATCGCGTACATCGGTCACCCCATGTTCCTCGACATGGTCCTGCCCGAGACCATCGCCGGGACGTGGGACGCCAAGACCGGCGGTGAGAAAATTTCGCAGGCCGAGAAGGATCTCTCGGGCCTGTACCGGTCCATGCGAGGCGACCCCTCCGAGGCCATCGCCGCCATCGATGCCTTCGAGAAGAAGTACCCCACGCTCTCCGATCTCTCCACCAAGATCAAGTACAACGCTCAGCTCATGGCGGGCGATGCCGGCGCCTACATCACAGGCGAGAAGCTCCTCGCCAAGCACATCGAGGCCAAGGACGCCGAGGGCCTCAACGAACTCGCCTGGACCATCGTCGATCCCCAGGGCGACGTCAAGAACAAGAACATCGAGTTCGCCCTCAAAGCCGCGCAGGAAGCCAACAGGCTTTCGGGCGAGAAGGACGCCGCGATCCTCGACACCCTCGCCCGCTGCTGGTTCATCAAGGGCGAGAAGAGCAAGGCCATCGAGATTCAGAAGAAGGCCATCAGTTTCGCCAAGGGGAACATGAAGGCCGAGCTCGAGGACGTGCTCGCCGAGTACGAGGGCAGCAAGTAATCGACCCCCGGCGTGCCGGGGACGGATAACACAAAGAGCCGCGCGGGCTGTCCCGCACGGCTCTTTTCATTTGTACTTCCATCCGCAACCAAGACCAGGGATGCCACGGCTGCGCTCGTCGCCGCGTGGCTCAGCAGCCGTCGGCCCAGCGAATGAAGAACATCTCGACATCCGAACCATCCACGCCGCCGCTGCGGTCCTTGTCGGCCCGGTCCAGACCGTTCTCCCAGTCGCCGAAGAACGCCTCGACGTCCGACCCGTCCAACGCGGCGTCCTCGTTATGGTCGCCGATGCACGGCGGGGTAGAGGGGACCGGCACGGGGAACGTGATCGAATCACCCTGACCGGGCTTGAAAAGCCCGATGGAACCCGTCCCCGCCGCGGGGGCACGGTCGGAATCGAAGCGGAAGGTGTACATCGTGCTCCAACGCAGCGCGTTGGCGTTGGCGTTCACCGAGTGAGCTTCCGTCGCCCAGCCGAAGGAGGTCGCCGATCGAGAAGTGGCCCAATCGGTGCCGCTGTACGGCTCGCCGCTGTGGTAATCCACATCACGGAACCCGATGTTCGTCAGTTCGATAAGGAAGGGATCGCCCATCGGATCCAGGTTCAGCGTGAACGAAGCGCCCGATCGGTCGGAGTTGAAGTTCTGGATCGCGTACTCGTAGTGGTACATGCCTCCCGCGATCGGCGTCACGCGGGACGCGACGTAGAACATGCCCTCGCCGGGGACCGGGGCCTCGGTCACCACCACCAGCGGGTCCACGCTCTGCCATCCGTAGATGGCCGACTTCTGGCGCTGGGTCGTGAAGCCGCTGACCGTGCTCATCGTGTACGAAGCGTCCGTCCCGGTGATGCGCACGCGCCGGTACCCCGCGTTGTTCAGCCCATTGCCCGCCGCGGCGTCGTCCGAGGCGATGTAATGCCCTTCGGCGAAGTAGATGGCCCCGGGGTTGAGCGTCGGGTTCACTTCACTGGCCCGCACCTGGAGCCGCCGCGCGATCTGGCGTCCGGTGGCATCCGTGCTCGGCAGCGTTTGGGCCGTGAAGGGATAGGGGTAATGCCCCGTGAACGCGTTCACCTGGGACTTCGGACCCAGTCGAGATTGCGACCCGTTCAGACTCGCGGAGTAAGGATCGGAGCACGTGGGGTCGAGCGTTGAGCCGTTTCCGTCGTGCGTAGAGCATGCGCCGCAGACCGTGCCGTTGAGCGCCGTGAAGCCATGCTTGAGGAAACTCTGCCCGATCTGCTCGTAGCGCCCTGCCCCGTTCACCACGCTGTAGCGGTACAGGTTCTGGCCGATCACAGGGTGCTGGTTGGTGCTGGCGACCCACCGCAGCACCGTGTTGCCGATGTTGCAGGAGGTGGTCCCGATCGAAAAAGCGCTGATCCCCTGGTACGTGCCCCAGAACGAGAAGTCGGGCAGGTCGCCCACGATCACGTCCGGTCCCGCCGCCCCGGCCAGCGAAGCCAACATCACACCGACCGCCGCCGACATCGACCGCACGCTTCGTTCGCTCTTGCGCATGAGTTGGGCCTCTCTTTGTTCCGAGGGTGGCCATCGGACACGCACACGCACGCCGATCGCCGCCGCTCGATGCAACCAGATGAATCTAGGACGTACAAAACACTCGCCCGAGAAGGGCTTCGAGAGCATAAACATACGCCGCCCGCGGGCGGAGTGTTTCACCTCTGACCGTCACTACAACTCGTTTATCGCCCCCGTGCAGGAAGCCGCTGAGACTCGATCTCAGCCGCTTTCGCCTCCAGCGGCTCGGCCTCCGCGGCACGGCCCAATTCCCGGTAGATACCCGCCAAACGGCGGAGACGGATTGGATTGTCGGGTTCGAGCCGGATCGACTCGCGTATCGCTTCCAGACCTTTCTCGAACTCGCCATGCACCAGGAGCAACTGGCCTTTTCCAAAGTGGTGCTCCGGCTCCGTAGGTTCCGCTTGAATTGCCCGTTCCAACGCTGCGAGCGCCTCGCCCGGCTTTCCCGCATCCGTGAGCAGGGCCGCGGCCCGAAGAACCTGGGCCGGACGCGGCTTGGTCTTCCCGCCCCGCAGCACCGCCTCGGCCTGCTCCGCCGCGAGATCGCCGTGACCGGCGTGCAGGAGCATAATCCCCAGGGTCAGCCGGACATCGTACAACTCCGGTTTCCTGGCGAGAACCGCCTCGAACATGGCCTTGCCCTCTTCGGCGGGCTTGCCCTGCAACTCCATCATCTGGGCAAGGCCGATGACCATCTCAGTGTTCGGGTCGCCGCGCTCCACGGCCTCGCGCATGGCCCGCTCCGCCGCGGGCAGGTCGCCGCATACAGCGTGCAGCCACGCGATTCGCACCAGGGTCTTAGGCAGGTGCTTCCATCCGTGCCCTCCATCACGGATCGATCCGCCCAGGCGCAGGTGGTGCAGCGCCACACGGGCTTGTTCCACGATTTCAGCGCGGGGCTTGTAGTTCCTTGAGAACACCTCTCGCATCGGCACGTTGACCCGGATATCCGCCAAGTCACCCTGCCAACGGTGATACTTGACATACCCGCCCCACGCCCCCAGCGCCGTGTACGCCGTCGTCAACACAAGGCACACCAAGCCCCACACCGTCCACCGCCCCTTGATCTTCAGTTGCAGGCTCTGCACGCGTGAGTTCGGTTCGGCGAGCAACTGCCACACCTTGAAAAGCCCGAAAACCCCGATGGACGCCAGCCCCGCCGCCATGAGCAGCGGCACCTGATCGAACAACCCGCGGAACCCGATGAAGAGCGCGATCCCGGCGATGAAGAACACGACCTCCTGCGTCCATGACAGGTCGTAGCGGGGCCGCCGACTTTCGATGGCCGCGGGAGTGCGGCGAGGAGTCAGGACGGCGGGCCGAGCGAACGAAAACGAGAGCGCACCGTTCGGGCAGACGCTCACGCAGTCGAGGCACTTCATGCACCCGGGATCGACGACCCGGCCGAAGTCACGCACTTCCTGGTGCACACGAACATTGGAGGTGCACACCGCCGTGCAGTGACCGCACCCCTCGCAGGCGTCCGATACCACAATCCCACCCAGCGCGACTTTGTCCACCGGCGCGAAGAACCCGCCGTACGGGCACCCGTAGGTGCAGAATCCTTTGGACCCGAGCAGGTACACCGTCGCGAACCCGCACACCAACAGAAAGGGAATCGCGATATACCACGCCGGGAACGTCGCCCAGAAATCCTCCGTCATCAGGTGCGATGTGAAACCGGGGAACTCCGGCGGCCGTTCGATCCAGATGGGCACCCCCACCCCCGTCTTGTCCAGCACTGGGACCAGCACCATCCTCTTGAAGGTCGGCCAGACGAACATGAGCAGGGCCAGCAGCAGCGGGCCGAGCATGAGCAGCCGCGACCGGAAGGGCCGGGGCCGCACCCCGCACTTTTCCATGAGCCAGGTGCAGGAGTCCTGCAGGGCCACGACGTGGCACCCCCAGCCGCAGAAGAACCGACCGAAGATGAACGTCGCCAGGATCGCCGCACAGAAAAAAATGAACCCCGCGTTCACCTGCCCGAGTTCGAGCGTGTACATCGATTCGCTGGGTTCCACCGGCGAGAGGGTCATCCCCTGCACCAGCCACTGGATCAGGTGCGCGATCATCAGCAGGTTCACCACCAGCAGCACCAGCGCGCGCCGCGGCCCGTTGCGGCTCTTGCGCACTTTCCCGTGCCCCGCCACCGGCAGCGAGACCGTCCGGCCGGTTCCGCAGTTCTTCACCTTCGCCGACGAATCGCTCATGCGGGTAGCGTAGCGGGTGCCTGCCGGTATTCTCCCCCGCACAAAACACTTCGCCGCGGGGCGTGTGCCCCGCGGCGGCGAAATCCACGGGAGTCCCCGGGCCCGCGGCGGGGGTTACAACAGTGCCCACCGCGATCATGTTCTGCCGCTCACGATTGAAGCGGTAGTACGATCCGCCATCGTGATCGAATCACCCACCCCGACTCGAAGCCGCGCCGAACGTGTTCGCACGTTCATCAAGTGGCTCAGCATTGCACTTCTGACCTGGACCATCATCGGCTGCGTCGGCGTGCCGCTGCTCATCCGGCACATCATCGTGCCGCACCTGAACAAGCACCTCAACGGACGCCTGTCCGTGGAGCGGGTCCGCTGCGACCCCTTCGGCCTGGCCCTCACGCTCCGCACAGTCCGACTTGAAGACGCGGCGGCCAGGCCGGTTCTGACCTTCGATCGTTTCGACGGCGACTTCGAGGCGTGGGCGAGCCTGTTCAAGGGCGGCTGGAGGTTCGACCACGCCCGCACCTATGCCCCGAGCCTTGCCGTCGAGATCGACGGGCAGGGAGGTCTGAATCTCATGAAACTTGTGAAGCGGGATACCGGGGCGAAACCATCGACCCCCGCGGAGCATATCCCGCGCATCGTCATCCGAGAACTTCGCATCGTGAATGCAGCGGCATCGTTCACCGATCTGTCCACACCCGAAAAGTTTTCCGCTCTCTTCGAGCACGCGGATTTCACGGTCGAGAACCTCGACACCGAGCCGCAACACAAGAACCCCCAGACCCTGACCGCGCGATCACCCTCGGGCGAAACCGTGCGCTGGACCGGCACCTTCTCGGTCGATCCGCTGTCCAGCACGGGTCGCATCTCCATTGAGAAATGGAGACTGCCCCGGTTCGTCCCCTATACGCTCCGCTACTCCCCAGCGCGCATCACCGGCGGCACTCTCACGGCCTCTCTCGATTACGACTTCGCGCCCGCACGCATTCCCCGGACCGCCGCCGCCACCTTGACCCGGGCCGCGGTCCACGGCCTCCGGGTCGTGCAACCGGACGGCGCGCTCGTCGAGGCAACCGGCATCGAACTCGCCGATGCCCGGCTCGATGCCGATGCCCGCACGCTTCACATCCAGACCATCACGCTCGATCAGCCCGCAGCGCACGTTCGTCGTGATGCGGGCGGTGTGCTCAACCTTGAGACCATCCTGTCCGCCCCTGTGTCCGGTGCGGGCCGGCGCGCGGAACGGCCGGACCTGCAGACCATCCGCTATCCGGTGCAGCAACTCAACGAGGCGATCCTGCAACTCATCGAGGATCTCGCCGGCGGGTGGGAGGTCGCCGTCAATCGCATCGACCTCCGTGATGCCGCGGCCGATTGGACGGATCGGGCGGCCCGTGCGCCCGTCGAGTTTCGCGCCTCCTCGGTGAGCGGCGTGCTCGGCCCTGTCGCTTCAACGGACAAGTTCCGCACACCGCTCCAGCTCACCGCCACGCTCGGTGATGCGGGCAAGGCCGCGGTCAAAGGGATCATCCTCCCCATGGAGGGCGCGGCAGAGTTGAACGCCACGCTCGAGCACGTCGATCTCGCCTTCCTGGGACCCTACCTGCCTGAAACTTTCAGCGCAGAACTTCCACCCGTGAGATTGGCCGGTGCCGTGGTGTCGCTCGGCGGAGATGCGAAGGCGCAGATCATCGACGGACAACCCTCCACGGCCTCGTGGTCGGGCGAACTGCACCTGACCTCCCTGCGGGTGAACGACGCCTCAAACGGCGCACCGGTTACGCTCGCCGAGCGGTTGTCTCTCCGGGGTGACGCCGTCGTGCAGGGAACGGGACGGTCGATCCGCTCGGCCTCATGGAAAGGCGAGATCGATTCCGCGGCCATGTCCTTCGACTCCCCGGGTCTGGCGCGGGCGGTGCTGGGGGGTGCGAAGATCAACAGCGACGAAGCGGGGGCGGTGTTCGACGAGTCCGGCGGCTTTTCGTTCGCATGGAAAGGCAAACTCAACGCCGATTCCCTCGACGCGAAGTCTCGCACGGACACCGCGGCTGAATTAAAGGCCGCGGCGGTCTCTCTCGAAGGCTCGGCTCGTGCGGCGATCGCCGACGGCACCATCACCGATGCCGCATGGAATGGGCTGTCCGGCGTGACAGGCCTCGATGCGTCGATCGAAGGTGAGTCCCCCTCCACCGCTTCGATGGCCACGCTCGCCGTCTCGGGCGAGGCGGCGCTGACAGGCACCCCCGCCGCGGCGGCGTGGAAGGGCGTGCTCCGGGCAGGAGATGTGGCCGTGCGTACCAGCGGCGCGAACAAGTCCCGCGTTTCCATCGCCATGCTGTCGCTCGACGGGCGGGCCGAAGCGCCGCTGAACGAAGGGGTTCATGCGCTCGCCTGGTCCGGCGCCGCGAATCTCGCAGCGGTCGCGGCGACGATCAGCGGCACGATCGAAGGCGAGGCGACGATCGAAAGTTTGTCCATCACCGGAGACTCGCAGGCCCGTGTCGATGCCGCGGGCGTGCAGAGCGCATCCTGGACGGGTGAACTCAACCTGAGCGGCGTGGCCGCGACCGCGATCCCGGAGGACCCGGCGAGTGTCCGGCTGGCTTCGGCAACAGTCAAGGGTGAAGCCGCGGCTTCGGGTCTGACAAGCGACTCTCCCGACCTGCGCTTCGCGGGCGATGCGAGCGCGAGGAAACTGGAACTGGAGTCCCGCAACCGCGGCGCCTTGCAGGCGCGGATGGACGCTTTCGCCGCGCAGTCGCTGATGCTGAGCACGGGGGAGAACAAGGTCGCCGCGACGGATGTGACGCTGGAGCGACCGATGTTTTCGGTGAACGCGGCGCTCCTGCCCCCGCCCAGGAGCGCCGACACGAAGGGTGTACTGAAGCAGGCGGTGCTGGTGCGCCTTCGGGAGATGGTCCCGTTCGGGTTCAACCTCGGACGCGTGCTCGTCACCGATGCATCATACGAAATCCGCGATGAGACTTCGTCTCCGCCGCTGGTGCTGACCGGTCGGGACGGGCGCTTCGAGATCGCCAACCTCGCCAACGACGGCGCGAGCCTCGCGGACCTGAACGCCTCGCTGCGCACCCACGAATCCGGGCAGGTCCGTCTGACGGGGAAGATTGATCTGTTCCGACCAAAGCCCTTTGCCGACATCAAGGCAGAGGTGTCCTCGGTGCCGCTCAAGCCCTTCGACCCCGTGTCGGGCCGGTATGTCGGGTATTTCATCGATGAGGGTCGCGCCGCCGCGACCTTGCCCATCAGGATCGAGGATGGTCAACTGAAGGGCACGCTCGATTTCAACCTCTCGTCGCTGGATCTGGGCGCGGCGACCAACTCGCCCGAGGCGCCTTCGGTGCCCATCGAACTGGGTCTCGCTCTGCTCAAGGATTCAAACAATCACGTCAAGGGAACGATCCCGCTCTCAGGGAATATCGAGGAACCCGGGTTCTCGATCGGCGGCCTGGTCTGGCAGGCGTTCCTCAACCTGATCGTGAAGGCCGCCACCGCGCCTTTCCAGATCCTCGGCTCACTCCTGGGTGCCGGAGAGGGAGAAGACCTCTCCTTCATCGACTTCGATCCCGGGACCGCGACCATGCCTCCCGCCTCGCTCACGAAACTCGACACGCTCGCTCGCGGGCTCTCGGAACGACCCTCGTTGAAACTCGACATCATCGGACGCATCAGCGAGGCCGAGGACCTCCCCGCGCTGCGAAAGTCGGCGCTTCGGTCTCAAGCGATGGCCAGAGCGGGCGGCGAGCAGATGTCCGACGAGCAGTACCTCCGGGGCGTGATGGCCTTGTACCACGAGTCGCGGGGCGAGGCGGTCCCGAAACTCCGCGCCGGAGAAGCCCCGCCCGTCCCGCTCGCTGAGATGGAGAGTGCGCTGCTCGTCAGCGTCACGCCCGACCCGCGGCAACTGGCCGATCTCGCGGTCAACCGGGCCGGGGCGGTGCGCGACGTCTTCCTGAAGGATCACGTTCTCACTCCCGACCGAGTCACGGTAGTTACAGACGCCGAAGAGACGGTCGGGGCCACATCGCCTCGCGCCGACTTGCGCCTGCGCCAATAAGAGCGAATCTGAACACGATACCTGCCGAATCCAAAGCACAAATGGCACGACCCGCGACCCTCGCTCAACTTGTGGACTCCGGCTGGAAGAGCCGGTCCGTCAAGGCCGAACTGCGCGATAATCTCATCGCCGCGCTGCGCCGCGGCGATGAACTCTTCCCCGGCGTCGTGGGGTACGAGGACACCGTCGAGCCCGAGATCGTCAACGCGATCCTCGCGGGGCACGACTTGCTCTTCCTGGGTGAGAAGGGACAGGCCAAGAGCCGCCTGATGCGCCTCCTCGTGCGGTTCCTCGACCCCGAACTGCCGTACCTCGACATCCCCGGCTCACCGATCCGTGAAGATCCGATGCGTCCCATCACCTCGCGCGGAAGAGCCTTCCTCACCGAGCACGGTGAACGCTCGCCCATCGCCTGGTGGCCCCGCGAGGAGCGGTACGCCGAGCGCCTCGCCCCGGGGACCAAGTTCGCCGACATCATCGGCGAGATCGACCCCGCCAGGCTCCTCTCCGGGACCAGCATGGGAGCGGAGGAGGCCTTGCACCTGGGCCTCATCCCCCGGATGCACCGGGGCATCTTCGCCATGAACGAACTGCCCGACCTCGACGACCTCGTGCAGGTGGGGCTGTTCAACATCCTCGAAGAACGCGATGTGCAGATCCGCGGCTTTCCCGTCCGGTTCGAGGTGGACGTGATGGTCCTCTTCAGCGCCAACCCCACCACCTACAACCGGTCCGGCAAGGTCATCCCGCAACTCAAGGACCGCATCGGCAGCACCATCGCCACGCACTACCCGCGCTCCCGCGACCTGGGCATCCGCATCATGGAGGAGCAGAGCGGGGCCGAGACCGGCGGCGACTGGCCGGTGCTCGTCCCCCGCTTCATGAAGGAAGTGGCCGAGCAACTCTCGATCGAGGCCCGCAAAAGCCGCTACGTCGATCAGGCCAGCGGGGTCAGCGCCCGGTTCTCGATGGCCAACTACCGCACCATGATCGCCAGCGCCCGCCGGCGCGCGGTGCGGCTGGGAGAGCGGCCCGCCGTCGCCCGCATCAGCGACCTGGCCCACTTTCACGCCTCCGCCGTCGGCAAACTCGAACTCGACATGATGGGCGCGCACCAGATGAGCGAGGCCCAGGTACTCGATTCAATCCTCGGCGCCGCCGTAAAGGTCGTCTTCGAGGAGTACGTGGATAAGCACGGTCTGGCCGAGATCTCCGACGCCTTCGCCAAGGGCGTCAAGATCGAGGTTGGCGACATGCTCCCCAGCGCGCACTACGAACGCATCGTGAAGCGCGTGCCCGCGGTCTGGGACAAGGCCTTCGAGATGAACGCCGCCTCGGACCCCGCGGTTCGGGCCAGTTGCGCCGAGTTCGTCCTCGCCGGGCTTTGGGCGTGCGACCTCGTCAGCCGAGCCACGCGGCATGGTCGGGTGAGTTACGACACCGGGAACGGCTGACGGCAACCGCTCGCTCCCGCGTCTTGATCGTCCGAGGGTCGTGCGTGCCGCCGCGATACCGTCACCCGGTGCACGAGCGCTACCCCGTCATCATCGGCCCCACCGCCGGCGGCAAGACCGCCCTCGCCGTCGAAGTCGCCCTGCATCTGGGGGGCGAGGTCGTCTCCGCCGATTCCATGCTCTTGTACCGCGGCCTCGACATCGGCAGCGCCAAGCCAACGACCGAAGAACGCCGCGGCGTGCCCCATCACCTGATCGACGTAGCGGACCCGGCCGATCGCTTCACCGTCAGCGATTGGCTCGCCGCGGCCAAAACCACCATCGGCGATATACAGGCCCGTGGCCGGCTCCCTGTGGTGGTGGGCGGCACGCACTTGTACATCAAGGCCCTGCTCGACGGCCTGTTCGATGGACCAGGGGCGGACCCGGCCCTGCGCGCGGAACTGCAAGCCCGCGACCCGGCCTCCCTTCGCGTCGAGTTGGAACGCATCGACCCGGTCACCGCAGCGCGGCTGCACCCCAACGACCTGCGCCGGACGATCCGCGCCATCGAGGTCCACCGCCTGACCGGTGCGCCGATCAGCGCGCACAAGAAGCAATGGGACGCTCCGTCGTTGAACGCCGGGCCGGTGCTGATCGGCATCGAGTGGCCGACCGAGGCCATCAACCGCCGCATCAACGCCCGCGTGCGGGCCATGATGCAACGCGGCCTCGAGGCCGAGGCCCGTGCGTTGTGGACCTCGGGCCGGATCGGGCCGCAGGCCGCCGAGGCGCTGGGGTACAAGCAACTCTTCGCGCATTTCCGGGGTGAGTGCTCGCTCGATGAGGCCGTTGAGCGAATCAAGATTGAGACGCGCCGCTTCGCCAAGAACCAGCGGACCTGGGCCAGGCGTTTGCGCACCACACCGGGGGCGGTGTGGATCGACGCCGATCGCGAGTCGCCCGAGTCCTGGACGGCGATAGTGGCTGCGAATCTGGCATGACGAGAGGGAGTATCAGCAACCCGATTCCCATGCCGCGAAGAATGCGCCGATGTCTTCGTTATCCAGGCCGCCGTCTTCGTTCAGGTCGGCGCGGGCGTTGCCGGCTTCCCAGGCGAGAAAAAACTGCTCCACGTCTTGTCCGTCCACGCCCCCCGAGCAATCGAAATCGCCGCGGCAAGTCGGGCGAATCAAGCGGAGCCGAGCGAAGTTCATGGCTGTTCGGCCGCCGGCGCGATCGAAGGACCCTGCAACCGCGACGGTCTGACCGCCCGCGGCGAGCATCGCGGTCCCAAGCCACCCATCGCGGTGGGCGAGTTCGAGGTCGGCGGTCTCCCAGCGGTCGCCGTTCCAGATCGCAAGATTCGTGGCAGCCCGGCCCCCGGCCCGAGAGAAGGCACCGGCCACAAAGAGTTCGCCGTCAGCGACGGACATCGACGTGACGGCCGGCGCTGCGTTCCCGACCCCGACAAGCCCTTCACCGGCGGCCGACCACACGGCGCCGTCGTAGACCGCAAAGGCGGCCGCCGGTACGCCTCCCGCGGCACTGAACGTGCCCCCGATTACAAGATCGCCGCCGAGATCGGCAACGCAATGCACAATGCCATCGGCTCCGCCGGCCAGCTCGTGCCAGGCTTGGCCATCCCACCGGGCCAGCCCGCGGGCCTGCACGCCACCGACCGAGGTGAACGCGCCGACGGCCACCAGATCGCCCTGCCAAACGCCCAGCCCGTTGATTGCCGCCGAAAAATTCTGGCCGATCAGTACCCAGTTCGATCCGTCCCAGCGAACCACATGAATCTGCCAGGTGCCCTGTGCGTTCTGCACCGAGCGGGCGCCGTGCAACGCCCCGTCGATCACCGCGATGGCATAAACGCCCGTGCCGCTGGCCATCGCGGTCCACCCCGAACCATCCCAGCGAGAAAGGCCGCTCCTGATCAAGGAACCTTCATACCAGATAAGGCTCGATCCAGCGCTGACATGGAACGGCCCCAAATCGTGCCAGCCCGACTCGTCACGCAGATGCACCCTTCCGAGTTCCGGGTAGTTGGACAGGTACTCCCGGGATTCGACAGCGACGTCGCCGCGATCGTTGACCGCGATCAGCACGGGACGAACCAAGCGGCCGGGCGAGATCGGTTCCAGCGTGGCTCCGTCGTCGGCCGTTACGGCGATGCCGGAGAGTTTCCTCGTCCGATCCGTCGTGACCTGGAACGGCCCGCCCAGTACCCACCGATCTCCGAATCTCGTGATCGCGCGGATCGCGCCGTTCACGCGCTCGCTCGAAGCCCAGCCGGCACCGTGCCATCGACCCAGCGCACCACTCACACCGCACGCTGGGCCGCAGTACGAAAGTCCTGCCCACATTTGGTTGTCGAACGACTGCATGTCGGCCGCCGCCGGTCCCCACCCCGCGACAACCGGCCACGTCACCCCGTCCCACCGTCGGACGTGCGGCACGGTGTTCCCCGGCACGTGCCCCAAGCAGGCGGCGAAGAGCGAGCCCAGATGGGAACAGATCGAAGCGCCGGCGTTGACATCCAGCGGGGTCCCCATGGGGATCCACTGCTCACCGTTCCACTCAACGACGGGAATCGAACCAATTGTTGTCTTATGGAGCCGCCCTTCGTGGACGCACATGTGTCCTTGCCCGCCCATCCCCAGCGGCGAGAGCGTGGCGCCGTCCCATGCGGCCGTTCCGCCCGCGAACGACCCTTCGATCTGGCTGAAAAGTCCGGACACAATCAGGCGTCCGTCGTACTCCAGCATGCTCGACACATAGGCTCCGTCTGAATGCCAGAGATTGGCCACCGCCCGCCAGGCGACGCCGTCCCATCGCGCCAATCCGTCGGAGGGGGCACCGTTCGCGCGGGTGAACGATCCCCCCGCGAAGAGTTGCCCCCGGTACGTGCAGAGCGTGTTGATATGTCCGTTCCCGAGCGGCGTCAGGCCGCTGCCCATCGCGTGCCAGTCGCGGTCGTCGAACAGCGCGATGTTCTTGGCCCGCGCCGTCCCGGCGACGCCGAAGTTGCCCGAGACCACCAGCGCGGGCGGGGCGGGGCCGGGGCCGTCCGCGTCCCACACCAGCACGTCGTTGACGGTTCCATCGACGCCCGGCACGCCGTCGTGCTCGTTCACGTTCCATTCGCGGCATTGAGCCACCGCGCACGCGGTGCACACGGCAAACACGCACATCGCGGCCCCGAACATTCCGGCGACGCGGCTGGGCGGCGATGGAAAGGTGCGGCTCATCAGGGATGATATCGGCCGCGCGGCCGGGCGGTACCGCGAGGATGCAGCTACCGCGCCGGAATACCATCGTGTCACAGGAGGTGCCGCCGCCATGGCCGTTCGCATGGAACTATCCCGAATCCTGATCCGCGAGTTCAACGACATGCAGATCATCGAACTGCGCGAAGTGACCGACGACGCCTCGGAGACTGATGAACTTGGCACGTCGGCCCGCACCTTCCCCATCGCCATCGGCCTGACCGAGGCCCAGGCCATCGAGCGACGACTGAAAGGGATCAGCATCAAGCGGCCGCAGACGCACGACCTGCTGGCCAACGTCGTCGAGTCGCTCGGAGCCACGCTCGAATCCATCACCGTCAACGACCTGAACGACCACACCTTCTACGCCACGCTCGATGTCCGCCGCGCCGATGGGGAACTGATCCACATCGACTCTCGCCCCAGCGACGCCATCGCCATCGGCATCGCGGGGGGCGTGCCGATCTATGTGGCCGAGCACGTGCTCGAGGCCGCGATGCGCGAGGAATCCTGACGCATGAGCCCCCCCGCGAATCGGCGCTACATCACCGCCGACATCCCCGGCCTCGGAGGGACGATCAAGCAGAGGCCCGAGGATTTTCTCGTCGATGAACAGCCTCTCTACGCCCCCGCGGGATCGGGCGAGCACATCTATCTCCTGATCCAGAAGCGCGGCTTGTCCACCCTCGACATGATCGAGGTCATCGCTCAGCACTTCCGTGTTCAGCGGCGCGATGTGGGCGTCGCGGGGCTGAAGGACAAGCAGGCGATCACCCGTCAGGTGGTGTCGGTGCACACCCCGGGAAAGACCGCCGCGGATTTCCCCTTCCTCGAGCACGACCGCATCGCGGTCCTCTGGTCGGATCAGCACACCAACAAACTCCGTCGCGGGCACCTTCGCGGCAATCGGTTCTCGATCAAGGTCCGCGGCGTCAGCCCGGCCGGCGTGGTCACGGCCCGCCGCGTGCTCACTCGCCTCGCGGCTCACGGGCTGCCGAACCGCGTGGGAACACAGCGCTTCGGGATGCTCGGCAACAACCACCGGATCGGGGCCTCGCTTGTCGCGGGTGACTTTCGGGCAGCCTGCGATCTGCTGCTGGGGCCGTGCGAAACCGTGCCCCATGTGAACCCCTCGGGGCGCGCCGAGTACGCCGCGGGCAGGTTCGAGGCGGCCCGACGCACCTACCCGCGGAACGCGCGGGCCGAGGTGCGCGTGCTGTCGCGACTGATCGAAGGGGCCGACCACCGGGCCGCGATGCTCTCCGTCGATGCGCAGACGCTCGGGTTCTTTCTGTCCGCGTTCCAAGCGGCTGTGTTCAATCTCGTGCTCGAAACGCGCCTGGCGGGCATCGGCATCACCACGCTCATCGAGGGGGATGTCGTGATGAAGCGCGAGAACCGCGCCTGCTTCGCGGTCACGGCGGAGGTGCTGAACGACCCGGCCACCCGGGTGCGGCTCGATGGGTTTGAGATCAGCGCCACAGGCCCCTTGTGGGGCGTTGGCATGATGCGGGCGCACGGCGTCACCGACGAGGCCGAGCTCGCCGCCCTCGCAGCGCTGGGGGCGGACCCCCAGCGGCTCATCGCGTGGAACACGATCCGCCCCGGGCTGCTCGAGGGTCAGCGCCGCCCGCTGCGTGTGCCCGTCGTCGACCCCGAGGTCGAAGGGGGCGTGGACGAGCACGGCGCGTACGTGCGCTGCGCCTTTGAACTGCCCCGGGGGAGTTTCGCCACCGAGGTGATCGAAGAGATCACCAAGACCGGCGCGGCGGGGCCGGCGCTCCCGGATGATGAAGACTGAGGCTTACTCGGTGTCCTGGTCCGCCGGCCCGTCGGGCTCGCGCTCGTCGTCCTGCGCCGCGCGGGTCTCGATGAGTTTGCGCAGGTAGTCGTTCTCCCGGCGCGTCGCTTCAAGGTCGAAGACCAGGTACTTGACCGAAAGACGCAGGTAATCCAGCGACTCCTGCAACTCCCCGACGGTCTTCTTCATGCGCTCGTGCCGCTCCCGCGTCTCCTGCGCGAGTTTCTCGAGCGGCCCCCGCTCCGAGGGAGGCAGGGCCTCGATCTGCTTCATCAGTTCGGCCAGTTTGTTCTGGAAGTCCTGCTCCGTCATCCCTCGTCTCCCTCGTATGAGATTCTCTCCGTCCGCGCACAGGCGCGTGCGGTGCAACGCCTTACAAGCGGCGCGCCGTGGCCGGTCCCCGGGGCCGACGCCTCACGTGCCATGTTCCGAGTGCGATAAGAAGACCCCGGCGAGCACGGGGAGCGAGACCGGCGCGAAATCCAACCATGCCGCGGTCGATCCGCGGGCCGGGTATGACGGCTTGTGGAGAATTATCAACGACCCATGTCCGCCCGACGCAACGCCTGCTTGCCCGAAGGGGCGGCGGCGGCCATCGCGGCGTCGATCGCGGCGGGATCGGCCCGTCTCACATCGCGGGCCAGTTTGCGGAGGTGATCATCGAGTTCGATCCGGAACCTTCCGAACCATTGCTCCAGTTCGTGCCGGTTGAAACGCGCCAGCGGGTCCTTCAGGCCCGTCTGCATCGCCGCCCAATCCAGCAGGAGGCCCCCATTGTCCGCGTACTTGTAAAGATCGAGCGTCGCGGCCAGACGCTTCTGAGGCGTGCTGAACGGGTCGGTGGCCTGTTCGGGCAGCCGGGTCATGATCTCCTTGATCTCGGTGGCCGTCGGGGCAAAACTCAAACCGCCCGAATCGGGGGTCGACTCGAGCCGGAGCGGCATGTCGCCTGCGGGCTTGAGTTCGGCGAACTCCGTCGAGAGGGCCTTGGTTCCGGCCCGCTCGAAACGGACGGTCAATCGCTGGGTCGTCGCGACGCCGCCCATCGCCTCCACGGCGAGCACCTGTCCCACGCCCCATTCGGGACGGGAAGCGTGAATCACGCGATCACCTTTGATCCATGCCATGCTGCAGCACCCCACATGCGGCGTGCGCGATGAGAACATCGGCATACCGGAACAGATTCAAACAAACACGATCGACAGGAACAGTTCCGACGGTCTCTGCACCATCCGATTCCATGAGCGCTGCTCACGGAGACCGGATACGCACAAAGCCGCCCGAGAAGAACCTCGAACATCTAATCCGGGGCGGCACACCGCGCGCGGATCAGCCTGTTTCAACGACAGAACAATTGCCTGTAAACTAAGGAAACGCGATCCGGCGGAACATCCACCGAACGGCGAGAACTGCTCGAATTGCCCGGTTCCCCCTTCCAGCATAACATTAGCCGTGGGCTGCGCCTAGTCCAATTTTGAAAAAGTTCACATCTCGGACCGCGCGTGCGACGTCGCGGCCTTGTCCAACCGTCACGAGTTCCCGCCGGAGTCACCGTCCACATGATCGAAGCACTCAAGAGCGACACCATTGTCAACAAAGTCGGCGGGCGTTTCAAACTGACCGCCTTGATTCAGCGGCGCCTTGTGCAACTCATGGAGGGGGCCCGTCCGCTGGTCCCCCGCGACGGTCGATCGGACCTTGAACTTGTGATCGAGGAGATCCTTCAGGACAAGATCACGCTCGAGTTCGACGCCTCGCCCTACGACGTTTCGGCGCACATCTGATCCCCGCTTTGATTCGCGGGGTCCGGGAACGCCGTTGTGGGCACCGATCCGACACGATCCGAAGACACCCCCGCCCCCGGCGGAGCATGGCCGTCCGTTCGGGCCAAACGCATCCTCGTGGGCATCACAGGCGGCATCGCCGCCTACAAGACCGCCACGCTGGTCAGCCGACTGGCCCAGGCCGGCGCCGAGGTCACCGTGGCGATGTCGCCCTCGGCGACTCGCTTTGTCTCTCCCCTCACGTTCCAGGCTCTCTCGGCCCGCCCGGTCTACACATCGCCCTGGGAGCACCTGGAATCGCATGATCCCCAGCACATCACACTTGCGACGGGACTCGACTGCGCCGTCGTCGCCCCTTGCACGATGGACTGCCTCGCGCGCCTGGCCACGGGGCGGGCCGACGACGTGGTGACGCTGATCCTCAGCGCGGTAGACAGGGCACGAACACCGGTGCTGCTCGCGCCGGCCATGAACTCCGTGATGTGGTCCCAGCCCGCAACCAAGCGCAACGTCACCACCCTCCGCGAGGACGGGTTCCACTTCATCGGACCCGGCGAGGGGTGGCAGGCGTGCCGGACCATCGGCGAAGGACGGATGAGCGAACCGGAAGAGATCCTCGCGTCCATCGCCCGCCTTTGCGACCGTCGGCCCTGATGAATCACGCCCCCGGCGAAGCGGCCCCCTCACCCCGAGTTGGTTTCCTTCGTGACCTCATGATGTACGGCAGCCCCCACAGGTAGACGCCGGTGATCCACAGTCCCAGTGCGATCAGGCCCGATGGCAGAAAGACCCACAACTTGGCCGCGCTGTGAAACCACGTTCCATCGTGCAGGGACTCGATCAGGTCGCTGCGGCGGATCGCCGCGCTGAGCACGCCGCCGGTGGAATGATCCACCTGCACCTCCCATCGATCTTTCGTGATGACCTTCGTCATACCTCGGCCCACACGGACTTCGAGCCGGTCGATGCTCTCCCATCCCGTGATCTCCGGGCCGTCCGCCGCGCTCGCCGCGGCGAGGATCTGATCGAACGTCACCGATGGATGGCCCCCGCTGCCGCGGACCTCCCGCGGCTGAATCCACGCGAACTCTTTCTTCAGCAGCAGCAGCAACCCCGTGCAGATGACCACGAGCAGCGGCACCGCCGAGAAGACCGCGCCCCAGCGATGCAGGCGGCGGGACCAGAAGTTGACGGCTCGAAGGGGTTGGCTCATACCGGGGTATTAAAGGGCGCGGCCCGGCACCTACCCGTGGTCGGCAGAACGAATCTCCGGCTCTACAGCGCATCATCGTGTCCGGCTCGACATACCGGGGTGCCCGACGAAACCGGACGAATGAGCGGGCGGGTCCGATGTGCTACCGTCGGCCCATGGCCACACCCACACCATCGGCACGCCAACCCGGGATTCTCGGCCTGATCGAATGGCTCGGCAACAAACTGCCCGACCCGATCTTTCTTTTCATCAGCGCGACGGTGATCGTGATGACGCTGTCGGCCATCGGATCCGCCGCGGGATGGCAGGTCGCCCCCAAGAGGCCGGTGATCGTGATGGAGACGGTGGTGGAGGCCGGACGAGAGGTCAACCGCCCGAAACTCGACGCCTCGGGGAAACGCGTCATCGAACTGGCCGATGCGGGGGTGCCCATCAGGCCACAGAACCTGCTCTCCGTCAACGGCATCTACTGGCTCTTCGCCAACATGATCCGCAACTTCATCAACTTTGCGCCCCTGGGCGTGGTGCTGGTGGCGATGTTCGGCATCGGCGTCGCGGAGCGCGTGGGGATGTTCGAGGCACTGATGAAATGGGCGGCGAGGCTTGTCGCCCCGCCCCTCCTGACGCCCATGATGGTCTTCCTGGGCATCATGGCCAATGTCGCCAGCGATGCGGGGTACATCGTTCTTCCGCCCCTGGCCGCGGCCCTCTACCACGCCGCGAAACGCCCGCCCCTGGCGGGCATCGCCGCGGCCTTCTGCGGTGTGGCCGGCGGCTTCTCGGCCAATCTCCTGGTCGGCTCGACCGACACCCTCATCGCCCCCATCACGCAGATGGGTGCGCGGGTGCTTGACCCGACGTACCAGGTGAACCCGATGTGCAACTGGGGATTCCTCGCGGGTTCAACCTTTCTCCTGACCGGGCTGGGGTGGTTCGTCACAGCGCGGATCGTCGAGCCGCGATTAGCCGCACGCAAGGAAGACGCCGCCTCACCGGTGGACGAGAATACGCAGGTGCTGACACCCTCCGAAGCCCGCGGCCTGCGGTGGGCGCTGGCGAGTTTCGTGCCCGCGCTGGCGGTGATTGTGTATCTGCTGGCCGCGGGCTT
>ERZ761603.860-NODE-860-length-24209-cov-47.018962_pt1 | contig 24209 bp, 23 predicted proteins | sample MGYA00511879_ERZ761603 | MGnify/ENA primary metagenome ERZ761603 (study PRJEB28899, sample SAMN02850040) | bioreactor sludge metagenome | biome: EBPR Sludge; feature: EBPR Bioreactor; material: flocular biomat | place: Australia: Thorneside Wastwater Treatment... | reverse complement strand
TGCAGCGCGACCTGCTGCCGCTGGTCGAGGGCACCACGGTGTCGACCAAGTACGGCATGATCCGGACCGACCACATCCTGTTCATCGCCTCCGGCGCCTTCCACCTGGCGAAGCCGTCCGACCTCATCCCCGAACTGCAGGGCCGCTTTCCGATCCGTGTCGAACTCGATTCCCTGGCGGTCAGCGACTTCGAATCGATCCTGACCCAGACCGACGCCTGTCTGACAAGGCAGTACGAGGCCCTGCTGGAAACCGAGGGCGTGCGCCTCGAATTCGCCGCGGGCGGCATCAGGCGGCTGGCCGAAATCGCGTTCCAGGTCAACGAAAAGACCGAGAACATTGGCGCCCGCCGTCTGCACACGGTCATGGAAAAGCTGCTCGAGGAGATTTCCTTCGATGCCGGCAAGGCCGGCCTGGAAGCGGTCGCCATCGACGCCGACTACGTCAATCAGCGGCTGGGTGATCTGGCGGCAGACGAGGATCTTTCGCGCTACGTATTGTGAGCGGCGAAGGCCTCGCCCTTCGCCTGCTCGGTATCCTCTTCCCGATCTTCGGCATCGTCGCCGCCGGCTACTTCTACGGGCGCCAGCACAAGCCCGAGATGGCGGTCGCCAACCGCCTGAACATGGACGTTTTCGTTCCGGCGCTGGTCTTCGCGGCAATGGCCGGCAAGTCCTTCGACCTTGCTGCCTACGCCCCGCTCGCGCTGGGCGGCTTTCTCGTCATTGGCACCTGCGGGCTGCTCGCCTGGCCAGTGGCGCGCCTGGTCGGGATCCAGCCGAAGACGCTGGTGCCGCCGATGCTGTTCAACAACTCGGGCAACATCGGCCTGCCGCTGGCCGTGCTCGCTTGGGGCGAGGCCGCTCTGCCGGCGGCGGTGATCCTGTTCATGGTCGAGAACACGCTGCACTTTTCGCTCGGTGCCCGGCTGCTCGACCCGCATGCACGCATCCTGACGCTGTGGCGGGTGCCGGTCGTCGCCGCCGCGATCGCCGGGTTGACCGTGGCGTTGCTGAAGATCCCGGTCTGGGAGCCGGCGGTCATTGCGATCAGGATGCTCGGCGACGTGTCGGTGCCTCTGTTGCTCTTTTCGCTCGGCGTGCGCATGACAGACGTCTCCTTTCGCGACTGGAAGCTGCCGGTCGGCGCGGCGCTGCTGCGCCCGCTGGCCGGCATGGCGGTCGCCTGGGGGGTGATCCAGCTGCTGGGGCTGCAGGGACGCGATGCCGCGATGCTGCTCGTCTTCGGGGCGCTGCCGCCGGCGGTGCTCAATTTCCTCTTCGCCGAGCGCTACAGGCAGGAACCGCAGCGGGTGGCCTCGATCGTCCTGATCGGCAACCTCGGCGCGCTGATCTTCCTGCCGCTGTCGCTCGCGCTGGTGCTGCGCTAAGGTCCTCAGTGGTGCCTGATCTGGGCCGCCGCGTGTTCGATCGCTTCCTCGAGGTAGGACTGGTAGAAATCCGGCAGGCGGGCGCCGACGATGGGGTCAGCCAGGCGCTGTCCGGTCGGGCCGTAGAAGGCGACGACGGGCACAAGCTTCACCTTTTCCGCTGCCGCGAAACGCGCATGCGTGGTCGGTTGGCCGCGAAAATCGATGAGCGGCGCATCGCTGTCCTGATTGATCTGGCGCACGACCACGCGGTTGCGCCATTGCCCGCTGGCTGCTAGCGGCTTGAGGTAGTCACGGCGCACGCCGATGCAGTACTTGCAGTCGTTGCGCGAATACATCAGGACGAGCGGTGCGCCGGCACCGGCCGCAGCGCTTGCTTCCGCCCGCAGGTCAACGGCAGCCGGGAGATCCGCTATGGCCCAGGCCTGTCCGCGCATGGTCAGGGCCGCAAGCAGCGACAGCGCGGCGAACAGTTTCATCCTACTTGTCGAAATGGTAGTAGTGCTTGTTCAGCCACGCGGCGACGTTCGCCTCGTCCTCGGGGAACCAGCCTGCATTGACCTGCGAATTGCAGGCGCCTACGCGCTGCAGGAGTTCCAGGCGGGTGGACAGCATGCGCCCGTCGCGCGTGTACATCTTGCTGCCGTCACCGCCGTACATGCGCACATGGCAGGCGACGCAGGCCTTTTCGTGCAGCGGCTTGGCGGCGTCGAGATCGACCTTGCCCCAAGGCGCTTCCGCCGCGGCGGCGAGGGGCAGGAGGGTGGCGAGGGTGAAGGCAAAGGGCTTTTTCATGGGCAGGCTCCCGGTGGGGACACGTGCGATGGGTTCAGAATCCGGCTGCCTCGGCCTCGAGGTAGGCCAGGCTGACGTACTTGCCGATATTGGCCTCGAATCCCGCGGTCTCGCGCGCCCGGCTGGCCACGCGGGGATCCTTGAGCACGAGGGCCTTGGCATCCTCGAGGGGCAGACCATCCCTGACGGCTCTTTCGCAGGGCTGGTAGATGCCTTCGAACAGTTCCCGGTTCCATTTGAGGACACCTGGTCCAGGCTCGCCGTGGCCGGGCAGCCAGATGCGGCTGGCTGCGCTCCTCTCGAGTTGGTCATAGCAGGCGAAGGTGCCCAGGTAGGAACCATCGTCCATGTTGGCGATGCGGCGGTCCATCGCGACGTCGCCGACGCAGGTCAGGTTGTCCTCGACTACCTGGACGCAGAGATCGTAGGGCGTATGCACCTTGCCGTAATGGTGCATGCGCAGGGTGACGTCGCCGAACTGCAGCTCGCTGCCGTGCTCGAGCGGCTCGGTCGGGGGGACGACGCGCGTCCCCGCCGTCGCCTGGTTGGTCCATTGTTCGAGCAGCGTCCGCCACAGGTTGCCCTGGACGCCGCGGACCTCCCTGATCGTACCAGGGTGGGCGTAGATCGGGATGCCTTTGTAGGCCGTGGCGAAGGCGTCGTTGCCGAGCCAGTGGTCGCCGTGGTAGTGGGTGTTGACGATCGCGACAACGGGCTTCTTCAGGGTCCTCTTCAGTTGCCTGATGGCCATCTCGCCGATCTGCACCGAGGCCCCGGAGTCGACCACGACGACGCCCTTCGCCGTGTCGACGAAGGTGATGTTGCACATCATCCCCTGGTTCTCCGGGGTCGGGAAACCGTCTGGGGAATAGATCATCCACACGTGCTTCGATAACTGGCGCAGGGGAATGTCCCTGACCGCCGGCCCGCGGACGAAGTCGTCCAGCTCCTTGGCGAAGGCTCCGACACGTTGCCACGGGGCGAACTCCGCGATACCAAGCGTGGCGAGGGCGGCTGCACTCTGCAGGAAGCGGCGGCGGTTCATTCGGGTCTCCTCGGGGGCAAGCGTCGTGGCTTGGCCATTGAAATCGCGACGTAAGCAAATTAGTATTTAATAAGGTGTAGATATTGCTTTGTTCGAAAGGGGGAATCAAGTGGCATTCAAGAAGTTTCTGGTCACCGGGCTCGGGATGATGGCGGTGCTTGCTTCAGCACCGGCCGTTGCCGATGCCAAGACCGACCTGGCTCGCGCCGAGGAAATCGTCTCCGGTCGTTGCTTCCTTTGCCATGGCATGGAGGGCGAAGCGGCGAGCCAAGTCTTCCCGCGCCTGGCTGGGCAGCACAGCGAGTACGTCGCCAAGCAACTGGCGGATTTCAAGAGCGGCAAGCGCAAGAGCGAGTCGATGAAGGCGCAGGTCGAAGAGCTGACGCCGGCCGACATGAAAGCGCTCGGCGTGTTTTTCGAGAAGAAGAAGGCGGCGCCGAACCAGCCGACCGATACCGAGATTCTTGCCGTCGGCAAGTACATCTTCGCCAAGGGCAACCAGTTCTCCGGCCTGCCGAGCTGTGCCAGCTGCCATGGTGCCAAGGGATATGGCACGCCGTTGCTGCCGCGCCTGGCCGGGCAACACCCGCGCTATATCGAGGACCAGCTCAAGCAGTTCAACAAGCGCGAGCGGACCAACGACAACGCGATCATGCACACGGTGGCTTCGAAGCTCACCGAACTCGAGACGCATGCCGTCGCCGAGTACATCGCGACGATGAACTGACCGACCGGCCCCGGTCCGGAAAGGAAAAGGCCGCGAATCGCTTCGCGGCCTTCTTGTTTGCAACAGGGGCGCCGAAGTGCACCGCGCGCGGTGAAGCATCAGGCCAGCATGTCGGCCCAGATGTTCTTCGCCCAGCCCATGGCTGCCTTGCCTTCCAGTTCGTTGCGTGCTGCCGAGACGCCGCCGGCACCCTGCACCGGTTGCACGACCTTGGTCGCCGGGTCGTACTGGTGCACCGAAGCGACGTGGATCGCCTGTTTGGCATCGACGAAGCTGTAGCACGTATTCATCACCACCGGGGTCGGACTCGGCTCCTGTCCAGAAAGCATGTTGAGGATGGCAGCGGCGGCCAGCTTGCCGTGCTGGTTCGCCATGTGACCGGACTTGGGCATGGTCGGCGCCGGGAAGATGGCATCCCCGAGGACATGGACGCCCGGCGTGCCGTTCACTTCCATGCTCAACCAGTTGATGTCGACCCAACGGTTGTTGATCAGCTTGAGGCCGGACTTGTGGGCGATGTCGCCGGCGCGGTGCGGCGGGATCACGTTGAGCACGTCGGCCTTGAACTTGTCGAATTCGAGGATGGCGGTCTTGTTGGCGACGTCTACATCCTTGACCTCGCTGTTCGGCCGGTACTCGATGATGTCCTTGTAGAGGTCGGTCCATGCCTTGGTGAACAGGCCCTTCTTGGACATGACGTCCTCGTTGGCATCGAGGATGACGACCTTGGACTTGGGCTTGGCCTGCTTGAAGTAGTTGGCGACCAGGCAGGCGCGCTCGTAGGGACCCGGCGGGCAGCGGTAGGGCGCCTTGGGAATCGAGAGGGCGTAGACGCCGCCGTCCTTCATGTCCTCCAACTGCTTGCGCAGGGCGACCGTTTGCGGGCCGGCCTTCCACGCGTGCAGGATCTTGGCCTGGGCATCGGCCGAAGCGAGCGCCGGGATCTCGTTCCACATGAAGTCGATGCCCGGGGAGAGCACCAGGCGATCGTAGGCCATCGAGCCGCCGGCCTTGAGCGAAACCGCCTTCTTGGCCGGGTCGACCGCGACGACGTCGTCCTGGATGACGCGCACGCCCCACTTGTTCTTGAGGCCGTCGTAGCTGATCGTGATGTCCTCCATCTTCTGGGTGCCCCCGATCACCAGGTTGGAGATCGGGCACGAGATGAAGGTCGGGTTGCGCTCGATCAGCGTCACCTGGACACTGCCTTCGCTCCACATGCGCAGGTACTTGGCGGTCGTCGCGCCGCCGTAGCCGCCACCGACCACGACCACGTGGCCGCGCGGCTGGCCGCCACCGGCACAACCGTAGAGGGAAGCCATCGCGCCGGCAGCGGCGCCGGCTTTCAGAAAGTCACGTCGTTTCATCAGCATCATGTCGTCATCCCCCTTATTTTTGTCCGGCGAAGTAGCCGGCGATCAGGTCGAGCTGCTGCTCGGTGTAGCCCTTGGTGATCTGGTGCATGATCGACGCCGGCTTGACGCCCGTCTTGAAGTCGTTGAGCTTCTTCAGCGTCTTCGCCTTGTCCTCGCCGGCAAGCGCATCCATCCCGGAATTGGGTACAGCCCGGCCGTTGGTGCCGTGGCAGTTGGCACAGGTCGCCGCAAGGTTGCGCGCGAGGTTCGGATCGGCGGCCTGGGCGGCGCCGGTCGCGGCAACGAGGCCGAGCGCGGCGATTAGGGTGGGTAGTTTCATCGAGAACTCTCCTCTCTCTTGATTAGTCATCAGGGGTTGATTCATCCGTCCGGCTGCGTCCGGCATCAGGCGAAGGTTATAGACCTTTGGAAATAAAAGCATGCTGCATCGCAACAACATTAGCGGTTGACTATATAAATCGTCGGTTATACACTAATTTTGATAAACATTAAATAATCGGGATGGACGAAGCAGTGCAGGTCTTCGAACAGGTGGCGCACTACTTCGGATTGCTGGCCGATCCGACGCGGTTGCGCATCCTGTCGCGGCTCTCGAGCGAAGAGCGTTCGGTGGGCGAAGTGGTTGATGCGGTTGGCCTTACCCAGGCGAACATCTCGCGCCGCCTCAACATCCTGTACCGGGCCGGGGTCGTAGACCGCCGGCGAGAGGGGAATCGCATCATGTACCGGGTCATCGACCCGAACCTTGTCGACGTCTGCCGGACGGTCAGTATCAGCGTGGCCTGCCGCGACTTCGGGGAGGAAATGGTTGTGGCGGGCACCGCCTAGCGGTGGCCGGGACAAGGGTTCAATCAGGCAACAGAGGGGGTCATCTCGATGGTAGATAGCGTCAAACAGCCGGGGCGCCTGCAGCCCGCCCCGGAGAACTTCCTGTCGGAAGAGCAGATTCAGGCTGTCGGGGCCGGCCGCCGAGATTTCCTGCGCAAGGGTCTGTTCGCAGCCGGCGCGGCCGTCGCCGCACCCTTGGCCGCGCGCGCGTCAGAAGGGGACCCGGCCATCCTCAAACTGCCCGAATGGACCACGACCCTCGGCCAGCCGGTTGCGGTGCGCCCTTACGGCCTGCCCTCCAAGTACGAAGCCGGCGTGATCCGTCGTGAGTCGCCGGGCCTGACCCGCGTCGGTGGCGCTTCGGTTTCCTTCACGCCGCTGCAGAGCCTCTTCGGCATCATCACCCCGTCCGGCCTGCATTTCGAGCGCCATCACCAGGGTTGGCACGACATCGATCCGTCCCGGCACCGCCTGATGATCAACGGGTCCGACCCGGACTTCGTGAAGAAGCCCAAGGTCTATACCATGGACGACATCATGCGCCTGCCGCCGGTCTCCCGCATCCACTTCATCGAGTGCGGCGCGAACACCGGTCTCGAATGGGGCAACGTGGCGGTGCCGACCGTGCAATACACGCACGGCATGCTGTCGTGTTCGGAATTCACCGGCGTGCCGCTCAAGACACTGCTGGATGATTGCGGCGTCGATTACAAGAGGGCGCGCTTCGTCCTGGCCGAGGGCGCCGACGGTTCCTCGATGACCCGCACCATTCCGATGGAAATGGTCGAGAACGGCGAAGTGATGGTCGCGTACGGCCAGAACGGTGAAATGCTGCGTCCGGAAAACGGCTATCCGCTGCGCCTGGTCGTGCCGGGTGTCCAGGGCGTGTCCTGGGTCAAGTGGCTGCGCCGCATCGAAGTCGGCGACAAGCCGTACGCTACCAAGGACGAGGCCGTACATTACATCGATCTCATGCCGGATGGTCTGCATCGTCAGTACACCTCGGTCCAGGAGTGCAAGTCGGTCATCAACACCCCGTCCGGGGGGCAGCAGTTGCTCGAGAAGGGCTTCTTCAACGTGTCCGGTATCGCGTGGTCCGGTCGCGGCAAGATCACCCGGGTCGACGTGTCCGTCGATGGCGGCATCAACTGGCAGACCGCGCGCCTCGAAGGCCCGATCCAGAACAAGGCGCTGACCCGTTTCAACACCAACTGGGTCTGGGATGGCAAGCCCGCCATCCTGCAGTCGCGCGCCATCGACGATACCGGCTACGTACAGCCGACCTATAGCCAGTTGCGGGCCGTTCGCGGCACCAAGTCGATCTATCACAACAATGCCATCCAGTCCTGGAAGGTGGCTGAAAGCGGGGAGGTCAGCAATGTCCAGGTTCTCTAAGTCGATTCTGGTTTTGGCCCTTTTCGGGGCGTCGACCGCGACATTCGCCTTCGATAACTTCAAGGGCGTCGGGCGCCAGGCGACACCGGCCGAGATCAAGGCCTGGGACATCGACGTGCGCCCGGATTTCAAGGGTCTGCCCAAGGGGTCGGGCAACGTCGATCGCGGCCAGGAACTGTTCGAGGAGAAGTGCGCTTCCTGCCATGGCACCTTCGGCGAGTCGAACGAAGTGTTCACGCCGCTGATCGGCGGCACCACCAAGGACGACATCAAGACCGGCCGGGTCAAGGGGCTGTCGTCCGGCGACCTGCCGCAGCGTACCACCTTCACCAAGGTGGCGACGGTCTCGACGGTCTTCGACTACATCCAGCGTGCCATGCCGTGGACGGCGCCCAAGTCGCTGCCGCCGGACGAGGTCTACGCCATCCTTGCCTACATGCTCAACCTGGCGGAAATCGTGCCGGCCGACTTCACCCTCTCGGACAAGAACATCGCCGAAGTCCAGAAGTTGATGCCCAACCGCTACGGAATGACGACCGACCATGGCATGTGGCCGGGGGCACCGGCCAAGAAAGGCGGCATGGGCAACGGCGGCATTCCCGACGTCAAGAACGTCGCCTGCGTGAAAAACTGCAAGAGCGAGGTCAAGATCGGCTCGAGCCTGCCCGACTATGCGCGCAATGCCCACGGCAACCTGGCTGAACAGAATCGCACGTTCGGCCCGGTTCGTGGCGTGAACACGGCGGGCGACTCGGCTCCAGCGAAGCCCGCCGCGGCATCGCCGGCGTTGGAACTTGCCCAGAAGAGCGGTTGCATGGCTTGTCACGGGATCAACAACAAGATCGTCGGTCCGGGCTACAACGAAATCCAGGCCCGCTACAAGGATCAGCCCGATGCCGAGACCCGTCTCGTCGCCAAGGTCAAGGCAGGTGGGCAAGGAGTGTGGGGGGCGGTCCCGATGCCCCCGAATTCGCATCTGTCGGACGCCGATCTCAAGACACTGGTCCAGTGGATCATGTCCGGTGCCAAGTAAGCCAATTTTTTGAGGAGGAACACATGAACAACCAACGTCGTACCGTACTGAAATCGGGCTCCGGGGCTGCGCTTCTGGGGATTCTCGCCGCTGCCGGCATCATCGCGCCGAACATGGCCCTCGCCGATTGGAACAAGGCTGCCTTCGACGCCAAGAGCATGGCGGACACGCTGAAGGCCCTCGGTGCCGGCACCCCGACCGACAGCAAGGACGTCCAGGTCACCGGCCCGGACATCGCCGAGAACGGCGCCGTGGTCCCGGTAGGTGTCACCTCGACGCTGCCCAACGTGACCATGATGGCGATCCTGATCGAAAAGAACCCGAATGCTCTGGCGGCCAGCTTCACGCTGCCGGAAGGTACCGAAGCGAACGTGCAGACCCGCGTCAAGATGGGCCAGACCTCCAACGTCTATGCGCTGGTCAAGTCGGACGGCAAGTTCTTCATGGCGACCAAGGAGATCAAGGTCACCCTCGGCGGCTGCGGCGGCTAATACTGAATCCAGGAGACTAGAAACATGAGCAATCCGATGAAAATCCGCGTCAGCAACAAGGATGGCGTGACCGAAGTGAAGGTCCTGATCAGCCACGAAATGGAAACCGGCCAGCGCAAGGACGCTTCCGGCGCCCTCGTGCCGGCCTGGTTCATCACCGAGCTGAGCGCGAAGCACAATGACCGCGTCGTCCTCGGCGCCGAGTTCGGCACCGCCGTGTCCAAGAACCCCTACCTGGCTTTCCGCTTCAAGGGTGGCGCGAAGGGGGACAAGGTGACGGTGTCCTGGAAGGACAACAAGGGCGGAACCCGTACCGACGAAGCCGCGATCGCCTGATTCGCCAATGAGGGTGGCAAGGCGGCAGAGACCGCAGCCGCCCTTTTCTTCCCCCGGAGGAGCTTGAGATGAGACATGGTTTGATCAGGACGCTGGCCGGTGTGGCTATCACCGCGACATTTGTCGGCAGCGTGGCAGCACAAGACAGCAAGTTCGCCGACGAACTGGCGAAATACCGAGAGGCGCTGGCCGACGGTAACCCCGCCGACCTGCTGGAAGTCAAGGGCGCTGCGTTGTGGGCGGAAAAGCGCGGTCCGAAGAACGCCTCCCTCGAGCAATGCGACTTCGGCCTCGGCCCCGGCAAGTTGGAAGGTGCTTATGCCCAGTTGCCGCGCTATTTCAAGGATGCCGGCAAGGTCATGGACGTCGAATCCAGGCTCGTCCATTGCATGATGACGCTCCAGGGTTTCACCAGGGAGCAGGCGACGAAGAACTGGTTCTCGAGGCCCGGCACCGAATCCGACATCGAGGCGCTGGTCACTTTCATCGGCGCCAAGTCGAACGGCATGCCGATCAACGTGCCGGCCACCCACCCGGAAGAGAAAAAGATGTACCAGATCGGCGAGTACGTCTTCTACCGCCGCTCCGGCCCGCAGGATTTCTCCTGCGCCATCTGCCATGGTCAGGACGGCAAGCGCATCCGCCTGCAGGAACTCGGCAACCTGACGACCAAGGAAGGCGCCGGAACGGCGATGAAGACCTGGCCGTCATATCGTGTTTCGCAGGGCGCGGTATGGACCATGGAGCGCCGCCTGATCGACTGCATGCGCCAGGCCCGCTTCCCCGAACCGAAGTATCTCTCCGACTCCATCATCGCCCTGCAGGTCTATCTGCAGAAGAACGCGACGGGAACCGTGATGGAAACGCCGGGCATCAAGCGCTGAGGGGATGACGATGAAAAAACTCATGTTCGCAGCCTTGTGCGCTGCCCTGACTCACACTGCTCTGGCCCAGGAGAAGACGCCTTCGGGCAAGGCAGTTGCCAAAAACCCCGTATCCGCCGAGGCGGAACAGGTCTTCCGCAATTCCTTCAGCCCGGACAATCCGAAATACTGGATGACGCGCATCGAACAGGATGATGCGATGCGGCTGTGCGGCCAGTTCAAAGACAACCCGCCGGCGGCCGTGCGCCAGAAGATCGAACTGGCGCAGAAGGCGACCATCCGCTATCCGGTCGACGGCAAACTGATGGGCAACTGGAAGGAAGGCGAAAAAATCGCCGCCCACGGCCGCGGCGGCCACATCGGCTTCATCCAGCCGGATGCGCCGATGACCCCGCGCGGCGGCAACTGCTACGCCTGCCATCAACTTGCAGTCAAGGAAGTCGCCTACGGCACCATCGGCCCCAGCCTGCACCATTTCGGCAAGCTGCGCGGCAATTCCGACGATATCGTCAAGTATGCCTACGACAAGATCTACAACTCCAACGCGTTCAACGCATGCACCAACATGCCGCGATTCGGCCTGCACAACTGGTTGACCCCGGAGGAAATTACCCATGTCGTGGCCTTCCTGATGGATCCGGAATCCCCGGTCAACAAGGACTGAACTTGCTTGATTGGCCCGGCCGGGAAACTGGCCAGGCATTTTTTTGGCTTCGCCGGAATTTCAATTTCAAGGATTAAACATGAGCATGAACCGTCGTGAATTCCTGCAGGTGCTGGCCGTCGCCGCCGCCGGCGGGATGTCGCTGCACAGCGAATTCGCCCTCGCCGAGAAGGGCGCCGCAAAGATGTACGACCTGCCGAAGTTCGGCAACGTCAGCCTGCTGCACATCACCGACTGCCATGCCCAGCTGCTGCCGATCTACTTCCGCGAGCCGAACGTCAATCTGGGTTTTGGCGACCAGTTCGGCAAGGTGCCGCACCTGGTCGGCGAGGCGTTCCTGAAGAAGTTCGGCATCAGGCCAAACACCATCGACGCCCACGCCTTCACCTTCCTCAATTTCGAGAAGGCTGCCGAGACCTACGGCAAGGTCGGCGGCTTCGCCCACCTGGCGACGCTGGTCAAGCGCATGAAGGCCAACCGCCCCGGCGCCCTGCTGCTCGATGGCGGCGACACCTGGCAGGGTTCCGGCACCGCGCTGTGGAGCAATGCCCAGGACATGGTCGATGCCTGCAAGGCGCTCGGCGTCAATGTCATGACCCTGCATTGGGAATCCACCTACGGCGAGGCACGGGTCAAGGAAATCGAGGAAAAGGATTTCGCCGGCCACATCGACATCGTTGCCCAGAACGTCAAGACCACGGACTTCGGCGACGCCGTGTTCAAGCCCTTCGTGATCAAGAAGATCAACGGCATCCCGGTTGCCATCGTCGGCCAGGCCTTCCCCTACACGCCGATCGCCAACCCGCGCTGGCAGACCCCGAACTGGAGCTTCGGCATCCAGGAAGAGAACATGCAGAAGACCGTCGACGAGGCGCGCGCCGCCGGCGCCCAGGTCGTCGTCGTGCTCTCGCACAACGGCATGGACGTCGACCTCAAGATGGCGTCCCGCGTGCGCGGCATCGACGCCATCATGGGCGGCCATACCCACGACGGCGTACCGGCGCCGGTCGTCGTCAAGAACCCCGGCGGCCAGACGCTGGTCACCAACGCGGGCTCCAACGGCAAGTTCCTCGGCGTGCTGGATTTCGATGTCAGGAACGGCAAGGTCGCCGATTTCCGCTACAAGCTGCTGCCGGTCTTCGCAAACCTGCTGCCGGCCGACAAGGCCATGCAGGCGCTGATCGACAAGGCGCGTGCGCCCTACCTCGCGAAGCTCAACGAAAAGCTGGCGGTCACCGAGGGCACGCTGTTCCGCCGCGGCAATTTCAACGGCACCTTCGACCAGGTCATCCTCGACGCGCTGATGAAGGTCAAGGATGCCGAAATCGCCTTCTCGCCCGGTTTCCGCTGGGGCACGTCGCTGCTGCCTGGCCAGCCGATCCTGATGGAGCACGTGCTCGACCAGACAGCGATCACCTACCCGTGGACGACGGTCACCAGCATGAGCGGGGAGATGATCAAGACGGTGCTCGAGGACGTCTGCGACAACCTTTTCAACCCGGATCCTTACTACCAGCAGGGCGGCGACATGGTGCGCGTCGGCGGCCTGCAATACACCTGCGACCCGACCGCCAAGATGGGCGCCCGCATCCAGAACATGATGCTCAAGGGGCAGCCGATCGACCCGGCGAAAACCTACAAAGTTGCCGGCTGGGCGCCGGTGTCCGAAGAGGCGAAAAATGCCGGTGAACCGATCTGGGAGGTTGTTGCCCAGTACCTGCGTGACATCAAGACGGTCAAGCCGGTCAGCCTCAACCTGCCCAAGCTCAAGGGCGTCGACAACAATCCGGGGATGGCATGATGAAAAACGTTCTGCGCAAGCCGCTACTGGTCGCGGGCCTCCTGCTCGCCGCCACCTGCGCCAACGCCGCCGACTGGGCGCCGGGCAGCACAGACTGGGCTGCCCTGCCGGAAGCCAAGCGCAGCAAGCTGGGGCTCTACCTGACCCCGCAGCAGGCCTATGACATGAAGAAGCAGAACCCGAAGGGAGTCGCCTTCTTCGACATCCGAACCCGGGCCGAGGCCATGTACGTCGGCTGGCCGGGCGATGCCGACGCCCTGGTCCCCTTCGTCGAACACCCGGAGCTCATGAGCGACTGGGACGACAAGCGCTTCATGTACCAGCTCGAACCAAACCAGGACTTCGTTCCGGAAATCGAGCGCCGCATGAAGGCAATGGGCCTCGGCAAGGAAGCGCCGATCATCCTGATCTGCCGCTCCGGCGACCGCAGTTCGAAGGCGCAGGACCGCCTGCAGATGGCCGGCTTCACCCGCGTCTACAGCATCGCCGAAGGCTTCGAGGGCGACACCGCGAAAGACGGCCCCAAGGCCGGCCAGCGCACGGTCAACGGCTGGAAGAATGCCGGCTTGCCATGGACCTACAAGCTGGACAAGGGAAAAATGTATTTCCCGCACTGAGTTGTATCCGGAATAAAACGACGATCCCCGCTGCAGCGGGGATTGTCGTTTGATGGGGTCGAGATCAGGATTCTAAATTTCGGCAATTTTTCCGGTTGACCGCAGGAGCCTGATTTCTTATCAAGAAAAACTGGCGGTTGGTGCGCCATGCCAATCACTAGCCTGGATTCGAAGAGGTCGTCAGGCTGCTACGCCACACATCCGCCGTTCAGCTCACCTGGGATTCAATGGCGGGTGCCTGAGTTGAACGGTCGCACGGTATGACCTCGCTCGTGACCACCGCACTCTGACAATCAGTCGTCAAAGGGAGATTGCAAAAAGGTTCACTACGACAGCCCTAATTCGTTAGCCCCGCTGATACCTAAACCGAAGAGCAAATTGCAATGGTAGTCGATACCTGATGGCGCGATTGATCTCAGCATGACATCTTCTCGGGTCCAGCACTTCCAGATCCGGTGTGGCTAGGGATTGGATATCGCATCTACCTTCCTCTTCCAATCCGGAACCTCGCGCCCAGTGCCGAGCATTTCAACCGACGCGTCACGCACCAAACTAAGCGCCACGTTTCGCAAGATGGGGATAGGGTCATCCCTGTCTTTGTTTATGACCAAGAGATTTTTGCAGTATGCGCGGATGTTCTCCACGGGCTCAGATAGGAGGGCTGAGGCCAACTCTTCGATGGGAACGTAGTCACGGACTGAAGACTGCTGCACAAACTCGTTGCGCAGCCACTCCCATTTCGTCATTTCCTCCTCAGCGCGCTCAAGCGATTCCAGTTTTTCCGCATCATTGCCTAAAAGTGCTTTCCATACGACGATAGCGCGGTTGCGTTCCCTGCGAAGGGTTGAAACGATCTCTTGCATATCTCCACCAACCCTGTAACACTCGTCGAGAAATTTATCGATTGTTTCGCGAGTCTCGTTGCACCATCGTGCCGCATCCAGAGGTAAATCTTCCGGTTGCGCATTGACAAACGCATTCACTTTGTTTCTAAGCTTTTCCAGTGCGGCGTCATCGCTAACCCGCGCGAGATAAACGTCTAAAGCAGTTACGATTCGCCGGTCACGCGTGAAGAGGGGATTGTCAAACCGTCGTTGTAGGTGTCTTTCGTAGCCACCGGGGCGCGCACGCCATACCCATTCAACGAATTTGTCAGGGCGAAATACGACGGGCCGCAGCAGGTCATCGAACCCGCCATTAATATTTCCAATTGCCTTGGCAATGCACTGACCGAGTAGTACTTCATTGCCACCAAAAGTACCCGGAGCACCACTGTAATACGAGCTCTCGCCCAATAGCGTCAATAGATCAATAGCCGCTAGGCGCGTCCATGGTATGCCATTCGTCCTGTTCTCGGCGGTTTGCGCAGCTGCGCTTGCACGGCTAGCGACGTCTTCGATGTGAGCGATGGACTTAACGAGTTGTGATGCATCAGAAACCCCCGTTTCTCGTGACGCCTGAAGGCTGAATACGTCCAAAGCTATTCGGGAAGCCTGTGTTCCGTATCTGTTCTTCACGAGAATGAACCATGTCCATACCTCAAAGAGATTGAACACGTTCCGAAAGATGTCCACGCTATGTGCCGGCACATCGATAGACAAGTTTTGCCAACCGCCAAACGGAGCAACGCTACGTGCGTACATCACCCCCGATAGTTTGGACATGTCGTAAAGATCGGTAGGGGGCGCCCACTCCTTGTCAGGAGGGGGCGGAGGTTCATCTTTTTTTTTCCAAAACTTCCAGCTCATGATTACACCTGCTACCCGTCATATTTCGTGAAATTTTGGCAATCCTAGGCAATAAGGTCAGAATGTCAATCCATGCGGGCTTGCGATTCTCGTCGAGGCTACAGGCAGCGCTCGCCTCGGAACACCCACGAACGCCAGTGGCCAACTTTGACCAGCGTATTGTCGCCCGAGTCTGGCCAGAACTCCAAGACCGGCTGACTTTAGGGCCGATCTCCTAGTTTTGCGGCTATCCCAACGGCAACTAACTGGTCGCGGCGAACTGCTGCTTCTGGCCGGATGTGTGAATCCCCGTCTGCACCCGTTAGCTGTCGTGTAGCAACTCGACTGTTCTAACCAAAGGCGGCCTTGTAGCAAGATGCCGAACACATACTGTCGACCAGTTTCAGCTGTTCAATCAACTTTCGAAACAGGCCAGTCAGCGCAGAAATGGAACTGGCTCACTTCCGAGATATTGCGTTTATCAAACCAACTTATTGCTGAAGACGACGAACTCTTGTGACGTGAATATGACCTTGTTCTTCTGGCGCCACAGGTCCTCGAACGCCTTCCTAAGAAAGCCAGTCTCGTTCGATACCAGAACGTCAGCGTGCAGGAGGTGCGTCATCAGATCCAGGTCAGCCTGAGCGTTCAAGTCGATTCCGTCGTTCTGGCGCGTGGCCGAGTAGTAGGCCATGTAGATCATGTTGGTCACGAACATCGTGAAATACGGGTAAGCCAGCTTGTCTCGCGACCAGCGGTTCGCGACTGCGCCGGTGTCACAACACCTCACCAGCACTTCAATGAACTTGCATCCTGCTCGGTCAATTTCTCCCTGCAAGAACTTCTCGAACGCGACCGAGTCGCCATGCTGCAGCTTCCGGTAGCTGATTTCTTTGAGCTTAACCGCCACTTCTTGTCGAATTTCCTTAGACACATTACGTTGAGCAGTTCGCTTCGCGTCCTCCCTTGCCCGCTCTTCTTTAGTTTCGTGCCAAGCTCTCCACGAGCCATCGAGCGGTACGTTTGCCAAACTGGTAATCAGTGATCGCTGTGCGCGCGGATGCATGTAGATGTTCGTGTTGTGGCCGTGCCCCTCGACGAGCTCGCGGTGCCAGATGGTAATGAAGTCGTCGCAGAAGCGACTCACGCTCTCAACTATGAACGGAATCCATCGCTCGACAAGATGGACACGTCGACTCTCGTTGCCATACGCGCGCAACATCTCCTCCAAGAAGACGTGGCCGTACACAGGTATGATCCGTCTAGCTTTGCACAAGCTAACAAGCGGGCTGTTCGCGAGTAGATCAAAGTGATTGGGTGTGAAGACGTTTGTATCGAAGACGACTTTTAGCACTGATTTGGTCACAACGTGGTTCCTCAATGGAACGCATCGTAGCGATACCTAGCAGTTGGCGCCACTGGACCAACTGTGCGTCTGCTGTGGCGTGCCGGTGAAAATCCGGTCGGCGGCAGGTAACCGATACATTGCAGACGGGCTCAGGCTACTGTCCCAAGGTCAGTTTTAACCGAGATGAGCGCATAGGTCATCCGGCAGGTTTCAGGGTAGAGCAGCCCTTTGACGGTTAGTTATTCGGCGAGCGGGGCTTCCGGTTGTGGCCGACATTAGCCACACACCTCCAGATAGCCGAATCAGGCGGGCAGGGCAGGCGGCGGCGCCACACGTTCGGCTTGATCGACCAGGCGGTCGGTCAGCCCGGCGCCGAGCCACATGCCGATCAGCGCCAGCCAGGCGGTGAGGGCGAAGACCGAGGCGCCGGAGACGCCGGCGCCGACCGCGCAGCCGCCGGCCAGCATGCCGCCGAAGCCCATGCACAGGGCGCCGGCGATGTAGCGGCGCATGCTGTGGCCGTCCTTGAAGCCGTCCAGCTTCAGTTCGCGGCCCCAGAGGGCGGCGAGGAAGGAGCCGAGGACGACGCCGGGCACCAGTCCGATGTCGAAGTTCCACGGCTGGCCGGGCGGCGACAGCACGAGCATCAGCACGTTGGCCGACGGGCCGGTGAAGCTGAGGCTCTGGACCGGGATGATCTCGAAGGATTGCGTGCCGATGCGGAAGGTGGTCAGCCAGGCGAGGGCGATGGTCAGGCCGACGCCGATGGCGCCCAGCCATTCACGGCGCACGAGTTTGGCGCGCTGGGCGAAGTGGATGGCGGTGGCGAGCCAGACGAGGCCGAAGACGAGCCCGCCGGCGTGGCCGAGGTGGAAGGTGGCGAGCAGGTCGCGCGCGGCGCCGCCCTCGATGGTCCACAGGCCGGACAGCCAGGTGCGGGCCGGCGACAGCACGCCGTTCAGCGCCGCCTGGGCGGTGACGGCGAAGATCAGCCCGGTGAGCAGGGCGCGCAGGTTGCCGTTGGCGGCGAGCACCAGCATGCGCGAGGCGCAGCCGCGCGCCAGGATCATGCCGATGCCGAACAGCAGGCCGCCGACGAGGGCACCGGACAGGCTGCCGGCCGCCGCCAGCTGGCGCGCCTGGCCGACGTCGAGCCAGTCCTGCAGGATGAAAAGCTGGGTGGCGACGATGGCGGTAGCGAACGCGAACAGCCAGACGGCCAGCTTGGCGGTGCCCTGGCGGTTCCAGAACTCGACGACCGCCGAGCGCAGGCAGAAGCGCGAGCGTTGGGCGCAGATGCCGAACAGCAGGCCGATGATCAGGCCGGCGAGGGCGATGGTCGTCTTTTCGCCGAGGAATTCGGCCAGGCTGTTCAGGTCCATGGTTTTTGCCGGAAAAATGCCGTCGACCGCGACTGCTTGCGGAAGCTGGTTAAAAGCTGAATTCTAGTTCAGTTTGCAGCGGCTGCCCGGCGCCGGGCCAGCGCGTTCTCGACCAGCGAGTAGACCGCCGGCACGACGACCAGGGTGAGCAAGGTCGACGAGATCATGCCGCCGATGACGGCGATCGACAGCGGCTGGTTGGTTTCCGAGCCGGCGCCGAAGCCGAGCGCCGCGGGGGCGAGGGCGAGGATGACGGTGGCCGACGTCATCAGCACGGGACGCATGCGGATCGGGCAGGCGTCGTTCAGTGCATCGTCGATGCCCATGCCGCCGGCGCGGCGCTGGTTGGTCAGGTCGACAAGCAGGATCGAGTTCTTGGCGACGAGTCCGATCAGCAGCACGAGGCCGATCATCGAATAGATGTTGAGCGTCTGGCCGGTCGCCCACAGCGCGGCGACGCCGCCGATGATGGCCAGCGGCTGGGCGAGCATGACGATGAAGGGTTGCAGGAAGGAGTCGAACTGGCTGGCCAGCACCATGTAGAGCAGCACCATCGCCAGCACGAAGGCGAAAGCCATGTACTTGGTGGTCTTGGCGAATTCCTCGGCCTGGCCGATCAACTTGACCTGGTAGCCAGGCGGCAAATCGGCTGCAGCCGCGCGCACCTTGGCGACTGCCTCGCCAAGCGGAATGGTCGGCGTCGCGTAGAAGGTGGCGGAATACTGCAGGTCGAAGCGGCCGATGACGGCCGGGCCGAGCGTCTCGCGGAAGGTGGCGACCGAGTCGAGGCGGACCAGCTGGCCAGCCCGATTGCGCAGGTAGATTTTCGACAGGTCGGCGGGCTGGGTGAACTCCCCGTCACGTGCCTTGACCCGGATGTCGTAGCGCTGGCCATCGCCCGGTTCGTCGTTGTACTTGGCGATATCGACCCCGCCGGTCAGCATGTTGATGGCCAGGGCCACGTCGGCCGTGCTCAGCCCGGCCTGGGCGATGCGCAGGCGGTCGGGTTGGAAGACGAGTTGGGGGAGGTCGAGCTGGAGGTCGGTGTCGATGCGTCCACCCAGCCCCGGCTCGGCCGCCAGCTTGCCTTGCAGCTCGCGGCCGAGACGGCCGACCTCGGCAAGGTTCTCGCCGGCGAGAACGAATTGAAGCGGCTCGCCGCGCTGGCCCTGGACCATCGGGTAGGGGGCCGCGAAGACGCGGGCGCCGGGAATCTGCGCAAGCTTCTGGCGCAGCACGGGAAGCAGCTCCTGCTGCGACATCCTGCGTTGGTCGCGCGGCGCCATGCGGACGACGACGGTGCCCTGATTGACCTGGCCGGCGCTGCCCAGGCCGATCAGCGCGAACTCGGTGACGACCTCGGGATGCTCGTTCAGCACCGCCTCGACCATGCGCAGCCGGGAGTCGGTGTAATCGATCGACGAGCCGAGCGGGGCGCGCAGGTAGACGAGGAAGCGGCCCTCGTCCTGCTCCGGCGCAAAAGTCTTGCCGACGTTGGCGAAGAAGAAGGCGCTCGATGCGACGGTCAGCAGGGTGAGGGCGACGACCGTCCATCGCCGCCTCAACGCCAGCGCCAGCATGCGCCGGTAGAAGGCATCGAGTCGGGTGAAGCCGCGCTCGATCGCGGCGTACACCCGGCCATGGCTGCGCCCGTGTTCGCGCATGGTCAGGTAGCGCGAGCAGAGCATCGGCGTCAGGGTCAGCGAAACGAAGAGCGACACCAGTACGCCGAAGGTGACGACGACCGCGAAGGAGCGGAAGAACTGGCCGATGATGCCGCTCATGAAGATGACCGGCGCAAAGATCGATACCAGCGCAAGCGTCGCGGCGATGACCGCGAAAACCACCTCGTTGGCGCCGTTGACCGCAGCCGACATCGGGTCGGGGTCGAGCTCCTCGCGGTGGCGGAATATGTTCTCGAGCACGACGATGGCGTCATCGACGACGACGCCGATGAGCAGCAGCAAGGCGAGCAGTGTCAGCGAGTTGAGCGTGTAGCCGAAAAAGTAGATCACCGCGATGGCGCCCATCAGCGACACCGGGATGGCGAGCGAGACGATCACCGTGGCGCGCACCGACTGCAGGAAGAGCCAGACGACCAGGGCGGCGAGCAGGGTGCCCGAGACCAGGTGCTCCTTGAGCGAGTCGACGATCTCGAGGATGAAGGTCGCGTCGTTGGAAACGACGTGCAGCTGGAAGCCCGGCGGCAGTTGCGGGCGCAGTTCCCCCTCGATCTTGGCCAGGATCTTGTCGGCGATGGCAACCGTATTGGTATTGGCGACCTTGACGATGCCGAGGCCGATGGTGGTTTCCCCGTTGAAGCGGGCGAGCTGGCGATTGTCGGTGAGCCCGTCGACGACCTCGGCAAGATCCTGCAGCCGCACCGGCGCACCTGCCTTCCAGCCGACAACCATCTCCTTCAGCGCGTCGACCGAGTGGAACTCGAGGTCGAGCTTGACGAGGCTTTCGGTCTTCTCGCCGACCACGAAGCCGCCGGCCAGCTGCACGTGCTCCCTGGCGAACGAGTCGGTGATGTCCTGTGCGGTGATGCCGAGCGCGGCCATGCGCGCCGGCAGCAGCTCGACCCGGATGGTGCGGTCGCGGCGCCCGCCGAGGCGGACCTCGCCGACGCCGTCGATGGTCTCCAGGCGCTTCTTGAGGACGTTGATCGCATACTGGTTGAGCTGCTGCTGCGTGCGGTCGCCCTGCAGCGCCAGCCACATGATCGGCTGCGCGTTGGTCTCGACCTTGGCGACCACCGGCGGGTCGACGTCCTTGGGCAGACGGCGCAACACTTGGTTGACCTTGGCCTGGACCTCGTTGAAGGCGACATCGATCCTCTTTTCGAGGTTGAAGGTGATGGCGATGACCGAGATGCCGGGCGAGGACGTCGACTGGATGTGCTCGATGCCCGGGGTCGAGTTGACCGAGCTCTCGATCACGTTGGTCACCGAGGCATCGACGATGTCCGGGTTGGCCCCCTTGAGCGCCGTGGTGATCGAGATGACCGGGAATTCGATGAACGGGTAGCGATCCATCCCGATCCGTTGGTAGCTGATCAGGCCGAAGAGGACGAGGACCGCGCTCAACATCCACGCCAGCACGTGGCGCTTGATGGAAAGCTCGGGCAGGGTCATTGCGGTTTTGGCGCGTCCGGCTTGCCGGCGGCGGTTTTCGGCACTTCCCTGACGTTGACCGCGGCGCCGTCGGTGAGGAAGCCGGCGCCGTCGAGCGCGACCGTCTCGCCGCCCTGCAGGCCGGCGACGATTTCGATCATGCCCTTCTGCTTGTTGCCGGTGGTGACGACCTGCTGCTTCGCCTTGCCGTCGGCGATCAGGTAGATGACCTTGCCCGCCGGACGCAGCACGACGGCCTGCTCGGGAACGACCAGTGCCTGGTCGCGCAGGCCGGTGACAACGACGGCGTCAACCGAGCCGCCGCCCTTGAGCGGGCCGGGGTTGTCGAGCCTTGCGATCACTTCGAGCGCGCGGTTGCCGTCGCCCACGGTCGGGCGGATGTCCTCGACCACCGCCGCGATGGTTTCACCGGGCGACAACGGGCTGGAGAGGCGTACCGGCTGGCCGACCTTGAGGCGCGCCGCGGCGGCTTCCGGGAAGGGCAGGTTGGCACGCAGGCGGGCGTTGGAAACCATCCGGAACAGCGGGTCGCCGACCTTGACGTAGTCGCCGGGGGCGACCACCTGGATCTCGATGATCCCGGTGACCGGCGCGACCACACGGGTCTTGCCGAGCGCATTGCGCGACAGGTCGGAGCGGGCGCGGGCGGTGGCGAGCTGGCTCTTCAGTGCATCGCGCTGGGCGGTGGCTTCATCGAGCGCGTTTTTCGAGATGAAATTCTTCTGCACCAGTTCCGTCTGGCGGGCGAGCACCCGTTCCTGCTGCGCGAGCAGCGCCTCCAGCCGGGCGATCTCGGCGCTGTCAGCGGTGGCCTGGTGGCCGGCGTCGGTGGGGTCGATGCGCGCCAGCAGCTGGCCTTTTTCCACGGCCTGTCCCGCGCGCACGGCGACTTCGACCACCTTGCCCGCGATCTCGGCGCCAATCTTCGGGTCGATGAGGGCTTCCAGCGTGCCGAGGGTACGCTCGGTGATTTCCAGGGGAACGACCTGAACCCGGGTGGCTGTGACCAGCGTTGCCGGCGCCCCCTTCTTTTCGGCCGGCTTGTCCCCGCATGCTGCGGCGAGCGCGGCGGCGGCCAGCAAGGCCGGCCAGCGGGTCATGCAGGCAGCACCCGCTCGCCGGCGTAAAGCTCGGCGACCGTCTCGCGGCGACGAATTTCGAAGATCTTGCCGCCGTCGACCATGACCTCGACTGCACGCGGCCGCGTGTTGTAGTTGGAGGCCATCGCCATGCCGTAGGCGCCGGCCGACATGACGGCCAGCAGGTCGCCGGGCTCGATGCACAGGGCGCGGCCCTGGCCGAGGAAGTCTCCGGTCTCGCAGACCGGGCCGACCACGTCGTAAGTACGGGCCTCGCCGTCACGCGGGGCAACCGGAAGGATGTCGTGCCAGGCCTCGTAAAGGGCAGGGCGCATCAGGTCGTTCATCGCCGCGTCGATGATCGCGAAATCCTTGGCTTCGCCGTGCTTGAGGAATTCGACGCGGGTCAGCAGCAGGCCGGCGTTGCCGACCAGCCGGCGTCCCGGTTCGAGCACGATCTGCAGGCCGCGGCCTGCCAGCTTGTCGAGCAGCGGGATCAGGTAGGAGGCAACGGTGGGCTGCACCTGGTCGTCGCGGTACTTGATGCCGAGGCCGCCGCCGAGGTCAAGGTGATGAATCCTGATGCCTTCCGCGGTCAACTGGTCTACGAGGGCCAAAATGCGCTCGAGTGCCTCGGCGAACGGCGCGGGGTCGAGCAGTTGCGAGCCGATATGGCAGTCGATGCCGGCGATCCGGATATGCGGCAACGATGCGGCACGGCGGTAGAGCGCCAGCGCGTCGTCGTAGGCGACGCCAAACTTGGCCTCCTTGAGGCCGGTCGAGATATAGGGATGGGTCTTCGGGTCGACATTCGGGTTGACGCGCAGGCTCACCGGCGCCGCCTTGCCGCAGCGCCCGGCAACCTCGTTAAGACGCTCGAGTTCGGGGATCGATTCCACGTTGAAGCAGAAGATGCCGGCGGTTAGCGCCTGCTCCATCTCGGCGGCGGTCTTGCCGACGCCGGAGAAGACCACCTTGCGGGGGTCGGCACCGGCCGCCAGCACACGCTGCAGTTCGCCGCCGGAAACGATGTCGAAGCCGGCGCCCATGCGCGCGAACAGGTTGAGGATGGCGAGGTTCGAGTTGGCCTTGGCCGCGTAGCAGACGAGCGCACCCTGGCCGGCCGGATGGCCATCGAGCACGTCGAGAAACTCCTGCAGCGCCGACTCGAGCGAAGCGCGCGAGTAGACATAAGCCGGAGTGCCGAAGCGCGCTGCAACTTCGGGCAGGGCGACGGATTCTGCGTTCAGGACACCGTTCCTTATAGCGAACTGGTTCATGGCGTGGAGGTCTTTTGGTCCGTGCTAACATCCGCCGGCGGCGTCGGCGCTTTCAGGCTGTCGAGGATCGGTGGGGGGGGCGGCCCGGGCGGCAGCACCAAGGGGCCTTTCAGCCCGCAGCCGGCGAGGCAGAACGGCAGGAGCACGGCAACGATTCTGGACATTAATGACGAACCAGTCAGTAAAGGAAGGGATGTTAGCACACGATGGATGATAAGGAATTCAACTCCCAGGCCGACAGGATTCTGACCCGGATCGAGGCGGCGCTGGAGGCGAGCGACGCCGCCATCGACTTCGAACTGGCCGCCGGCGGGGTTCTCGAAATCGAGTTTGCCGATACCAGCAAGATCGTTGTCAATCGACATGCGGCAGCGCGCGAGATCTGGGTCGCGGCGCGTGCCGGCGGCTTCCATTTCCGTTGGGATGGTGTTGGCTGGCACGACACCCGTGACGGAGCCGAACTGCTGGAAAAGCTGTCGGCTCTCGCCAGCCAGCAGGCCGGCGAAGTGGTCAAACTCGGCTGATCAGTCGCTGGGCGAATTGCTCAGGTCGGGCTGGGGCGGCGTTGTGTCGTCGGCAGCCTCTTCCGGCGGCGCTTCGGGACGGACGTTTTCGGCGTAGATGTAGGTGCGGTCGCGGCCGCTGCCGAAGGCGACCAGCCCCTCCGGCGCTTCCGGTGTCTGGACCGGGACATTGCGGAGCGCGCGGCCCATGTAGCCGATCCAGATTGGCAATGCTGCGGCGCCGCCGGTTTCCCTGTCACCGAGCTTCCTCGGCTGGTCGAACCCGACCCATGCGCAGGCGGACACGGTAATCTGGTAGCCGCAGAACCAGGCATCGACATATTCGTTGGTGGTTCCGGTCTTGCCCGCCA
>ERZ761603.859-NODE-859-length-24220-cov-389.494931_pt1 | contig 24220 bp, 23 predicted proteins | sample MGYA00511879_ERZ761603 | MGnify/ENA primary metagenome ERZ761603 (study PRJEB28899, sample SAMN02850040) | bioreactor sludge metagenome | biome: EBPR Sludge; feature: EBPR Bioreactor; material: flocular biomat | place: Australia: Thorneside Wastwater Treatment... | reverse complement strand
TCGATGTTGTTCGTGCGGATCAGCGCTTTTGCCAGCTTGCTGAAGACGTAGTAGTCCTCGGTCAGCAATTGGTCGGAAACGTAGAAGGCAACGCTGTCCGGCCGGCTCTCCCAAGCAACTCGAGTGCCATGGGTGCCGGCCGGCGCGCGGGTCCGCCGTGCGCCACGGCGTCGCCGTGGCAGCGGCGAGCTCGGTCGCGGCGCGCACCACTCGGTTGCGCCGGCGGTCGCTGCGGCCCCAGGCTGGTGCGCTGCAGCAAACACAGGGTCGCGGCAGGCAGTGGCGGTCGCGGAAAGATCGGTGCTGCGCGGCGTTGGCACGTTGCTTGCTTTCAGACTGTCATCCAGTTTCGTCGGCAGGAGGCGCCAACAAGTGAGCAGGAAGAAACTCGGCATGGTCGGCAACGGCGTCAGCAAGGGCACCATCCTCAAGGCGATCAAGGAAAAGGGCGTGTTCCGCCTCGACGACATCGAGCAGCCCACCAAGGCGGCGTCTTCCTGCGGCTCTTGTGCCGGCCTTTGCGAGCGGATCCTGTCGGCGACGATCGGCGGCCTATACGCTGGCTGCCTCGAACCGCAAGCCGGCGTGCGCCTGTACCGACCATTTGCACCAGGAAGTGCGCGACGCGATCCGCGTACAGCACTTTCTCGGCATCGACGGGGTGATGCCCTTCCTCGAGTGGAAGACCGACGACGGTTGCGACAAGTGCCGTCCGGTGCTCAACTACTGTCTGCTCTCGACCTGGTCCGGCGAGGCACGGGATGATCCGCGCTCGCGCCTGGTTACCGAACGCGCCCATGCCAACATCCAGAAGGATGGGACCTACTCGGTCGTGCCGCGGATGTGGGGCGGCCTGACGAATGCCGCCGAGCTGCGGCGGATTGCCGACGTCGCCGAAAAGTACCAGGTGCCGACGATCAAGCTGACCGGTGGCGAGCGAATCGAATCGTTTTAGGGCTTGCCTGACTGGAGAAGGGAAGAGCAATGGGTGAATGGCAATCGATCTGCATGCTGGACGACATTCCGCGGCTTGGCAGCCGCGTCGTCCGCTCGACGAGTGGGGACATCGCCGTCTTCCGCACCTCGGCGAACACGGTCTTCGCGCTGCGTGACCAATGTCCGCACAGGGGCCGACCGCTGTCACAGGGGCTGGTGCATGGCAATCAGGTGACCTGCCCGCTGCACGGCTGCAAGCTGCGACTCGACTCGGGCGAAGCGGTGGCGCCCGACGAAGGCTGTTCACGTCGCTACCCGGTGCGCGTCGAGAACGGCACCGTCTTTCTGCAACTCTGACGCGAAAGGAACACGGCATCATGAACAAGTCGTTCTGGAAGGCCGAGCACAGCCAACGCTGCTGGGGTCGTCGCTGGGCTACGCGAAGCAGATCACCGGCAGTTATCAGATCGGCTCTCTGATCTTCGCCGGATTGGCCCTGCTGGCGCTGGCCGGGCTATCCGGCGTGAAGACCCGCTGGCGGACGACCTGAGGTGCTGCCCACCTGCGCGCAGCCCGCATCTGACGCAGCGATTGAGAACCCGGCGGCGGTGGGGTAGAGTGCGCGCTGCCGCCCCTTTCCTTTCCGGAGCCCTGCCCGCATGCCGTTGCGAGTTGACGTCGGCTACTCGTCGCTGACCGGTCCACGTGATCGCAACGAGGACTTCTGCGGCATGGTCACCCCGCTGGGGCCCGAACTCGAGAACAAGGGACTGCTCGCCGCCGTCGCCGACGGTATCGGCGGTCATCAGGGGGGGCGTGAAGCCGCCGAGTATACGGTCCGCGGACTGCTCGCGGACTACTACGCGACGCCCGACACCTGGAGCGTGCCGCACGCGCTCGACAAGGTCGTTGGTGCTCTGAACCGCTGGGTGCTGGCCGAAGGGGCCCGGCAGGCAGAACTCGCCGGCATGGCGACGACGCTGACCGCGATCGTTCTGCGCGGGCGCCGCTACGTCTGTGCCCACGTCGGTGACAGCCGGCTCTACCTGTTGCGAGGCGGGGTCTGCAGTCGCCTGACGAGCGACCACGTCTGGGACCATCCGGAGCTCAGCAACGTGCTGTCGCGTGCGGTCGGGCTCGATCGCCACCTGCAGCTCGATTTCCTCGATGGCGACCTGCAGGCTGGCGACTGTTTCCTGCTCTGTTCCGACGGCGTCTGGGCGCCGCTCCGGGCGGCGCGACTGCAGGCGGCACTGCTTGCGCACCCGGATGCGCAGCAGGCGGCTGCGTCGCTGACCAGCCTGGCCGTCGCCTGTGGCGGCCGCGACAACGCCAGTGCGGTCGTCTTGCGGGTGAGCGAAGTGCCGGCTGAGAACCTGCGCGATGCGCTGGCCGACAGCGCGCGGCTGCCGCTGCCACCCCGCCTGAAGCCCGGTCAGGAACTCGACGGGTTGGCGATCGAAGAGCAGTTGCACGACTCGCGAGCGACGCTGCTCTATCGGGTGACCGATCGCTTCTCCGGACAGCCGCTGGTGCTGAAAACGCTGCGCCCGGAACTTGCGGACGACGCCGAAGAGATGCGCGCCCTGATCATGGAGGAGTGGCGTGCACGGCGGATCGTCTCGCCCGTCTTCGCGCAGGTGGTGCCGGCCGAGCGGCGAAGCTGCCTCTATTACCTGCAGACCTGGCACGAGGGGGCGACGCTGCAGCGCATGCTCGATGCCGGCCAGCATTTCAGCGTCGGTGATGTCGTACAGCACGGGAGCAGGCTGCTGAAGGGTCTCTCGGTCCTGCACCGGCTCGACGTCGCGCACCGCGACATCAAGCCGGCCAACATCCACCTCGGACGTGACGGCCAACTGCGCATCCTCGATCTCGGGGTCTCGCTGAGCCAGTCCGAGGACGAGGCGCCGGCTGGCAGCCCAGGAACCCCCAGCTACCGCGCTCCCGAACTCTTCTCCGGTGAGCAGGCGGGCGCCGCGCACGATCTCTACGCTGCCGGCGTCACGCTGTACCATCTGCTGACCCGCAGGTACCCCTACGGCGAGATTGAGCCCTTCCAGCATCCGAAGTTCGCTGCGCCACTGCCGCCGACCCGCTATCGCCCGGAGATTCCGGGCTGGCTCGAGAACATCCTGCTGAAGGCCGTCGCCAGGGACCCGGGGCATCGCTTCGAAACTTCGGAGGAGTTCCTGCTGGCCCTCGAACGGGGCGCCAGTCGGCCGCTCGGCCGGCCGCCGGCGACGCCGCTGGCGATGCGCAATCCGCTGCTGACCTGGCGCCTGACTGCGGCGCTGTCGCTGCTGCTCAATCTGCTCCTGCTGATGCTGCTGACCCGCTGACATTGGGCAGCAGGGCGTCGACGGGTTGCGGCTGCACGTCGTCCTCACAGCGGCCGGCAGGCTGCTAGAATTCGTCCTCATCCTTGCGCAGGGGCGATCATGCAGATCACCATCACCCGTCCTGACGACTGGCATCTCCACCTGCGAGATGGTGCCGCGATGGCCGCCGTGCTGCCGCACTCGGCGCGCCAGTTCGCCCGTGCCATTGTCATGCCCAATCTGCGGCCGCCGGTGACCACCGTCGCCGCTGCCGGCGCGTATCGCGCGCGCATCGTCGCCGCGCTGCCGGCAGGCGTGTCGTTTCAACCGCTGATGACGCTGTACCTCACCGACAGCACGTCGGCGGACGAGATCCGGCGGGCGGCGGGCGGCGGCTTCGTGCATGCGGTCAAGCTCTATCCGGCCGGGGCGACGACGAACTCGGACTCGGGCGTGACGGATATCGGCAAGTGCGCGGCCGTCCTCGCGGCGATGGAAGAGTGCGGGTTGCCGCTGCTCGTTCACGGCGAGGTAACCGATGCCGCCGTGGACGTCTTCGACCGCGAGAAGGTGTTCATCGAGCGCGTCCTGCAGCCGCTGCTGCAGCGCCATCCGCGGATCAGGCTCGTCTTCGAGCACATCACCACCAGCGAGGCTGCCGATTTCGTTCGCCGCTGCGGCGACAACGTCGCGGCAACGATTACCGCGCACCATCTGCTCTACAACCGCAACGCGATCTTCGCCGGTGGCATCCGCCCGCACCATTACTGTCTGCCGGTGCTGAAGCGGGAGCAACACCGGCAGGCCTTGCTGCGTGCAGCCACTTCGGGCAGCCCGAAGTTCTTTCTCGGCACCGACTCGGCACCGCATTCGCAGTCGAGCAAGGAGACGGCTTGCGGTTGTGCGGGCTGCTATACGGCGGCAGCGGCGCTCGAGCTCTACGCCGAGGCCTTCGAGTCGATGGCAGCCCTCGATCGGCTCGAAGCCTTCGCCAGCTTTCACGGTCCCGACTTCTATCGTCTGCCGCGCAACGCCGGCACGGTGACGCTACGGCAGGAAGAGTGGCTGTTGCCGGCTGCCTTTGCCTATGCCGACGGCTCGACGCTGGTGCCGCTGCGTGCTGGCGAGCGGCTGCGCTGGCGGTTGCTCGACTGATGGCAGCAGCTCCCTGGCGGGTTCTTCGAAGGAGATTGCCTGTGTCGTCGGGCAGACTGCTCCTGTCGCTGTTGCCCCTGCTGGTCGCCTGTTCGGATCAGCGTGCGGCTTTCGAAATCGACGGATCGCGACAGCACGCGCTGACGCTGATCCGTGTGCAGACCCTGCCCTGGGACAGGACTGCCAGGTACTCGATCGTCGCCGCGCGCATGCCGGACTGCCAGCGGCGGCACGAGATCGGTGCCGGCGGCGCCGACAGCCGGGTCGAGGTCTTCGCGCCCGGCAACGACGCCTGGATTCTCCGGCAGGGCAAGCGCATGTACGTCGTCGAGACCCGTACCTGCGAGGGCTTCGCGCGGCTTGAAGGGGAGCCGGAAGATGGCCTGGGCGCGCTGCAGGGAAGCTTCCAGTTGCGCAACGGCACGCTCGCCTGGGTCGGCGAGCCGGCGGGCGCGCCGCCCGCTACGGCTGGCGCGACTGTCGGCCAGTGAAGCGGGCAGGGCCGTCGTCGGCGGGTGGCCTGTTCGCGCCGCTGCTGCCGCTTTTCGATCTGCTACCGCTGGCGCCCGACCTCCCGGCGCTGGCTGTCCTGGGCGCGGCACGCGAGCTGCGCAACGCTGCCGGGCGGCGAATCACTTTCGTGCCGCCGCCTGCCGATGACCTCGACTACGAGACGCGCATCTGGCTGACCGGCGAGGTCGCCACCCGCCCGGACAACTGGCACGACTTCTTCAACGCACTGGTCTGGTTTGCCTTTCCGCTGACCAAGGCGGTACTCAACGCGCGCCATGCCGAACTGCGGCGGCAGCAGTCCACCCTTCGCTGCCGCGAGCGCGACACCTTGACGCATTTTGACGAATGCGGCGTCGCCGTCATCGCCGGCAATCCGGAGCTGCTCGATCTCGTGCGCGGTTTTCACTGGCGAAGTCTCTTCTGGGAACGGCGGAGCGAACTGTCGCACGGCCTGCGCTGCCTGGTCTTCGGCCACGCGACCTACGAGCAGTTGCGGCGACCATTTCGTGGCCTGACGGCCAAGGCTGTCCTCTACCAGGTGAGTCCGGACTGGCTCGACCAGCCGTTGGCGGCGCAGGTCGCCGATGTTGACCGCCGACTGGCAGCCGGGTTCGCTGGCCGCCAGTACCTGACGCCGCGCGTCTGGCAGCCGCTGCCGCTGCTCGGGCTGCCGGGTGTCACGCCGGAGAACGAAAGCGCCGATTATTATGATGACCAGTGGCAGTTCCGGCCCGGCCGCAGCCGCTGCCCGGTATAATCAGCGCGGGAAGTCGGTCAGGCAGCCGCTGGGCAAGAGGTGCAAACCTGGCGCCGAGAGGAAAGTCCGGGCTCCACAGAGCACGATGCCGGTTAACGACCGGGCACCGCGAGGTGACGGAAAGTGCAACAGAAAGCAAACCGCCGATGTCCCGGCGCAGGCCGGGGCAGGTAAGGGTGAAACGGTGAGGTAAGAGCTCACCGCGGACGTGGCAACACGGACGGCACGGCAAACCCCATCCGGAGCAAGGCCAAATAGGGAAGCATGGGCGTGGCTCGCGCTGCTTCCGGGTAGGCTGCTTGAGCGTGCTGGTGACAGTACGCCTAGATGAATGGCTGTCCACGACAGAACCCGGCTTATCGACCGGCTTCCCATCCCCCCTTCACGATGATGGTCCGCGATCGCTGACCGTCAGCCGCTGCTTCCCCTTCTCGTAGTCGATTCCGGTCGTGCCGGGCGCGCGTCGCGTGCTCTTTTCGCGCGTCGGCTGCGAGCGCACAGGCGAGTTCTTCACAAAGCACTTTAACTACGAAGCTTTGAGTATTGTTTTATCGGCAAGATTGATTTTGAAGTGAATTTCAGGAGTCGCCGATAAGTGCTTGTCGTCATTGAGAAAAGTGGCGCGTGACCCTTGCTTTGAAAGAATCTTTGGCTTAAAGTGGGGGCAAGTGGTACAAAGTGGGAAGTTTGCCGCCTCGGCGGCCTGCAGGCAAGGCAGAGGAAGATCTGGGTTGATGTTTCAGGGTGCGGCTGCGTTGAATCTTGATGCAAAAGGGAGGCTTGCCATTCCGGCGCGCTACCGGGATGCGCTCGCGTCTGCCGCCAATGGTCGCCTCGTCCTGACGGCGCATCCCCACCGCTGTCTTCTGCTGTATCCCGAGCCGGCCTGGGAGCCGATTCGCGACAAGGTGCTGGCGGCTTCGAGCTTCAATCCGCAGGCTGCCGCGATCAAGCGGCTGCTGGTCGGTAACGCCCGCGAAGAGGAAATGGATGCCGCTGGCCGGCTGCTGGTGGCTTCCGAGTTGCGCCAGTTCGCCCAGCTCGACAAGCAGGTCTGGCTCGTCGGTCAGGGCAGCCATTTCGAGATCTGGTCCGATGCCGGCTGGCAGCAGCAGCAGGAGGCCGTCTTCGCGTTGGGTGAGCAGTTTCTGCCTCCTGGTCTGGAAGACCTGGCGCTGTGAGCGCACCGCTGCAGCATCAGACCGTCCTTTTGCGGGAGGCGGTCGAGGCGCTGAAAATCGAGTCCGCAGGCAGGTACATCGACGGCACCTTCGGTCGTGGCGGGCACTCGCTGGCGATCCTCGAACGGCTCGGGCCGGAGGGCCGCCTGCTGGCGATCGATCGCGATCCGCAGGCCGTGGCTGCCGCGTCGGCGATCGGCGACCGGCGCCTGCTGGTCCGCCACCGGCGCTTCGGTGATCTGCGCGATGCCCTGCGGGAGGCTGGATTTGCCGTCGGCGACGGCGTCGATGGCGTTCTGCTCGATATCGGTGTGTCATCGCCGCAGCTCGACCAGGGGGAGCGGGGATTCAGTTTCCGCCATGACGCGCCGCTCGACATGCGCATGGACACGACACAGGGGGAGACGGCGGCACAGTGGCTCCTGCGGGCCAGCGTGCAGGAGATCACGGAGGTAATCAGGAACTATGGTGAAGAACGGTTTGCTTTCCAGATTGCAAAGAAGATTGTGGCTGCTCGGGGAGAGCGGCCTCTTGCAACCACGGGGGAGCTCGCCGCGCTTGTACGCGCGACCGTGCGCACCCGTGAGCCCGGCCAGGATGCGGCGACGCGTACCTTTCAAGCTCTACGGATTCATATCAATCAAGAACTCGAGCAGCTCGCGCTAGTCTTGCCGCAAGCGATGGCTGTCCTCAAGACCGGCGGGCGTCTGGTGGTGATCAGCTTTCACTCGCTCGAGGACCGCATCGTCAAGCGCTTCATGCGTTCGCAGGCGACACCGGACGCGGCGCCGAAGAGGTTGCCGCTGCGCGCTGCCGAGTTGCCACAGCCGACGCTGCGGCTGCTCGGCAAGCCGGTTCGGGCGGGCGCGGCGGAGGTGGCGGGCAATCCGCGAGCGCGCAGCGCCGTCATGCGGGTAGCGGAAAAGCTTGCCCTGAAGGCTGCCTGAGATGGTTCGTCTGAACGTCGTCCTGTTGCTCATCCTGGTGCTCTGCAGCCTTGGCGTGGTCACGTCGCAGCACAAGGCGCGCAAGATCTTTCAGGCGCTCGAAGCCGAGCAGGAGCACGCGCGGCAGCTCGAGGTCGAGCACGGCCAGCTGCAGCTGGAGCTTTCGACCTGGGGTGCGGCGCCGCGGATCGAGAAGATTGCGCGTGAGAAACTCAAGATGGGCACACCCGAGTCGCCGCGGGTGATCACTGCGACGTCGACCGGAGGAACCGCCAGATGATGCGTTTCAAGGGCAAGGTGGCGCACAGGTTCGCCGAGAATCCGCTGCTGCAGATGCGTTTGCCAACTTGGCGTTCACGCCTTCTCGGCCTGCTGATCCTCGGCTCCTTTGTCGTGTTGATCGGACGGGCGTTCTATCTCCAGGTTCTCAACAACGATTTCCTGCAGGAAAAGGGTGAGTCCCGCTATCGGCGGGACATCGAGATCAGTGCCTCGCGCGGACGCATCGCCGACCGGCACGGCGACGTTCTGGCCATTTCAACACCGATGAAGTCGATCTGGGCGGTTCCACAGGTCGCCCGCCTGACTCCGGAGCAAACCGTCCAGCTGGCGACGGTTCTCGAGATGGACCCGCGGCAACTGGCACAGAGGCTCGACACGGAGAAGACCTTCGTTTTCCTGCGGCGGCAGATTCCGCCGGCAGTGGCCGAACGTGTGGCGGCGCTCAAGCTGCCCGGGATCGGTCAGGACAAGGAGTACCGCCGCTTCTATCCGACCGGCGAGATGACGGCGCACATGGTCGGCTTCACCGGCGTTGACGACAAGGGTCTCGAGGGTGTGGAACTCGCGTTTCATGGCCAGCTTCTCGGTCAGCCTGGAAGCCGCAGCGTCATCAAGGATCGCCGCGGTCAGATCGTCGAGGACGTCGGTTCCATCAAGCTGCCGCAAGACGGTAAGGAAGTTCGTCTGGCGCTCGATTCGAAGATTCAGTATCTGGCCTACAGCCACCTGAAGCAGGCGATCAGCGACCACAAGGCGGCGGCAGGTGGCGTCGTTGTGCTCGATGTCCGCACCGGCGAGATCCTGGCTCTGGCCAACTTGCCGACCTACAACCCGAACAACCGCGATGGTCTGTCCGGCGCCCAGTTGCGCAATCGAGCGGTAACCGACACCTTTGAGCCGGGTTCGACGCTCAAGCCCTTCACCATTGCCCTCGGGCTGGAGAGTGGCAAGGTCCGCTTCGACACGATCATCAACTGCGCGCCGGGTCGGCTGACGATCGGCAACCGGACGATTGCCGATGCCCATCCGCACGGTGCGCTGACGGTCGCGGAGGTGATCCAGAAATCGTCGAACGTCGGGTCTGCCAAGATTGCCGCCATGCTGCCCTCGCAGAAAATGTGGGAGATGTTCGACGATGTCGGCTTTGGTCAGGTGCCGCGCCTGGGCTTCCCTGGTGAAGTGACTGGTCGGGTGCGCCCATGGAAGAGCTGGAAACCAATCGAACAGGCGACGATGGCTTACGGCCATGGCATTTCGGTATCGCTGATCCAGTTGGCGCGTGCCTATTCCGTCTTTGCCCGCGACGGCGACCTGGTGCCGCTGTCGCTGACCCGGGTTGAGTCGTCGATGCCGCACGGCGCCACCGTCTTCAGTCCGCAGACCGCACATGCCGTACGGGTGATGCTTGAAATGGCTGTCCAGCCGGGCGGCACGGCTCCCAAGGCACAGATTCCCGGTTACCGTGTGGCCGGCAAGACGGGCACGGCGCACAAGCTCGAAGGCGGTCGTTACGCCAACAAGTATGTCTCGTCCTTTGTCGGCTTTGCCCCGGTCTCGGACCCCCGCCTGATCATCGCCGTGATGATCGACGAACCGCGTGCCGGCCAGCACTATGGTGGTGCGGTTGCGGGGCCGGTGTTTGCCGCCGTGATGGCCGGTTCGCTGCGGACTCTCGGCATCGCGCCCGACGCACCACTGGTAGTCGCGCAGACGCCGAAAAGCACGGCGCCGACCGTAAAGGCGAGGCTGTGAGCGCACAGGGCACGCTGATGCGCCGCGACGCGACCAGTGACGTTCTGGCGCAACTCGGCGCACTCGGCGTCCTGCCGAGCGGTGTCAGCGACGATAGCCGCCAGGTCGTTCCCGGTGACCTCTTTCTGGCCTATCCGGGTGATCTTGCCGATGGCCGCCACTACATCGCCGAGGCGATTGCCAATGGCGCTGCTGCCGTTCTCTGGGAGGCGGGCGCCGCCGGATCGGCCACCTTCGCCTGGCGCAGCGAGTGGCAGATCGCCAATCTGCCGGTCAGCGGCCTTCGCCAGTTGTGCGGCCCGCTGGCCCACGCCGTCTGCGGGCGCCCGAGCGAGCGTCTGTCGCTGGTGGCTGTCACCGGCACCAACGGCAAGACCAGCGTCACGCAGTGGATCGGCATGAGCCACCCCCGGACATGCGCGATCATTGGCACGCTGGGCGCCGGTTTGCCGGGCCAGTTGGTCGAAACCGGCTTCACGACGCCCGAGGCGACGACGCTGACGCGCTACCTCGCGGCGTTTGCCAGCGGCGAAGCCCAGGCATGTGCGCTTGAGGCGAGTTCGATCGGCCTCGCCGAAGGGCGTCTCGACGGAGCCCGGATTGACGTCGCGGTGTTCACCAATCTGACTCGCGATCACCTTGATTACCACCGGAATATGTCGGAATACGCACAGGCCAAGGCGAAGCTGTTCACCTGGCCGCGGCTGCGCCTGGCGGTATGCAACCTCGACGACCCCTTCGGGCGCGAGCTGGTGCACCTGACGACGGCCAGCAAGATCGTTGCCTATACGCAGGAGGGGCGCGGCGCCGACCGGCAGGGAACGATCAGTGCCGAGGACGTCGAGGAAACGATCGGCGGCCTGCGCTTCCGGCTGTGTGCGCCGTGTGGACGGGCGCTGGTCGAGACCGCGCTGCTCGGTCGCTACAACGTCGCCAATCTGCTGGCCGTTGCCGCCGTTCTGATTGACGCCGGCCTGACGCCGCAGGCGGTCGCTGAACGCTTCGCCGGCTTGCAGCCGCCGCCCGGACGCCTGGAAAGGGTCGGTGGCAACGAGCAGCCGCTGGTGGTGGTCGACTATGCCCATACCCCGGACGCCCTGGAGAACGCGCTGCGCGCTCTGCGGCCAGTGGCCGACGCGCGCGGTGCCGGGCTGACGGCCGTCTTCGGCTGCGGTGGCGATCGCGATCCCGGCAAGCGCCCGCTGATGGGTGAGGTCGCCAGCCGCTGTGCCAATCGCGTCGTCCTTACCAGCGACAATCCGCGCGGCGAGAATCCGCAGGCGATTGTCGACGCGATTCACGTCGCCGCTCCGGCTGCCGAGGTCATCGTCGATCGTGCCGAGGCGATTCGCCGCACGATTCTCGCGGCGCACCCGGCCGAGGTCGTGCTGATCGCCGGCAAGGGGCACGAGCCATACCAGGAGATCGGCGCCGTGCGGCGGCCATTTTCCGATGTCGCGCAGGCGCGCGCGGCGCTGCTCGCCCGCCAGGAGATGGCTCGATGAACGGCATGATGGACTTGCAGGCTGCGGCACACGCGACCGCCGGTGGCCTCGTCGGCGACAACTGCACGTTCAGCGGCGTGTCGACCGACAGTCGGAGCATCGCCGCCGGTGAGCTTTTCGTCGCCCTGCGCGGCGATCATTTCGATGGTCACCACTACGTCGCGTCAGCGCAGGCGCGTGGCGCCGCCGCGGCCGTGGTCGCCGGCGACGCCGTCGACAAGCTGCGGTCAACCGGTTTGCCGCTGATCGTCGTTGCTGAAACGCGCTTGTCGCTGGGTGCGCTGGCGGCGGACTGGCGCAGCCGCTTCACGCTGCCGCTGATCGCCGTTACCGGCAGCAACGGCAAGACGACGACCAAGGAGATGATCGCCAGCATCCTGCGGGCGGCTCATGGAGACACCGTGTTGTCGACCCGGGGCAACTACAACAACGAAATCGGGTTGCCGCTGACCCTGTTGCGGCTGCACGCCGGCCATCGCGCGGCGATTCTCGAGATGGGAATGAATCACCCGGGCGAGATCGCTTACCTGGCGGGAATCGCCCGTCCTGCCGTTGCCGTCGTCACCAACGCGCAGCGGGCCCATCTCGCAGGCATGGGATCGGTGGAAGCGATTGCACGCGAGAAGGGCAGCATCTACTCGGGGCTCGACGAGAACGGTGTGGCGGTGTTCTGCGCCGACGACCCTTGGGCCGATCTCTGGCGGGAGCAGAGCCTGGGTCTGCGGCAGATGACTTTCGGCCTCGAGCTGCCAGCCGACGTCAGCGGCAAGGTCGCGCTGCATGGCCTCGACAATCGGCTGCTGCTCGGCTTCGCGGGCGACGAGGCCGAGGTCGTGCTGTCGCTGCCCGGTCGCCACAACGCGCGCAACGCGCTGGCGGCAGCCGCTGCCGCCCTTGCGGCGGGGGTCTCCCTGGCAACCGTTCAGGCCGGGCTGAACGGCTTTCGCGGTCTCCAGGGTCGGCTGCAGCTCCGCCAGGCCCTGCACGGTGCGCAACTGCTCGACGACAGCTACAACGCCAATCCCGACTCGGTGCGTGCCGGCATCGATGTTCTCGCCGCAACGATCGGCAAAAAAATCTTCGTGCTTGGCGACATGGGCGAGATCGGCGAGATGAGCGGGCAGTTCCACGACGAGATCGGCGGCTACGCCAAGAGCCAGGGTGTCGATCGCCTGTTTGCCCTGGGCGAGGCGAGCGCTCTCGCCGCGCACAACTTCGGTGCCGGTGGCGAACATTTCACCCACCTCGCGGATCTCATCGAGGCGCTGCGTGGCGCGCTTGCGGCGAACACCACCGTGCTCGTCAAGGGATCGCGCTTCATGCGCATGGAACGTGTCGTCGAGGCGATCTGTCCGCCGACCGGGGGGGGTGCCTGATGCTGCTCTGGTTGTCCCAGTGGCTGGCCCAGGACGTGCGGGCCTTCAACGTCTTTGGCTACATCACCCTGCGCACGGTGCTGGCGGCAATGACCGCGCTGATCATCTCCTTTATTGCCGGTCCGCGACTCATTCGCTGGCTGGCAGCAAAGAAGATCGGTCAGGCGGTGCGCAACGACGGTCCGCAGACGCACCTGATGAAGTCGGGGACGCCGACCATGGGTGGCGCACTGATCCTGATCGCGATCCTCATCACGACGCTGCTCTGGGGTGACCTCGGCAACCGCTACGTCTGGGTGGTCCTGATCGTCACCGTCGGCTTCGGCAGCATCGGCTGGTACGATGACTGGCAGAAGGTGGTCCACCGCAACCCGCGCGGATTGGCGGCGCGCTGGAAGTACTTCTGGCAGTCGGCGCTCGGACTCATCGTCGCGCTTTACCTCGGCCTGACGGCGAGCGGTCCGGCGCAGCTCGAGCTCATCGTCCCGTTCTTCAAGACCGTCGCCTATCCGCTCGGGCTGATCGGGTTCATCGTCCTCAGCTATCTCGTCGTCGTCGGCACCAGCAACGCCGTCAACCTGACCGACGGGCTCGACGGTCTGGCGATCATGCCGACAGTGATGATCGCCGCTGCGCTGGCGATCTTTGCCTACGTTGCCGGCAACGCGGTCTATGCCAGGTATCTGCTCGTGCCGTACGTTCCGGGAGCCGGTGAGCTGGCGATCCTGCTCGGGGCGATGGCCGGGGCAGGACTCGGCTTTCTCTGGTTCAACGCCTACCCGGCCGAGGTCTTCATGGGCGACGTCGGTGCGCTGGCACTCGGCGCAGCGCTCGGCACGGTCGCCATCATCGTTCGTCAGGAAATCGTGCTGGCGATCATGGGCGGCGTCTTCGTTGCCGAGACCCTCTCCGTCGCGGCGCAGGTGCTGTTCTACAAGATGACCGGTGGTCGACGCATCTTCCGCATGGCACCGCTGCACCATCACTTCGAGCTTGGTGGCTGGAAGGAGACGCAGGTCGTCGTTCGATTCTGGATCATCACCATCATGCTGGTGCTGGTCGGTCTGTCCACCCTGAAACTGCGTTGAGATCGCGCTGAAGATGGAACTGCAAGGGAAACCGACACTGGTCGTTGGTCTTGGCGAGAGCGGCCTGGCGATGCTCAGGTGGCTGGCGCGGCAGGGTGCGCGGCTGCGCGTCGCCGATACCCGGGAGGCACCGCCGCAGGTCGACCTGTTGTGGGCGCTTGCGCCCGACGCGCCGCTGTTTGCCGGTCCGCTGCAGCGCGAAGCCCTTGCCGGCATCGAGCTGATTGCACTTTCGCCTGGTGTGCCGGTGGCCGAGCCGCTGATCGCCGAAGCGATGGCGCGTGGCGTGCCGGTGGTCTCGGAGATCGAGCTCTTCGTCTGCGGCTTGCGGCAGCTCAGCCCGCAGGCGCGGCTGATCGCCATCACCGGCAGTAACGGCAAGACGACGACCACTGCGCTGACCGGCGCGCTCTGCCGTGCCGCCGGCCGCAACACCGCCGTCGCCGGCAACATCGGCCCGGCAGCGCTGACGGCGCTGCTCGAAGCCCTCGATTGCGGACGGCTGCCGGACACCTGGGTTCTCGAGCTGTCGAGCTTTCAGCTCGAGACCACCTACACGCTCGATGCCGATGCAGCCACCGTGCTCAACGTCAGCGAGGATCACCTCGACCGCTACAGCGGAATGGCAGCCTACGCCGCGAGCAAGGCGCGCATCTTCCAGGGGCATGGCGTCGCGGTGCTCAATCGCGACGATCCTCTGAGCCTGGCGGCCCTGCCAGCGGGACGGCAGGCGCTTACCTTCGGCTTCGGCCCGCCGCCCCGGGTCTCCGACTACGGCATCGAAGAGGGCTGGATCGTCCGCGGCAACGAGCGGCTGATCGCCACCACCGGTCTGCGCCTGGCCGGCAGGCACAACGTCGCCAACGCGATGGCGGCGCTGGCCCTGTGCGAGGTGATCGGCATCGATCCGCGTGCCACGCTGCCGGCGCTGGCCACCTTTGGCGGGCTCGCACACCGTCTCGAGTGGATTGCCGAGATCCATGGCGTCAGCTACTACGACGACTCCAAAGGGACCAACGTCGGCGCGACTCTGGCAGCCGTCGAGGGTCTCGGCCGTCCGCTGGTGATCATTCTCGGTGGCGACGGCAAGGGGCAGGATTTCCGCCCGCTGCGTGCTGCCATCGTCCGCCACGCCCGTGCCGTGGCGCTGATCGGCCGTGCTGCTGACGCCATCGCCGATGTCCTGCATGGGTGTCAGTTGCCGCTGCGCCGCTGTGCCGACATGGCCGAGGCCGTGCACTGGTGCGCCGACCAGGCGCAGGCCGGCGATGCGGTGCTGCTCTCGCCGGCCTGCGCCAGCATGGACATGTATCGCGACTACGCGCACCGCGCGAGCGTGTTCGTGGATGCCGTGCGCGGCATCGAAAGAGAGGCTGCCTGATGTTGCGTACCCTCGACACCCCCCGCCGTCCACCTTCGGAAATCGATCTGGCGCTGCTCTGGAGCACCCTCGTCCTGCTGGTGATCGGCATGGTCATGGTGTACTCCGCGTCAATGGCAACCGCCGAGGCAGCCCGCCAGACCGGCAACCAGTCGAGCTACTTCCTGATCCGCCATGGTGTTTTCGTGATCGTCGCACTGGTCGCCGCCGGAATGGCTTTTCAGGTACCGATGGCAACCTGGCAGCGCTGGTCACCGTGGCTCTTCGTCGCCGGCTTCGTGCTGCTGGCCCTGGTGCTGATCCCCGGTGTCGGCCGCGAAGTCAATGGCGCGCGCCGCTGGCTGTCTCTCGGGCTGGTCAACCTGCAGCCTTCCGAGTTGATGAAGCTGTTCGCCGTCCTCTATGCGGCGGACTATACCGCGCGCAAGATGCCGTACATGCATGACCTGAAGAAGGCCTTCCTGCCGCTGGCCAGCGCCATGGTCGCTGTCGGCGTGCTGCTGCTCAAGGAACCCGACTTCGGTGCCTTCGTCGTGATCATTTCGATCGCCATGGCCATCCTCTTTCTCGGCGGCATGCGGGCACGTCTCTTTGTCATCCTGATCGTTGTCCTGGCGGTCGCCTTCGCCGCCCTGATCATCGTTTCTCCCTATCGCCGTGATCGCATCTTCGGCTTCATGGACCCCTGGGCCGACGCCTTTGGTCGTGGTTACCAGCTGTCGCACGCCTTGATCGCCTTTGGTCGTGGCGAGATCTTCGGTGTCGGTCTCGGGGCGAGTGTGGAGAAGCTCTTCTACCTGCCCGAGGCGCACACCGACTTTCTCCTCGCGGTGATCGCCGAGGAACTCGGTTTCGTCGGTGTCTTGGTAGTGATCCTGCTCTTCGGCCTGCTGATCCAGCGAGCCTTTGCGATCGGCCGCCAAGCGGTCGCCCTTGAGCGCTACTACTCGGCGCTGGTGGCGCAGGGGGTCGGCGTCTGGCTCGGCGTGCAGGGCTTCATCAACATGGGCGTCAACATGGGTGTCCTGCCGACCAAGGGCCTCACCCTGCCGCTGATGAGCTTCGGCGGCTCCGGCATTCTGGCCAATTGCATTGCGCTCGCTGTGCTGCTGCGGATCGACTGGGAAAACCGCCAGCTGATGCGGGGAGCCAAACTGTGAGAACCCTGCTGGTCATGGCCGGCGGTACCGGCGGCCACGTCTTTCCCGGTCTGGCGGTCGCCGACCTGCTGCGCCAGCGCGACTGGCGTGTCGTCTGGATGGGGGCGCCGGATGGCATGGAAGCGAAACTGGTGCCGGCGCGCGGTTACGAGATGGCCTGGGTGCGCTTCGCGGCGCTGCGCGGCAAGGGCCTGCTGCGCAAACTGTTGCTGCCGCTGCACCTGTTGTCCGCTTGCTGTCAGGCGTGGCGGGAGATCCGCCGCGTGCGGCCGGACGTGGTGCTCGGCATGGGCGGCTATGTCAGCTTCCCCGGCGGCCTGACCGCCGCCCTGTTCGGCTGGCCGCTGATCATTCATGAGCAGAACTCGATCGCCGGCCTGGCGAATCGGGTTCTTGCCCGCTGGGCGAAGCGGGTTGCCTGTGGCTTTCCGGATGCGTTGCCGCGCGGTGTCTGGGTGGGCAATCCCCTGCGCCCGGAAGTGACCGGCCTGCCGGCACCCACAGTACGCCTCGCCGGCCGCGGCGCGCCGCTGCACTGGCTGGTTCTCGGCGGCAGCCAGGGGGCAGCGGCACTCAATGAGATGGTGCCGCGCGGGCTCGCCATGCTTGGTGCCGGAGAACGGCCGCAGGTGGTCCACCAGGCTGGTGAGAGGCATCTCGAGCAGTTGCGGCAGAACTACGAGGCCGCCGGTGTGCAGGCCCATTGTGTGGCCTTCATCGACGACATGGCGGGTGCCTACGAGTGGGCCGACCTGGTGATCTGCCGCGCCGGCGCACTGACCGTGGCCGAACTGGCGGCGGCCGGCGTCGCCAGCGTGCTGGTACCGTTCCCACACGCCGTCGACGACCATCAGACGCTGAACGCGCGCTTCCTCTCGGCAGCCGGAGCTGCCCGCCTGCTGCCACAGGATCAGTTGAGCCCGCAGGCGATCGCCGAACTGCAGCAGTACACACGCGCCGAACTGCAGTCGATGGCCGAGAAGGCGCGTGCCCTGGCCAGGCCGGACGCGACGGCGACACTGGCCCGCATGTGTGAGGAGCTTGCCGCGTGAAGCACAAGGTCAAGAGCATTCATTTCGTCGGCATCGGTGGCGCCGGCATGAGCGGTATCGCCGAAGTCCTGGCGAATCTCGGCTTCACGGTCAGCGGTTCGGATCTGGCAGACAGCGCGACGACCAGGCGACTTGCCGCGCTCGGTGTCCGCACGCTGGTTGGCCATGCCGCCGAGAACGTCAGCACGGCCGACGCCGTCGTGATCTCGTCAGCGGTCAGGTCCGACAACCCGGAGGTCATCGCTGCCCGCGCCCGCAAGGTGCCGGTTGTGCCAAGGGCGCAGATGCTCGCCGAGCTGATGCGGCTGAAGCATGGAATCGCTGTCGCCGGAACCCATGGCAAGACCACCACCACCAGTCTGGTGGCCTCGATTCTCGCCGAAGGCGGCATGGACCCGACCTTCGTCATTGGCGGCCGTCTCAACGCTGCCGGCGCCAATGCCCGGCTCGGCTCGGGTGACTTTCTCGTCGCCGAGGCCGACGAGTCCGACGCCTCGTTCCTCCTGTTGTCGCCGGTGTTGTCGATCATCACCAATATCGACAGCGACCACATGGAAACCTATGGCCATGACTTCAGTCGCCTGAAGCAGGCCTTCGTGGACTTCGTCCAGCGCCTGCCGTTCTACGGTGTCGCGGTGCTCTGTGCCGACGACGCCAACGTGCGCGAGATCATGCCGCTGGTCAGCAAACAGATCGTCACCTACGGCCTCGATCCGGCAGCCAACGTATACGCCGAGAACGTTGCCGCCGTCGACGGCCAGATGCATTTCGCCTGCGTGCGGGTCAATGGCAGCGTCAGCCGGCTGTCGATCAGGCTCAATCTGCCGGGTCGCCACAACGTCCTCAATGCGCTGGCAGCGATTGCCGTCGCCAGCGAACTCGGGGTGGCTGATGCCGCGATCGTCAAGGCGCTGGCCGAGTTCCGCGGTGTCGGCCGCCGCTTCCAGCGCTACGGCGAGCTGCCGCTGCCGCAGGGTGGGAGCGTCACGCTGGTTGATGATTACGGGCATCACCCGGTCGAGATGCGCGCGACGCTTGCCGCCGCGCGCGGCGCCTTTCCGGGGCGCCGCCTGTTGCTGGCCTTCCAGCCGCATCGCTACACGCGTACGCGCGACTGCTTCGATGACTTCGTCAAGGTGCTCAGCGGCGTCGACGCGCTGGTGCTCGGCGAAGTCTATGCTGCCGGTGAACAGCCGATCGTCGCCGCCGATGGTCGTGCGCTCGCCCGTGCCCTGCGCGTCATCGGCAAGGTCGAACCGGTCTTCGTTGACGACGTTGCGGATCTGCCACAGGCGATTCGCGATGCCGCGCGCGATGGCGACGTGGTGATGACGATGGGTGCCGGTTCGATCGGCACGGTTCCCGGCAAGCTGCTGGCCGGCTAGGGGAAGAGCGATGAACATCAGCGATTTCGGCAAGGTTGCGGTACTCTTCGGCGGCCGCTCGGCCGAGCGGGAGGTCTCGCTGAGCAGTGGCGCACGCGTTCTCGCGGCACTGCAGCGCCAGGGAGTCGACGCGCAGGCCTTCGACCCGGCGACGCGCCGGCTCGAAGAGCTCACGGCATTCGACCGCGCCTTCATCGCGTTGCACGGGCGCTACGGCGAGGACGGGACCATCCAGGGTGCCCTCGAGCTGATGGGTGTTCCGTACACCGGCAGCGGCGTGATGGCCTCGGCGCTGGGAATGGACAAGTGGCGCAGCAAGCTGCTCTGGCAGGCAGCGGGCCTGCCGATCCCGGACTACGTGGTTCTCGAAGCCGGCAGCGACTTTGCTCGCGTCGAGGCCGAGTTGGGACTGCCGCTCTTCGTCAAGCCGGCCTGCGAAGGTTCCTCGATCGGTATCAGCAAGGTCCGGCAGGCCGGACAACTCGGCGCCGCGCATGCGGCAGCAGCCCGCCACGATCCGCTGGTACTCGCCGAACGGGCGATTCTCGGTGGCGAGTACACGGCCGCGATTCTCGGCGATGAGGCGCTGCCGATCATCAAGATCGAGCCAGGCAGCGACTTCTACGATTACGAGGCCAAGTACTTCCGCGACGACACGGTCTATCGCTGCCCATGCGGGTTGCCCGAAGAGCGCGAGCGTGAGCTGCGGGCGCTGGCGCTGAAAGCCTTTCGCGTGCTTGGCGGGCGCGGCTGGGGGCGGGTGGACTTCCTGATGGACGAAGCCTGCGGCGGTCGCGCCTACCTGCTCGAGGTGAATACATCGCCGGGCATGACCGACCATTCACTCGTGCCGATGGCTGCTCGCGTCGCCGGCATCAGTTACGACGAACTGGTGCTCCGCGTGCTCGCGCTTGCCACCCTGGGATGAACGATGTGGCACAAACCACACCTCCTGAAAGCCATCGCCGACCTGCTCTTTCTCGCTGCTGGGGCAGCCCTGCTGGTGGCTGCGGTCGTCTGGGGCTCGTCACGTCTGCGGCTGTTTCCCCTCGCAGAAGTGCAGGTGATGAGCGAACTGCGGGTCGTGCAGCGGCAGCAGATGGAGGAAGCGATGGCCGACCTCTTGCGCGGCAACTTCTTCACCGTCGACCTCGAGGCGCTGCGGCGAGCGCTCGAGGAGCTGCCCTGGGTGCGCCGCGCCGAGCTGTGGCGCAAGTGGCCATCGCGTATCGAAGTCCGCATCGAGGAGCACAAGGCGGCTGCCCACTGGGGAGACGGCAACGGCGAGCTGGTCAATACCTTCGGCGAAGTCTTTGCTGCTTCGTTGCCCGACGAGCAGCGGCTTCCCCGGCTCAGCGGACCAGGCGGTACCGCGCGCGAGGTGCTGCGGCGCTACGGAGAGTTCGCCGAGTTGCTCAAACCGGCCAGACTGCAGCCCGCGCAGCTGAGCCTGTCAGCGCGCCTGGCCTGGGCCGTCAGGCTGGAGGACGGGATGCTGGTTGAACTGGGCCGCGAACAGGCAAAGGCGCCGATTCGCATGCGCCTGCAACGCTTCGTCGACCACTACCCGAACATGGCGGACGCCCGACATGGGCGGCCCGTCGCGGTGGACATGCGGTATCCAAACGGTTTCGCATTGCGCTTTGCAGCCAGTGCGGTTCAAGAAGTCAAAGGAATGAGATGAGCAGGGATAGCAAGGATCTGATCGTTGGACTCGACATCGGCACTTCGAAGATTGTTGCCCTGGTTGCCGAAGTCACTCCCGAGGGGCGCCTCAACGTCATCGGCATGGGCTCGCAGGAATCGAGGGGGCTGAAAAAGGGCGTCGTGGTCAACATCGAGGAGACCGTCGCCACCATCTCGCGCGTTCTCCAGGAAGTCGAGTTGATGGCCGACTGCAAGGTACGCGACGTCTACACCGGGATTGCCGGCAGTCACATCCGCAGCTTCAACTCGAACGGAATGGTGGCGATCAAGGACAAGGAAGTCACTCCGATGGATGTCGAGCGCGTCATCGAGACCGCGCGGGCGATGCCGATCCCGGCGGACCAGGAGATCCTCCACATCCTGACGCAGGAATTCATCATCGACGACCAGGATGGCATTCGCGAGCCGATCGGCATGAGCGGTTTCCGCCTCGAGGTGAAGGTGCACATCGTCACCGGTGCGGTTTCGGCGGCCCAGAACATCGTCAAGTGCGTGCGCCGCTGCGGTCTCGAAGTCAATGATCTGGTCCTGCAACCGCTGGCTTCGAGTTGCGCGGTGCTTTCGGATGACGAGAAGGACCTCGGCATCTGCCTGATCGATATCGGTGGCGGCACGACCGACCTGGCGGTCTGGACCCAGGGGGCGATCCGTCACACCTCGGTGATTCCGATTGCCGGCGACCAGGTGACGAACGACATCGCGATGGCGCTGCGCACGCCGACGCGCGAGGCGGAAGACATCAAGCGCAAGTACGGCTGCGCGCTGGCGCATCTCGCGGACCCCGAGGACGTCCTCGACGTCGCCGGGGTCGACGACCGTCCTTCGCGCAAGCTGTCGCGGCGGGCGCTCGCCGATGTCATCCAGCCGCGGGTCGAGGAACTCTACGAACTGATCCAGGCGGAACTGCGCCGCTCGGGTTTCGAGGATGTCCTGTCGTCCGGGATCGTCCTCACCGGGGGTGCTTCGGTGATGCCGGGGATGATCGAGCTGGGCGAGGAGATCTTCCACATGCCGGTCCGCCTGGGCGTGCCGAAGTATCAGGGGGCGCTCGCCGATGTCGTCCAGAGCCCGCGTTTCGCGACCGCCTGCGGTCTGTTGCTCGAAGCCCACACGCAGCGCAAGCGCGGTCTCAAGGTACGCGAGACGCGCGATGTCAAGCAGGTGTTTGGTCGCATGAAGTCGTGGTTCGAGAAGAACTTCTAAGCCTGTCAGCGATGACGAGAGGCGTTCATTTGGCAGTTGGTAAACTTTTTTAGCAGAGGAGGCGACAATGTTTGAAATCATCGACAAGGAACAGAATGAGCGGGATACGGTGATCAAGGTGATCGGCATCGGCGGTGCCGGCGGCAACGCCGTCGATCACATGATCCGCGAGGGCGTAAACGGCGTGGACTTCATCACCGCCAATACCGACTCGCAGGCGCTTGGCCGCAGCATCGCCCTGCAGAAGCTGCAGCTCGGCAAGACCGGTCTCGGCGCCGGTGCCAAGCCGGAAGCCGGGAAGAGCGCAGCGATCGAGGAGCGTGAGGCGATCGCCGCGTCGCTGCAGGGTGCGCACATGGTCTTCATCACCGCCGGCATGGGCGGCGGCACGGGCACCGGCGCGGCGCCGATCGTTGCCGAGGTGGCGCGTGAACTCGGGGTGCTGACGGTTGCCGTCGTGACCAAGCCGTTCGCCTTCGAGGGCAAACGTCTGAAAGTGGCTGAAGTCGGGATTTCGGAGCTGCAGAAGCACGTCGACTCGCTGATCGTCATCCTCAATGACCGGCTGATGGACGTCCTCGGTGAGGACGTATCCATGGACGAAGCCTTCCGTGCGGCCGACAACGTGCTGCGCAACGCGGTCGGCGGCATCGCCGAGATCATCAATTTCCCCGGGCTGGTCAACGTCGACTTCGAGGACGTGCGGACGGTCATGGGCGAAATGGGAATGGCGATGATGGGGTCGGCAAACGCAGCCGGCGTCGACCGGGCGCGGATCGCTGCCGAGCGCGCCGTTTCGTCGCCGCTGCTCGAAGGCGTGAACCTTTCCGGTGCCAAGGGTGTGCTGGTCAACATCACGGCCTCGCGGTCGTTGAAGATGAAGGAAGTCAACGAAGTGATGAACACCGTCCGCGCGTTTGCCGCCGACGACGCGCACATCATCTTCGGCGCCGTCTACGATGAGCAGATGGGCGAGGAGATTCGCGTCACGGTGGTCGCCACCGGCCTCGGTCAGGCACAGGCGAAGCAGCGGCCGTTCGAGGTGATCCGCAACGTCGAGCGCCAGGGAACCGGTACCGACGGACCGTTCGGCGTCGGCGCAATCGACTACGCCTCGCTCGATCAGGTGCCGGCAATCGTCCGCAAGGGCCGCAGTGCGACCGTCGAGGCGCTGGCCAACAGCGGCGTCGACCGCTACGACATCCCGGCGTTCCTGCGCAAGCAGGCCGACTGAGCCGGTATCCCCCCACTCCTCTGCGGGAGTCGGCGTCTGTCCAGGCCCACCGGCCTGTGCTAGAATCAGCCGATTCCCTCTTTTTTTCAGACACATGTTGAAGCAACGAACACTCAAGGCGGTGGTCAGTGCGGCTGGCGTCGGGCTCCATTCCGGCATCAAGGTGAACATGCGCCTGCGCCCGGCTGCTCCAGGAACGGGCATTGTCTTTCGCCGTATCGATCTCGATCCCGTGGTTGACCTGCCGGCATCGGCATTGCTCGTCACCGACACGCGCATGTGCTCGTGCGTCGAACGTGACGGCGCCAAGGTCGGTACCATCGAGCACCTGATGTCGGCTTTTGCCGGCCTCGGGGTCGACAACGTTTTCGTCGACATCGATGCTGCCGAGCTGCCGATCCTCGACGGGTCGGCATCGCCCTTCGTTTTCCTGATCCAGTCGGTTGGTATCGAGGAGCAGCCGGTTGCCAAGCGCTTCATCCGCATCAAGACGCCGGTCGAAGTGCGCGAGGACGATCCCGCTGGGGAAAAATGGGCCCGGCTCGATCCCCATGACGGCTTCCGGCTGTCGTTCTCGATCGGCTTCAACCACCCGGCGATCGATCGTACCGGGCAGCAGGTGACCATTGATTTTGCCGAGCACTCGTACGTGCGTGAGGTGGCGCGGGCGCGTACCTTCGGATTCATGCAGGAGGTCGAGTGGTTGCACGAGAACGGCCTGGCACAAGGGGGTGGCCTCGAAAACGCCGTCGTGCTCGACGAATATCGCGTGCTCAACGCCGACGGCCTGCGTTACAACGACGAGTTCGTCAAGCACAAGGTCCTCGACGCGATCGGTGACCTCTACCTTCTCGGTCATCCGCTGCTGGCGGCGTTCAGCGCGCACAAGTCGGGACACGCTCTGAACAACCTGCTCGCCCGCAAGCTGCTGGCCAGCCCGGAAGCCTGGGAGTATGTCAGTTTTGAAAACAGCGAACTCGCGCCGCGGGCCGTAGCGCGCTGGCTGGCAGCGCCGGCGTTCTGATCGCATGTGGCTGCTGCGCCTGCTCGCCGTCCTGACGGTGCTGGCAGTGGCCGCCGGGCTCGTGCTCTTCGTCTGCACCCGCGACAGGCGCTACCTGAGCTTCTCGTGGCGGCTCTTTCGCTACTCGCTGCTCGTCGCGCTGCTGGTCTTCGCGCTGATGATCATCGAGCGGGTCGCCGTCATTCCTGTTTAATGTGAAAGTCGCATCAGCGACTCACGAATCTCCCTTCTCCCGCGCGCGGGAGAAGGGCCGGGGATGAG
>ERZ761603.857-NODE-857-length-24233-cov-14.642526_pt1 | contig 24233 bp, 21 predicted proteins | sample MGYA00511879_ERZ761603 | MGnify/ENA primary metagenome ERZ761603 (study PRJEB28899, sample SAMN02850040) | bioreactor sludge metagenome | biome: EBPR Sludge; feature: EBPR Bioreactor; material: flocular biomat | place: Australia: Thorneside Wastwater Treatment... | reverse complement strand
GGGGAGGCGGGGGCGGTTTCGAGCAACCGGCGATCAGGGGCAACGCCGCGCCGATGAGCGAGACACTCGCCGCGATGGGGGCGACGGCGAGGGCGGCGGAAGAAATGGCGGCGAGGGGTGTGTTACGGCGCATCATTCGGCGTGACCTTGATGTTCTTGTCGATCCGGCGGTACAGCCCGGCGAGGGTCTTGCCGGGGGCGAGTTCGATGTATTCGGGTTGGACGCCCGAGGGGAGGAAGGTTCCCAGATTGAGGCAGGATTGTGACCAGCGAACCGGGCTTGTCAACTGCTCGACCAGCCGTCGGCGGATGGAGGTCGGATCGGGTTCGTGCGGTTGGGCGGTGACGTTGGAGATCACCGTGCAGCGCGGGGGCTGGATCGGAGTTTTTTCGAGAGCCGCGGCGAGGCGCTCGGCGGCCTGGGCCATCAGCGGCGAGTGAAACGCCCCCGCCACGGGGAGCATCGTGGCCCGCAGCCCCATCCCGCCGGCGACGGCGGCGGCTCGTTCGCAGGCTTGCCTGTGGCCGGAGAGAACGATCTGCCCCTGTGCGTTGAAGTTCGCGCAGACCAGAACTTGACCCGCGCGGGCCTGATCGCAGATGGACAAGGCCTGCTCCTCGCTGGCACCGATCAGGGCGAGCATCGCGCCGCCCCCGCCCTCACGGGCCTGGGGGCTATCGGCGGCGTCCTGCATGGCCCGCCCGCGCAGGGTGACGAGTTCGAGCCCGTCCTCAAAGGTGATCGCTCCGGCGAGGTGCAACGCGGTGTACTCGCCCAGAGAGAGGCCCAGCGTGGCGGCCAGAAAACCGTCGTTGGCTCCGAGGTTTCGCTTGGCGAGCAAGGCGCGGTAACTCGCGACCGAAGCGGTATAGATGGCCGGTTGCGATGCGTCGGTCTGATTGAGCCGATCCGCCGGACCCTCGAAGCAGAGCGTGGAGAGGCGCAGGCCAAGCCGGTCGCCCAGGTGTCGATCCGCGGCATCAAATACGGTCCTGGCTTCGGTCGATGCCGCGGCCCAGGCCTGACCCATGCCGACGGCCTGCGCGCCCTGTCCGGGGCAGAGAATCACGAGCGAGGGGTTCATGGGCGATGGTACGGGGGTTGAACTGGGCATGGGGCGTGCTGTCCCGAATCCATGAGTGCCACGGTGCCCCCCCGGGCTTGACGATGTTGCGCCGGTGCCGCGGCGTGTCCGATGTTCGCGCGAAGCCTTCTACACTTGGCCCCCCCATGCCACTCCTGACCGTGACCAATATCGCCCATCGCTTTGGGACCGACATCATCCTCGACGGAGTGTCGATGACGATCGAGGCGGGCGACCGCATCGGCATGGTGGGACGCAACGGGTGCGGCAAATCCACGCTTCTCAAGATCATGAGCGGCATCATCAGGCCTGATGCCGGCGATGTGGTCGTGCAGCGAGGCAGTCGGGTGGGCTACCTCAAGCAGGATCCCGATCTCGACCCGAACGAATCGTTGCGGGACTCGGCGGAGCGCGCCTTCGCCACGCTCCACGCGCTGCACAAGGAACTGCACGACGGCTATCACGCGATGGAGACCGCCGCCGGCGAGGAGCTCGACCGGTTGATGAAGCGTCAGGCGAAGCTCGAGGAGGAGATCGAGGCCGCGGGCGGCTACGCCGTGGAGCACAAGATCGAGGAAGTCCTGCACGGCCTGGGTTTCACCGATGCGCAGTTCGGCCTGCCGGTGGGGAAGTTGAGCGGCGGGCAGAAGGGGCGGCTGGCCCTCGCCACGCTGCTGCTCGAAAACCCCGATGTGCTCCTGCTCGACGAGCCGACGAACCACCTCGACATCGAGGGGCGGATCTGGCTCGAACACTTCCTCAGCGATGAGTACCGCGGGGCGGTGCTCATGGTCAGCCACGACCGCTACCTGCTCGACAACGTGGTGAAAAAAATCGTGGAAGTGGAGCAGGGCCGTCTCATTGATTACCCCGGCAACTACGCCGCGTTCCGTGAACTCCGCGTCGAGCGCCGCACCGTCATGCTCCGCGCCTACGAGGCGCAGCAGGACAAAATCAAGAAAGAGGAGGAGTACATCCGCCGCTTCAAGGCCGGGCAGCGCGCCCGTCAGGCCCGCGGCCGAGAGACACGTCTGGAGCGGGAGAAGGCCGACAACCTGCTCGAGAAGCCGATGGAGATGGCGGTCTTCAAACTCCAACTGCCCAAGGCCGAGCGCACCGGCGATATCGTGGTCTCGGCCAGAGAGGTCACGAAGACCTATACCGCCGATGACGGCACGCCCAAAAGGCTCTTCACCAACCTGGACCTGAGCATCAAGCGCGGCGAGCGGTGGGGGATCATCGGCCCCAACGGCGCGGGAAAAACCACGCTGGTCCGTTGTCTCCTGGGTGAACTCTCACCCGATGCAGGGGTGGTGCGGCTTGGTTCCAACGTCAAGGTCGGCTACTACAAGCAGACACACGAGGGTCTTGATACCGATCAATCCGTCTGCCGCTACCTGCAGGGGGTCATCCTGAAGGAAGCCCCGCAGCAGGCCATGAGCGAGCAGCAGGCCCGCGACCTGGCCGGCGCGTTCCTGTTCAGCGGCGATGAGCAGGAGAAGCAACTCTGGCAACTCTCCGGGGGCGAGCGCAGCCGCGCGGTCCTCGCGGGGCTGCTCGCGAGCGCCAAGAACCTGATCGTCCTCGACGAGCCGACCAACCACCTCGACATCCCCAGCGCCGAGAGACTCGAGGAAGCCCTCAGCCCCGATGCCGGGTACGAGGGCACGATGATTCTCATCTCTCACGACCGCGCCCTCATCGATCACACCTGCGAACACCTCCTGATCCTCGACGGGCGCGGCGGGGCCGAGATCTTCACCGGCACCTACACCGAGTGGCACAGGAAGGACGAAGCAAGGAAGAAACAGGCCCAGGCCGCCGCCGAGGCCGAGAAGTTCCGCAAGGAAACCGCTGACAAACAGCGCCGCGAGGCAGAGGAACGGAAGAAGGCCGCGAAACCGGCCCAGAAGCCCGCCCCCGGTTCGGACAAGTACGCCCGCATGAAGACCGAGCAGCTCGAGGCCCAGATCGAGCGATGCCAGGCGCGCATCAGGGAGATCGACGCCGAGTTGTTGGATGCCTGGCGCGATGCGGCACGGGCCAACCGCCTCGGTGCCGAGCGACAGAAACTCGTCGCCGACCTTGAACCGCTGGAGTTTGAGTGGATGCGGCGCGCCGATACCGAGTCGTCAGATTGAAGGTGCCCGCCGGCCGCGATGCTCACTTTCGGGAGGTGAGCGTGACGAGAGCCGCGAGGATCAGGCACGTCAGCACCAGCGTGAGGGCAACCCAAAGCAGCGCTGAGGAGAGCGCCCCGCGCGGTCGTACCACGCTTTGAACCCGAACCAGGTGAGCGCGCGGCCCCCGGTCATCGGTCCCCTGCCTCACCGAATCCTGCACCAGCGCGATGACGAGGTTGGCCTCGAAAGGGCGCAGGCCCATGCGCACACCCGCCGCCACCAACTGCCGCCGGATCTGAGGACGCAGAATTGCCGCTCGGCCGCCGTCGAGCGCGCTCACCACCCTGGCCGCGAAGACATCACCCACATCCCCCACGCTCAGGTTCCCCGCGGCGTGGTTTTCGAGGGCCACCTCGCGCCGCAGCGCTCGGGAATCTGGCGCGGCATCGGCAGCGCCGACAAGGCGCAGGTTCGGCGCGGCGTTGGTGGGGCTGAGGTTCACGTGTGGCTGAAGGGGCGGTTCGGCGTGACCACAGCAATCAACGGGCCGGGGCGGATTCCCGTGCACGGCCTCCCCGGAACGGAGGTCGCCCCCGCACGGAAAAGGTTGAACCGAACAAGGGCGCTACCTACCCTTCCTCCCGCCGGATGACGGCACGGATCGCGGAAACGATCCGCAGGATAGTGAAAGCGGGTAGGTAGCTCAGTTGGTAGAGCACCGCACTGAAAATGCGGGTGTCGCCGGTTCAAGTCCGGCCCTGCCCATTAGTTCGGTTTGCAGCGGATCGCGCTCGTTCGCGTCCGCTTGCGGAACCCCAGCAAAACAAGGCGCTTCAGATGAATCCCGCGAACGCCCGCGATCGGGAGCGGTCGGGTGCTGCGCCGCTTTTTGCGCCGCTTTCTCCGCACCCCCCAGCCGTACCCGTGGCGCGGGTCCAATCGGCGTCGGTGACGTGCAGGGAGTGCCCCGCCGCGACCGCCTTCGTGTTGCCGATCCACGCGCAAACGGTGTGCAGGAGGAACATCGGCCCGCTCCGGTCGCCGCGTGGATACACGCCCCGCCGCGCAGCGCCCTCCAGAGCATCAGCCCCGCCGCGATGATGAGCGACCATTCCACGATGACCACGAACGCGTGCCGGCTGAGGCGTTCAACCAGGCGCTTGCCCAGGTACGCTCCGCCGATCATCAGCGGCGAGAGGGCGAGGCCGAGCCAGAGCACGCGCGGCGAAAGGTTGCCCGCCCCCCCACGAGCGCCAGGGGCCAGGGCGAGAGATCGGCGATGTGAGGCACAGCGCGGGCATGGTACAACAGCCTGTACTCACCATGGCCGCCGCGGCCGCTCCCGCGTGTGGCGGTTTGCGCGGCGCCGCTCGGCTACGACTTGACGCCCTTGACGCGCTGCGTATCCGTGTACTTTTCGAGCGCCTTCTCCAGGTCAACCCCGTTGATGTTGGCGAGGGTCGTGAGCCAGGCGATGACGTCGGCGAACTCTTCGGAGAGGTTGGCCCGCTGCTCGGGGGTCGGGTTCTTGCCCGGCGCGTTGTCCTGCAGGGCGGTCGCCAACTCGCCGAACTCCTCGACGAGCCACATGAAGGTGCCGGGAGTCCCCCGGGCCGAATCCGTGGCGAAGTAGCGGTCGCGGATCAACTGCTGAAACTCGCGGAAGGTCAGACTCATGCGCGAGCGTAGCCGCGTTCCGCGGCATCCTCACTCTCGCACGCCGGGGAGTGCCGCTATCGCGGCATCCAGTTGATGGCGGTACGGCGAGTCGCGGTCGGTCGTCCCGATGTACTGGATGGCGCGATGGAGCACGCTCCTGGCTTCTTCCGGCTGGTGTTCGGCGGCGAGATAGTTCGCCAATCGCCGCGACAGGGCCGCGACCGATTCCGGTGATGTGCGTGTGTCGCCCGGGGCATCGAGCAAGGCCAGGGCGCTGCGCAGCCCGGCGATGGCGCGGCCCCGTTCGCCCCGGTCCCACGCGACCGATGCCGCCCGCGCCAAGGCGCCTCTCCCGTATCCGTCGATGTATCCCTGAAACGCGATCATCTCCGCGGCGGCCCGCTCCATGAGCAGGAGGCCCTCCTCGCTCGTCGTATCCGCCGCGAGAAGATACTGACCCGTCAACATCATGGCCCTGATCGTCTCGAAGTGGGCATCGCCGTACATGTCGCGGAAGAGCATCCACGCTTCCCGCTGTGTGATGGCGGCTTCGGAGCTTCGCCCGAGCCTGTCGCGGATCGAGGCAAGCCGCGCCAGGCCCATGGCGTGTGAGTATCCGCCGGAGCCGAACTGAGCGATCCGAACTTCGAGCGCATCCGCGGCCCAACGCTCGGCTCGTTCGTGGTAAGCGGGGAAGTCCATCAGCGCGTTGGTCACGTTCTCGAGCACGCGCATGGTGTGGACGCTCCTCGCACCGGTCAACTCGGTGATGTCCCGAACGCTCCGCTCGGCCATGGGTCCGACTTCATCGAGCCGCAGCCGTCCCGAAGCGAGGATAAAGGCCAGATGAGCGCGGGTTTCCAACACGGGCACAGCGTCAACGTTGCGCGACTCGCCCGCCTCACGCAACGAAGTCTCGATGAGCGCAGCCGCTTCTTCGGTGCGGTCCACGTGGGCCATGAGATAGTACGAATACGCACGCACGATCGCGAGCGTGCGCGCATCACCGGGGCCGAAGGCCCGCCCGCACGATGCCAGCGCCCGCTGGTACTGCGGTTCGGCCTCGGCGTGGTGGCCGGCCTTGTTCTGCAGAAACTCCGCCAGGTGCAGGACCGATTGGATTGTTCGGCTTTCATCATCGCCCAGTTCACGCCGGTGCAACTCGACCGCCCGGCGGAGCAGGGGCTCGGCCCGCGCCTGCTGTCCGAGTCGAAAGAGCGTCCATCCCAGGCCATCGGCCAGCGACGCGTGCGCCAGCGGGTCATCGGCGAACGAGGACTCAAGCCTTGCGCCCGCGGCGATGAGCAGGTCCACGACGCTCGCCGTTTGCCCGGGCCTTCCGGCGAACGGCCACGGGCTTTCGCGCCAATCACCCCACGGATCGAACGCCCCTGCGTCGATGTGCTCGACGATCCGAGCGGGAAGCATGGGGTTCGCGGAGGCGAGCGTGGCCCGCAGGAACTCCGCCGCTCGCTCGGCGCTGTTCCTCGCCGCATCGGCCCGGCGCGCCTGTCGCTCGGCCTTCACCGCGAACCAGGTGCTTACGCCCGCTCCCGCGGCGAGCGTGACCACCACCAAACCCGCCGCGGCGACCGCGGCACGGTGCCGCCCGGCGAACATGCGCACCTGATAGCGGAGCGTGATCGGTCGGGCATCGACGGGGAGTCGCAGCGAGTACCGCTCGATATCGCGTGCCAGTTCGGCCGCGGATTGGTACCTCCGCTGGGGATCTTTTTCCAGCGCCTTGAGGATGATGGCTTCCAGATCACCCCGCACCGGACGTGGAGCGGCGCTCGGGCGTTTGGGCGGGTGCAGCGCGATGATCTCGCAGGCTTCGTGCAGGGGGCACGAACCGACGTCGTACGGCAGTTCGCCGCACAGGAGTTGGTACAGGATGACGCCGAGGGAATAGACATCGGCCGTGGTGTCCGCCGGCCGACCGGCGCGGCACTGCTCCGGCGCCATGTAGGCGAGCGTGCCGCTGAACGCGAACGTCTCGGCCCCGGGCCGCTGCGTCTCGTCGCCCGCGGCGAGGCGTGCGATGCCGAAGTCGATGAGCTTGAGGTGTCCGTTCCCGTCGATCAGTATGTTCGCGGGCTTGAGGTCACGATGAATCACCCCGTGCTGATGCCCGTGGTGAACCGCCTCGCAGACCCGACGGAACAGGTCCAGCCTCGCCGCCGTGTCGAGGCGATGCTCCTCGGCGTAGGCGGTGATGGTGGCCGCGCCCTCGATCAGTTCCATGGCGAAGTACGGGATCGATCCGCGAGGATCGTGGTGAATGCCGGCCTCGTACACCTGGGCGATGGCGGGATGCCGAAGCCGGGCCAGAACCTGGCTCTCGAACTCGAAACGGCGAGCTTGCGACGGCGACCCGGCACGCAGCACTTTCACGGCGACTTTTCGAGCCGGTCGATCCTGCGATGCCTCGTAGATCGTGCCCATCCCGCCCGTGGCAATGACCCCGTGGACCAGGTACGACCCGATGCGGCGGAACTCCGGTTCGGAATGCTCCTGAGATCGGAGCGACGGCGGGGAAAGAAACTCATCCTCCACGGTGTGGGCCAGCAATGCCTCGACCCTCGCCCGCAGGCAGTGATCTTCGCCGCACTGCGAATCGAGCACACTGCCGCGAGATTCTCGCGGCGCGCTCGCCGCGAGGTGAAAGACCTCCCGGACCCGGCGGAACTCCGCGGCGTTCACGCGACCCCCTCGTCGGAGAGTTTGGCACGGAGATACGCCCTGGCGAAGTTCCAATCGCGTTCCGCCGAGCGCAGGGGCAGCCCCAGCGCCGTGGCGGCCTCCTCCATCGACAAACCCCCGAAGAATCGGACTTCGACGAGTTTCGCCATCCGGGCATCGAGGGCCGCGAGGCCGTCGAGCGCCGCGTCGAGGCCCAGCAGATCCACCGCGCGATCATTGAACGCGCAGACGGCGTCGGTGAGTTCGATGCGTTGTGCGTGACCCCCGCGCTTGCGTGCCCCGCCGGCGCGGGCGTGGTCCACGAGGATGCGGCGCATGGCTTGCGAAGCGACCCCGATGAACGCCCCGCGGTCGGCCCAGCCGTGAGTTCGCTGGGCGGCGAGTTTCATGTACGCCTCGTGGACCAACGCGGTGGGGTTGAGGGTGTGCCCAGCGCGCTCGCGGGACAGCATCGCCGCGGCGAGACGCCGCAACTCCCCGTACAACACGGGGAAGAGCGCCGCCGGATCGCTGAAGGCCGGATCGCCGCGGGTCTCGCGGCGGTCAGCTTCACCGGGTTGTGTCGGCTGATCGCGCATCGTGCCTCGGTTCAATTATCGTCGTGGCGGGGTCGGAGAGCGCGGGCAGTGTGACCGCAAAGTCCGTTCCGCGGCCCACCTCGGTGAAGACCGCGATCGTTCCCTGGTGAGCCTCGATGATGCGGCGTGTGGTGGGCAGGCCGAGGCCGGTTCCACCCGTTTTCGTCGTGAAATAAGGCTGAAATAACTTCGCTCGCACTCCCGGCGCCATGCCCGGCCCCGTGTCGATTACGTGCAGTCGGATGATCGGCTGCTTGTCGGCGCCCTTGTCCGTACGGGTGCGGAGGATCAGTTCTCGGGCCTGGGTGTTGTCGGTCGCGGTCATGGCCTGCACCGCGTTGAGCATGAGATTCAGGACGGCCTGCTTGAGGAGCGGGGCATCGATCGAGGCGAGAAGCGGCCCGGGTGAAAGATCGGTGCGAAGCCTCACACCCGCCTGTTCCGCCTGCGGCAGAAAGAAATCCGCGAGTTCTTCGACAACCGAGTTGACATCCGCGCTCCGCAGATCGAGCCGGAGTTCTCCGGCGTACGAAAGGAAGTCCTGCAGAATACCCCGCAAACGCTCGACTTCGCGCCGCAGCGAACCGAGGCGGCGCGTCAGTCGCGATTTGACTTCGGGCTCGATGGGGCGGTCCTGCGGGAGTTCCTCGATGCCTTCGGCGAGCAGTTGGGCGTTGAGGCCTATGGTCGAGAGTGGGTTCTTGATCTCGTGGGCCAGGCCGCCGGTCATGGCGCCGATCTCGGCGAGGCGTTCCGCGCTGCGGGCCCGCTGCTCGGCCTCTCGAAGTCGATCCAGCGCGCGGATCGTCCGCCAGCGGGCCACCACACCGATCACGGCGGCACCGATACACAAGCCCGAAACCGCGCTGACCACGATCCACATCACGGAGGCGAGTATACCGGTTATGACGCCCGACGCGGTGTGCGCGAATAGCCCTTCTTCGCCGCCTGGGTCACTTCGATCACTTCGCGTCGAACGACGCGAGTCGCCTTCCAGCCTTTGGGGGTTTGGTGCGCATCGTACGTGATGGCCGCGCCATCAGACAGCGCCCTGAAGCCCTCTCCTTGGATGACGGAGTAATGAGCGAAGATGTCCTGCCCCTCGGGGCCGGTAATGAAGCCGTACCCCTTCCGCGGATCGAACCACTTCACGATGCCTTCGACACCTTCGAGAGTTGTGCCGGGCGTTCGCGCCGCGGGGGGAGGAGCGATAACCGGCCTTACAGGTTCGGCTGCGCCGAGACGATCTTCGCCTGAATCACACATCCGGCGACCTCCCGGTCGTGATGAGTTACATCACGAACACAAGCACACAGCCCCGGCAAACTACGCCGTGACTCTGAGCCACACTTGACCACCGCGCGATTTCTGTGTGCGGTGTGGTCGATCCGATTCCGTGAGCCGCCCACGAGAATCGGCTCGTACGTCTTACCTAGATTACCAACTTTGGTATAGGTTCGTCAAGATAACTTGAAGATTCATGCGCCTGCATCGTCGCGCTAATGCCGCAAGTCATTGAAGTCAAGCGACTTACAGAGCCTGAATAAGGGATGGAATTTCTGCTCGGATGGTCCAAGCGATGACCCGAGAGCGACTTAATACGGGCTATTGCTCCGTGACGTGATTCCCCGGAGACCGAACCCGATCCCGGAAGAGCGCAATAAACAAGAGGAGCACGAGGAAGGCAAAAACCGCCGGGATTGTCCAGAACAACTGCCAATCGAGTGTTTCCACGCCTTCTTCTGACTTTGTGGTGGCGTACGACTTCAAGAGGCCGAAGGCCTGCGCCCCCAGCCCAAGTCCCAGTCCCTGCGTGATGAGCACCAGGAAGCCCTGCGCCTGTCCGCGCAGTTCCTTGGGCGCGACGCGGTCCACGTAGATGAACCCGGTGACGAAAAAGAAGTCGTAGCAGATGCCGTGCAAGAGAATACCCCCAAGCGTCATCCACTGCACCAGGCCGGGGGCCGCGGCGGCGAAGAGGTAGTAGCGCACGACCCACGCGAACATGCCGACCGCCAGCATCCACTTCACGCCGAGCCGGGCGAAGAACGCCGGCATGAGGATCATGAAGATGATCTCCGACATCTGGCCGAACGACATGGTGGTGGTCGGTTTCGCGAAGCCCACATGCTCAACAAAGTTGCGGGCAAAGGCGTAGTACCCCGCGAGCGGGATGCAGATCAGCAGCGAGCAGACGGCGAAAACGGCGTAACTGGGTTGAGCAAGTAGTTTCAGGGAGCGAAGCCCCAGCGCTTCGGCGACGGAGAAGTTCTTGCCCGCCGCGGGCGGGGGTGTGTGCGGCAGCGAGAGCGAATACAGGCCCAGCAGCAAACCCGCTCCCCCCGCGAGGTAGAACTGGTGCGGGCTTTTATCACCTTCCGGGAGCAGACTGACGGCGAGATTGCCCGCGATCCAACCGATGGTCCCGAAGACACGCACGATGGGGAACTGTTTCTCCGGGTTGGACATGTGATGGAAGGAGAGGGAGTTGGTCAGCCCCAGCGTGGGCATGTAGCAGAGCATGTGCGCCAGCGCGAGCAGCACGAAGGGGTGCATGAAGCCCTGCGGCGTGTCGGACGCGAGGCCGCCCACGACATGGGGAATGGCGATCAGAAAGACACCGCCGAGCAGGTGCATGGCCGACAGCACGCGCTGGGTGGCGAAAAAGCGGTCGGCGATGGCGCCGAGGAAAAAGGGTGAGATGACCGCGGCGATGGGGCCGACGGTGTAGGCCCAACTGATGAGGCCGCTGATGCCGGCGACGCTCATCCAGCCGGTCATCGAGACATACCACGCGCCCCACACGAAGAACTGCAGGAACATCATGACCGACAGGCGGATGCCGACGAGCGTCGAGGTGCCCTCGGGCTGTAGCCCTGGATAGGGAGAGGTCGAGTTCATGGGCCACAACCTAGCGGCCCTGCGGGCAGGAAGCAAGCGGAACTCCCGGATTCAGCGCGATAAGCCCTCCGAGACCCAACGCACCTGCCGCGAGTCGCCGATGACTTCAAAGCGTGCACCCTGCTCGGGGGCGAAGATCGCAGCGACATCGGGGAACTCAGCGAGCATCCGGCTCGTCTGCTCCGGTCCGAGGAGAAACGCGGCGGTCGAGAGGGCGTCCGCCGCGGCGCCGTCGGGAGCGATGACCGTGACGATGCCGCGGTTCGTGCTGCCCAGACCCGTCCGGGGGTCCACGATGTGTGCGAATCTCACTCCGTCGATCTCGATGAACTGTTCGCACGCGCCGGAGGTCGAAACGCTCGCATCGGCCAGCCAGATCATCGGTGCGGATCGGCCGGTATCGCACGACCCCAGGGCCACTTTCCAGCCCGTCGCGCCCGGCGGGGGGCGGCCGGCGCTGATGTCGCCGGCCAGCGATACCAGAGACTGCGGAAATCCCTTCGCGCGTAGGTGTTCGACAGCACGCTGCGCGGCGTACCCCTTGGCGATGCCCCCGAGGTCGAGGCGAGTGCCGGGCGTAGCTATCCGCACGGATCGCGTTCCGTGCGTCAGACTGATGGAATGCCGGCCGATCCGGGAACGGGCCGCGGAGAGTTCGCTGTCGTCCGGAAGCCTGTGGGTTCGGCGAGAATCTCGCCAGAGCCTGACCGCCGTGCCCGTCGTCGGATCGAACGCGCCGCCGCTCGCGGCGGAGTACGCCAGTCCTGATTCCAGCACGCGGAACAGATCGTCACTCACCGAAACGGGCGGCCCTCCGGCCGAGTCGGAGAGCCGGTTGAGTTCTGAATCGACGCGGTAATCACTCATGCAGGCATCGAGAGTGGCCAGCAGTCGGAACGTGGATTCCGCGGACTTCGTCACCTCCTCGGAATTCTCTCCAAAAACAAGCAGGCGGGCTTGAACCCCCATGCACACTCTTGTAAACTCAAAACGCTGGAGCGAGTCGCGGCCTGCGCAGCCGATGCTTCCGATCATGGTTGCCGCGAGGACCGCCGCATTCAGCAGCGCCCGCACCCGCTCGAGGCGTGTCCGGCAGGAAGGGAAGACGTTCGACTTTCGAGTGTGAAGTATGAGCAAGTGTGCCAAGCGTCCGCTCTGCGGGTGTGCTGTCGTGGTGTCCGGAAGCCGTGCTGCTTCTTTTGTTCACATCGTACCGGCGATCGTTGCCGCGATGATGATCATCACAGAGTCTCCGGGTCAATCGGCGGCCTTGACCGAAGCCGCGCCAAAGACCATCATCCAGGAGATTCCCACCGCGGCGTACAAGATCGAACTGGTGCCGATCCCGGGTGATCCGGGGAAAGGAATCGCGCCGTTTCATTTGTCGAAGACCGAGGTGACGTGGGATGCGTTCGATGTCTATGTCTACAGCCTCGATGCCGCGCCCCACGAGGGGGAAGCCGGGGCAGCGAGCGCCGATGCCGTCACCAGACCGAGCAAGCCGTACCTGCCGCCGGATCGGGGTTTCGGGCACGAGGGGTACGCCGCGATCTGTCTGTCCTACAAGAACGCGTCGGAGTTCTGCAAGTGGCTCAGCGCCAAGTCGGGCCGCCATTACCGTTTGCCCACGGCGGCGGAATGGGAGCACGCCTGCAGGGCCGGCACAACCACTGTGTACTCCTTCGGCGATGACCCCCAGAAACTGGGCGAGTACGCGTGGTTCGATGCCAATGCTGACGGTAAGACCCAGCCGGTAGGGAGTAAAAAGCCCAATGCCTGGGGCCTCTTTGACATGCACGGCAACGTGTCCGAATGGGTGACCGGGCCTGACGGCAAGCCGCTGACCAAGGGCGGGTCGTACCGCGACAGCGCCGAGCACCTCACCGCGGCGTCCTCTCGCCCGCAATCCTCGGCGTGGAACGCCAGCGACCCGCAGATTCCCAAAAGTCCGTGGTGGCTTTCCGACGGGCCGTTTGTCGGCTTCCGCATTGTGCTTGATCCATCCCCGATGCCGTCGGAAGCCAATGATCCGCCTCGGGACGCTGCACCGGGCGCGAATGGGTTGCCCGCCTCGTCCGATGGGGATACCAAGAAATGACGGATTCACGCGCCATAGACACGAACCAACGAACCAACACCACCCCCGGCGTGTCGCGTAGGGAGTTTGTTCTGGCGGCCAGCGCGGCGGCCGCCCTCCCGAGCCTCGCCGGGGGGTTTTTGTCGAACGCGGTCCCGGAACGCCGTCGAGAGTCTGCCACGCTCCGCATCGGCCTGATCGGATGCGGAGGCCGCGGCACCGGGGCGGCGGTTCAGGCCCTCCGAGCGGACTCGAACTGCGAACTCGTCGCGATGGGCGATGTCTTCACTGACCGGCTTGAAAACTGCCTCAAGGGTGTGACGGCCGAGATGGGTGATGAAGCCCCCGCGAAGGTCAAGGTCGATCCCGACCGGCGGTTCGTCGGCTTCGACTCGTACCAGAAAGTCATCGACAGCGGTGTCGATGTCGTGCTCCTGTGCTCGTACCCGGCGTTTCGGCCGGCGCACCTGAAGGCCGCGGTTCAGGCCGGGAAGCACATCTTTGCCGAGAAGCCGTTGGCGGTCGATGGGCCCGGCCTGCGCAGCGTCCTGGAGTCCGCGGCGGAAGCAAAGCGGAAGAATCTGGGAGTTGTCGTCGGGTTCTGCTGGCGGTACAACGACGGGATGAAGGCGACGTTCGGGGAACTCGCCAGGGGCACCATCGGCGACATCGTGAACGTGCAGACCACGTACCTGACGGGCACGCTGGGCAAGCGCCCCCGCAAGCCTGAGTGGACCGACCTTGAGTTTCAGATGCGCAACTGGTGGCATTTCCCGTGGATCAGCGGCGATCACATCGTCGAACAGGCGGTGCACAGCATCGACCGACTTTCCTGGGCCGTGGGCGACCGTCTGCCGAAACGCGTGATCTGCCTGGGCGGGTGCGCCGCCCGGACGGGGCCCGAGTCCGGCGCTTCGTACGACCACTTCGCCGCGGTGTACGAGTACGACGGCGGGATGCGGACCTTCCATACCTGCCGCCAGATCGACTCGTGCCCCAACGACAACACCGACTACGTGTGGGGGCTGAAAGGCTCGGCGGTGATCAACGGGTGGGCACCGACGTACTCGCTGCGCGATGTGTCGGGCAGGGAGGTGTGGAAATACACCGGCCCCAACGACCGCGACATGTACCAGACCGAGCACAATGAGTTGTTCGCCAGTATCCGTGCCGGCACGCCCATCAACGACTGCGAACGCGGCGCCAACAGCACGCTCATGGCCGTCATGGCCCGCATGGCGGCCTACACGGGGCAGACGATCTCGTGGGAACAGGCCCTCAACTCGAAAGAGTCATTGGTTCCCGAGCACCTCGAGTTCGGTCCTTTCCCCTTCGCGGAACTCGCTGTTCCCGGGAAGACGAAGTTTGTGTGAGCGCGTGGCATATGTTCCGTGGGTCGGCGTCCGCGTGAACTCCGTTTTCTCCGAAATCTCGAAACTACGACCATGACTCATCCGATCAACCGTCGCGCATTTCTTGCCGGGCTGGCCGCCGCTCCTCTGGCGGCGCGGGCGTGGCCACGCACCGCTCCGGCCCGCACTCTGAAAAAAGCCGTGATGTACGGCATGATCGGCGAGGGAGAGACGGTGCTGGACCGTTTCAACATTCTCAAGGAATGCGGGTTCGCGGGCGTGGAGATGGACAGCCCGACCAAGATCCCGATGGACGAGATCGCGGAGGCTCAGGAGAAGACCGGGATCACGGTCCACGGGCTGGTGGACAGCGAGCATTGGCGCATGCATCTCAACTCGCCGGACGCCGCGGTGCGGGCCAAGGGGGTCGCGGCGCTCGAGACGGCCGTGCGCGATGCCAAACGCCTGGGGTCCACGAGCATCCTGCTTGTGCCGTGCGTGGTCAACGAGCGACAGCCGTACGACGATGCCTACCGGCTGTCGATGGACGAAATCCGCAAGGTGCTGCCCCTCGCCAGAGAGTTCGGTGTGGTGATCGCGATCGAGAACGTGTGGAACAACTTCCTTCTCAGCCCGTTGGAGGCCGCCCGCTACGTGGACGACTTTGATGATCCGCATGTCGCGTTCCACTTCGACATCGGCAACGTCATCAACTTCGGCTACCCCGACCAATGGATCCGGATCCTCGGCAAGCGCACCGTGAAACTGCACATCAAGGACTTTTCCCGCAAGAAGCGGGACAACGAAGGCCTGTGGAAGGGCTTTGATGTCGAACTCGGCGAGGGTGATGCCAGCTGGCCCCGCGTCATGGCCGCGCTCGACGAGGTCGGCTATTCGACCGCGCCCGAGGGCCGGTGGGCCACCGCCGAGGTCCGCGGCGGCGACCGCGCGCGACTCCGGCAGGTCTCGGAGCAGATGGACCGAATTTTTGCGATGTGAACTCGCCACCCGCCGCATGTTGAAGGCTCCGCCGAGCCGTGTTGGTCTCGGTGCCGGGGTGACGCCGAGATACGGGTTCATCCGTTCCCGGATCGGGACTTCACCCTCTCAATCCTGCTCACCGGGGCTTCGGGAGGACGATAATTCGTCATGCCCTGTCCGTGGCCCATTCTCGTCCCCCTCGTCTGTTCGTATACGGAGGTGGCGTACGCGCCGGACACTGTGCTCGAAGATGCCCGGCTGCAGGCTTCGCTGGCCAGAGCCGGCTTTTCGCCAGGCCTGATCGACGGCAAGGCGGGCCGAAAAACGCGTCTCGCCACGGAGCAGTTCCAGCGATCTGCGGGCCTTGCGCCAACCGGCAAAGTTGATCCGGCGACTCGCGCCGCCCTCGTCAAATACATGCCCGCCGAATGGACACGTGAGTACCGGATCACACGCCAGGATGCGGACCTCATCACCGGTCCGGTCCCCTCGGATTGGAACGAGCGGGCCGCGCTCTCCCTGAGCGGGTACGAGAGTCTTCACGAACTCCTTGCCGAGCGGGGGTGGTGCTCGTTGGGCATGGTGACCCTGCTCAACCCCGGGACGGAACTTAGCGCGGTGGCTGTCGGGGATGTGGTCCGCCTGCCCGATGTGCCCGATCCGCGCGATCCAAAGCATGCTCTGCCAACTCCCGACTACCTGGTCATCGATCTCGACGAGAAACTTGTGCGCGGCCTGAGTGACTCCGGTATTGAACTGTTCCTGCTCCACTGCTCCGTCGCGCAGCACGCGGAGAAACGCCCGAAGGGTGAACTGCGCGTGAAGGTCGTCGTCACCGACCCCGACTACACATTCAACCCGGAGCAGTGGCCCGAGGTTGAAGGTGTCACCCGCAAGTTGCGCATCGCCCCCGGCCCGCGCAACCCCGTCGGGTCGGCGTGGATCGGGCTGGACAAGCCCGGGTACGGCATCCACGGTTCCCCACGGCCGCAGGACATCGGCAAGACCGGCAGCCACGGGTGCTTCCGGCTGACGAACTGGGATGCACTCCGGCTTGTCCACGCGGTGCGCCCCGGCATGCGGGTGGTGGTGAGCGGGTCCGGCTCCGATGAGTAGAGCGGGTTACTTGGCCCCTCGGAGCACCGCGTCCGCCGCGGCAACCCTCACGAGAGACACGGGGTCGTTGAGAAGAGCATCAAGCCGCTGGTTGTTCTGTGGCCCCTTTGTGGCCCCGTAGACCGCCGCGGCCTGGGCACGGTGCACGGGGTTGGTGCTGTTCACGTACTGATCGGCGATGAAATACCCCTGCGGCTTTCCGAGTTTGGCCAGCGTCTGAGCCGCGGCGAGGCGCACCTCGGCCGGGTATTGCTGCCCCGCCTTGTCGCGGTACTCGGTCAGGTAGATCAGTTGTGCGACCGCTTCACGGTCCTGGATCGCGCCGATGATGGTCACGGCGAGAGCAGCGGCTTCGAGTTCATCCGGCGTCGCGGGGTACAGGGCCGCGCGGATCACGGGCCTTTGGCTGTCATCCCCCAGACGGATCATCGCCTCGGCCAGGAGCAGGCTCAGGATCTTGCTCTGTTCCGGGCCGAGGGTGGGAAACTTCTGGCGTGCGGCGGTTTTCAGGATCGGCATCGCCGACTTATCACCCAGCAGCCCCAGCACGTCCGCCGCCTGCCGTTTCACCCAGGGGCTGGGGTCATTGAGCAACCAACTCGCCAACGGCGACCGGTCAACATCGACCCCCGTGCGGATCAGCGCGAAGGTCGCCGCGACCTGGGTGATGGTCTCGGGGTCCTGGAGGAGCGGTGTCAGACGGTTGGCATACCCCTTGATCTGGCCTCGCCCGATCGCCATCGCCGTCACGCCCCGCACGCCCGAGTTCGTGTCGCTCAGGCCCTTTTCGATGATGTGGCCAAGACGTGCCGGGGTGAGGGCGGCGGCCGCCGCGGCGGCTGCGCGGATGGAGGCGTCCGGGTCCTTAATTTCGGCCTCGATGACCTCGATCGCGCGTTCCCGCAGAACCGAAGCAGCGATCGGGGTTGTGGCGGTGGGGGTTGACGCGTCGGTCGTGGATTTGGGAGCGGCGTCCGGCTTGGACTTCGAAGGAGATTCACACCCGGTGAGCACAGGTGGCGCAAGGGCAACCAACGAGCAGATGGAGACTGAAACGAGCGGGAAGGGCCTGTTGAGCATTCGGGTGGACCTCGTATCGGGTTCGTCAGGCTAGGCGCGGGTGCGGGCCGTGGTTGGTACGTTCATGTCGGGACGAGTAAACGACCAAGCGAGGAGCAATAGCAGAGCGGCGAGCGTTGTCCACGGCAGGACATCCCCCGCCCGTCCGTAGATCGTCGGGGCTGAACGAAGTTCGACCGTGCCCGACAAGGTGCCTTCCGCACGGCTGTCTCCGCCGTCGTCAACGCCGCGGCGGATCAATCGGCCGGTGGTATCGACCAACGCACTGATGCCGGTGTTCGCGGCACGGACCATGGGGGTTCCGAGTTCGAGGCAGCGCCAGCGGGCGATCTGCAGATGCTGCTCGCGGATCACGTCCCAATCGCCGAACCACCCGTCGTTAGTGACATTCACGATCAGGTCGGCGCGGCGTCCTTCGGGTCCGTAGACCAGCCGGCGGCAGTGGGGGCCGACGGTGATCTCGAAACAGATAGGCGTCACGGCCCGCACCGGGGCGGCGCCCGGTGCTGTGCGAGGAATCTCGAAGACGTCAAGATTCCTGCCGCGGCTGAGGTCGAAGGTCATCCCGCGGGCCGCGACATCGAGGAGTTGTCTCTCCAACCAGGGCCAGTTCGAGATATACGGCATTGTCTCGCCGAAGGGTGTGAGGCAGACCTTGTCGTACCGGGTCGGCTCGACCTCGCCGTTGTGGAGAAGGTAGACGCTGTTGTACCGGTCGCTGTGGCCGATGTCGTAGCCGTCGTCCGTGCGTGTGATGGTTAGACCCTCGACGGCATCCTCTCCCACCAGCATGGGCACACCGAGATCACGAGAGAGTGTCCGGAGCCGATCGGCGAAGTAATCGACCGGGATCGCAGCGCTCCCCGGCACGCGCCGCACCAGCCCGCGCTGCGACATGGCGGCGAGGGCTTCGGCTTCGAGCGTCAGGCCCGGCAGCATCGTCTCGGGCCAGATCAGCAGATCGGGGGTGCGGCCGCCGGCAAGGGCCCGGCGCGAGAGGCGCTCGAATCGTTCGTAGTCTTCGATTTCGCGCTCGATGGTCCAACCGATCTTGTTGCTCTGGGGAACGTTGGTCTGGAGCACCACGGCCGACACGGGACCCGTGTGCATCGCCGCGGGTTGCAGGGATGCCCCGAGCGTGACCAACACCCACACCGCCAGCCCGATGAGCGATGCGGCACGTCTGCGCATCCTGGTCGGCAGGGCATCCGCCAGACTTCCCGTCAGCAAGGCCGTCAGGAACCCCACACCGTAGACGCCTGTGATGGTGGCCGGCGCGGCCAGGGCAGGTGAGTCGATGAGCGGGTAGGCGATCAGCGACCAGGCGAAACCATCGGCGAAGAGTTCGCCCCGGATGAACTCGATGCCGGTCCACGCGAGTGGTACCGCCAGCGTCAATGCAACACCCCGTCGTGAGAGACGTCGAAGGCACCAGACAAAGATCGGGGCCCATACGGATTGAATCGCGGCCAGACAGGGGTACCCGGGCCCCGCCACTTCAAAGGTCCATGCCACGGTGTACAGCCAGAAGGTGAGCACCCCGACGAAGAGCGCCGTGTAATGGAGAAACTTGAGACGCGTCACGTCCTTGGCGAGCCACACCAACGGGATCGGCGCCGCGAGAGCCAGCGGCCACCATCCGACCGGCGGAAACGCGAGTGCGAGCAGGAGCGAGTGCGTCAGCCCCGCCAGCAGACAGCGTAACACGGCGCCCCTGGCGGCGAAGGTGTGCTGCGTTGCTGGAGTGGGAGTGTGCATCGCGCGGGCGTGGGTGAAAGAAAAGGCACACGCGCCGCGTGTGCCTCGGAGATTGTACGGTGCTGGTTCCGTCGCCCTACTTGCCGACGTAGTCGATGACGCGAGCGATTTCGGTGCGCAGGTGCTGACGATGCACCACGCGGTCCACAAGCCCCGCCTTCTTCAGAAACTCGGATCGCTGGAAGCCCTCGGGCAACTCCTGCCGGATGGTCTGTTGGATCACCCGCGGGCCGGCGAAACCGATGAGTGCGTCCGGCTCGGCGAGGATGATGTCGCCCAGCATGGCGAAACTCGCTGTCACGCCGCCGGTGGTGGGGTCGGTCAGAACGGAGATGAACAATCCTCCGGCATCGTCGTAGCGGGCGAGGGCCGCGCTGGTCTTGGCCATCTGCATGAGCGACAAGCCGGACTCCTGCATCCGAGCGCCGCCCGAGCAGGAAACGATCACCAACGACAGCCGTGACTCGGTGGCGGCCTCGATCGCCCGCGTGATGGTCTCCCCGACCACACTGCCCATCGACCCCATCATGAAGGTCAGGTCGAGACAAACGAGCATTGTTTCGCGGCCCTTGATGAAGCAGCGGCCGGCCTTGACGGCGTCTTTGTGGCCGGTCTTGATCTGTTCCGCCAGAAGACGGTCTTTATACGTTTTCAAATCCCGGAAGTGCAGGGGATCGCACGGGATCAGCCCGGAAGCCATTACCTGGAATGAGCCGGGGTCAGCCAGTTGTGCGATGCGTTCCGATGCGCCGATGCGATGATGGAAATCGCACTCAGGGCAGACATGAAGGTTGGATTCGAGATGCCTGCGGTACACCATCTTTCCGCAGGATGGGCAGCGAAGCCACAACCCCTCGGGGATGGCGGTCTTACGCTGCGGGCGAACTTCGTTCCACGTCCGTGTGGGTTGTTCCGCCGTTGTTCGTGCCATGCGTGACACCTTGTACCACTCTTGGGAGTCGGTCACCAAGACTTTCAGCCCACGAGTAGAAGGGAGTGTGAAGGCAGAGTTTAGCCGGGTGAAGAGGACGATGAAGGTTGGTTACGCGACATCCTAACAAATAAATAACCTATAGGAACCTGCTTGAGTTCGAGTTTTCAATACCGGGCCTCATCAGACACGGGTAGTACAAGTAACGAGGTCGAAATTCGCCGGGCATTTGTACTCCGGTACGTCATCCGATAATTATGGCGATTGATGCACATTTTGTGGAGCTTACATGCACACAGCCGGTGATGTTCTGATCAACTGGGCTTGTGACAACAGTGTGATTCAAAAAGCAATCGGTCTTGTGCTGGGCAGCGAGGTGGTTTCCCCAGATCCGCATGAAAAACGCGGCGGGGCCCCACGAGGAAACCCGCCGCGCTTCGATGTAGGAAATGAAAGTCCTCTCGGTCAGAAGCAGCCGCCCGCTTCCCAAACCTCAAAGAAATACTGGACATCGGCGCCATCGACTCCGCCGTCCTGATTCACATCGGCCTCGAGCAGGCCGAGTTCCCACTTGGCGTAGAAGGCTTGAACATCGGCGCCGTCGATGCCCCCGTCCTGGTTGAAATCGGCGGGGCAAGGGGGCGGCTCAAGCCCGATGGCCCAGAAGCCCCCGAAGAAAGTGGTTGTACCTGCACCCATGACACCGGCATCAGGCTGGCCCATGGTGCTGCCCATCTCCAACGTGCCGCCGGTCGAGAAGGTGTATCCCCCGCCATCGATCGTGGACCAGTCCATGGCCAGTTGCGCCGAGGCGGAGGTAGCGAGGGCGAAGAATACTGGGAACCAACGGTGATTCATCGAAACTTCCTCGAGTTGTGGATCAGTTGAGAATGAAAATCGACAAGCTGCCAGATCCGTTGACGGTGAGGTTTGGGCCCACCGTGCTGTAGCACGCGCCGATCGTGTAGACTCCCGTATCCGGAACGGTCCAGATGAACTGGCGTGTCAGAAGAGCCTCCCGATTCTGGGTGAAATCCAGCGTCATATCAGCAGGGCTGATCATCGCAAAGCGAGAGCCGGTGGTTGGAGAAGTAAGTTGCCAGCAGATGTTGTAGTTTGTGATTGAGTTGTTCGATGCTGTTGAGGAAGAACCACCGAATGAGCCGGAAATCATCACGAAAACTTTCTGACCCGCTGTCAGGCTGATGCCGGTTTGTTCCATGTTTCCGCCCACAGCGAACGGGACGATGTCAAGCCCCGCCGCATCGGGGAGGGAGTTGGATATCTGTCCTGATACCTGATAAGTGCTTGCAGCAGCCGGAGCTCCCGCCGGCCCGGCGGGGCCTTGCGGACCTTCGGGACCCTGCGACCCGGCGGGGCCTGCGGGTCCTTGTGCACCATCATTTCCGGCGGGACCTTGCGGCCCGGCAGGACCGGCGGGTCCTTGTGCGCCATCATTCCCTGCAAGGCCTTGCGGACCTTGAAGCCCGGCGGGCCCTTGTGGTCCGGCCGGACCCTGTTCCCCGTTGGTGAGCAACGCGCCTTCAAACTGCGCATCGATGAACGGCCCGACGGTAAAGGTCTGAACGCCGAGCTCGATAAAGTCGCCCTGATCGAGGTTCAGGATGATCGCGCCGGTCTGGAAGCCGTTGCTGGGAAGTTGGGCTCCGATCCGGTAGTTGGTACCGGTGCCGTTCCTGCGAACGTAAAGGTCGAGGTATTGATTGTCATTGCGTTTGGCCCGTCCGGTCAGCAGGTACCGGCCAGCGGTCGTCGCGGTAAATCGGGTCGGGAAGGAGAGATCAAAGATCGGATTCGCGCCGGTGTTGAAATCAACATCGGTGAAATCAAGGTACTGAATATCCGAGGTGGTGTTGAGAACACCATTCACCGTGACCCGCGCTGCTAACCCAGGACCTGTCGGACCCGCTGGTCCTTGCGGCCCGGCAGGTCCAGCAGGGCCTTGTGCGCCATCGTTGCCAGCGGGGCCTTGCGGGCCTTGGGGTCCTTCCGGTCCGGCGGGGCCAGCGGGCCCTTGTGCGCCATCGTTGCCTGCGGGGCCTTGCGGGCCTTGCGGGCCTTGGGGTCCTTCCGGTCCGGCAGGGCCAGCGGGCCCTTGTGCGCCATCGTTGCCAGCAGGCCCTTGCGGGCCTTGGGGACCATCCGGTCCGGCGGAGCCAGCAGGGCCTTGCGGGCCTTGGGGACCTTCCGGCCCGGCGGGGCCAGCGGGCCCTTGTGCGCCATCGTTGCCAGCGGGGCCTTGCGGACCTTGGGGACCTTCCGGTCCGGCGGGGCCAGCGGGCCCTTGTGCGCCATCGTTGCCAGCGGGGCCTTGCGGGCCTTGGGGACCTTCCGGTCCGGCGGGGCCAGCGGGTCCTTGTGCGCCGTCGTTTCCGGCAGGGCCAGCGGGCCCTTGTGCGCCATCGTTGCCAGCTGGGCCTTGCGGGCCTTGTGGACCTTCCGGTCCGGCGGGGCCAGCAGGCCCCTGTGCGCCATCGTTGCCAGTTGGGCCTTGCGGGCCCTGGGGACCTTCCGGTCCGGCGGGGCCAGCAGGCCCTTGTGCGCCATCGTTGCCAGTGGGACCTTGCGGACCTTCGGGGCCTTCCGGTCCGGCTGGGCCAGCAGGCCCTTGAGCGCCATCGTTGCCAGCTGGGCCTTGCGGGCCTTGTGGACCTTCCGGTCCGGCTGGGCCAGCGGGCCCTTGTGCGCCGTCGTTGCCAGCGGGGCCTTGTGATCCGGCGGGACCAGCGGGACCCTGAGCGCCGTCGTTGCCAGCGGGACCTTGCGGCCCGGCAGGACCGGCGGGTCCTTGTGCGCCATCATTCCCTGCAAGGCCTTGCGGACCTTGAAGCCCGGCGGGCCCTTGTGGTCCGGCCGGACCCTGTTCCCCGTTGGTGAGCAACGCGCCTTCAAACTGCGCATCGATGAACGGCCCGACGGTAAAGGTCTGAACGCCGAGCTCGATAAAGTCGCCCTGATCGAGGTTCAGGATGATCGCGCCGGTCTGGAAGCCGTTGCTGGGAAGTTGGGCTCCGATCCGGTAGTTGGTACCGGTGCCGTTCCTGCGAACGTAAAGGTCGAGGTATTGATTGTCATTGCGTTTGGCCCGTCCGGTCAGCAGGTACCGGCCAGCGGTCGTCGCGGTAAATCGGGTCGGGAAGGAGAGATCAAAGATCGGATTTGCGCCGGTGTTGAAATCAACATCGGTGAAATCAAGGTATTGAATATCCGAGGTGGTGTTGAGAACACCATTCACCGTAACCCGCGCGGCCAATCCGGGACCAGTCGGGCCTGCGGGGCCTTGCGGTCCTGCGGCTCCCTGAGCGCCGTCATTGCCTGCTGGACCCTGCGGGCCTTCCGGCCCTGCGGGACCTTGTGGTCCGGCAGGTCCTTGAGCGCCGTCATTGCCGGTGGGACCCTGCGGGCCTTCCGGCCCTGCGGGACCTTGCGGTCCGGCGGGTCCTTGAGCGCCGTCATTGCCGGTGGGACCCTGCGGGCCTTCCGGCCCTGCGGGACCTTGCGGTCCGGCGGGTCCTTGAGCGCCGTCATTGCCTGTGGGACCCTGCGGGCCTTCCGGCCCTGCGGGACCTTGCGGTCCTGCGGGTCCTTGAAGGCCGTCATTGCCGGCTGGACCCTGGGGGCCTTCCGGTCCTGCGGGGCCTTGAGCACCGTCATTTCCGGCTGGACCCTGCGGGCCTTCCGGCCCTTCAGGGCCTTGCGGTCCGGCGGGTCCTTGAGCGCCGTCATTTCCGGCGGGACCTTGTGGGCCTTCCGGTCCTGCGGGTCCTTGAGCGCCGTCATTTCCGGCGGGACCTTGTGGGCCTTCCGGCCCTGCGGGGCCTTGCGCGCCATCATTGCCAGCGGGTCCTTGTGGACCTTCCGGCCCGAT
>ERZ761603.856-NODE-856-length-24249-cov-53.660784_pt1 | contig 24249 bp, 13 predicted proteins | sample MGYA00511879_ERZ761603 | MGnify/ENA primary metagenome ERZ761603 (study PRJEB28899, sample SAMN02850040) | bioreactor sludge metagenome | biome: EBPR Sludge; feature: EBPR Bioreactor; material: flocular biomat | place: Australia: Thorneside Wastwater Treatment... | reverse complement strand
AGCATTTCATCGGCTTGGTTATCCCAAAGAATTTCGCATTGTTCGGTTACGTTTGAGCCGCCGGCGCCGGTTAGGCAGTTTGTACAAGCAGGGTTAGTAGCTGCGGCAGAGGCGCAAATACCATCCCACTGTGTATTACAGCAGAAGGGGTCGGCAGCACAAATAGCTGCTTGGCAAGCGAGGTCTGATGGAAAGCCTGCTCCTGTTTGAGCCTGATTACAGAACGGACCGGCGCCACCACCAAAACCGGTACAAGTACCTGAGTAGATTTCTATACCCAGCGGGGCTATGGGTGTGCCGCCAACAAAGGCAAAGAAGCTGATGTTATCGGCAGTAAGCGTTACCCAACCGCTGGGAGGCATTACAAAACTGAACCAAACATCGCCGCTGGTGTAATAGGAGTTGCCAAATTCATTGTCAAAGCATTGCGGTCCGGCATCGGGCGAATCGGTAGCGCCTACGGTGCTGTAAGTACCACATGAGGGAATTGCCAGAGAAATGGCAGTAGAACATTCGTCGTTGGCTGCCGGCGGCGGCAATTCTGAGCAAGTGGCAGTGAGCGTAAACGCTCCCACTGCCGTGCCAAATCCGGCTACCATTACATAATAGGTAACACCGTTGATAGCAGCAAAGGATACGGTAGATTGCAGCGTGCCACAACCGTCATCATCACCTATTACACAAGTAAATGCGCCGCATGAGCCGGTGTAAACAAATACTTTTGAGTCATAGCCGGTGCCCGAGCAAAGGCTGAGCGTTACGTTTTGGTTATTGGCGGAAAAGGTGTACCACAAACTACCGGCTGTACTGGCGGCAGTAGTACAAAGCGGACCATTGCCCACATTGCTGGCGCCTACGGTGGTGCCGGTTACGGTTTGACCACAGGTAAGCGGCAGGGCATTTGCGCAGAGGTCGTTGTAAGCAAAGCAGGAAACGCTGCGGGTACGGCTTGCCGTAGAAGCGCCGCAGGCAGCATTGAGGTGGGTATAAAAGCGAACGGTACCGGTTATATTGGCAGTCCACGTTACAGAACCGATGCCACTGGAAAGAACAACAGTACCAAGGTCGTTGGAAATAGTGATAAAGTCAGTAGCTACAGAACTGGTAAAGGTATATTGCGTGGCAGCAGTTACTGCTACCACAGAGTACTCGCTTGCGTAACCAATGGTGGTGATTACTTGTGCTGTACCATTACAAGTGGGAGTGAATGTGCCACTGGGCCACTGTCCATAAACGGCAGTTAAACAGCCGGCAGGCGAGCAACTTACACTGCGAGTGCGGCTGGCTGTAGAAGCGCCGCAAGTAGGTGGTCCACTAAGGTGGGTGTAGAAGCGAATATTGCCCGATAGCGTGGCTGTCCAGGTTACAGAGCCGGTGCCGGAGGCAAGCGTAGTGGTGCCACCTGCATCGCCTATGGTGATGTAGTCGGTAGCTACAGAGCTGGTAAAAGTATAAGGCGTACCGCCGGAAACCGTTACTAATGAGTACTCACTGGCAAAGCCAACTGTGGTAATAACCTGTGGAGAACCGGTACATACAGGCACAAAAGTAGCGCCAGGCCACTGACCGTAGGTGGCAGCTAAACAGCCGGGAGGTGCGCAACTTACACTGCGTGTATGGATAGTGGTATTACCATCGCAAGCGCTGCTCAGGTGGGTATAAAAACGCACATTGCCTGTAACGGTGGAAGTCCACGTTACTGAACCGGTGCCAGTAGCAAAAACAGTAGTACCGGTAGCATCGCTTATAGTAATGTAGTGAGTACCAACCGAGCTGCTGAAGGTGTAGGCAGTGCCGCTGGTAACTGCCACTACTGAGTACTCGCTGGTGTAAGCAATGGTAGTAATAGCTTGCGCTGTGCCGGTGCAAGTGGGGGTAAAGGTAGTGGTGGGCCATTGTCCGTTAGTAGCATTGGTACAGCCTACTAAAGCTGCACAGCAGAAGGGGGCAGAGGTGAAGCTGAGCCCGGCTGCTAATGATCCTGTAACTAAGGTACTGCTGTTACAACTTACGCTATAAGTGGCGCAGTTGTCGTTAAAATTACCCTGTGTTTCGATAAAGAAAGTGAACGGTCCATTATCGGGGGCAGTACCAGAGGCAACATAATTAAATGTACCTGCTGTACCAACCGGACAAAATGCACCACCAAATACTGCTGTATTAGAGGCATTTCTGATTTCGAAGCACACTTCGTCTAAGAAAGTAGCACATGCACCTATATTAATAGTATAAGTACCTGCACATTGAGCGCTTGCAGTTTGCTGCCCTATGGCAAACCAAGTAAGGACAAAAATTACGAGCGGCATTACCGGTCGTAAAAGCGTGTAAATTTTGTTCATGGTAAAACTTTTAAGTTAGATCAATAAATTTTAATGTGATTTTTATTTTGGATTGGTTGAGTTATTGGGTGTGGTGGTTTCCCTTTCTTCTGCTCTCTTTCGGAGTACTTTGTTTTCGCGTATCATATCCACGTACATTTGCGGGCGGAATGTATAAATTACCAAACTTTTAAAGATTTTTTTAAGCCGCTTGCCGACAAATATACACAAAAGCAGGTGGTACATTTAGCAGCGTGAAATGTAGCTGCACACTGGAAAACATTTTTTCAAATTTTTTGAGTTGCAAAGGTGAGTAAGAAAGATGTACAAAAGCGCCGCCCGATGCTAAGGTATTGCGCACTTCCTCTTCTATGTTTCGGGCTATGGGTTTGGGCAAAACTACTAATGGCACTGATGAAACTATGAAATCGGCTTTCTCAAATCCGTTTTGTTTAAGGTATTCGCCTATTTTTTCGGCGCTGTCGCAAATGAGGTGAAGGCGGGAGTCGTTTATATCCTTGCGGATGATATCGCAAAATTTATCGTTAATTTCAAAAGAGATGAGTATGGCATCGGGTCGCATTTTGGCGAGCAGGGCTTTGGTAATGCATCCATCGCCGGCGCCCAGTTCTACAATGCAACGGGCTTTGGCAAAATCAACGGGGGCGATGATGTCGTTTACCAAAAACTTGGAACTAAATGTTATAGTACCTACGGTTTTTAAATTTTTGAATGCTTCTGATAGGAGGGTAATTTGTTTCATACTGAACTGGTTAATTTGAACAAAATGGTTTGCAAGTTAGGTTGGGTGGAGTTGTAATGATAAAGCAGATAGAAGTTTGTTGGTGTATGCCGCTTTTGCTGTTTCAACTTTTATAGGGTAAACCTCAGTAACAAAGGTATCATTTTTTATTTTCAGTAGGGCTATACCGCTATTTTTTTTTAAAAAAAAAGCGAACCAAACTTTATTACATTTTCAAAACTGCCGGCATACAAACTCAAAAAAGCCGAAGATACCTGTTTTAAAGGCATTTTCGGCTTTTTCGATGAGGGATTGGGGCACCGGAATTACTCGCCCAGTATATTTTCTATTTGGGTGTCTTTACCATTGGTGTCTAAGGGGCGCTCTGTGGGCAGGAATGCGTTTGAAAGTAAGCTCAATACGATGAGGGCTGCCGCCAGGGTCCAGGTAGCTTTTTCCAAAAAGTCGGTAGTTTGTTTTACGCCGCCCATAATGTTAGCAGTACCTCCGCCAAAACCGGTGCCTAAGCCACCGCCTTTGGGGTTTTGTATTAAAACTACTGCCATAATGAGCAGGCAGATGAGGATAATTAAAATGGTGATGAGAACGTACATGATATAGGTTAAGTTAATTTGTTATTAAGTTCTTCAATTTTTGCCGCAAAGTACGCACTTTTTTCCGGATACTTCAAACTTAACCGGTGATAAATTGCTTTTGCTTTTTCAAAATTTTCCTGGCGGATGTAAATTTTAGCCATTGTTTCGGTAACCAAGCTATCGTTTAGGGTAAAAACGCTGTTTTCGGGGGGTAGGTAAGCAAAAGTTTGTACCGGTGGCTGGTCTTCGTTTTGGCTATTGGGATTATCGGTTTGGGGGGTTGTTTCTTCTGTTTGAGGTGCAACGGTATCAATCCACTGGTCAAATTCGGGCTCTTGTTTTTGGTGCCGGTATTCTTGGAGTCGTTTTTTGAGATTAGCCATCAAATCGGTATCCTGTTTGAGGCTATCGTCTATTTTTTGCTGTGCTGCTTCGTCTAAGACTCCTTCTTCGGCAAGCAAATCAATATCATGCTGGATAAGTTGAATAGCTTCGTTTTCCAGATTGTCGGACAAATCGGGCTCGCCTGTGGCGCTCAGTTCAGTATCGGGTAGGGCAAGTGAGCTTTGGAGTTCCAGTTCCACTTGTTTGCGGGCTTCTTCGGCAATGGCAGTGGTGTCAAGGGTAATTTCTTCGGTTTCAAGGTCGGCATAGTCTTGGTTATTTTTTACCTTTTCTATCCAGTCGTTGTCGCTATCGGGGAGGATTTCCTCGCCGGCAAAGTCGGTCTCTTCCTCATTCTGAACATCATCGGGCACTAAAAAGGCAGATCGTTTTAGCCCTGCGCTAAGGTCAAAGGTAATGCCCTCTTCGTCATCGGTGGTATTGGCATTATCTGTATTTAAACTGCTGTCATTGGTTAGGGCTTGTTCAGGGGTGGGCGCTTCGGTTGTATGGAGTGGCGTGGTATTTTCGGCATCTAAAAGTTCAGGGGTGGCTTCATCGGGCGGCTGGGGCAGTACGGGTGTGGTTTCTTCTGGTATTGGTAAAATGGCAGCGGCAGCGGTTTGGTTTATGCCTTGCTTAGTTTGTGTTACCAATTTATAAAGTTGTTCACGGTTGCCGGCATAGGCGGAGCATTTAGCTGTTACCTGTTGTGTGTTTATATCTGCCGGGTGCAAAACTGCCTGCTGTGCCAGTAGCAGGTAACCGGTTTGAAAGTAAGGAAAATCTGACAGCATTTCTCGCAGTTCTCTAAAATTTACATCGGCAATGTTTGGGGTTTTGTCAATGGCTTGTAGTAGTTTCTTTTTTTCCATTGTTTACAGGTTTTTTGAGGTTGATGTAAAAAGGGGGATTCTGCGCGTAAAGGTAAAATTTTTAGCTTTATTGTTAGCTATTTTTTTTAGTTTTTTGCTATTTTTTTCTAAAAACCCTATTTTATGGGTAAATGTAAGGTATTTATTTGTGTAGTGGCAAAGTTAGCTAAAAAAGAGGTCATTATTTAATGCAGAATATGGGTTGTTTTATCGTTGCCAATGCATCCAAAGTTTATTAGTTTGACAAGCCCACAAGATTTACCGGATTAGTTTTCTAAAATAACCCGATAGCCGCAATTATTTAACGATACATTTGGGCAGTCCTGTGCATCTTAGGGTCTTTGTGAGAAACTAAACCGGGGCGCTCAAAACTTGGTTATGTGCATACAACAGTAGCTCCAAAGTTAGATAGGCGGCTATAGGGGTATTGGGCTTACCAGTTGGTAAAAGCCTTGTTAAAAATGTCATCTACCAATCGGGTTACAATAAGGTCTATGAGTTGCCCTTCCACATCGGCAAGGTTGGCGTTTCGGTCAAAGTTTTCAAACTGCTGAAAAGTTTGCGACCAGTTTTCATCGGTTATGCTGTTGGTGTATTCTACCCTTATTACAATGGTAAGTCTGTTTAGGGCGGCTTGGTCGCCGGCGCCCGATGCGGCAGGCTCTACAAAATAGTTAAGGATAGACCCGCTAAATGCTGCATGTCCGCCCGATGGTACTAAATCTAAGCGCGCTTCGGCTGCAAATTTGTTTTTCATTTTTTCTACAATTGTTTGGCTCAGTGCTGGGGCTACGGTGGTTGCCAAGTTGGGAAAATCTTCTACGCTTACCGTTTTTACTCCCGGCGCTATGCTAATGCCTTTAAAACTGTAACAATTGCCAAGCAGCATTAAGGCGGCAATGGCTAAACTAAAAAATAAGGTGGTTGGCAGTTTTATACTTGTTTTTCTGTTTGGCAAGGTTTTGTGGGGTGATACAGGGCTACTTTCCTCCTGCTCCTGCTCAGAGAGGTGGGGAGTTTGGTTTTGGAGTGGGGTGGTTATTGTTTTAACCATATTTACATGGGGATAGTGGCTGGTGTTTCTAACAGTTTTGTGTATAACGCTACCATTACTCTTTAATGTTGTACTCTTTTATTTTTCGGTACAGTGTTCTTTCGGAAATGCCTAATTCAAAAGCGGCGTCTTTGCGTTTGTTTTTGTGTTTTTTTAGGGCGCGCTGAATAAGTTCGCGCTCATTGTCTAAAAGTGAAAGCGATTCATCAACCATTATGGTAGCCGGAAAATCATCGGTATTGGCAACAAAAGCGTCTTTACCTGCTCTGTTTACCACCACCGGGGCAAGGCCACCCGATGTGGTATCGGGTGTTAAGGGGTTTTTGGGGTAGGGGGTTAGGGTTTTAGCCAAATCGGGGTGTATGGCATAATTTGGCGGGGCATTATGAGTGGCAGGCACAGGCATTACGGCAGCGGTGTAAGCCGGTGTTATGATACCGCCGGTTAGTTGCAGCAGCAGGTTTTTTACATCGCTTAGTTCCTGTCGCATTTCAAAGAAGATTTTATAGAGAATTTCGCGCTCTGTAAAGTTAAAATCGGCTTGTTGTTTTTGTTGGCTGAGTGTGCTCAGCACCGGAAACCTTGATTCATAAGTGGTGGCGGCAGTAAGAAAAGGGCGAAGCTCCTCTACCGGCATGGGGCGTTTTACCGATAATACCGATGCTTGCTCAGCTACGTTTTTAAGCTCTCTGATATTGCCGGGCCAGGGGTAATTGAGGAGGAGGTTTTCGGCATCGGGTTCTAAGGTAATGATTTGGGTGCGGTATCGCTCTGAAAAATCGGCGCTGAATTTTCTGAACAATACCGGTATATCGTCTTGCCGTTCTCTGAGAGGCGGTATATATATAGGTACGGTGCTGAGTCGGTAGTATAGGTCTTCTCTAAACTTGCCTGCTTTTACCGCTTCCAACAGGTTTACGTTGGTGGCGGCAATTACGCGCACATCGGTTTTTTGTACTTTAGAAGAACCCACTCGTATAAACTCGCCGCTTTCTAAAATGCGCAGTAGGCGCGCTTGTGTGCCAATGGGCATTTCGCCAATTTCGTCTAAAAAAATGGTGCCGCCGTTTACCACCTCAAAATACCCCTTTCGGCTATCGGTAGCGCCGGTAAATGAGCCTTTTTCGTGTCCAAACAACTCTGAGTCAATGGTGCCTTCAGGTATAGCGCCGCAGTTTACCGCTATGAGGCTGTTGTGTTTTCGGGGGCTTAGCGCATGTATAATTTGCGAAAAAACCTCTTTACCTACTCCACTCTCGCCCAATATAAGTACGGTAAGGTCGGTAGGAGCAACGCGCATAGCAACGCTGAGGGCATTGTTTAAGCCCGATGAGTTACCTATTATACCAAAACGTTGCTTTATAGCTTGTGTATCCATGAATAAAAGAGATTTTTAAGGCGGGGATAATTGAACAAGACAAAAATATAAGGTATGTCTCCCTACCCTATTTTACTGTACCCGATGGCTTTACCTTTTAGCGAGGCAGAGGTGGCGCTTTCAATCAGCACCTCTACATATTGCCCCGGCTCATAGTTTTGGCGCGGAAAAACCACCATTTTGTTTTGGTCGGTACGGCCGCAGAGGTCTTTATTGGAGCGTTTAGAGTCTTTTTCTACAAGTACGGTAAATACTTTACCCACATCAGCTTGGTTACGCAGCAGCGAGTGTTGGTTTTGCAGGGCTATAATTTCTTGCAGGCGTTTATTTTTTACCTCTGCCGGCACATCATCGGGGTAGCGGCGGGCGGCAAGGGTGCCGGGGCGCTCAGAGTAAGCAAACATATAGGCCATATCGTATTGCACATAGTGCATCATGCTCAGGGTTTGGGCGTGATCTTCGTCTGTTTCGGTACAAAAACCGGCAATTATATCGGTGCTTATGCCACAATCAGGAATAATACGTTTAATGGCATCAATGCGGTTTATATACCACGTGCGGTCGTAAGTTCTGTTCATCACTTCCAGCACACGTGTGCTGCCCGATTGCACCGGCAAGTGTATGTAATTGCATATGTTTTGGTGTTTAGCCATGGTGTGCAGCACCTCATCGGTCATATCTTTTGGGTGCGAGGTAGAAAAGCGCACGCGCAGCAAGGGCGAAATAAGCGCTACCATTTCCAACAATTGGTCAAAGGTTACGGTTTTGCCGGTTTCGGGGTTTTGCCATTTATAGGAGTCCACGTTTTGCCCCAGTAGGGTTACTTCGCGGTAGCCTCGGTCAAACAAATCTGTTGCTTCGGCTACTATGGAAAAGGCGTTTCGGCTGCGCTCTCTGCCGCGGGTAAACGGTACTACACAAAACGAACACATATTATCGCAACCGCGCATAATAGATACAAAAGCGGTTACGCCGTTTTGGTCTAAGCGCACGGGGCTAACATCGGCATAGGTTTCTTCTCGTGAAAGGAGTACGTTTACCGCTTTTTGCCCGCCTTCGGCTTCGGTTATTAAATCGGGCAGGCTGCGGTAGGCATCGGGTCCCACTACTATATCCACAATTTGTTCTTGTTCTAAGAGGCTTTTTTTGAGCCTTTCAGCCATACAGCCCAAAATGCCAATGAGCAAGCCCGGTTTTTTGCGTTTCATTTGGGTAAGTGTACGCAGGCGGCTGCGCACTCGGTCTTCGGCTTTTTCGCGTATAGAGCAGGTATTGAGCAATATAAGGTCGGCTTGTTCGTAATTGGGGGTTAAGCCAAAACCTTCGGCAGCAAGGATAGCGGCTACTATTTCACTGTCGTTAAAATTCATTTGACAGCCGTAGCTTTCAATATAAAAATGTTTACCGTTTTGGGCGGCAGATTCAGCGGTGGCTGCCAATGCAAGCGCCTCGCCCTGCCGGTCTTCCGACAAGGGTTTGTTTATGCTTAGGTCAATGGTTAGTTCGGGTTCAGTAGTGTGGAGCATGGTATTTACTTTTTACCCTGCAAAATTACGGTTTTTTGCGCAAAGCAATGACATTTTGTCAGGCATTTTTTGGTTACATGGGTGTTTTTTGTTGGTTTGTGGGTAATACAACCTAAAAGCATATCAATACAAATCACCTTTGTGTAGTTTGCGTTCCGCTTTTGTTAATTGGCTGTATTTTGTTTTTTTTGTTACCCCAATGGTGTATCTTTGGCAGCAACTTACTTTCTTTAACAAAACGAAGTTAAACCAGTTTTTTCCCGATTACGGAGACACAATCTGCTCCCCCTATTCCGATGGTTTTAGGGTTATCTCTTTTTAACAAGGCTTTTAATAGCTAAATTTAAGACATACAAAACATTATTACACACATTATGGCGCAAAATACCGATTTATTTGACCTCATTAAATCTATGAACACCACCGAAAAAGCCTATTTTAAGCGCTATGGGTACAAACAGCAAAGCGCCGAAAAAGATACAAAAAACAACCCCTACATGCGGCTGTTTGATGCTATAGACAAGCAGGAAGCATATGATGAGGATAAACTGATTAAACAATTTGCTAAGGAAAAGCTTATAAGAAACTTTTCGGCTACCAAAAACTACCTGTTTAGTATGGTTATGAACGCTATTTTGGCTTGCAACGAGGGTAAAAACAACATAGACCAACTGCTTCAAATGATTCGCGAAATTAACCTGCTGGCACCACGAGGACTGCTACAAATTTGCCTCAAAAAAATTGAAGCTGCCCAAAAAAAAGCCACCTATTTAGAGCTTTGGGATATTCAGTGTTATCTTTTGCACATCAAATTTATATGCTTGCACAGGCTGTATGATGAGGGAAACACAGATTTTGGTAATATAATGGAACAAGTTGAACAAAATCTTACCCTCCTGCAACATACGTGGGAAGGTTTAGAACTGCTTAAAGTGGTGAAAGAAAAACTCCAAAACAAAATGAGTATTGGCGGCAGAAGTCAGGAACAGGCAGAAGCATGGGAAACGCTGATGCAGCACCCTATACTGCAAAACAAAGAACTGGCGCTAACTACAAATACCAAACTTATTCACTACTATATCAATATATTTTACCAAGTTTTCCATAAAAATGAAGCACAAATACTTAGCGTGGTGCAAGAAGCCATACATTTTTGTGAGGCGCAACCCTTAGTATTACAAGAACTTACCGAAGATTATGCTCTCTTTTTAGACTTTGAAATCAATATTCTGGGACTAATGCATAATTGGAAGGCGTTAGAATTAGCCATAGAAAAATTTAGCAAAATTTTAGATAAAGAAGAAGGCAAACTGACCAAAGAAGAGGTAATGTCTTACCGAAACAATATGCTATATTTTAGATTAACCACTTATTACCGCACTTGGACTTTAGAAAAATGCCTAAACATTATACCCCAAATAAAAGCAAGGACTAACATTGCTTTACCCCGGCAAGCCTCCGATTTATTTGTTATTGCTAAGGTTTATTTTATGTTGAGCATGTTTGATGAAGCCCTTGCCACCATTGACGAAGCCTTAAATATAAAAGAATCTAACCACTATGCCGATTACTATGCAGCCCTTCGCATTTTAAACCTGCTGGTACACATAGAATTAGGCAACGAACAATTAGTAGAATATACCCTGCGCGCTACTTACCGGTTTCTGACCGACCGGCAGCGCTTATTTGAAATAGAACGTTTTTTTTTGCGATTCCTGAAAAAAGTACTCGATTCGCCCAACCACAAACAAACTATTGAACTGTATGGCGAACTGAACGAAGCAATTACCATAACGGTAAAAGCCAACCCACAAGAGCAAGTTGCTTTGCGAATACTGAACTTACAGTTTTGGTTGGAAAGCAAAATAAAAAATATCCCGATGCGCGAATTAGCAAAAATTTACAAAGCCCGATACGAACAAGAGCAATAACAAATAACCGATACCTAAGCAAATGATGTGCCTAATACGGCATGCTAAAACAACCCAATATCCGCTTCAATACCCCTATTTAATGCCCCATAACTACTGCCACCACCCATCGGGCATTTAGCTGACAAAGAGCGCAAAATCTTTAAAAATAAGGCTTTGCGCTCTTTGTTTTGCAATTCTAACCTTTAAAAACAGTGTTTTTTTGGTTTGCGCTGCCTTTACGATAAGGCTAATTTTGCGCTATCAACACAATAGAGTTACCGCAAAATAAAAAAGCCATGCTATACATGTTTTTACCTGCCGCCCAATCTAATGCCAGCACTCCAACAATTAAGCTTCTGCTAAACACTATATGGATAGGGTGTTGTTTTTTCTGGCTAACCGAAATACTAAAACCACATACCGCAGTAGCTCAAGATGTATATTGCAATTCCTGCCAATACACCATCTGCTTGTTCGATACCAATAATAACAACTGGGAAGGTGCTGTTGCCAGCGTAATGGTTGATGGCGTTACAGTGCTACACAATATAACCCAAACACCTTCCAATTCTATCTTCTATATCAATCACTCAGGCAGCCTACTTCAGGGAGCATGTTATAATTTTACCGCCGGTTACAATTCAGAGATGCTCCTAACCTATATGCCGGGCTCTAATCCGCACGAAAACTATTACCACCTTTATATAGGAGAGGCACATACAAATCTCAGCAATGGCACACTCGTATATGCCTCCCTACCGGGGGAGCAACCGCCAGCTATAAACACAAGAACAGCATCTGAATGTCAGTTTACCCGAAAGCAGTACCGAATTAGCCTATTTGCCAATGACAATAGCGCAACCTACCCAGGTTGGAACGGCGGTTATGTAAATGTAAATGTTGGCGGAAATACCGTACTGGCTAATATAACTCCCCAAGCCACTTTTCCCTATCCTTATGTTACCCATTTTGAATTTGAAATTACCCACTACTTTACCATGTCTATACCCGATGATATATCAGTAGAATATCACGGCGGAGAATATGTACCTACAGCCTATTATGGGGTTTATACTGCTGACGGAACCCTGCTGTATGAATCGCCTACAACGGGCGTTCCGCCTGTTCAGCAAACTGTTTACCATGCTTGTACGTCCGGTTTCCCAGATGTAAGCCATCTGTATGATAATTGCACGTATTTTGTTTGCCTGCACGATACCCAAGATAATACATGGCAAGGCGGTAGCCTTGGGGTAAACATAAATGAAATTGCTGTGTATCAGGGGCTTTCACTCAGCAGCGTTAATGCAGACCAACCTTGCGGTTCGGCATGTTTTGGTTTTACCCTTAACCCAACAGAGAACATTACCATACACTACACAAACGGCATTGATGCACAGCAAAATTGGTACAGCGTTTTTGAAGGTTCGGCAGCAGATTTGCAAAGCGCTCAACCACTATACAACTCGCCCATAGGTGTAGCGCCGCCACTCGTCCAATCTATCAACAATATATGCGGCAGCACACCTATAAGCAATGAATCATGCACCTATGCTATATGCCTTTCAAGTACCGACAACAACGGATGGAACACCGCTTTTACTGATGTATGGGTAAACAACGCTCCGGTTTTATCGGGCATAACCCTCCCGTATCAAGAGCATTCGGTTTGTTTTGATTTCAGCTTTAACCCCAGCGATGTTATAACTGTAAACTACTTTGCAGGCATCAATCCGCAAAATCATACCTACCAAATATATGGCGGCTCTATGGGCAATGGCTCACTAATTTTTGCCACCCCAGCAAGTCAGTCGCCTCCCGATAGCCAAAACATTCAAAACTACTGCGGACAAACCACTATGCCCAATATAGGCCAAGGCACCTGTTCGTACCAAATTTGCTTAAACAACTTCCCTGGCTGGAAAAACAGCCGAATTGACCTGTTGGTAAACAATACCATTGCTTTGTTTGGCATCACCTGCGAAAGTAGCGCATCGAGTTTTGGCTGTTGTTTTGATTTTTCGGTCAATCCCAATGATGTGGTAACGGTAAACTATTTTTCGGGCGCATTTTCTTGCTTAGATGCTTATTCAATTTGGGAAAACGGAAACGGAAACCCCGTTTATACTTCGCCCTACAACCAACCGCCGCCTAATAGTCAAAATTTTTCGCTTAGCTGTTCTATTGAAGAAGAAGAGGAGGAACAAAACCCCAATGCATGTTTGTACTACATTTGCCTTACCGATGCTGCCGGCGATGGCTGGAACGGTGGATATGTAAATGTATGGGTAAATGATGACGTAGCCCTCAACAATTTAACCGTTCCTAATAATGCTTCTTTTGCTTGTTTCTCCTTTGTGGTAAACCCTGCCGATTTAGTACATATAGAATACATAGCCGGTGCCGATGGGGCAGAAAATGGGTATTTTATAGCGCCGGGCTTAGATGCAGCGCCTGTTTTTACAACTACGCCCGATGAAAAACCTCCCTACTGGCAAACCCTTGCCAACCTCTGTGAGCAAGAAGAAGAAGAAGAGGAAGCAGATTTTTGCTCATACTCTATTTGCTTGTATGATGAAGACAATGCCGGTTGGGGTGGCGCTTGGGTGAACGTGTTGTCTAACGATTCCTACCTGCTCCAAGAACTTACCCTTCTTCCAGAACAAAGCGTAACCTGTTACAATTTTGAAGTACAAGAGGGTGCCGATATTTTAGTAACCTATTTTCCCGATGTTTCCACCTCACAATACCATTATTATATTGTATTTGACGGAACTGATGGTTTGGGTAGTGAAATGTACAACAGCCTTACAACAAATGGCAATGTACCCCTTCATACAGTAGAATTGCCCAATCCCTGTGCCGATGGTGAAGAGCCCAATTGCTCTGCTTACATTAGCACATCTTCAAATACTACCGAACTTACCTGCCTGCTAACAAGCATCAACCTAACTGCCAACGGCGGTACCGACTATCTGTGGGACGACAACACAACCAATTCGGTGCGGGCGATAAATGCCCCCGGTAATTACTATGTAACTGTAACCGATAGCAATGGTTGCACCGCAGATGCAGGCATTACTATATCCTCAAATAATACACCCCCCAACGCTTCCATTACCCCAACACCTAACACTACCGAACTCACTTGTACGCTTACCGAAATTGAACTAACTGCCGAATGGGGCGGTGTGATGTATGAATGGAGCAACGGCGTAACCGATGCCTATATAATAGCATCTACTCCCGACACCTACTCTGTAACCATTACCGGCAGCAACGGATGTACCGCATCGGCAAGTATGGAAATTACCAATACTTGTACCGATTCCCAAAACTGCCCTACTACATCCTCCCTTCATGTGGACCAAAACGTAAGCGCCAGCGGAGACGGTGCTACTTGGGCTACTGCCTTCAAAACCCTTGACGAAGCCCTGTCAATAGCACACTGCTGTGCCAATGTATCTGCTATATATGTGGCAGCCGGCACCTACAAACCCACTAAAAAACCCTACAACAACTGTGCCCAAATAACCAACTTTAATCCCCGCCATGTAACTTTCCATATACCCGATGGACTAACGCTTAAAGGTGGATACCCAGCCGGCGGCGGTGTGCAGAATGTTGCCGACAATCCTACCATCCTTAGCGGAGATATTGGAATGGTTGGGGTTAGTGCAGACAACGCTTACCATGTTGTACTTGCCGTTGCACCCAATAGCGGTGGTATAGGCGTAACCATTGACGGCTTCTTTATCACAGGTGGTAATGCAAACGGTATTTATGGTTATACAACAGTGAATGGCATTGATATATATCCGGGACATGGCGGAGGAATCTTTATCTATAGGGGTGCCAATACGCTAACTAATAATACAGTGTATAACAATGCGGCATACTCAGGTGGCGGCATTTTGTGCTATTATACCAACAGTACACTAACAAATAACACGGTGTATAACAATTCTATAAGCACCGGCGGCGGAGGCGGGGGCGGAATTCTACTCTATTCTGGCACTAATACACTAACCAATAATACGGTGTATAACAATTCGGCAACCGACAGCGATGGTGGAGGAATTTTTCTTTATTCAGGCTCCAATAATACGTTGACTAATAATACGGTGTATAACAACTCGGCAATCAACAGCAATGGTGGAGGATTTGCCATCATATTTGGCTCCCATACGCTGGCTAATAATACAGTATATGGCAATTCAACAACCAACGGCAATGGCGGCGGGATTTACACCGAAGACAACACCGCCGCTTTGAGCATAATAACACTTACGAATAATACAGTGTATGGCAATTCGGTAACTAACGGCAGCGGCGGCGGAATTTATACCTTTCTGGGAACCAATACGCTGACGAATAACCTCTTTTGGGAAAATACAAAAGATGCCGCCAATAATGTAGCAGGAGCAGATTATTTTGCTAATGGAACAAACGGTAATACCTTTATAAACAACTTCTTGCAGTTGGAAGAGAGCCATTATCCTGTATCAAACTCAGGTGACTTTGCAATTGGTACAGGTGCAAGCGATAATATCTTTGCGCAAAATCCAATGTTTGTAAATGCTGCCAACCCCGCCGGCGCTGATAACATACACCGAACCGCAGATGACGGTTTTTACCTAACCTTAGGCAGTCCCGCTATAAATGCCGGAAGCAACGCAGCCTTAACCGGTATTACTACTGATATTACCGGCGCTAACCGTATTCAAAAAATTATTGTGGACGCAGGCGCTTATGAAGGAGAACTATGCCCCCCTTATACTACCTTGTTTGTTGATCAAAGTGTAAGCCTTAGCGGAAACGGACAAACATGGTCTACCGCTTTCAAATCCTTAACCGAAGCACTTGATTTAGCATGGCAATGCCCAAATGTGGATACTATTTTGGTAGCAATAGGAGTTTACAAACCTACCAGAAAACCTTACGAAATGCAGCCCGATAAAACAGGTGTAGAAATTATCACCCCCGATGCCCGTGATGTTACCTTCCACATCAGAACCGGACTTACTGTACTGGGCGGTTTCCCCAATGGCGGCGGACCAAGAATCACCGACAACCTACTCACTACGCTTACCGGCGATACAGAAGAACTGGTTGCTTACCACGTAGTATATATAGATGCAAGCCCACTCTGGACACCAGCTAACGCCACCACCACCCTCGATGGTTTTATTATTACCGGCGCTGAGGCACAAAACCCCACTGTATATCCGTTAAACGGCTTTGACCTGCACCAAAATTACGGCGGCGGTGTGTATATAAACGGCGGTATCGTTCACCTTTCCAATAACCGAATAGACAACCACCACGCTAACCGAGGCGGAGGCATTTACATTAACCAAAGCAATACCACCCTTGCTAATACCCAAATTACCGACAACTTTGCCGTAAGAGGGGGCGGCATTTTTACCAATGCAGCCACCAACCTTATCCACCAAAATCTCTTTGCCCGAAATGAGGCGGGCAACCTGGGGGGCGCTATTTACAGCCAACTAAGCAATAACACCATACAAACCAATCAACTGAATGCCAATACCGCGCTCAATGCCGGTGGCGCGTACTATGCAACAGACGGCAACACTAATGCGCAAAACAATACCTTTGATTTTAACGAAGCTACTACATCGGGTGGAGGAGCTTTGTATATGGTATCGGGCAGTCATGATTTTGTGAGCAATACCTTTATAAATAATACCGCCCAATTGGGTGCTGCCGCTTACCTTGACCAAGATGAGCAAAAACTTATCAACAATACATTTATCAACAACACCGCCGATATTAATGGCGGTGGCATATACCTTGCCAATGGCAGCCATACTTTGGTAAATAATACCCTTATCGGCAATAGAGCCCTGTTTATTACCGGTGGTGGTGGGCTCTACACCAATGACGGCACCCATTTCATAGACAACAACATTTTTTGGAACAACAAAATTGGCAACAATGACAACACGCCCGGTGCAGATTTATTCAACAATTTAGCCAACAATACCCTCAGGCACAATCTGCTCCAACTTATAAGCTCAGAATATGACCCTGCCAACTTGGGTATAAATGCTACCGGCAACCTGTTTGCCCAAAATCCGATGTTTATAGATGCGAGCAACCCTGCCGGTCCCGATGCCCTGCACCGAACCAACGACGATGGTCTGCAACTTCAAACAGGCAGCCCCGCCATTAACGCCGGCAATAACACACTCCTGCCTACTGGTATTACTACCGATATTGCCGCCACAAACCGTATCCAACAGGCAACAGTGGACATAGGTGCTTATGAATCTGCACCTCCGCCTTGCATCCTCATCTGCTTTAACGGTGGTAATGCCGTTTATGATGCTCAGGATAACTGCGTTTGCGAATGCCCTCCCGGTTTCTACGGCGCAAACTGCGAAACTGACAATCCCTGCTACAACCACCCATGCCAAAACGGAGGCGCCGTATCGGTAGGCTCTGAAGGTAGTTGCGGCTGTAATTGCCCACCCGGATTTACCGGCGCTAACTGCGAAACCCCTATTCCCTGCTACAACCACCCATGCCAAAACGGAGGCGCTGTATCGGTAGGCTCTGACGGTAGTTGCGGCTGTAATTGCCCACCCGGATTTACCGGCGAAAACTGTGAAACCCCTATTCCCTGTTACAACCACCCATGCCAAAACGGAGGCGCCGTATCGGTAGGCTCTGACGGTAGTTGCGGCTGTAATTGCCCTCCCGGATTTACCGGCGAAAACTGTGAAACCCCTATTCCCTGCTACAACCACCCATGCCAAAACGGAGGCGCTGTATCGGTAGGCTCTAACGGTAGTTGCGGCTGTAATTGCCCACCCGGATTTACCGGCGCTAACTGCGAAACCCCTATTCCCTGCTACAACCACCCATGCCAAAACGGAGGCGCCGTATCGGTAGGCTCTGACGGTAGTTGCGGCTGTAATTGCCCACCCGGATTTACCGGCGAAAACTGTGAAACCCCTATTCCCTGTTACAACCACCCATGCCAAAACGGAGGCGCTGTATCGGTAGGCTCTAACGGTAGTTGCGGCTGTAATTGCCCACCCGGATTTACCGGCGCTAACTGCGAAACCCCTATTCCCTGCTACAACCACCCATGCCAAAACGGAGGCGCTGTATCGGTAGGCTCTGACGGTAGTTGCGGCTGTAATTGCCCTCCCGGATTTACCGGCGAAAACTGTGAAACCCCTATTCCCTGCTACAACCACCCATGCCAAAACGGCGGCGCTGTATCGGTAAGCTCTGACGGTAGTTGCGGCTGTAATTGCCCACCCGGATTTACCGGCGCTGATTGTAGTGAAACGTATCCTTGCCCCGTAGTAACTACCACTACTGTTACCGCTTGTGGAAGTTACGTTTGGGCTGTAACCGGTTTAACCTATACACAATCGGGAGTTTATATGGTAGAGGTAAACGACTGTACTACCGAAGTATTAAACCTAACCATTCCGCCCGGATTGGTGGTGAGCCTTAACGGTACAACCAATGTATGCGTAGGCGGCACAATTGGTTTGGTGGCAACCGGCGGAAACACCTATCAGTGGAGTGGCCCCAACGGTTTTACCGGCACTGGTGGTAGTATAACCCGCAGCAATGCTACCCTAAGCATGTCGGGAACTTATACGGTAACCATTACCAACAATGGTTGCAGCACCATATTAAGCATAAACGTAACCGTACATCCTATACCCTCTGCTACCATTACGAGCGCTACCTCTGTTTGTTCGGGCGGCACTATTAGCCTTAGCGCTCCGGCAGGTGCAGTAAGTTATGCGTGGAGTGGTCCGGGTGGATTCACCGCATCGGGGGCTACCATAATGCGCAGCAATGCCACCACTGCCATGACCGGCACTTACACTGTAACTGTAACCGGCACCGGTGGTTGTACTGCTACGGCAAGCAGGTTGGTATCGGTAAGTTCGCCCACATTGGCAAGTATTACGGGCGCTACCGGTTTTTGTTCCAACGGCACTGTTACCCTTACCGCCACTACTGCCGGTGTTAGCTACCAATGGAGCGGACCGGGCGGATTTAGCTTTAGCGGCGCTACCATGACCCGCACTCCCGCAGTAGCCGGCACTTACACAGTTACGGTTACCAACGCATCGGGTTGTATTAGCACTGCCAGCCGCACGGTTTTAGTTACTACCACCCCCAATGCTGTCATTGCTAATAATAGTAACTGCACCCGTATTTGGCTCATTGCCTCCGGCGGCAACAGTTATGCGTGGAGTGGTCCTAATGGTTACAGCATTACCGGCACAACCGTTTTGCGCAATCCGGCCACGGCTACCATGTGGGGCACCTATACTGTAACCGTTACGGGAAGCGGTGGCTGTTCAACTACGGCAAGCATTATTGTTTCGCCATGCGCTGCCAAAAACGGTGAAGAATTGGAGGCAGGTTTAAAAGCCTACCCCAATCCTACCGGCGGCATTACCACCCTCAGTTTTTACGCACCGGTTGAAGAAGAAGTACAGTTATCAGTATTTGCCATAGATGGCAGGGAGGTGGCAGTATTGTTTAACGGCACAACACAGGCTGAAAATACTTACGAGTTGCAGTTAGACGCTACCTTATTGCCAAGTGGCACTTACTATGCTGTGCTGCGCCGCGCCAGTGGCAATACAGAGCAATTGCCGGTGGTGATAGTACGATAAACATCGGGCAAACAGGCATCGGGTTTTTATGTTTCCCGATGTTGTATTTAAACCGATAAGACAACAAAAGGGACAGGTTTCAACGCCTGTCCCTTTTTTAAGCTAATATGGCATGCAGCAACAAGCCTCCAGCCTATTTTACAAAATGCCCGATATGCCTCCGGCTAAACTGTAAACGGTTATTTCAGGAAAAGTTTGGCTAATAATTTGTGCCGCCATATGGCTGCGCTCGCCTGTTTGACAAAAGGTAATTACCGTGTTGTAGTTGTCTAAACTGGGTAATGAGTGAGGCAATTGGGACAACGGCACCCTAATGTGTTTAAAGTGGGTTAAATGGGGTTCTTCGTGTGGGTTGCGCACATCTATGATAAGGGTTTTTGGGCGGTTTAGGTGTTGGGTAAATTGTTTGGGTGTTATGTTGTGTATGGTTTGGGGCGTTGTGTTTTGGCAAAACTGTACGTAGTTAAAGTTTTGGAGTTCCTGCATGGTTTTGGGCGCTGCGTTACTAAACCGATTGTGAGGCTGAATAGCAACGGTATAAGTTTGATGTAAAAGGGCATTGTAGTAACATACCTTATTAAATAGAGGCTGCCCGATACCGGTAATGATTTTAAGGGCTTCGTTGGCTTGCAAAGCGCCTATAATGCCCGGCACAATACCCAACACACCGGCATCGGCACAATTGGGGGTTTGGTGTGGGGGTGTGGGGTACAGGTGCCGGTAGTTGGCAGAAAAACTGCCATCGGGCAGGGGCAGGTTAAACACGGCTATCTGCCCCTGAAAGCGGTAAACTGCACCATAAACCAAGGGTTTGTTAAGCAATACAGCGGCATCGTTGAGCAGGTATCGGGCGGTAAAGTTATCGGTAGCATCTATAAGTAGGTGGTAATTGGGCAAAATATCGGGCACATTGTATTGGGTAAGCGCAGTTTCATAAGCAGTGCAGGAAATATGCGGGTTAAATGCCTGAACCCATTGGACAGCCAACCGGGCTTTTGAAACACCCACTTGTGCAGGCGTGTAAAGGGTTTGCCTATTAAGGTTGGTAAGCTCTACGGTATCGGCATCGGCAATGCCTATATGCCCTACGCCGGCTGCTGCCAAATACTGAATAACCGGGCAGCCTAAACCGCCGGCACCGGCTACCAGCACCCGGGCTTGGGCAAGTTTTTGCTGTTTGGCAGCGCCCATTTCGGGCAAGAGCATTTGGCGGGAGTAGCGGGTATCAAACATGTGCAATTTAATAGGACAAGCAATGGTAAAATTCTGACTCGGAACAGGAATTTACAGCATGAGCAAATATGCTGTTCTTGAAACAAATACAGCAAAGTACATGCTTTGGTTAGCGTAGTTTAGGTTTATTGGGTAAAAGCCATGTTTAAATCACAAAAATCAGTTTCAAAGTGACATTTGTCATTGTTGGCTTGTTCACTTATGCCGTAGCTTTGCAGAAAATAAAAGAAAATGAAAGTCTTATTTATGCTCCTGCTATTATGTGCAACTTTTTTTACAATCAAAGGGCAAGGCGTGTATAAACTTCAGGGTGCAAAAATACACATTACCGGCACTTCAACACTGCACAACTGGTTGGCAGAGATAAAAAAAACAACCGGTAAAGTAAGCATAGCTGAAGGTGAGGGCGGCTTAAAACTACAAGACGTTTTCATAGAAATTGATGCCAATTCAATAAAAAGTGAAAAGGGATCTGTTATGGAAAATAATATATACAGCGCACTGAACACCAAAAAATATCCCAGCATTACCTTTCAGTTGAGCAAAGTAAACAGTTTTACTATAACCGGAAACGAGATATCGGCATCGGTAAGGGGAAATCTTACTGTGGCAGGCACAAGTAAAGCTACAGATTTGACGGTAAAGGGTAAAATGAAGGGGAATGGAGAAATAGAATTTACCGGCTCTAAAAAGTTAAAAATGACCGACTTTAACATTAAACCACCAACCTTTATGTTTGGCGCCATGAAAACCGGCGATGAGGTGGAAATAAGTTTTACCGTTTCGTTTAAAAATTAAGCACTTTCATAACATCTAAATTTCAGCAACTATGCAAACATTTCAACAAAGGTTTTTAGTTTTATTGCTTTGTTTTTGGGTTAGTTCACTGTACCTCATGGCTCAAAATGATATACAGTACTACCGCCCATACGACCAGCGGGGAGTAAACATGTTTGAAACTCCCAAAACCACTTTAACCGAAGAATCGGGTTTTAAAGTGCGCATTGGTGGTCATTTTGCTCAACAATTTCAGGCTCTCAGCCATGAATCGGGTTTAGAAAAGGAATTTGGTTTAGATACCCTTATTAAAATTAAGCCCGGTTTTAACCTTGCCACTGCCAACCTCAATATAGATGCGCAGTTGCAAGAAGGCATTTCGGTAAGTTTGGTTACTTATCTGTCATCAAGGCACCACCCCGAAGCATGGGTAAAGGGCGGTTATATACAAATGGATAAACTAACTTTTCTGAAAAGCGATTTTGTGGATAAAGTAATGAACAACCTAACCCTGAAAGTAGGACATTTTGAAATTAATTATGGAGATTCGCATTTTAGGCGTACCGATAACGGCAATGCCATGTGGAATCCTTTTGTAGGCAACTACATTTTAGATGCCTTTACCACTGAAATTGGCGGCGAGGCTATTTATCAGTCCAAAATAGGTTTGTTGGGTGTTTTAGCTGTTACCGGTGGTGAAATAAAAGGCGATGTAACCGAACCTGTAGTAAGACCACAAGATGATAAAGCTAAAAGAAGCCCATCAATTATTGGTAAATTAGGATACGACAAACAAATCAATGATAAATTCCGCGCTCGTGTTACCGGTTCGGTTTATCATACTGCAAGCTCGGCAAGCAATACTTTATATGGTGGCGACCGCACCGGTTCGCGCTACTACTTAGTAGTAGAGCCCGAAAATGCAACCATCAGTACACGTTTTACTTCTGGCAGATATAACCCCGGGTTTTCCGACAAAGTAACTGCCTTTATGGGCAATGTTTTTTTGAAATACGCCGGGGCTGAATTTTTTGGCACTTACGAAATGGCTAATGGTCGTTCTAATACAGAAACCGATACCCGCAAAGTGAGCCAATTAGCAGGCGACCTCTTGTATCGTTTTGGTAAAAGAGAACAGTTTTATGTGGGCGCAAGATATTGTATGGTAACAGCAGAGCAGCTTAGCGGAACCAGTACAACAGATGTTACGCTCAATCGCATACAAGGTTCCGCCGGCGCTTATGTTACCAAAAATATCCTTGCCAAAATTGAGTACGTTAATCAAAACTACAATGACTTCCCTACAACCGATTTACGCTACAATGCCAGATTTAGCGGCTTAATGGTAGAAGGGGTTATTGGATTCTAAAATCACCTCTACAGGCTCTTTTTTTAACTCAATACGCTCATCTTTCAGAAAGCAGGCAATACAAATTTTAGCAGATTGTCTGCTTTCTGTTTTACTTTCATCTTTGTAATATGCGGAAACTGAGATACTTATTAATTGTAAGTGCGGTTATTTTATTTATTGGGCTTATTTCAGCCGGCAATACTAATCAATATGTTCTTGATAAGAAAAGCTACTTAGCCTTACATGGCACTACAAACCTCAACAATTTTGTTTGTAATTGTAAAGAGCAGTTTCCTGCACGTTCTTACACCTTAAAAAAGAGCAGTAAACAGGATATATGGGAATTTGGTAACACCTACTTAAAAATCCCTGTAACCTCCTTTGATTGTGGTATTCGCAAAATGAACACCGATTTACAAAATGCCCTAAATGCCCACCTTCATCCAAATATAAACATAGGGTTGGTGCTTGCGGAGGTAATTGATGACTGCCAAACCGATATAACTTGCCTTGATGATACCAATAACTGGGTAAGCGTAAGGGCTAAAACGGAAATAAACATGAACGGATGCAGTAAAACTTATTGGTTAGACATGGATTTGCGCAAATTGAATACCACCCGGTTACATTGTAGAGGTAAGCGCAAACTTAAAATGACCGACTTTGATGTTACGCCGCCAAAAGTGCTGATGGTGAAAGTAAATGATGCTATTGAAATTGAATTTGACTTCATTGTAAACCTGCTGTAACAAAATATCCCGATTTAACCATTGGGTAAAACAAAAGCAATCCTCCCTATTTCACCTCCCTCCACCCAAAATTATATCTTATGCAAAAAAAGGTAATCACCGGTTTAACAATAGCTATTGTGCTATTGCTATTTAGTTATAGTATGCTGCACATAGCAGTAAGGCTATTTCCCGGATTGTGCGAAGAATACTGCAATCCGGCTGTATTTCAAACCACTCCCGAAAGAATGTGGCTCTTTTTTTTACATCCATTTGTATTGAGTTTTGCGTTGTTGTGGTTTTGGCAAAGATTTAAAAGTTTGCTGCAAGGAAATTTATGGGTAAAAGGCGTAGAGTTTGGCTTGGTATATGGCGTGGTAGCTACCTTACCCGCTATGTGGATAACATTCAGTGCTCTAAATGTATCGTTCCAAATGGTGCTTACTTGGATTGCTTACAGCATTATACAGGTAGTAATTGCCGGTATTATTATGGCAAAAATGAACCCATAAAGGCAGCGTGCACTTAACAAAACGTGTAGATAACCTATTGGCTCTTCACTTTCTGATAAAAATTCATTTGCCTACTATTATCCGCGCTGCTCTTTACAGCACAGAGCGCTTAGAATACCTAATTATTAGACTTTGGACAAACACCTATAACCCCCGCACTCGGTTTGGGGGCTAATCG
>ERZ761603.855-NODE-855-length-24290-cov-81.314710_pt1 | contig 24290 bp, 25 predicted proteins | sample MGYA00511879_ERZ761603 | MGnify/ENA primary metagenome ERZ761603 (study PRJEB28899, sample SAMN02850040) | bioreactor sludge metagenome | biome: EBPR Sludge; feature: EBPR Bioreactor; material: flocular biomat | place: Australia: Thorneside Wastwater Treatment... | reverse complement strand
AAGTTACTGAACTTTCCACCGCCAGCAAACAAAAGCTTGTCTCCGACATGAAGGTTGTGGTCGCCGACGCCGAGGAAATCCTGCGCGCCACCGCCGGCGTCGCCGGGGAAAAGATGGGCGACCTGCGCGAACGCATCGGCGAACGGCTGCGCGATGCCAAGATCCGGCTGGCCGACGCCGAAGCCGCGCTGGTGGACCGAACCAAGGCCGCCGCGCGCGCCACGGACGACTACGTGCACGAGAATCCTTGGCGCGCCGTCGGCATTGCTGCCGGCATCGGGCTGCTGCTCGGCGTGATCATCGGCCGTCGCTAGGCACCCGCCGGCGATGAGCAACGCTCCCGGCGATGCACGCAGAGGTCTGCTGTCGGCCACCAGGAACGGCGTTGCGACGCTCCTGTCGACCGGGCGCACGCGCCTCGAGCTTCTCGGCAACGAAATCCGCGAAGAGAAGCTGCGTGCCGTCCGTCTGCTGCTGCTTTCGCAGTTGGTCGCGTTCTGCCTGATGGTCGGTACGATCGTTGCGGTCGCCTTGTGCGTCATCGTCTTCTGGGATGATCGGGTGGTCGTCCTGGCTTCCTTCATTGGCTTCTTCTTCGTGCTCGGGGGTGCTGCTGCGCTGTTGCTGCGGCACGCGCTGCACCAGCCGAGCAGCATCTTCGCCGCGAGCATCGGCGAACTCGACGAAGACCTGCGGCAGATCAAGGGCGAAGGCGAAGGTGCGGCAGGAACGCATTGATCTCCTGATTCAGCGCGGACGACTGCTCGAGCGGATCAGCATGCAGCGCGCGCAACTGGCGCGCGACGCGCAGCCGATCAGCAGCGGCCTGCAGACGGCCGACAGCATCGTCGCCGGGCTGCGCAGCACGACCCGCTACCTGCAGGACCACCCGCACGTCGTCGGGGCAACGGTCGCCGTACTCGTCGTGCTCAGACCGCAGCGCGTCTGGCGCTGGGGCAAGCGCGCCTTCTTCGCCTGGCGCACCTGGCACCTGCTGCGACAGAAGATCGCGGCGCTCTGAGGCTGCCAGCCGCGATCGGCGGTGCGCGTTGAGCGCGCGGCGCCGCAAGTCGTCTCCCCCGTCGTGCGGCAGCGCGCGCCGCCGGCAGGCGGCAAGCCTCGCCCTGGCCTCTCGCCCGCCCTTATTGCGCGTCCCAGATACCGAGCGCGACGAGTTGCCCGGCGGCGATGTCCGCCCAACCCTGATTGGCGAGCGGACTGGCTGGACTCGGGTGGAGCACGCGCCCGACGCGCACGCCGGTCGCGCTGAGCGCGGCGCGCGCACGCGCTTCGGCAAATGCGCCAACACCGATCACCCAGGCCGGCCGCAGGATCGCCGCCAGCGCCTGCAGGTGCGCGTCGCAGACGGCGTGCAGCGGTGCGGCCTCACGCGCCGGAAGCTTGTCCGGCGTCAGGTTCCGCCCGCCGTCGAAAAAGGCCAGAGGACAATAGTTGGCGACGAAATGCTCGGCAAAGAACGCCTCGGGGCAACCGAAGCGCGCGCGAAACAGCCCCCACAAGCGCCGCCCGCTGACTTCTGAACGCTTGCAGGCGAATCCCTCGACCGGTCGCCCGGGGTTCTCGGCCAGCGGTTGGCCGACGCCGGTTGCGATTCCCAGCCAGTCGCGCACTGCGGCAACCTCGCCAAAAGGCACACCGGTTTGCACCATACCGAAAGGCCCCGGGTTCATGCCGAGAAAGATCACGCGTTTGCCGTTCGTCGCATAGCGCCGCAGGTAGGCCTCATGCGCCTGCCAAGCGTAGTTCAGCGGATCGTAGACGTGGCTGACCGGCGGCCCAAAAGACAGTTGCGCGAGTTGCGCGGACAACTCGCGTGCGGCTGCGATCAGGCTTTCGGCGACGGCGCAGCTTCGTTCCATGGAGCCACCTTGAACAGCAGGAGCATGCCCGGCGCGGCAAGCGCGAAGCACAGGATGAAGAAGCTGACCCAGCCCATCGCTTCGACGAGCGCACCGGCACTGGCGTTGATGAAGGTGCGCGGAACCGCCGCCAGGCTGGTGAACAGGGCAAACTGTGTCGCCGTGAACGCCGGGTTGGTCGCCCGCGCGATGAAGGCGGTGAACGCCGCCGTACCCAGGCCGACGCCAAGGTATTCGGCAGCGATCACGCTCGCCAGGGCGGCCCGATCGAAACCGTCGATCACCGGCTGCACGCCGCGCCAGGCGAGCCAGGCAAAACCGAGGATGGTAAACATCTGGACGAAACCGAACAGCCATAGTGCGCGGTTGATCCCCAGGCGAACCATCCACAGGCCGCCGAGCAGTCCGCCAATGACTGCCGGCCAGAGGCCCGCGTGTTTGGCGATCACGCCGATGTCGGTCTTGCTGTAGCCGAGATCGAGATAGAACGGCGTCGAGAGCGCTGTCGCCAGCGAATCGCCGAGCTTGTAGAGGAAGATGAAAGCGAGCACCAGCAAGGCGCCGAGCCAGCCCTTGCGCCCGATGAATTCCTGAAAGGGCTCGACGACCGCCTGGCGCAGCGTCTTCGGAGCGCCAGGCGCGGCCGGTTCCGAAACCAGAAGCACCATCGCCATTCCCGGCAGCATGAAAGCAGCGGTGATCCAGAACACCTGCGCCCACGGCAGGAGATCGGCCAGAATCAGCGACAGCGAGCCGGGAACCAATCCGGCTATCCGATACGCGTTGACATGCACCGAGTTGCCCAGACCGAGTTCCTGCTCGTTCAGTATTTCGCGCCGAAACGCGTCGAGAGCAACATCCTGCGTCGCCGAGAGGAAGGCAAGGACGACCGACAGCCAGATTACGGGCTGCAGATTGCCGGCCGGCGAGAATCCCCCCAGCCAGCCGATCGCCAGCAGCAAACCGATTTGCGAGACGAGCATCCAACCACGCCGTCGCCCGAGCGGCAGGTGATAGCGATCAAGCAGGGGGGCCCAGAGGAACTTCCAGGTGTAAGGAAACTGGATCAGCGCGAAGAAGCCGATCGTCTTCAGATCGACACCCTCGCTGCGCAGCCAGGCCGGCAGCAGATTGAGCAGAAGATAGAGCGGCAGGCCCGAGCTGAAACCGGTGAACACGCAGATCAGCATCTGCCGGGTGAGCAGCAGGCGCAGCCAGGTCGGCATCAGCTCGCGCGTCCGAGGCGGTAGAAGGCCAGGCTGCCGTTCAGGTTGGGATCGTCCGAGACGGTGCGCCCGGACTCGTCGAGCGCCAGACGCTCGCGAATCTCTATGCCCAGACGGTGACACAGACGCTCGAAATCGACGATGGTGAAGAAACGCACGTTCGGCGTGTCGAACCAGTCGTACGGCAGGTCCTCGGAGACCGGCATGTGCCCTTCGGCAATCGCCTGGCGATTGGCGCTATACGCGAAGTTCGGAAAGCTGACCACCGCCTCGGCGGCGACGCGCAGCATCTCGGTCAGAATTCGCTCGGTGGCGCGCATCGTCTGCAGCGCCTGCGAAATGATGACGTGATCGAACGACTGGTCCTCAAAGCCGGACAGACCGCACTCGATGTCCATCTGGATGACGTCGACGCCGTTGCGGATGCAGCCGAGAACGCTTTCCCGATCGATCTCGACACCGTAGCCAGCGACGTCGCGCGTCTCGCCGAGGTAGCGCAGCAGCCGGCCGTCGCCGCAGCCGAGGTCGAGGACACGCTCACCGGGCGGAATCCAGTTGGCAATGACCGCGAAGTCGAAGCGTTCCCGCTGCTCGGCCTTCAGTTTTCTCTCGTACTCGGTCATACGGCAATGTTCTCCAGGTAAGCGCGGACGAGCGCGTGGTAATGCGCGTCGTCGAGGAGAAACGAATCGTGTCCGGCATCGCACTCGATCTCCGCATAAACGACGTGCAGCCGGTTGTGCAGCAGCGCAAAGACGATTTCGCGCGAGCGCGCCGGCGCGAAGCGCCAGTCGGTCGAGAAGCTGGCAACAAAGAAACTCGCCTTTGCCGGCGCCAGCGCCGCCGCCAGATTGCCCTCGCAGGCAAAAGCGGGATCGAAGTAATCAAGCGCTTTGGTCGTCATCAGGTAGGTGTTGGCGTCGAAGTAGCCGGCAAACTTGTTGCCTTGGTAGCGCAGGTAGGACTCGATCTCGAAATCGACGTCGTAGCTGAATTTGTGCTCGCCGTGGCGCAGTTGGCGGCCAAATTTCTCGGCCATCTGGCTATCCGACAGATAGGTGATGTGGCCAACCATGCGCGCCAGGCGCAAACCGCGGCTGGGAACAACGCCATGGTCGGCGTAGTTTCCACCGTGGAAATCGGGATCGGAAATGATCGCCTGGCGCGCCACCTCGTTGAAAGCGATGTTCTGCGCCGACAGCTTGGGGGCCGACGCAATGACCATTGCATGCCTGACGCGGTGCGGGAACTGCAGCGACCAGGCGAGCGCCTGCATGCCACCGAGGCTGCCGCCGATCACCGCCGCCCAGGTTTCGATCGCCAGATAGTCGGCGAGCCTCGCCTGCGCGACGACCCAGTCCTCGACGGTAACGAGCGGAAAGTCGGCACCGTAACGCTTGCCGGTCTCCGGGTTGGCCGAGAGCGGTCCGGTTGAACCGTAGCAACCGCCGAGGTTGTTGACACCGACGACGAAGAACTTGCGCGTATCGAGCGGCTTGCCGGGACCGACCAGGTTGTCCCACCAGCCGACGTTCTCCGCATCGTCAGCATAGACGCCGGCCACGTGGTGACTGCCGGACAGGGCATGACAAACGAGAACCGCGTTCGAGCGCTCGGCGTTGAGCGTCCCATAGGTTTCGTACACGAGGTCGAAGCACGGCAGCCGGGCGCCCGACTTGAGCGCCAGGGGAAGGCTGAAATGCACGCGTTGCGGCGCGACGACACCGACTGATGACTCTGATGGCATTGCGTTGGCTGCGAAGGCAAAGACGGACAAGATGAAAGAAAAAACCCAGTCGGCCAAGGCGGCGGACTGGGTTTTGCCACCCGCTTTAGCCGTATTTGTAGGGCGCCCGCAAGCTGATCGTTCAAATCGGCGCCAAGGCCGCGGAAGTTACTCGCAGCCAGCGAAAAAGTCAATTCAGCGCGTTCAATTTCTCCAGTTGCTCGCGGATTCTCGCCGGTTCCTCGTAACGCAACATGCGGCGGACGATCGGCGCCAGTTCGCTGCAATTGCTCTGCATGATCCGTTGCTTGACCGACAGAATCTGCGCCGGGTGCATCGAGAACTGGCGCAGCCCCATGCCGAGCAGCAGGCGTGTCAGATTGGGGTCGCCGGCGAGTTCGCCACAGATCGACACCGGAATGCTCACCTTCTCGGCGCTGGCGATGGTGTGCGCGATCAGCATCAGTACCGCGGGATGCAGCGGGTCGTAGAGATGTGAGACCTGCTCGTCGCTGCGGTCAATCGCCAGCGTGTATTGGATCAGATCGTTGGTGCCGATCGAAAGGAAATTGAGGCGGCGCAGAAAGAGGTTGACGGCCAGCGCCGCAGCCGGGATTTCGATCATCGCGCCGACCGCAATGGCTTCGTCAAAACCCGCCCGCTCGGCGCGCAGACTGGCCTTCGCGCGCTCGATTGCGAGCAGCGTCTGATCGATCTCGTGCGCCTGCGAGAGCATCGGGATGAGCAACTTGATCTTGCCGTACTTGGAAGCACGCAGGATCGCGCGCAACTGCGTGTGAAACATCTTCGGCTCGGCGAGCGACAGACGAATCGCGCGCAGGCCGAGCGCCGGGTTGCTCTGCAAGCGGTCGCCCTGCACCTTCTCGGGATGCAGATCCTTGTCGTAGCCGAGATCGAAAGTACGGATCGTCACCGGCCGCCCGGCCATTCCCTTGACCACCGTGCGGTAGGCTTCGAACTGTTCGTCCTCGGTCGGCATGTCGCCACGATCGAGAAAGATGAACTCGGTGCGGAAAAGGCCGATGCCCTCGGCGCCACCGTCGAGCGCATTGGCGACATCGCCCGGCAGTTCGATGTTGGCATGCAGATCGATGTCGACGCCGTCCAGCGTCGACGAAAGCGCCGTCTTCAGCCGCCTCAGCTTGCTGCGTTCGAGTTCGATCTGACTCTTGCGCAAGCGGTATTCGTCAAGGACGCGCGGATCGGGATTGACGATCAGCACGCCGCGCGTACCGTCGACGATGAGAACTTCATCGTCCCGGATCAGTTGCCGTGCGATGAGCAGACCGAGCACCGCCGGAATACGCAGGCTGCGGGCAAGAATCGCCGTGTGCGAGGTGGCGCCGCCGACATCGGTGACGAAGGCGGCGAAGCGATGCTCCTTGTAGGCGATCACGTCGGCCGGTGAAAGGTCGTGCGCGACGACGATCAGATTCTCTTCCTTGACGCCCTTGCCGCTGCGCAAGGCCATCCGGCCGGGTTGCCCGACGAGTTCCTTGATCACCCTTTCGACGACTTGGCGCACATCGTAGCTGCGTTCGCGCAGGTACTGGTCGTCGAAGCGCTCGAACTGCGCGACGAGTGTTTCCATCTGCTGCACCAGAGCCCACTCGGCATTGCACCGACGCTCGCGAATCAACTGTTTGGGCGTTTCGGCGAGTTCGGGATCAGCGAGGATCATCGTGTGCAGATCAATGAACGCACCGAACTCGGCCGGCGTGTTCTGTACTCGTCCCTTGAGCGCGGCAAACTCCTCGCGCACGCGCGCCACCGCCGCATCGAAACGGGCCACCTCCTTGTCGATCAGGCGCGGCGCGATGACCAGATGCGACACTTCGAGCGTTGCATGCGACATCAGGTGCGCCCGACCAATGGCGATTCCGCCGGAAACCGCCAGCCCATGCAGCGTAAAACTCATGCTCGGTTACTCCGCTTCGCCGAAGCGCGCGGCGATCAGTTGAAGAATCGCGTCGTTGGCCGCCTGCTCGTCGGCACCATCGGTCTCGACGACAACCGTCGACCCCTTGCCCGCGGCTAACATCATCACTCCCATGATGCTCTTGGCGTTGATCCGCCGCTCACCCTTCTCCATCCACACCTCGCTGCTGAAGCGACCGGCCAATTGCGTCAGCTTCGCCGAAGCGCGCGCGTGCAGACCGAGCTTGTTGATGATTGCGGTTTCGGCTCGTACCATCGAACACTCCTTTTCTTGTCTTTCGTCATCCGGCCGGCAGCTTGACGACGCCATCCCGAGCGCCACTGACGGCCTTCTGCAGCATGGTTTCCATCCCCTTCTCGCGGTAAGTGAGGGCGCGCAGCACCATCGGCAGGTTGACCCCGGAAACACCTTCGACGTGCCCCGGCTCAAGCAGCTTCAGCGCCAGATTGGCAGGCGTGGCACCGAAAACATCGGTCATCAGAAGAACGCCTTCGCCCCCATCGACCTCTTTCATCAACATGCGTGCCAGAGGCAGCACATCGAGCGGGTCATCCTGCGCCGCGACACCGAGTTGCGCAATCAGTGGCGGCCGCTTGTTGAGGACATGACAGACGTTCTGGATCAGGCTCTCGCCGAATGACCCATGCGTTATCAGTAGAATGCCAATCATCGCTCCCACCCATCACGATAGCCCATCATTCTAAGTGATTCCCGCCCACTCGGCAGCACCGGTGAGGCTACCGACCGATCAGCGGACGATGGACAGTTCCGCCGGCGGGCCACCAATAAAACTGACTCGTTGCTGCATCGCCGCACTGACCTCCACGGCACCCCGGGAATCGACCCGCAGAACGTGCTCGACGGCCAGCCGCCGCGCCAGTTCCGGCCAATCGGCACCGGCAATGAAGAGCGGCTTGGAGGCCACGTCGGACAGGGTTCCGGCGGCAGCACGCGCGGTAATCAGCACGCAGAGCGCCTGTGTATGCGTCACCGGCTCGCCACTGCGCGGATCAAGCAGATGACTGTAGCGCCTGCCGTCAACCTCGAAGTAGCGTTGATAGTCGCCCGAAGTCCCGACCGCCTCGCCATCGTCCAGCGCGATCGTCGCCAGCGCACCCGGCTGCCGCGGATGCTGCAGGCCGATGCGCCAGCGCTCGCCGTTCTTGCTACCGAGTGCCAGCACGTTGCCGCCGATATTGACCAGCGCATGCCGCACGCCGTGCGCCTTGAGGATTGCGCCTGCGCGGTCGAGGGCGAAACCCTTCAGGTAGCCGCCCAGATCGATCGCCAGCTCACGCTTTCCGCTGCTCGCCTGCTGATGGCCGTCAGCACCGGGAGCGATCTGCAGGTCGGCGATGCTCGGCTGCGCTGCCCGCCAGGCGGCAACGGCAACCGGCGCCGGCAAGGCGACCGGCAGTTCGTCGGCGTGAAAACCCCAGAGCTCGACCAGCCGCCCTATCCCCGGATCGAACAACCAGTCGCCGGCTTGCGCCAGGCGCCGGGCGTCGGCCAGCACGGCGGCCATCTCCGGGCTGATCGGCTGGCGCTGCCCGGCGGCCAGCGCGGCGTTCAACGCGCTCAGCTCGGAGGGCTGCCAGGCGTGATAGGCGCGATGCAGCCGGTCGAATTCGCGCAACACGGCAGCCGCTGCCGGGCGTGCTTCGGCCTCGCTCAGACCAGCAATCAGGAGCTCGACGCGCGTGCCAAAGACAAACGCTTCCTGCTGCTGCAGCGGCGCCCGGCTGCAGCCGGCGAGAACGCTGCCAAGAACGGCGATCAGGCAGGCAATGGCGATGAAATTGCCGGGGACTCGCCGAGCGCGCGTGACGAGCGCACACAATAGCCGGGCGGGCAGCGCTACGGCGAGACGCCGGCCGTCAGCCGGTCGCGCGGGGCAATCACGGGTGGGCATCGAATCGCAGAATCGGGGCACGTTGTCAACGAGAGTCATCGTCCAAGCAGCAAGCATGCCATGCGCAGGCAAACGATTGAAAGCCGGATACCTGGCGGCTTGCCGCGGCACGCGTGCCGACACCGACGCACGAACGGTGTAAAGATTTTCGACAGCCAGAGAATGCAACCGGCAAGGAAGGGACGGACTGTCGGCGCAGCACCCGGCCACTGACCGGCGCAACGGGTAGAATTCGCCTTTTTCCGGCAACGGAGAGCTTCGATGCACGCACGCCTGCGCGAGATCCCTTACAACTACACTTCGCTTTCCGATCGGGAAATCGTCATTCGCCTGCTCGGCAAGGACAAGTGGGCGCTGCTCGAACAGTTGCGCGGCGAACGCGTTACCGGTCGGTCGGCGCGCATGCTCTACGAGGTGTTGGGCGACATCTGGGCGGTGCAGCGCAACCCCTATCTAGAAGACGACCTGCTGGCCAACCGTGAGCGACGCCTGGCACTGGTCGACGCCTTGCGCCACCGCCTGCGCGAAATCGAGAAGCGTCGCCAGGGCAACGACAAGGTGAGCGAGCTTCTGCTTGCCGCCGGCTCGGCGGTCGATGCCTTTGCCGAACACTTCGCCAAGACGGCCGAGTTGCGCAATCGGGTCAGGCGGACGCTGAGCCGCCATACGCGGCGCGACAACATCGCGTTCGACGGACTGGCGCGCGTCAGCCATGTCACCGATGCGACCGACTGGCGGATCGAGTATCCCTTCGTTGTCCTCTACCCCGACGACGAAGCGGAAGTCGCCCCGCTCGTGCGCGGCTGCATCGAACTCGGTCTGACCATCATTCCACGCGGCGGCGGGACCGGCTACACCGGCGGGGCAATCCCGCTGACGCCGCTCGCCGCAGTGATCAACACCGAGAAGCTGATCAGCCTCAGCCCGGTCGAGGAAACCGTACTGCCCGGTTGCGCGCGCCCCTGCGCGACGATCCGGACCGGCGCCGGCGTCGTGACCGCGCGCGTTGCCGAAGCCGCGGCAGCCGCCGGACGCGTTTTTGCGGTCGACCCCACGTCGGCGGAAGCCTCGTGCATCGGCGGCAACATCGCGATGAATGCCGGCGGCAAGAAGGCGGTCCTCTGGGGAACCGCGCTCGACAACCTCGCCTGGTGGAAGATGGTCGACCCGAGCGGACACGAAATGGAGATCACCCGGCTCGAGCACAACTTCGGCAGGATTCACGAACAGGACTGCGTGCGCTTCGAAATCAAGCGCTGGCGCAAGGATGGAAAGACCTTGTATCGACCGCCCGAGATCCTCGCGATTCCCGGTCAAACCTTCCGCAAGGCTGGCCTCGGCAAGGATGTTACCGACAAGTTCCTGGCTGGCTTGCCTGGCGTCCAGAAGGAGGGAACCGACGGCCTGATCGTCGCCGCGCGCTGGATCCTGCATCAGATGCCGCCGCATACGCGCACCATCTGCCTCGAGTTCTTCGGCCAGGTGCGCGAAGCCGTTCCCGCGATTGTCGAGATCACCGACTACTTCAAGGCCGGCGCTCCGGGCCGGGTTGCCGGCGTCCTGCTGGCCGGGCTGGAGCATCTCGACGAGCGCTACCTGCGCGCCATCGGCTACGCGACAAAAGCGAAACGCCGGGCGGAAACGGCCGGCCGCCCGAAGATGGTACTCATCGGCGACTTGGTCGGCAACGACGAGGACGCGGTGATGCAGGCCGCGTCGGCCGTCGTGCGCATGGGCAATCTGCGCGCGGCCGAAGGCTTCATCGCGGTCGACGCCGAGACGCGGCGAAAGTTCTGGCTCGATCGCTCGCGCACGGCGGCGATTTCGCGGCATACCAACGCCTTCAAGCTGAACGAGGACGTCGTCATCCCGCTGGCGCGCATGGGCGAGTACTGTGACGGTATCGAGCGGATCAACATAGAGCTTTCGCTGCGCAACAAGCTTGACCTGTGCGAGGCACTGCGCCAGTTTCTGGCCGACGACCTGCCGCTCAACAGTGGTGACGCCGACCTCGACAAGGAGGTGCTGATCGGCGATCGACGCACGGCAGCGCTCGAACTGCTGGCGGGCGTGAGCCGGCGCTGGTCGTGGCTGCTGACCAACCTGGATTTGCCACTGCGCCAGGCTGAGCCCGCTTTTGCGGCGCTCGGCGTGCATGCCGAACCGCTGCGCAACCGCGCCGAACAGCCAACGCTCTTCCACCGCCTGCAGGATTATTCAGTGCGGGCGTCGTGGAAGAGCGAGATCCGGGAACAGTTGGCCGATATTTTCGACGGCGTCGTCTATCAGCCAATCCTCCAGCGGATCGCGGCGATCCACCGCGAAGTCCTGCGCCGTCGCCTGTTCGTTGCCCTGCATATGCACGCTGGCGACGGCAACGTGCACACCAACATTCCGGTGAACTCGGACGACTACCAGATGCTGCAGACCGCCTACAGCGTCGTCGAGCGCATCATGCGGCTGGCCAGTGCACTCGACGGCGTGGTCTCCGGTGAGCACGGCATTGGTATCACGAAACTCGAATTTCTCAGCCCGGAAGCAATCGAAGCGTTCCGCGCGTACAAGATGCGGGTTGATCCACAGGGGCACTTCAACCAGGGCAAGCTGTTGCCCGGCGCCGACCTGACGGCGGCCTACACACCGTCGTTTTCTCTCCTCGGCACCGAATCGCTGATCATGGAGCAGTCGGAGATCGGCAACATTTCCTCGCTGGTCAAGGACTGCCTGCGCTGCGGCAAGTGCAAGCCAGTCTGCTCGACGCACGTTCCGCGAGCCAACCTGCTTTACTCGCCACGCAACAAGATTCTTGCCACTTCGCTGCTGATCGAAGCCTTCCTCTACGAGGAGCAGACGCGACGCGGCGTATCGCTACGCCATTTCGAAGAATTCAGTGACGTCGCCGATCACTGCACGATCTGCCACAAGTGCCTGACACCCTGCCCGGTCGATATCGACTTCGGCAGCGTTTCGGTCCACATGCGCAACCTGCTGCGCGAGCAGGGGAAGAAGCGCTTCGTTCCGGCAAAAGCTGCCGCGATGGCGTTTCTGACGATGAAGGACGCGGCGACGATCAGGTTGGTGCGTCGCCTGATGATCGGTCTCGGTTACCGCATCCAGCGCCAGGCAAGCCGGCTGGCCCGATCGCTGCACCTGGTGCAGCGGCAAACCCGGCAGCCGCCCTCGACGCTCGGCCCGCCGGCCCTGCGCAGCCAGGTCATTCACTTCATCAACAAACCCTTGCCGGGACGACTCGTGGCGCGCACCGCGCGCGCGCTGCTCGACATCGAGGACGAAAAGACGGTCGCCGTCATCCGCGACCCGCGAAAGGCGAGCGCGCCGGATTACGACGGCGAAGCGGTCTTCTATTTTCCCGGCTGCGGCTCCGAGCGCCTTTTCTCGCAGGTCGCCCTGGCCAGCCAGGCGATGCTGTATTCGATCGGCGTGCAAACCGTGCTGCCGCCGGGCTATCTCTGTTGCGGCTATCCGCAGACGGCGGCGGGTGAGGCCAACCAGGGACAGACGATCACCACCGACAACCGGGTTCTCTTCCACCGCGTGGCCAACACGCTGAACTACCTCGATATCCGGACCGTCATCGTGTCCTGCGGCACGTGCATGGACCAGCTCGAGAAGTACCACTTCGAAAAGATCTTTCCCGGCTGCCGCCTGCTCGACATTCACGAATATCTGCTGGAAAAGGGAGTCAGACTCCCGGCAGTCGACGATATCCGCTACCTGTACCACGACCCTTGCCACGTCCCCATGCGTACCCAGTCGGGGATCAAGGTGGTCAATTCCTTGCTCGCCGGCCCGCCGGTCAGCCTGTGCGAGCGCTGCTGCGGAGAATCCGGCACCCTCGCGGTGACGCGCCCGGACGTATCAACGCAGGTCCGCTTCCGCAAGCAGGAAGAAGTCGAGAAGGGCGCCGGCAGGCTGCGCCAGGACGGTTTCTCCGGCACGATCAAGCTGCTTACGGCGTGCCCGTCGTGCCTGCAAGGCCTGTCACGCTTCGACGAGGACTGCCAGACCGAGGCCGACTACCTGGTGGTTGAAATGGCCCGCCGCCTGCTCGGCGCTGACTGGCTGATGAGCTACGTCAGGCAGGCCAACAGCGGCGGCATCGAACGAGTCCTTCTGTAGGCGAAAACGGCGAGCGAATGGCCGCTTTGTGATCTAGTTCCTCGCCCGTGCCGGACAGGCCGGCTATCTTCTGACCCCACAAGGCGCACCGACGCCAGGTAACAAATGGTCAGCAGGAGTCGAGGAATCATGCAGCACGAGGTTGAGACTTGCGAGTTGTGCAACTGTCCGGGCGGAGAGGTCGTCTGGGAAAGTGCACTGTGCCGCGTCGTGATGGTCGAAGACGCAGACTACCCCGGTTTCTGCCGCGTCGTCCTGCAGCGGCACGTGCGCGAGATGAGCGACCTGCCGCCGGCCGAGAGGAACCAGTTGATGAACGTCGTGTTCGCCGTTGAAACTGCCGTCCGCCAGCTTTGCCAGCCCGACAAGGTCAATCTCGCCAGCCTGGGAAACCTGACGCCGCATCTTCATTGGCACGTCATTCCTCGCTGGCGCGACGACAAGCACTTCCCGAACCCGATTTGGGGCAGTGTCCAGCGCGTCGTCGCGCAAAGGCGGAAGCCGATCGGTGTGCGCGAACTTGGCGAGCAGATCATCAACGCGCTGCGCCAAGCCCAGCGCAGCGGAACGTAATAACCTGGGGAGCGAGAAATGTCCGCAGCCCTACTAGCGAAGAGCGTGTTTACGATGAGAATTCCTGACCTGGATACCGGCTACCGAATCCTTTCCCGCTTGCCGCTGGCCAACTCCGAACAAGCGGAGCGTGAGATCACGCAGTTCCTCGACAGCCTGCTGCAGGCCCCGCCGACGGCCGAAGTCTACCTGCAGTTGCTGGAGCAGACGAGAATCTCGCTCTGTTTCATCGAAGACGAGTTGGCCAAACGTTTCGCCGATCGCGCGCTGCCGCTCGGCGATACCGAGGAGAAAGCCTTTCATCAGGTGGTCGCCACCTGGCGAAAGGTTACGCACGCCTACGCGCACTGTGCTCAGCTGCTCACCCCGGAAGATAACGAGCGCTACCAGGCGAAACTGGCCCTGATCCTGCACCGGTGCATCTACTACACCGGGATGGCGATCATCGAGCATCATCGCGCCCGCCGCCAGGTGGCGGCCGGCCTGTGGCTCGACCTGCACGGCTATTACGCGAGTGCCGAGGAGTGGAACGTTGCCTGCCTGCCGGTTCCGGATGCACTCGATCCGCTGGGGCGCAGCACGCACTGTACGGCCGCCTACGTCAGCGTGCTGCTGCTCGACGTCGCCCACCCACAGGTTCTCTCCTTCGCTGAAGTGAACCTGATCCGGCGCTGGGCAAACAACTGGTCGGCTTTGGCTGAATTACATTCAATCGATTCCCGACAACCACCGATGCACTTTGTCGTCGATCTGATGCAGGACGCCAGTCTGCAGGTACCCAGCGAGGACGGCCGGCTGGAAAACGAACGTCGCATCGATACCTCGCGCCTGATCGTCCAGATCAATGAACTGCGATCGCAGTTGCGCAAAGGGATCACCCCGGTTCAACTCGCTCTCGGCGACGACTGCACGGCCGTCGAATGCCATCGCCTGCTCAAGCGTCTATCGCGCTTCTGGCTGTTGATGCAGGTTCCGCGCAAATACCGGCGACAAAAGGCCTCCGGGGCGACCAAGGTATGTACCGGTTTTGCCGGAATACATTACTGTCTCTCGGGCAAAGGCTTCACTCAGCCGGAGAGCGCCAGCGTCTATTCTCGTAAGGAGTTCGAAGCCCTCTTCGCTTTCCGCCACCAGCTTGACCCGGGGCAGCAGTTTTCCGCCAACCATCATGCGCAGATCGGCTTCGCCATCGACCGCTGGGATGTCCTCGACCAGTGCGCCAGCGGCTACCGACTGTTGCGCTCAAGCGCGGGCAGACGAATCGAAGCGGGTCAGTTGCTGGCAGTCAGCCCGTCGGAAAGCAGCATGTACCTGCTCGCCTACGTGGTCTGGGTGATGCAGGAGGAACAGGGCGGGCTGACCGCAGGCATCGCGACCATGCCTGGCAAACCGGAGGCCATCGCCGCCCGCCTCCTGCCCCAGATCTCTGGACAGGACAATGCCTACAGCCGCGCCTTTGTTCTGCCCTCCGTTCCGACCGTCGGCGTCGACCGAACGCTGATCATTCCCAAAGGCTGGTATTCTCCCGAACGCTTGGTCGAGGTCTATGTCAACGGCAGTTGGCGTGTCAAGATGTTGCGCCTGGTCGGCGAAGGTTCAGACTTCGACCGTGTCACGTTCCTGATCGTCTGAAGGCCGCCTTTTGCGCTATAGTGGCGGGACGACCGCTACCTGGGGACGTTCATGGCTGGCCTAGACGAGACGACACCATACCCGACCGAAATCAGACTCCGGCAACAGTCACGCCTGCTTGAAGTGAGCTTCGACGACGGCGCGCACTTCGAGTTGACGCACGAATTCCTGCGCGTGTTTACGCCGTCGGCCGAAGCACGCGGGCACGCGCCCGGACAGGAAGTGCTGCAGGTCGGCAAACGCGAGGTCGTCATCGAGCGTCTGGAAACCGTCGGCAACTATGCCATCCGCCCGGTCTTCTCGGATGGCCACGACAGTGGCCTGTACTCCTGGGATCTGCTCTACAACTTGGGGAAAGAGCGCGACAAGCTCTGGCAAGCCTACCTAGAGCGGCTGGCACGAGCTGGCGCCAGCCGCGACGCGCGGCCAGAGGCCGCCGCACGCGCGCCGCAACACGCCGGGTGCGGCAAGCATTGATCCGCGAGGAAGGCGGGCGTATGCGCGAGAGCAACACGACACACTTCGGCTTTGAGCAGGTTGGCGAAGCGGAGAAGGCGCAACGCGTCGCCGATGTGTTTGATTCGGTCGCCCAGCGCTACGACCTGATGAACGACCTCATGTCGGGCGGCCTGCACCGCCTGTGGAAAGCGTTTGCCATCGCCAAGAGCGGCGTGCGGGCGGGCTGGCGCGTGCTCGATGTGGCTGGCGGAACTGGCGACCTGGCGCTGGCCTTTGCCCGACGTGTCGGCCGCGACGGTCAGGCGTGGCTGACCGACATCAACAACGCCATGCTGACGCGCGGTCGCGACCGGCTGTGCGACCGCGGCTGCATCGTCCCCGTCGCGCAGTGTGACGCCGAGCAGCTACCCTTCCCTGACGAGTACTTCGACTGCGTGACGGTGGCTTTCGGCCTGCGCAACATGACGCACAAGGAGCTTGCCCTGGCTGAAATGCGGCGCGTCCTGCGTCCGGGCGGGCGCCTGCTGGTGCTCGAGTTCTCACACGTCTGGGCGCCGCTGGCGCCAGCCTACGACTACTACTCGTTCAAGCTGATTCCCCGTCTGGGCAAACTCGTCACGCACGACGAAGCAAGCTACCGCTACCTGGCCGAATCGATTCGTGTCCATCCCGATCAGGAGACGCTGAAACGCTTGATGGAGGAGGCCGGCCTGGAGTCCGTCGACTACTTCAATCTCGCCATGGGCGTGGTTGCCTTGCACCGTGGCTTCCGCTTCTGAAATGGTGCTCGGCGCTTTGCTCGCGTTCGCCAACCACGTGCTGGCGAGCGAGGACTGGGCAGTGGGTCGCCTGGCCCGCTTCGCCGGGCAGAGCGTGTCGATCCGCTTTGGCAAGGTCTCGCTGACGGCCACGATCGGTGCTGACGGCTTGCTCGACGCCGACCTCCTCACCGATCCACAGTTGCCGGCGAGCGTGACCCTGACGCTGCCGGACGATGCGCCCGTCCGCTGGCTGACCGATCGCGCTTCGCTGCTCGCCAGCGCTCAGATTGCCGGCCCGGCCGAACTGGCGGAAACGCTGAGTTTCGTCATCCGCCACCTGCGCTGGGACATCGAATCCGACCTCTCGCTGCTGTTGGGGGACATCGTTGGCCGGCGTGCGGCGCAGCTCGTCGGAGCACTCGGCCAGTGGCAGGTGTCGGCAGTACAGCGCGGCCTGACCGGCCTGGGCGAGTACCTGAGCGAGGAAAGCGGGCTGCTCACAGCGCGCCGGGAGGTTGAGCGATTCTGCCTGAGTGTCGACGCGCTGGCCGATGACTGCCGCCGCCTGGAAGGCAGGCTGCAGCGTGTCGAGTCGGCCAGGGCTGTGAAAACTGCTGAACGGCTGAATTGATCTGCCCGATTCCTGGCCCGTTTCTTACTGGTGCCGCGTACGCAGCTTCTTGATCGCCTGTAGTTGCGCGACCGCCTGCGCCAGTTCCGCTTCGGCGGTTGCCAGATCGATCTCCGCAGCGCGGTCGCGCAGAGCCTCCTCGGCCCGCTTCTTGGCTTCCGTTGCTTTGGCCTCGTCAAGATCGTGCGCGCGAATCGCCGTGTCGGCCAGCACGGTGATCAGCGCCGGCTGCACTTCGAGCATGCCGCCGGAAACATAAACCAGCTCATACTCGTCGCGGTCTGGCACCTTGAGACGGACTGTGCCGGGCTTGATCCGTGTCAGCAGCGGCGTGTGTCGCGGATAGATCCCAAGTTCGCCCGCTTCGCCGGGGAAAACGGCAAAATCGGTCTGCCCGGAAAAGATCAGTTCCTCGGCGCTTACGACGTCAACATGTACTCTGATTGACATGGTACTTTTCCTCGTTGCATCGCCCCCGCACCGTGCCGGGTGCGGAGGCGACAATCACGGATGCCGCTTTAGAGTTTCTTGGCTTTCTCGAAGACTTCTTCGATGCCGCCCACCATGTAGAACGCCTGCTCGGGAATGCTGTCGCACTCGCCATTGACGATCATCTTGAAGCCCTTGATCGTGTCCTTGAGCGGAACATACTTGCCCGGCGATCCGGTAAACACCTCGGCAACGTTGAAGGGCTGCGACAGGAAGCGCTGGATCTTGCGTGCGCGATAAACGGCCAGCTTGTCCTCGGGCGACAGTTCATCCATCCCGAGAATGGCGATGATGTCGCGCAGCTCCTTGTACTTCTGCAGCGTCATCTGGACCGCGCGCGCAACCGTGTAGTGCTCTTCGCCGACGATCTGCGGGTCGAGCTGACGCGAGGTCGAGTCGAGCGGATCGACCGCCGGGTAGATACCGAGCGAGGCGATGTCACGCGAGAGAACGACCGTCGAGTCGAGGTGCAGGAAGGTCGTTGCCGGAGACGGGTCGGTCAGGTCGTCGGCCGGAACATAGACCGCCTGAATCGAGGTGATCGAGCCGACCTTGGTCGAGGTAATGCGCTCCTGCAGACGGCCCATTTCCTCAGCCAGCGTCGGCTGATAGCCAACGGCCGACGGCATCCGGCCGAGCAGCGCGGAAACTTCGGTACCGGCCAAGGTGTAGCGGTAGATGTTGTCAACGAAGAAAAGAATATCGCGGCCGTCGTCGCGGAAACGTTCAGCCATCGTCAGACCGGTCAGGGCAACGCGCAGGCGGTTGCCCGGTGGCTCGTTCATCTGCCCGAAGACCATCGCCACCTTGTCGAGAACGTTCGACTCCTTCATCTCGTGGTAGAAGTCGTTGCCCTCGCGAGTCCGCTCGCCGACGCCAGCAAATACCGACAGCCCGGAGTGTTGCTTGGCGATGTTGTTGATCAACTCCATCATGTTGACCGTCTTGCCCACGCCGGCACCACCGAACAGGCCCACTTTGCCGCCCTTGGCGAACGGGCAGACCAGGTCGATGACCTTGATCCCCGTCTCCAGCAGGTCGACCGACGGCGACAGTTCGTCGAATTTCGGCGCCAACTGGTGAATCTCGCGCCGCTCTTCGGTCGCGATCGGGCCGGCTTCGTCAATCGGCCGCCCAAGAACGTTCATGATACGGCCGATCGTCGCATTACCGACAGGAACCGAAATACCCGCCCCAGTGTTATTTACTTTCATCCCGCGGCGCAGGCCATCGGACGAGCCCATGGCGATCGTGCGCACGATGCCGTCGCCCAACTGCTGCTGCACCTCGAACATCAGGTCGGCCTCGCACATCTCCGACTCCTCTGCCTTGTCGAGCAGAAGCGCGTCGTAGATGCGGGGCATTGCGTCACGCGGGAACTGGATATCCACCACGGCGCCGATACATTGAACAATGTTTCCTTGACTCATCGTCGTACCCCTAATTTATGAACTAACTATGCCGTGGTCAGACCGCCGCTGCGCCGCCGACGATTTCCGAAAGCTCTTTCGTGATCGATGCCTGGCGCGCTTTGTTGTATACCAGCTTGAGTTCGCTGATCACGTTCTTCGCGTTATCCGAGGCCGATTTCATGGCGACCATGCGCGCGCTTTGCTCCGACGCCATGTTCTCGGCCACAGCCTGGTAGATCATCGCTTCGACGTAGCGCACCAGCAGGTCGTCGATCACCGTCTGCGCGTCTGGCTCGTAAAGGTAGTCCCAGCGGTTACCTTCGCCGCCAATCAGGTCACCCGACAGGGGGAGAAGCTGGTAGAGCGTCGGCTCCTGCTTCATCGTGTTGATGAACCGGGTGAACACGATGTAGAGGACGTCGATGTCGCCACGCATGTACGCGTCGAGCTGCACTTTCACCGGGCCGATCAGCTTTTCCAGGTGCGGCGTGTCGCCCAGGCCGACCAGATGCGAAACGACGTTGGCGCCTGCCCGCTGCATGAAACCCAGACCCTTGTTGCCGATCGCCGTCACATTGAGCTTCTTGCCTTCGGCGTCCCACTCGCGCATTTTGGCGAGTGCCAACCGCAGCACGTTGGTGTTCAGGCCACCGCACAGGCCCTTGTCGGAGGTCACCGTGATCAGGCCGACCGTCTTGATCGTCGGGCGGACGGAAAGGAACGGGTGACGATAGTCGGTCAAGGCGTGCGACAGGTTTCCGGCAACCTGCCGGATCTTTTCGCCGTAGGGTCGGGCCGCTCGCATGCGATCCTGCGCTTTGCGCATTTTCGAGGCTGCGACCATCTCCATCGCCTTGGTGATCTTGCGCGTGCTCTCGACGCTCTTGATCTTGTTGCGGATTTCCTTGCCGCTAGGCATGGCAATCTCCTCGATCGATCAGGCCAGCGTGGCCTTGAACTCCTCGATCGCCTTGGTGAGCTTTTGCTCAGCGTCAGCGTCAAGATCCTTGGACGTTTCGATCTTCGAGACCAGGTCGGCGTGTTTCTGCTTGATGTAGCCGTGCATCTGCTTCTCGGTGGCAAGTGCCTTACGCACGTCCAGATCGTCGAAGTAGCCCTTGTTGACTGCGTGCAGGGTGATCGCCATCTCTGAAATGGACAGCGGCGAGTACTGCGGCTGCTTCATCAGTTCGGTCACCAGGCGCCCGCGGTCGAGCTGCTTGCGGGTTGCTTCGTCGAGGTCGGAAGCAAACTGGGCGAAGGCCGCGAGTTCGCGGAACTGCGCCAACGCCAGGCGCACGCCGCCGCCGAGCTTCTTGATGACCTTCGTCTGCGCCGCACCACCCACGCGCGACACCGAGATACCGGCGTCGATGGCCGGCCGGACGCCTGCATTAAAGAGGTCGGTGTCAAGGAAGATCTGGCCGTCGGTGATCGAGATGACGTTCGTCGGAACGAAGGCAGAGACGTCACCCGCCTGTGTCTCGATCACTGGCAACGCGGTCAGCGAACCGGTCTTGCCTTTGACTTCGCCGTTCGTGAACTTCTCGACCCATTCGGCGGAAACCCGGGCAGCCCGTTCGAGCAGACGCGAGTGCAGGTAGAACACGTCACCCGGATACGCTTCACGCCCTGGCGGACGGCGCAGGAGCAGCGAAACCTGGCGGTAGGCCCACGCCTGCTTGGTCAGGTCGTCATAGATGATCAGCGCATCCTGCCCACGGTCGCGGAAGTATTCGCCCATCGTGCACCCGGAATAGGGCGCGATGTATTGCAGCGCAGCCGATTCGGACGAGGTCGCGGCAACCACGATGGTATAAGCCATCGCACCGTTCTCTTCCAGCTTACGCACGACGTTGGCGACGGTGGACGCCTTCTGGCCGACGGCGACATAGATGCAGATGAGGTTCTGACCCTTCTGGTTGATGATCGTGTCAACCGCAACTGCCGTCTTGCCGGTCTGCCGGTCGCCGATGATCAGCTCGCGCTGACCGCGCCCGATCGGCACCATCGCGTCGATCGACTTCAGGCCGGTCTGCACCGGTTGCGCTACGGACTTGCGCCAGATGACGCCCGGCGCCACTTTCTCGATCTTGTCGGTCAGCTTGTTGTTGACCGGACCCTTGCCGTCGATCGGCTGGCCCAGCGAGTTGACGACCCGGCCAAGGAGTTCCGGACCGACCGGGACTTCCAGAATGCGACCGGTCGTCTTCACCGTATCGCCTTCGCTGATCTCGTCATATTCACCAAGCACGACTGCGCCGACCGAGTCGCGGTCGAGGTTCAGGGCCATGCCGAAGGTGTTGCCCGGGAATTCGAGCATTTCCCCCTGCATGACGTCGGTCAGGCCATAGATGCGGCAGATCCCGTCGGTCACCGAAACGACGGTCCCCTGGGTGCGCAGATCGGAACTGATCGTCAGATTGTCGATCTTGCTCTTGATCAGTTCGCTGATTTCGGAAGGATTCAACTGCATGGAATTTCTCCTAGTTCTTGAGCGCCAACCGCAGGCTCTCGATCTTTCCGAGCACGGAGGTATCGAGCACCTGGTCGCCAACCACAATCTTGACGCCGCCGATCAGCGATTGATCGACGACCACTTCGGCTGTCAGCCGGGTCTTGAAGCGCGTTTCCAGATCCGCAATCAACGCTTTGCGCTGTCCCTCGTCGAGCGGGAACGCGCTGTAGATCGTCGCTTCCTTGACGCCTTCCTGGGTCGCCTTGAGGGCCTCGAAAAGGCCCGCGATTTCGGGTAAGGCCGAGAGCCGCTCGTTGGCGGCGAGCACGTCGATCAGATTGGCTTCACCACTTCCCAGAGCCTGACCGATCAACGACTTGAAGAGCGCACTCTTCTGCACGGCCGACAGTTCGGGGTTGCCGATGCACGAGCGCATCCGTTCGTCCCGGGCAATCGAGGAAAGGAGCGAAAGCCGCTCGGACCAAACCCCCAGCGCGTTGTTTTCCTGCGCGATGCGGAATACCGCCTCGGCGTAGGGGCGCGCGATGGTGACGAGTTCAGCCATGGTGTCAGAGTTCCTGCTTGAGCGCGACCAGCATCTGGGCATGCGCCTTGGCGTCGACTTCGCGCTTCAGGATGCGCTCAGCGCCCGCCACGGCGAGATCGGCGACGCGATTGCGTAGCTCGGCCTTGGCGTGCTCCGCCTGTTGGGCGATCTCGGCTTTTGCGGCGGCAACCACCTTGTCGGCTTCGATCCTGGCTGCCCCCTTGGCCTCTTCGATCATTTGTGCGGCGCGCTTTTCGGCCGCGCCGACAATCTCTGCCGCCTTCGCTCTTGCTTCGCGCAGGGCGTCGGCGGACTTCTTGCCGGCCAGTTCAAGTTCGTGCTTGCCGCGTTCGCCGGCGGCCAGCCCGTCGGCGATCAGCTTCTGGCGATCGGCGATCGCTTTTTGCAGCGGTGGCCAGACATATTTCATCGTGATCCAGATGAAGACGCCGAACCAGATCGCCTCGCCAAGCAACGTTGCGTTGATGTTCACGCTAACCTCCTGTTACAAGAGTTGAAGCGAAGGAAGAAGCGATCAGCCGGCCTTGACAACGGCGATGAAGGGGTTGGCAAAGAGCATGAACAGCGCGATACCGACGCCGATCATCGTAACCGCGTCGAGCAGACCGGCAACGATGAACATCTTGACCTGCAGGGTCGGGATCATCTCCGGCTGACGGGCGGCACCTTCCAGGAAGCGGCCACCGAGGAGACCGAAACCGATAGCGGTACCGAGTGCACCCGCACCGATCAGAATAGCAACGGCGATGGCGGTGTTACCAAGCAATGTGGACAGGGCTTCCATTAGTTTCTCCTAATAAAACATGCTAAATGGGTTAAACAAGGACAACGTGAACCAAACTGGCGACCGGATGGCGCAATCAGCCGTGCGACTCGCTGGCCATCGACAGGTAGACGATGGTCAACATCATGAACACGAACGCCTGCAGGGTGATGATCAGGATGTGGAAAAGAGCCCACGGCAAAGCCAGCGGCAACTGCCACAAACCCATCAGCGCGATGAGAATGAAGACCATTTCGCCGGCGTACATGTTGCCGAACAGACGCAGCGAGAGCGAGATCGGCTTGGCGATGTCTTCGATGATCCGGAAAAGCAGGTTCAGCGGGGCGAGTTTGGCGCCGAAGGGGACGGTGAAGACTTCATGCAGGAAGCCGCCGACGCCCTTAACCTTGATGTTCATCACGATCATCACGGCAAACACGGTCAGTGCGGCAGCAAAGGTCAGATTGGGATCAGTCGTCGGTACTGCCTTGAAGTAGTGCACACCGGCAAAGCCCAGAAGGACCGGCAGGAAATCGACCGGGATCAGGTCCATCGCGTTCATCAGGAAAATCCAGACGAAGATGGTGATCGCCATCGGCGTGACCAGCGGGCTCTTCCCGTGATAGGTGTCTTTCACCTGCTGATCGACGAAGGAGAGGACCATTTCGACCGCCGCCTGCATCTTGCCGGGAACCCCGGAGGTCGCCCTGCCGGCAAGTCTGGCCATGCCGACGAACGCTACCAGGCCGAGTAGCCCGGAGACAATCAGCGTATCGAGGTGAAACGTCCAGAAGCCGTGCCCGACTGTCAGATTGGTCAGGTGGTGGACAATATACTCACTGGTCGTCAGCGCTCCGCCCGAAGCCATAATTTCCCCCTGTTCGACTAGCGCTGCCGGAGCAGCGCGATCCAATAAACTACGATTGTCGCTGCATACGCGAGGAAGAAGGGCACGGGGACCAGAGCGGCATAAGCAGTGAACACCAGGGAGAAGAGCAGCAGTGTGACGGCAAACTTGTAGCTTTCGCCCAGCACCTGTGCGTTGAGCGCCCTTCTTGCGTCGATCGCCACCCTCGCTGAGCGTAATGCCCGCCAGGCGTAGGCCAATGCACTTGCCATTGCGATGCCGCCACCCAGCACAGCAGACACGGCTGCGTCTATCCCCAGAGTAAGTCCCGCCACCAACCCAGCGAGCAACGTTACCAGCAACTGGCTGCGCAAGACCCAACGAACTTGAGGATGCACGGCCAGTTCCTCCAAAACGTGAGCAGCATAACAGACTCGTATAGCGGACGCAAACCGCACATGCAAAAAAGTTTCGATTCCTTGTTGTAGCGCGCCTTTCAGGCACTCCGGGCGAGCTTGCGGCAAGCCTATATGGTGCGTCGCGTCAAGCGCGCAGACGCTGCATGATTCCCTCGAGCTGATCGAGGTCGGCGAACCCGATGAGCAGCTTGCCGGCCCCCCGCCGATTGGCACGTATGGCGACCTCGGCGCCAAGCAGGTCGGACAGTTCCTCCTGCAAGCGCAGCACATCGCGGTCCGGCTTGCTTGGCGCCACATCCTTCGGCGGGCGCAGCGCATACTGCACGAGACGCTCGGTTTCGCGTACCGACAAACCCTTGAGCACGACGCGTTGCGCCAGTTGCACCTGCAAGGCACCGGCGAGCGGCAGCAGCGCACGCGCATGGCCCATGTCG
>ERZ761603.853-NODE-853-length-24341-cov-44.389854_pt1 | contig 24341 bp, 29 predicted proteins | sample MGYA00511879_ERZ761603 | MGnify/ENA primary metagenome ERZ761603 (study PRJEB28899, sample SAMN02850040) | bioreactor sludge metagenome | biome: EBPR Sludge; feature: EBPR Bioreactor; material: flocular biomat | place: Australia: Thorneside Wastwater Treatment... | reverse complement strand
GACTGCACGACGGTGCCGTACAAGCAGATCGTCATCGCCATGGGCGCCGGGGCGACCGCTTCGCTCGCCGCGTTCGATCACCTGATCCGCACGTCGGCACCGGCCTGAGCGGCGGGTTCCGGAAAAAGGACTGCTGCGGCCGGTCGACCGCGACAGGCCCTGATGCTCAGTTGCCGCTCAGGCGCTTGCCGAACGAGACCGCATAGGCCGGCGAACGGAACTTGAGGACCGGGTCGTCGGTGGGCGCTATGCCGTCGGCCATGACCAGCGGATCGTAGTTGATCGCTTCGCAGGCGCCGCTTTTCTGCGGCATGGCCCTGCTGATGGTCAGCGTGCCGGCCTTGAACTCCTTGCGCCCTTCCGGCCACGACAGCGTCGGGTTGACTTCCGGGTCACCCCGCTGGCCGACTGTCACCAGCATGTCCCAGCTTACCGGCCCCCGCTGGGTGCGGCTGATCAGCGCCGGCTCGAGGAAGTTGGCGCCGGCGGTCTTGAGCTCGTCGTCGCTCAGGCGCTTTTCGCCATCCTGCGGCACGAAGCGCCAGCGCACCAGGGTCGTCTTGTCGCCCTTGCCGACGAACTTGAAGGTGTGGATCCCCCAGAAGGCGCTGTTGGCATAGCTGACCGGCGGGTTGTTGGCGGCCAGGTACTCGGATTGCGCGCGGTTGTCCGGATGGCTGGCCTTGAACGCCTTCATCTTTTCCGGGTCGGGCTTGCCGGTCGCCGGATCGGGCTGCAGCGCCAACATCAGGTCAAGAAAGGTCTGCGGCGTGGCGGCACCGAACATCGGCGTATTGAGCATCGCCATCTGGTGCGCGGCGCCGCTACGCAACTGGAATTGCAGCGCCATGCCGCGGACGTTCTTTGCCGTATCCGGCACATTGGGATTGCCGCCGGTCACCGAGAAACGGGCGACGACCGGTATCGGCTTTCCGGAGAACAGCTCCGAACGACTGTAAGCCGCAGCTTCCCTGGTCCCCACAAATTCGCCCAGCGCACAGACGCCCTTGATGTGGTTGCGCCGCTCGCCCTTGTTCACGCCGAAGACGCCTTCGATCGCGCTGACGACTTCCGGGGCGGTCACTTCCTGTTCAGCCGCGCTGGCGAACGGGGTGCCGAGCGCCAACAATCCGGCAACCGCAAAGTGCGGCAACATTTTCTTGTGCATGGTGATTTTTCCTCTGTGGGTTGTGGGACTACTTGTGTTCGAGTTGATCATAAACTGCGCTCGCCACGCGCGCCAGTTCGCTCCTGGCGATGCTGGCCGACAGCGCGTAGCCGAACCTGCCGTCGATCCAGTAGAAGACATTGACCGGGCCTTCCTGCGCGAAGCGGAAGCCGGTGTCGCGATTGGTCGTATTCCCGGTGTTCACATGCACCGGCAGGCGCTGGCCGCCGACCGGAATGAACGAATCCCGCCCCCCTCATTCAACCGCCGCGAAGATTTCATTGCGCCGCCAGCCCGAGCCGCCACAGGGAAGTCACCTCGGCCCCCCGCGCCGCGTGCAGCGGGTCCCTCGCATCGCGGCTCTTCGGGTGTTTCGGCCGGGTGTCGATGCGCCCGAGCACCTGCAGACCGCCCGCCACGATCCAGCCCAGCAGTTCGTCGCGCGAACGCAGGCCGAGATGCTCGGCCAGATCGGAAATGATCAGCCAGCCCTCGCCCCCCGGCGTGAGGTGCGCCGCCAGCCCGCCGAGAAAGCCCCGCAGCATCCGCGAATCCGGGTCGTAGACCGCGTATTCGACGGGCGAACTCGGCTGCGCCGGCACCCACGGCGGATTGCACACCACCAGCGGCGCGCGACCATCCGGGAACAGATCGGCCGCGATCACCTCGATGGTTGCGGTCAACCCCAGATTTCGGGCATTTTCCGCAGCGCAGTGCAAGGCCCGCGGATCCTGATCGGTGGCGACCACGCGCCGAATGCCTCGCCGCGCCAGCACGGCGGCCAGGATGCCGGTGCCGGTGCCGATGTCGAACGCCAGCTCACAATCCGCCGGCAGCGGCACCTTAGCGACCAGATCGACGTACTCGCCGCGCACCGGCGAGAAGACGCCGAAATGGGGGTAGATGCGCCCCTCGACCGCCGGCACCGGGATCCCCTTCTTCCGCCACTCATGCGCGCTGACCAGCGCCAGCAGGCCACGCAGCGACATCAGCGAATCCTCGCCGCCTTCCCCCAAAGCCTCGCGACAGGCCGCCGCCACCTCCTGCCCGCGCCGCAACGGCACGCGGTAATCGGCGGTCAAGGGCACCAGCAGGCGCCCAAGAATCGCCGCCCGGCGCCCCTGCGCCGCGCGATGCCGGTGAAACGCCTCGGCCGGCGTTGATGCCTTTTCCCGCACCCCCTCACGCGGCGCCCGATCCGCCCGCCGCGCCAACGCCTGCAACAGGTTGCGCGCATTCTGGTAATCGCCGCGCCAGAGAATCGCCACCCCCTGCGCCGCCAACCGGTAAGCCGTATCGGCCTTCAGCGTGTCATCGCCAACGACAACCGTTTCCGGCGGCGCCACTCCGGCCTCGGAACGCCAGCGGGCGACATGTTCGACGCCGGCTTCCTGCCAGCGGATGAGCGGGTGCGAGGAGGTAACCATGCCGCATTTTAGGGGAGAGGATGTCGCCCACGAGCGCATTGCGGTTTCGAGGGCAACCCGAAACGAACAAAGTTCTCTAACCGGCCATCAGCCGCCCGTGGCGGTTACATCTAAATTTCTCGTGCCAGGTGGAATCGAATGGCTGGTTTTTGGCGATCAAGTTGATCGCGAGAATTTCAGGACCCGGCCATCAGCCGCCCTTGGCGGTTACATCTAAATTTCTCGTGGCAGGTAGAATCGAATGGCTGGTTTTCGGCGATCAAGTTGATCGCGAGAATTTCAGGACCCGGCCACAAGCGGCCCGTGGCCTATCTGGCGGCTACGGCAGCAACGAACCTTGACCTGCCCTTCATCGTTTCTCCGAAGCTGACACTCAGGAGGCCGGTGCACTCCGAAACCTGCCGGACGGCCAAAGCGAACTACTCGGCCATTACTGCCATTGGCTACGTATTGCCTCTTGTCAGCAATGCGCCGGATAGCCGACTGTCTGAACCGCTGGGTGATTGGCGACAACCTGTAGTATTGACAATACCTGATCAATCATCGGGCGAAGCCCAATGATGTTTTATGTTGCTTAGCCGGCTCCGACACATTTCGGGCACAGCGCGCTAATTTCCACCTCCGGACTTTCCAAACGGTGCCCGGAAGCAGCAAGGCTATTTGACAGCGCGCTCATCACCGATTGCTCCTGCAATTCCGTCACGCCACTGCATTTCGGACAGACCAGAAACAGACTGGGAATCTGATGCGAAGCATGCCGGCAGGCAACGAAGAGATTCATGCGGCCGATCTTGTGCGCCAGGCCCTGCTCGATAAGAAAATCCAGTGCGCGATAGATGGTCGGCGGTGAAGCGCCGGGCCTGACTTCCTTGATCCGGGCCAAAAGATCATAGGCCTTGACGCCTGTAGGGCTGCGGTAAAGCAGATCCAGCACCTCGCGGCGGATCGCCGTCAAACTGGCGCCCCGCGCCCGGCAAGAGGCTTCCGCCCGATCGATGGCCTGTGTGTTTTCACTATCGGCAGGCGGACATTCAACTTCGGAAACAGCGGGTTTCATAAGTTCGGCCTTGGTGGTGAAAATGCAATGTTATAACATTGCATTTCATGTATCCAGAAACTCCTATGTTAACCCGACTTGAAGGCGCCCCCATCGGCGCGAGCTTGCCGCTTTCGGACGTGCTGGCCGAATTGCCCTTCGATCAGCAAGGTCTGGTCGCTGCCATCGCCCAGCGGTTCGACACCCGCGAAGTATTGATGCTGGCCTGGATGAATCGCGCCGCCATCGATGAAACGCTGGCGACCGGCTTTGCCTGTTACTGGTCGCGTTCGCGACAGGCGCTTTGGCGCAAGGGCGATACCTCCGGCTGTCGGCAACGGGTGGTCGAAACCCGTTTCGACTGCGACGGCGACGCCATCCTTCTGCTGGTGGACCAGCTTGGCGGCGCCTGCCACACCGGGCGGCGCAGCTGCTTCTACAACGCGATCAGGGGCGACCGCGTCGAAGTGATCTCGGCCCCGATTCAAGCCACCATTCATCAGAACCAGAAATGACAAATCAAACCAACAAAATCTATCCCCGCCTACCCGTCACGGTTTTGTCCGGTTTTCTCGGTGCCGGCAAGACCACGCTGCTCAACCATGTCCTGAACAATCGCCATGGTTTGAGTGTAGCGGTCATCGTCAACGACATGTCCGAGGTCAACATCGACGCCCGGCTGGTCGCCGAAGGCGGTGCCGAGCTCTCACGCGCCGAGGAAAAGATGGTCGAGATGAGCAACGGCTGCATTTGCTGCACGCTGCGCGAAGACCTGCTCATCGAAATCGCCCGGCTGGCCAAGGAAAAGCGATTCGATTACCTGCTCATCGAATCGACCGGCATCGCCGAGCCGCTACCGGTGGCCGAGACCTTTACCTTCCGCGACGAAGACGGCACCAGCCTGTCGGACATTTCGCGACTGGATACGATGGTCACGGTGGTCGACGGCTTCAACTTCCTGCGCGATTACAGCTCGCAGGACTACATCGGTGACCGTGGCGAAAGCCTGGGCGAAGATGACCAACGCACCGTGGTCAATCTGCTGGTCGAACAGGTCGAGTTCTGCGACGTCATCGTCCTCAACAAGACCGATCTATTGCCGCCGGAAGACGTCGCCCGTCTCGAAGCCATCCTGCACACGCTGAATCCGCGCGCCGACATCGTTCATGCCCGCTTCGGCCAGGTGCCGCTTGAACGCATCCTCAATACCGGTCGCTTCGATTTCGAACAGGCGGCGGAAGCCCCGGGCTGGCTGCAGGAACTGCGTGGCGAACATATCCCGGAAACCGAGGAATACGGTATTTCCAGCTTCGTCTATCACGCTCGCAGGCCTTTCCATCCGGCGCGCTTTTACGAATGGATCAACCAGGAATGGCCCGGCGTCATCCGCTCGAAAGGCTATTTCTGGCTCGCTTCGCGCCCCGGTCTGGTCGGAAGCTGGTCACAAGCCGGCCCGATGACGCGGCACGAACTCGGCGGCCTGTGGTGGGTAGCCGTACCCGAAGCGGAATGGCCACAGGATGAGGAAAACCGCCAGACCATTCTGGATCGCTGGGTGGAGCCCTACGGCGATGCACAGCAGGAACTGGTCATGATCGGCATCGACATGGATGAAGTCGCCCTGCGCGAGTCCTTCGATGCCTGTCTGCTGAACGACACCGAACTGGCCGCAGGGCCGGAAAGCTGGGTTCGGTATGAAGACCCGTTCCCGCGCTGGTCAATAGAAGGCGACGAGGAGGACTAATTCGTGGGCAAACCGACAAAACCATTGAGCGACGCCGAATTGCTGGCTGCACCGCAATCGGAATACATGTCCGAAGCACAACTTCAGGCGTTCAAACTGCGCCTTCTGGCCGAAGAGCACGCCCTGCGAAATGCCGCCAGGGAAACCGCTCATCACCTTCAGGACAGCGAAGCAGCCCCGGATCCGACCGACCGGGCCAGCGCCGAAGAAGAACACACCCTGGAACTCCGGGTACGCGACCGTGAGCGCAAGCTGCTCAAGAAAATCGAGCAGGCCTTGCAACGCATCGAAGATGGCAGCTATGGCTGGTGCGAAGAGAGCGGTGAGCCGATCGGCATTCCCCGCCTGCTCGCCCGACCCACCGCCAGCCTGTGCCTGGAAGCGCAGGAGCGGCATGAACAACGCAAACGCCAATATGGAAACTAGACACGCATGACCACGACCGATACCGACCGCCGCATCCCCGTTACCCTGCTCACCGGTTTTCTCGGTGCCGGCAAGACGACACTACTCAATCATCTGCTCAGTCAGCCTGAAATGGTCAATGCAGCAGTGCTGATCAACGAGTTCGGCAGTGTCGCGGTCGACCACCATCTGGTCACCAAAATCGACGAAGACCTCGTCATGTTTGATTCCGGCTGCATTTGCTGCACGGTACGCGGCGACCTGACACGCAGCCTGACCGAGCTCTTCATGCGCTGCATGAGACGGGAGTTGAAGCCTATCAACCGCGTCATCATCGAAACCACGGGGCTGGCCGATCCGGCGCCGGTGATCTTCACGCTGATGGAAGATTTTTTCATTGCCGAACGCTTCCGCATCGATGGTGTCGTGACCGTGGTTGACGCGACGCATGCCTTGCAGCAACTGGGGGCGCATGCCGAGCCGGTCAAGCAGATCGCGATGGCTGACCGCCTGCTACTCAGCAAATGCGATCTGGCGACGCCTGATCAACTGGCCGAGGTCAGCCACACCCTGACCCGCCTCAATCCCTCTGCCGCGCAGATCTACGTGCGGCGTGGTGAAGTGGCAGTCGCCTCGCTGACCCACTGCGGTCTGTATGACCCGGGCAGCAAGATGCCCGACGTCGCCGGCTGGCTAGCCGAGGAAAAGGTTCGCGAGGAACGGCGCAAGGCGCATGGCCATCACCATCATGACCACGATGTCGACCGCCACGACGCGCACGTTTACAGCTTCGCCCTGACCTTCGACCAGCCGCTGCAATGGGTCTTCTTCGCCGATGCCGTCGCCACGCTGCTCGACACCATGGGCGACCGCATCCTGCGCATCAAGGGCCTGCTGAATGTCGTCGGCGACCACAAGCCGCGCGTCGTCCAGTGCGTCCAGCACGTCATGTATCCGCATTCCCGGCTCGACGACTGGCCGGCCGAAGCGCCGTACAACGACCGACGCAGCCGCCTGGTCTTCATCGTCCGCGACCTGCCGCAGTCGATGATCGAGCAGGCTTTCGCCATGTTTTGCGACGCCCGTGATGTCGGTCAGCTCGGCAAGGAAACTGTACCATCCAGCTTGTCCGCTTGACCATCAGCAAGGAATCTACAGATGAACGCTCCGTTACCCCGCCATGCAACCAGCAATTGCGCCATCGCCGACGAACCGCTTGGCCTGACCGGCATCTTCGATCCTGAAATCCAACTTGCCCAGTGGCGACGGCCTGCCGACCCGGCCATTGCCGACTGGCTGGCTGCCCATGCCGGTGATCTGGGCGGCGGCTTGCGCCAGACGCTTGCCCCGGGGCAGCAGCCCGACCTTGGCCGCCTGCCGGCTGGCGCCGGTCGCGATGCGCTGGCCGCTGACATCGCCCTGTTGGCGGACATGCTCGCCGAACTGCTCGATGCGGAAACTATTGGTTATCGCCTCGAAGTCGTCGGCAAGGCCATGTGCCCGCGCTTGCATGTCGATCGCGTCGGCATCCGGCTGTTGTGCACCTATCGCGGCCCGGGGACGGAATGGGTGGAGGATGCTTCCGTTGATCGCCGTTTCCTCGGCGCCGCCTCGGGTGGTCAGCCGGATGAATCGTCCGGCTTGCTCTTGCGAGCGCATCGGATCGAGGCCATTCCAGCCTTCGCCGTCGCGCTGCTCAAGGGCAGCCTGTGGCAAGGCAATGGCGGGCGGGGCATCGTCCATCGCTCGCCGGTCGTCGCGGCCGACGAGGCACCACGCGTCTTGCTGGCGATGGACGCCGGCTGGTGATCAAACAGGAGTAGCCCATGAGACATTTTACTTTTGGCCTTTTTTTCGGGTTGACCGTGGCAATCGCCCACGCGGCCCCAGCCCACGTCCACGGCGAGGCCCGGCTGGAAATCAGTGTCGACCGCGAAGAACTGGTCATCACCCTTGAAAGTCCGCTCGACAGCTTGCTCGGTTTCGAACATGTGCCACGTAATGCCGCCGAACGGCAAGCGGTGCAGGCCATGGCGGCCAAGCTAAAACTGGCGACCCAGATATTTGTGCCGAGTGCCGCCGCCCAGTGCGTATCGACCGGCGTCGAACTGGAATCGCCGGTACTTGGCAGCAAGTCCGCCCCTGGCGGCCATGGCGACCTCGATGCTCGCTACACCTGGCGCTGCGCCAAGCCCGAAGCCCTGCGCGACGTGGCAACCGGTCTGTTTGCCGATTTTCCCAAGCTACGCCGCATTGTCGTTGAATTCGCCGGTCCACAGGGTCAGCGTGCCGGGCGGCTAGACCCCCGGAATCCGCGTTTCAGCTGGTGAGCATGAGCCATCCTGCCATCGCCATCTCGAACCTGGCCTTCCGCTGGCGGCCGGCCGACGCCTTTTGCCTGGAACTGGCGAATGCTACGGTCAACGCCGGAAAAAGCCTGTTTTTGCATGGCCCGAGCGGCAGCGGCAAGAGCACGCTGCTCAACCTGATCGGCGGCGTGCTGCTGCCGGCGCGCGGCTCGGTCAGCCTGCTCGGTCAGTCGCTGGGCGAGCTATCGGCCAGCCGGCGCGACGCTTTCCGCGCCGATCACCTCGGTTTCATTTTCCAGCAATTCAATCTGATTCCTTATCTCTCGGTGCTCGACAACGTACTGCTGCCATGCCGATTTTCTGCCCGGCGGGCCAGAGGCGTCAGCGAACCCGAGGCTGAAGCCCGGCGCTTGCTCAATGCACTCGATCTTGACCCGGCCTTGCTCAGCCGCCCGGCGGCTGAACTCTCAGTAGGCCAGCAACAGCGTGTGGCAGCAGCGCGCGCGCTGATCGGCCAACCGGAAATCCTGATCGCTGACGAGCCGACCTCGGCCCTCGATGCTGAACGTCAGGCTGCCTTTGTGGAATTGCTACTGAGCGAGGCCAAACAGGCCGGCAGCGCCGTCGTCTTCGTCAGCCATGATTTGCGCCTTGCAGCACATTTCGACCATAGCCTGGCGCTTACCGCATGAAGCCGCTGCTCGCCATCGCTCTCAAAAGTGCCTGGAACCGCCGGCTGACGCTAGGACTGACCTTGCTCGCCATCACTCTGGCGGTAACGCTGCTGCTCTCGGTCGAGCGCATTCGCCAAGCGGCGCGCGACGGTTTTGCCCAATCGGTCTCCGGCACGGACCTCATCGTCGGCGCCCGCGGCAGCCCGCTGCAACTGGTGCTCTATGCCGTCTTCAATGTCGGCGAGGCGAGCAACAACGTCGACTGGCAGAGCTACCAGTCCATCGCCGCCGACCCCGCCGTGGCGTGGAGCGTGCCGCTAGCGCTGGGCGACTCGCATCGCGGCTTCCCGGTGCTCGGCACGACGCCGGCCTATTTCGAGCACTATCGTTACGGTGATCGCCAGCCGCTGCGCTTCACCGCCGGCCAACCATTCAACGGCCTGTTCGATTCCGTCATCGGCGCCGAGGTCGCGGCGAAACTCGGCTACCGGCTCGGCGAGTCCATCACCCTCAGCCACGGCAGCGGCCCCTTGCCCGGCCTGGCGCATGCCGACAAGCCGTTCACCGTGGCCGGGATCCTGGCGCCGACCGGCACACCAGTCGACCGCCGGGTGCACGTCAGCCTCGCCGCCATCGAGGCCATCCACCTCGACTGGCAGGGCGGCGCGCCGGTTCCCGGCCTCGCCATCCCGGCCGACATGGTCGGCAAATTCGACCTGCAGCCGAAGACCATCACCGCCTTCCTGCTCGGCCTGCATCAGCGCAGCGCCGTCTTCCGGCTACAGCGCAAGATCGCCGACTATCGTGCCGAACCGCTGCTTGCCGTGCTACCCGGCGTCGCCCTCGACCAGCTGTGGCAGACGGTCGGCGTCGTCGAAAAGGCCTTGCTCGGCATTTCCGGGCTGGTTTTTGCCGTCGGACTGGCCGGGCTGGCGGCCGTCATGCTGGCCAGCCTCAACGAACGGCGGCGCGAACTGGCCGTGCTGCGCTCGGTCGGCGCCGGGCCGCGCCACATCGTCTTCCTGCTAATGATCGAGAGCCTGCTCGTCACGCTGTTGGGCGTGGCGCTCAGTCTGGCGGTGGTCAGTGTCGCCGCCTGGCTCGGCGGCCCCTGGCTGGCAGCACGCTTCGGCTTGTCGACGCTGCCGCTGGCCGTTTCACCCGGCGAACTGCGCCTGCTCGCCGGCATTTTCGCCGCCGCGCTACTGGTCAGTCTGTGGCCGGCCTGGCGCGCCTACCGGCTGTCGCTGGCCGACGGCCTGATTCCCCGTTTATGAAAGCTTGTCCGACATGCGTCTGTTGATCCCGCTCCTTCTCCTCGCCTTGCTCGGCCCCGCCGTAGCGGCGGACTATCAAGTCGGCGAGCGTCTGACCCCACGGAAGGCGATGCCAGTACCCAACTACCGCGAAATCGAGTGGGAAGACCTGATCCCGAAAGGCTGGGACCCAATGGCTGCCTTCAAGGGGCTGAACATGATCCGGCTCAAGGACAGCGACCCAAGAGCCATAGAAGCGCTGGAAAAAATGAAGGCAGCATGGGCCGAGGCGCCGGTCGAATCCTCGCTCGATGGCAAGAAGGTCAAGCTGGCCGGCTTCGTCGTGCCGCTTGAGCGCAAAGGCGATGCCGTGCTCGAACTGCTGCTGGTGCCGTATTTCGGCGCCTGCATCCATACCCCTCCTCCGCCGGGCAATCAGATTGTGCATGTCATTCTGAAGAAGCCGGCGGAAGGCATGAAGATGATGGATGCCTTCTGGGTCAGTGGCACACTCAGCCTGCAGCGCGGCGACAGCAGCCTGGGCATTTATGGCTACCGGATGACGGGCGAACGACTTGATGCTTACGGCTTGCCGAAGGGTTTGAAATGACAGCCTTGACGATGATTGTTCTGGCCACCTTGTTCGGCGGACTGCTCAGCATGGCGGCGGCAGCCGGGTTGGCTTTTCGACTCTCCCGGAAGGCGACCGCAACACTAGTGGCTTTCGCTGCGGGCGTGATGCTTTCCTCAGCCTTGCTTGAAATCCTGCCCGAGGCTTTCGCCTCTTTGCAGCAGCATACGGATGCAGCGGAACATGCCAGCCATGCCCACGACGGCCCTGCTGCCACCCTGTTTGCCGTATTGCTCGCCGGTTTGTTCGGTTTTTTCGCGCTCGAACGACTCGCCCTTTGGCGCCACTCGCACGCAGGTTGCGATGCGTCCGCAGGCGAACACCAGGCTGAAGTCGCCGCCCCATTAATCCTGATCGGCGATGCCTTTCACAATTTCGTCGATGGTCTGCTTATCGCTGCCGCCTTCCTGGCCGACCCGATGCTGGGTGTAACTACGACACTGGCCGTAGTCGCCCACGAAATTCCGCAGGAGCTGGGTGATTTCGTCCTCCTGCTCAATGCCGGCTGGTGCAAGCACAACGCCTTTCTGGCCAATGCCGCTTCCAGCCTGACCTCGGTCCTCGGTGGTCTGCTCGGCTACTTTGCGTTGGATGGCGCTGAGCATGTCCTACCCTATGTCCTAACCATCGCCGCCGCCAGTTTCATCTACATCGCGGTGGCCGATCTGCTGCCATTGCTGCATCGCCAGCGCAACAGCTTTGCCTTGCAATCAGCCTTGATAGGGGTGGGGGTGATGGTGGTGCCGCTGGTCGGGCAATGGGTGCATTGAATCCGGGTATTCACCAAAACTCACCGTACCCAACTTTGAACTACATAGCCGAGGTATTTTCACAGAACCTCTCGGAGAAGCGTCATTGAGCACTCGACAGTGCGAAGATCAGTTTGGGGTCGGGAGTATGTGTTCTCAGGATTGCAAAGCTGACGTTCAGGTGCTCAATGCCCAGAGGGTCAGCAACCTGAGCGAGACCAGTCGTTCGTTTCCGCAACCTCAAACGGCTGGATTGGCCGAGCACTTGCCCGTGGAAGGTCGTCTGGAACGACCGGTCTACTCTGGAACTTGCCTTTGGAACTCCGGCAAATCGTACGGCGGCAGTAAGGCGATTGCTGCCGTAGCGTTTCTGGCAGTGAAGGGCCGGATAGGGTCGTCAGCACACGATGATGAGCGGCCGCTTCCTGGAAGCGAAACTGCACTGACCGCTTTCCGGCAACGAACTCGACGAGAGGTCGGTCGCACCCGACCCATTGTGACGTTCCATCTCTAAGCAGACCTTCGCCGGACTCCCTCACCGGCTCCGCATGGCAGAGTCGGGGGAGACACCCACTCTTAACATCTCTCTACTCGTTCTGGCGCGCTACAGGCGTATGTCACCCACGATTCAGCGTCGAACACCCACGCGGTCAGCTCCCCCGTTCCGGTTGGTTGCACTAACCCCTGCCGCGCCAACATTCCCAGCGGCTCCGGGTTGGTTGATACCGGGGTCCCGCACGCCCACGCCGGGTGCACCTACGCCAACGCCGGGTGCAACCCCCACGCCCGGAGCGCCGACACCGGGGGCTGCTACTGGGCGCGCAACACATCCTTTGGGTACGCCAACGGTCTTGCAATAAACGACGGCACTTGCGGGCATGGCGGCGAAACCAAAGCCAAAGGCCAGCACTGAAGTTACAAATAAGCGGTTCATCATTCACTCCTGCACACCAACATAAACGCCAAAAGCGGGACTCTAAGATACAAAGTCCAGCATACACCCACACCGCCCCAATGACTGGGTTGGGCAGATGTTTTTAGCGTCCGTTCATGGCCGGGAGGTTGAGGCCGCCAACGACCGCTTCGTAGATTTCCATTGCGCAAAAGTTAGGTTTGGCTGAACGGCGGCTATGCAGAAAGCCTATCGACCGGTTGGGGTCGAATCCCGACCGCTACAGATGGAGGTCACGGCAAACACCATCCAGGAAGAATATGGAAAGCCGGCCGATAAGCCGGGTTCTGTTCCCCCCTTGCGGGGTTCGGCAATCATTCCTCTAGGCCTGCCGTCACCGGCAGGCTCAAGCAACCTACCCGGAAGCAGCGCGGGCCACGCCTCAGCTTCCCTATTTGGTCTTGCTCCGGATGGGGTTTGCCGTGCCGTCCGTGTTGCCACGTCCGCGGTGAGCTCTTACCTCGCCGTTTCACCCTTACCTGTGCGCCTTGCGGCGCCATCGGCGGTTTGCTTTCTGTTGCACTTTCCGTCGCCTTGGGTCTTGCGACTTGCTGCGCCCAGCCGTTAGCTGGCATCCTGCCCTGCGGAGCCCGGACTTTCCTCCCCGTGCTTGCGCACGCAGCGATTGCCAGGCCGACTTTCCAGCGAGAATTATCGCACGCCGGACCCGTGCCAAGGTATCATGCCCGGTTGGACTTCACCGGACCGGTGAATCCCGTATCTACTGGAGAGACCCACTTGGCAAAAGAAGAACTGCTTGAAATGCAAGGCGTGGTAACCGACGTCCTGCCCGATACCCGCTTCCGGGTCACGCTGGAAAACGGGCACGAACTCGTCGCCTACACTTCCGGCAAGATGAAGAAGAACCATATCCGCATCCTGGTCGGCGACAAGGTCACGCTCGAGCTTTCGCCCTACGACCTGACCAAGGCTCGCATCACCTTCCGCCACATCGAGGCCCGCGGCAACACGCCGCCTCCGCCACCGCGCCGGCGTTACTGAGACCGGCCGGCGGCGATCGGCAATGCGGTCTGGTCGACCACCCGCCGCAGCACGAAACTCGAATGCACGCCGGTCACGCCGGGAATGCGCGTGATGCGGTTGAGCAGAAGATCCTGGTAGGCGTCCATGTCGCGCACCACGACCTTCAACTGGTAATCGGCGTCCTGCCCGGTAATCAGCAGGCATTCCAGAACCTCCGGATTCGCCGCGACCTGCGCCTCGAAGTTGGCGAAGCGCTCCGGCGTGTGCTGGTCCATCGAGATGTGAATCAACGCCATCAGCGACAACCCGAGCTTCCGGGCGTCGAGCAGCGCGCGGTAGCCGGTGATCAGCCCCGACTCCTCGAGGGTCCGCACCCGGCGCAGGCAAGGCGACGGCGAGAGGCCGATGCGGTCGGCGAGATCCTGGTTGCTGATCCGCCCATCCTGCTGCAGGATTTCGAGAATATGCCGGTCGTAGCGATCGAGTTCCATCTTATTGCTGAAAAACGCCAGTATTAGATAATTAATGCCAAATATAGCATCGAATGGCACACAATACGCAAGCACCTGCCGGCGCGTCTTCCTTAGAATTTGAATCATTCAAACGGTTATCAGGAGCGCCACCATGTTGCACAACCCCGACAGCAAGTACACCGCTTTTGCCCCGGTCAGGCTCGTCGACCGCAACTGGCCGAACCGCGCCATCACCCGGCCGCCGATCTGGATGAGCACCGATCTGCGCGACGGCAATCAGGCGCTGTTCGAGCCGATGAACGGCGAGAAGAAGATGCGCCTGTTCACGACGCTCTGCGCCATCGGCTTCAAGGAGATCGAGGTCGCCTTTCCCTCGGCGTCGCAGACCGAATTCGACTTCGTGCGCGGCCTCATCGAAGGCGGCCACATCCCCGACGACGTCAGCATCGAGGTGCTGACCCAGGCGCGCGAGCATCTCATCCGGCGCACGATGGAGTCGATCAGGGGCGCCCGCAGGGCGATCGTGCATGTCTACAACGCCACCTCGAAGACCTTCCGCGACAACGTCTTCGGCATGAGCAAGGCAGAGGTCGTGCAGATGGCGGTGGATGCCGTCCGGCTCATCAGGGAACTTGCCGCCGCGATGCCGGAAACCGAAATCACCCTCGAATACAGCCCGGAATTGTTCACTGCCACCGAACTCGATTTCGCCCGGGAAATCTGCGACGCGGTGACTGCCGCCTGGGGCGCGACGCCGCAACGCAAGGTCATCCTCAACCTCCCGACCACGGTCGAGATCGCCACGCCGAACATCTACGCCGACCAGATCGAGTGGATGCACCGCCACCTCGCGCGCCGCGACAGCGTCATCATCAGCCTCCACCCGCACAACGACCGCGGTACGGCAGTAGCCGCCGCCGAACTCGGCCTGATGGCCGGCGCCGACCGCGTCGAGGGCTGCCTCTTCGGCAACGGCGAGCGCACCGGCAACGTCGACCTCGTCACCCTCGCCCTCAACATGTACACCCAAGGCGTCCATCCCGGCCTCGACTTTTCCGACATCAACGCCGTCGCCCGCAGCTTCGAACACTGCACGCAGTTGCCGATCCACCCGCGACACCCGTACGCCGGCGATCTCGTGTTCACCGCCTTTTCCGGCTCCCACCAGGATGCCATCAGGAAGGGTTTCGCCGCTCAGGAGGCGGAACAGCCGTGGAACGTGCCTTATCTGCCCATCGATCCGGCCGACGTCGGGCGCAGCTACGACTCGGTGATCCGCGTCAACAGCCAGTCAGGCAAGGGCGGCATCGCCTACCTCATGGAAACCGAGAACGGCGTCGTCATGCCGCGGCGCCTCCAGGTCGAATTCTCCGGCGTCGTCCAGCGCCACGCCGAGCAGCTTGGCGGCGAAGTGAGCGCTGACGACATCTGGGATCTGTTCGCCCGGACCTACCTCGCACCCGCCGCCCCGGTGCGCTACCGCGAGCACCACCTCTACGAGCACGGCAGCGTCCAGGGCATCCGCCTCGCCGTCGATCTCGAGGGGACGCCGCACATCCTGACCGGCGAAGGCAACGGCCCGATCAACGCCGCGGTCCACGCCCTCCAGAGTGCCGGGATCAGGGTCCAGGTCCGCAGCTACGAAGAGCGCTCGATGATCCCCGGCAGCGACGACGGCAACGCCCAGGCCTGCGCCTTCATGGAGATTGCCGGCAGCGGCAATGGCGATTTCTACGGCGTCGGCATCGACGGCAACATCGTCACCGCGTCGATCAAGGCGCTGATCAGCGGCATCAACCGCATGGGCATCGCCAGCCGGGCGCAGGGCGCCGAGAAAGCCGCCTGAACCGGGGGTCGGGTCGAACGAACGCGCCCCGCTGCGGCCGCTTTCGCAGCACCCGGGCGCCCCCGCCCTATTTCGGGAACATGAACTGCACCTGGAGACGGATCTGCCAGTTCGGCCCGTCATCGGGCGTGACCACGTTGTAGTAAGCCGACAACTGGGTATTCACCGGCAGTTTGCCGAGATGGAAGATCTTGCCGATGCCGCCACCCACCGGCACGGTCCAGCGCTGGCTGCTTTCGGCCTTCCAGTTGGCGGTGATGATCGGCGAGCTGGTCAGGTAAAGGCCGCCGGGAAAGTTGTAGTTCACGAAGGGCTGGATCAGGCCGTTGTTGTAGGAGCCGCCCTGCTTGCTGTCGGACAGCGACCAGATGTTGTTCACGAGAACGCCGTACACCCACGGATCGCCCTTCTCGAGGTGCAGCACCACGGCCTGCGGACCAAGGCCCCAGTTGTCGTTGCCGAGACCATGGGTGTTGGTCGGCGCTTGCAGGATCGTACCCGCACCCCATATCCAGGCGCCGGGCTTCGCCGGCGACAGCATCGCGGAAAACTGCAGGTCGCCGATGCCGTTGGCGCGTTCGTCACCCGGGTAGAGCGCCGGCTGCGAGATCACCGGCAGGATCGTCCGCGTGATGACGTTCCAGTCGTCGTTCACCGAAATCGGGATCACCGGCTGGATGTTGAGGACGTTCTGCGTGCCCTTTTCAGGACCGTAGTTGAGGTTCGTGTTGTTCTGGAACGGCACGCTGATCAGCGCGCCGACCGGGTTCTGGGCGATCTTCGCCAGTTCCTCGGCACTCAGTTCAGCCTGCGCGGGGGTGGCCAGCGCCGCGCCCAGGACCGCAACGGCGGCCATCCGCCCCGATCGACGATTTGCTGATTTCATGGTGATGACCTTTCCGGTGGGGAATGACGGCAGAGCACATTCTAGCGCGGGGAAGCACAGCCCTGCTTGACACATCGCGACAGGAGCGCCAGCGCTTGCGGTCAACCGCCCGGCCGACCTCGATCCGGCGCATGCGCCCGGCGCCACTCGCTGGGCGTCACGCCGCGCCAGCCGCGAAAGGCGCGGGTGAACACGCCGGCCTCGGCATAGTTGAGCGCGGCGGAAATCTCGCCGAGTGTCATGTCGGTGTCGCGCATCAGTCGCTCGGCCAGGTCACGCAGCGCCACCTGCGAAATCTGATGGAAAGTCGTTCCCTGGCGTTCGAGCCTGCGGTTGATGCGCCTGCGGTTCATCGCGAACAGCGCGGCGACCTCGTCGAGCGAGCAGCGGCGAACCGCCACCAGGCCGCGGACGACCCGACGAACCTCGTCCGCGAAATCGAGATCGCTCGGCCTGGCAACCGTCTTCAGCCGTTCCGCGAGCAAGGCATGCTTCTCGCGGTCGGCGCCGGCGATCCCCCGCCGGAGATTGCCGGCGGGGAAGACCAGCGCGGCCCGCTCGGCGGCGAATTCCGGCATGCCGGCAAAGACATTTTCGTACGGGCGCACATCGCGCGGCCGCGGACGCGGCAGCAGAACCGCAGTCGGCTTCCAGGCCGGGCCGCACAACCGGCGCATCAGCCCCATGCCTATGGCAATGGCCGCGTCATTGATCTGGTCGATGCCGGAACCCGTCGCATCGAGCAGGACGTAACCGATCGACGCCTCCCTGCCCGCGACCGTCCGCGTCGCCAATCCGCCGCGATCATGCACATGGAAATATTGATGGAAATGCGCAATCGCGGTCCCGACGTCGGCGCAATGCTCCATGATCTCGCCGAGCAGCCCCAGCGGATTGCCGTCCGCGCCCGCGCCGAGCAGCAGGCCGAAGTGCTCGCAGCCGGTTGCTGCGACACAGCTCTCGAGCAGATCCCCAATGGCCTGCAGCGAGATCGTATTCTCCGGATTCGCAAAAAAGTCGGCGGGGATTCCGGCCCCGGCAAAGACCCGCTCCGGATCGGCTCCCAGTTCCCTTATGGTCCGGGCGATATGCATTGCCGGCTGCACGCGCACGCAGCCCGCCTTGACATCGCCGAAATCGCTGGCCACCGCTGAATTCCCGATACCCTTGCTGGACATGAGGGGATCCCAAAACTCTGACGTCGTGAATTATCAAGCACGACGAGAAAATCTGGAAGACAATGATTCCGGGTTCCGCCGCGAGTGGTTGTTTTTCGGCCTGCCAGACCCGGCCACAGGGTGAGACCCGAGTTGACCAACCGCGTCGCCAGCACGCGGGTCGGTTTCGACACCATTCCACGTATAGGAGATCGCCATGATTTCGAGAATTGCCGTTCCTGTCCTGCTGATTGCACTCCTTGGCGGCTGTGTCAGCGAGGGCACCTACAACAAGGAAGTGAGCCAGGTCGATACGCTTTCCGCACAGAACAAAACCTATCAGGCGCTGAACGCCCAGTTGCAGAGCGAGATCAAGGCCGATCAGGTCAGGATCAAACAGCTCGAGGGCCGCCTTACCGTCACCCTGATCGATGAAATCGTGTTCGATTCCGGCAGCGCCGAAATGAATGCAAAGGGCCGCAGCACGCTGGAGAAAATCGTCGGCACCCTTCAGTCGGTTACCGACAAGCGCATCGTGGTCCAGGGCTTCACCGACAACGAGCCGATCGGCCCGGCGTTGCGCGCCCGCTACCCGAGCAACTGGGAACTGTCGACCGCCCGCGCCAGCGATGTCGTTCGCTTTCTCCAGGCCAGGGGCATCGATCCGAAGCGCCTGGAAGCATCCGGCTTCAGCGAATACCAACCGGTCGCGCCGAACACGACAGCTGCCGGCCGCAGGGAGAACCGCCGCATCAATATCGTTCTCATGGACATGAAGTTCTGAGTCCGAGGAGCGGCGCCGCCAATCTGGCGGCGCCGCCGGATTTCCACGACAATGCCGGGATCGTCGATCGGGAGGGAATCCGTGGAGGCCATGGAAATCGCCGAACAGGCCTTCGTGGCCCTGGATTTCAAGTACAGCAAGCAGATTCTTGCCGCCCTGCTGCCGATGGGCCTGACCGTCATCCTGCACGGCGCAGGCATCGAACTGGTGCATCGCTTCTTCCGGCGCTTCGGGCGACCCGTCATTGGTGGCCCGCACCGGGCCGCACGCACGGCTGTAATCACCTGCGTGGTCGCGATGCTGCTGGTAACGCATTTTTGCGGCGTGGCCGTATGGGCTGCCTTCTACTACTTGAATGACCTCATCAAGGACATGTCGCACGCCATGAACTACTCGTTCAATGCATACACGACCATGGGCGCCAGCGGGATCGTTCTGCCCAGGGGCTGGGCGGGGTTCGGGAATTTCGAGTCGATGACCGGCATGCTGATGTTCGGCTGGTCGACGGCGGTTCTTGCCGACATTATCGGAAAGCTACACAATACCGAGGACTGATTTCGGCCTTCCTGCTGAAAAGACTCTCCTACGGGTTTTTGTTTGAGGGCGGCAGGGTTCCGGAACGACGAACGGCGCGAGCGCGCTTTCCGCCGGAGCGCCAGCAATCTTGTTTCGCGAGGAGGAATAACACCATGTCAAAAAGCAGACCAACCATCGGCGATGACGGACATCCGCTGCCGCTGCTGCCGCCGGAGCGCGATCCGCGCCTGTGGACGCGGCTCGTCCGGGTCATGTTCTTCACCCCTGGCTTCGTCGCCCTGCTCCTGATCAAGGCCGGCGAACCGGCGGCTTTCGGCGTCACCATCGAGTTGCTGATGTTGTCTTGCGCCACCGCCGTCGTCGGCGGGCTGTTCATCGCCTCGCAATCGTCGGGCGCCGGCGCCGACCCGGCCTCCGAGGTCAGCCTGTGGTCCGGCGGACTGATCCTCGAGTTCCTCTCGGTCGTTCCCTTCCTCTGCGCATTGCCGCCGCTGTTCCACCAGTTGGCGAACAGCACCCTGCTGCACACCAAGGCGCTGGATGCCGTGGATCTCAGTCTGGGCCCCTCCGAACTCATCCCGGCCGTTGCCATCCTGCCGTTCATGCTCTATCAGTTGTCCGGATTCGGGACGATGACCTACATCGTGTCGCGAACGACGAACTGGGTGCTGAATGCGGTCATTTTCGCGGCGATCATCGCCGGCTACGTCGCCAACCGCACCGCCAATTTTGCCGCCGAAAAGGCGATCGATGGCTTCCTAGTCGCACTGATGACGATCGTGGTCTTCTACGGCGTGCTCAAGCTGAAGCGCCTGCAGGCGGCCTACGAAGTGCACGCGCCCGCCAAGCCACCCAAGGAAGCGAAAGAGGCCAAGGCTGCGGCAACCGGCACACCGGAAACCCCGCCGGCATCCTGAACGAACAAGAATCAACGGAGGTTTCATGTCTTCACGCTCGCTGATCGTGATGCCCGACGACACGGGCCAGCCGCTCGTGGATGCCATCGCCGGCGCCGGGAAGTCGATCCGCATCAAGATGTTCCTGTTTTCCGACCCGTCGCTGCTTGCCGCGGTCATTGCCGCCCACCAGCGCGGGGTCAAGGTTCGCGTCATGCTCAACCCGGCGCGTCGCGGCGGAGAGCCGGAAAACGAGGCGACGCGCAAGGCGCTCGAAGAGGCCGGCGTCGACGTGGCCGACACCAATCCGGCCATCGACCTGACCCATGAGAAATCGATGGTTGTCGATGACGCGACCGCCTTCATCCAGTCGCTCAACTGGGAAACCAAGAACCTCACGGTGACCCGCGACTACGCGGTCGTCACCTCGCACCGCCACGAGGTGGACGAAGTCAGCGCCTGCTTCGACGCCGACTGGGAGCGCAAGGAGTTCGATCCCGGCCCGGACTCGCACCTAATCTGGTGCAACATCAACGGGCGCAACCGGGTTGCCCATTTCATCGACCAGGCGACCGAGTCGCTGTTCCTCCAGAACGAGCGCTACCAGGACGAGGTGATCATCGAGCGCCTGGTGCGCGCGGCGGCCCGCGGGGTCAAGATCCATATCCTGGCGCGACCGGCACACTCGCTCAAGAAGGGCAAGCTGGTCGAGGGCGTCGAGGGTCTGCGCATCCTCCAGGACCTCGGCGCCAAGGTGCACAAGCTCAAGGGCCTGAAACTGCACGCCAAGATGATGCTGGGGGATGGCGCGCGCGCCCTGATCGGCTCGATCAATCTCGCGCCCGGCAGTTTCGACAGCCGACGGGAACTGGCGATCGTCGTCCATGACGAGCCGGTGGTGAAGCGACTGGAAAAGGTCGTCCATCACGACTGGTCGCATTCGGTATCGCTTGACCTCTCCGACGAAGGCCTGCTCGCCGACCTCGCCGAAATCGAGGAGGAAGCCGCCGCCGAACTCGCCCTCGAGAACAGTCACAAGAACCACCATCATCAGTGAAGCCGGGAGCATCGGCGCCCCCGGCGCTTCCGACCTTGAGAGGAGAACCATCGATGAAGACTTCCGTCCTGTCCGCAGCAACGCTGCTTGCCGCCCTGGCCGTTGCCGGTTGCGCCACGCCGCCGGCGCAGATCCTCGACAGCATGGAGCCGACGGCGATCAACACGGCAGCGCAGCGCGGGCGCTTCGAACTGAACTGTCCGGATGTCCAGGCCACGCTGCTGTCACGGGAACTGATGCAGCCGGCTGTCGAGACGATACGCTTCCAGGGCATCCAGCGCGGCTCGTTCACCATCGGCATCAGCGGCTGTGACCAGCGCCGGACTTACCAGATCATCTGCCCCGTAGGCGGAGACGGCTGTTTCTCGGCCGACACGCTGGGAAACATTCGTTAGGCGAACGCGTCCGGTGTCCTGCGGGCGCCCAAAGTTGATACCATGGGCCGCCCGCATTTCCGGATGCGACGAGACTGCGAGCGCAACTCTTCATCAACCCTTGTCAAGGAGCACATCATGATCCAGAGAATCACATCCTACATTTCCGCCATGGCACTTGCCCTGACCCTTGCAGCGTGTGCGGCGCCGGGCGGCGGGCCGGGCGAAATGGAGATTCGCACCGGAACCATCGAGCAGATCACCCCGGTGCAGATCAAGAGCAACCAGCATACCGGCGTCGGCGCCGTGGTCGGCGGCCTGGCCGGACTCGGCATCGGCAGCCTGATCGGCGCCGGCACCGGGCGCGATGTCGCCATGGTCGTCGGCACCATCGGCGGTGCGGTCGTCGGCAACAAGGTGCAGCAACACTACAACCAGCCGGTCGCCGGCCAGCAGATCATCGTTCGCACCTCAAACGGCGTCCTCGTCTCGGTGACCCAGCCGGCCAACCCCGACCTGCGTCAGGGCCAGAGGGTCTACATCGAGGGTAGCGGCGAAGACGCACGCGTCGTTCTGCGTTAAGCCATCCATCTTGAGCGGTAGCGGGCGCGAAATTGGCGCCCGCTACCGGTCGACCGCAACAAGGACACCTTATGCCCTTTCTTGACACTCCCGCCCGGCACATCGCCCGCGCCCGCGAACCCCGCCGTTGTCTGATTGCGATCGGCATCGCGCTGGCGGTCGCGGTTGCCGGGTGCGCACCCGACGCCGTCCGCCCGGAACGCCCTTACGACGCGTTCCTTGACCGCGTGCAGAACAATTGCGGGAATCTCCGGCTCGGACCGGCGTTCATCACCACGCTGCTGCGTCAGCAGGACCCCTACTTCCTCGACCTGACCTCGCGCTTCTTCAACGGTCTGGTCTCGGAACAGAATTTCGTCGAGGCTCTGGAGAGCTTCTACAATGCCCCCCCAGGTTCGCCGAGCATTCGCTGCATCGTCCAGCAGATGCCGGCGCCGGGATCGCCTCCCCCGCTGTCCGCTCCGCCGGTCATCAGGTAGCGATCAGCGACGCGGCTTCCCTTCCGACTTCCATTTTTCCCGCCACAGCGGCACCAACCAACCCCTGGAGATCCCTTATGAAGACTGCATTGAATGCCACCCTGCTTGCCCTGACCCTGGCCTTCGGTTCCGCCTACGCCGCCGATGCAAAGCCAGTTGCCTCCGACACCGGCACGCCGGCGGTAATCGCGGGCGACGTCGTCAAGGCCGAAGCCGAAGTCGTCGGGATCGACAAGAAGACGCGCACCGTGACGCTCAAGGGCGAGGATGGCAACGTCTTCGATGTCGTCGTCGGCAAGGAGGCCAAGAACTTCAAGCAGATCAAGGTCGGCGACCGCGTGATCGCCGAGCACATGGAAGTGCTCACCATGGAACTCAAGAAGGGCGGCGGACTGCGCGAGACGGTCGAAAAGGACATCGACGAAACCGCAAAGCCGGGCCAGAGGCCGGGCGCCATCAGGGGACGCGAGATCGACTTCGTCGCCGACGTGATGTCGGTCGACGCCAAGGCGAGCACGATCACGATCCTGGGCGCCCGTGGCCGCACGTACAAGCTGCACGTCAAGGATCCGAAGGTCATGGCCGAGGTCAAGCAAGGCGACCAGGTCAAGGGCACCTATGTCGTGGCAACCGGGATCGCGGTTGTCGCGCCCAAGGCCAAGGCCGCGAAGTAAGTCGCTGCCGCAGCGACGAGGGGGCTGCCCGAAACGGCAGCCCTTTTTTTGGCTCAGGCGCGCCGCCGCCCCGGCCGGAACTGCCAGACATCGTCGTAGTAGGACGCGACCTCGCTGTCCGCGGTGACGCCGGGAATGCCCAGCAGCGGCAAGGGCTGCAAGTCGCGCGGCCGGGTAAAGCGACCTTGGGCGAAATCGGCCGCCAGCAGGCAGTCGACCGCAGCGGCCTGTGCGGCGACGGACATGCTCGGCCAGCCGTGATCGACCTCGTGCAGGATCGCCTTCGCGGTAAAGCCGCGAAAGGGGTTGAGCAGCTTCTCGTAGGTCGCGTGGCCGAAGACGACGAAGCGCATGGCGCACAGCACCTCATCCCGGCGATCGGCAAAGAGCTCCCGCCACCGGAACTCGCGCAGCAGGTCGAGCAGTGGCGGCTGGCTCGACAGCACGACGATCCCGCACTCGTCGAAATGGGTCAGCGCGTCACGTTCCATGCCACGCGCCGCGCCGGCCGGCGTCATCGCCCGCACATGACGCGCGCTGATGGCCAGCTTGGTTTGCGGAAAGGTCAGCCAGACCAGCGCATTGAAGAAATCGTGCCAGTTGCCGGGCCGCGTCTCGACCTCGCCGGCATCCTGAATGCGGCGTTCATAGACGGGGCCATCCGCCTGCGGCGGAACGAATCGGATGCGCCGGCCATCGGGCGCAATGATCGGGAAGCGCTCCGCCAGCGCCGCCACCGCCGCCGTATCAGGCGCCGCCGGCAACTGCCCGAGCCAGCGGCGCAACGGACCGTACAGCGGCGATTCGAGAGCGCCGGCGATCCGCGACGGGTCGCCGGCGTCCGGCGTCAGCGCATCTTCCAGGACAGGTTCTCGCCGGCGCGCAGCGGCACGATCGTGTCGCCGCTGACATACGGGTAAGCGGCCGGCACCGTCCACTCTTCCCTGACCAGCGTCACCGTGCCGCTGTTGCGCGGCAGCCCGTACCAGTCGGCGCCGTGGAAGCTGGCGAAGGCTTCCAGCCGGTCGAGCGCGCCGGCCTGCTCGAAGGCTTCGGCGTAGAGTTCGAGCGCCGCGTAGGCGGTGTAGCAGCCGGCACAGCCACAGGCGGCTTCCTTGGTCATTTTCGCGTGCGGCGCCGAATCGGTGCCTAGGAAGAACTTCGGGTTGCCGGAAATCGCCGCGGCGACCAGCGCCTCGCGATGCATCTCGCGCTTGAGCACCGGCAGGCAGTACCAGTGCGGACGGATGCCGCCCTTGAA
>ERZ761603.852-NODE-852-length-24345-cov-63.672417_pt1 | contig 24345 bp, 23 predicted proteins | sample MGYA00511879_ERZ761603 | MGnify/ENA primary metagenome ERZ761603 (study PRJEB28899, sample SAMN02850040) | bioreactor sludge metagenome | biome: EBPR Sludge; feature: EBPR Bioreactor; material: flocular biomat | place: Australia: Thorneside Wastwater Treatment... | reverse complement strand
CGATCGACAGCTTCCTGGCCTTCCGCGGCCGCGCGCCGACGGTCGACGCGCTGCTCCGACGAAGCGGCATGATCGCCGCCTAACTTACCGGGAGTTTCCACCATGGGATTTGCCGACGCTTTCCGACGGGCGGCCTTGTTCCTCGGCCTCCTGCTCGCCACGACGATGGTCAACGGCGAGACGACTTATCGCTGGATCGATGCGAAAACGGGCCGCACGGTGATTTCCGATCAGCCACCGCCGCCGGACGCCCGCCAAGTGGTCGTCTACCGGGGGCACGGCACAAGCGGCGAAGATGCCGAGAAGCCGGCGCTTGCGTCGTTTTCCTACGCGGCGCGGCAGGCAAGCGAGAAGTTTCCTGTCGTCCTGTACACCACGGCCGAGTGCGACGAGTGCCGCGAGGCACGCGACTTGCTCACCCGGCGCGGTATCCCCTTCACCGAAAAACTTCTCCGCACCCAGGCGGAATTTGCCGAAGTCAACCAGCAACTCGGCGGCAGGTCGCTCTTGCCCAGCCTGGTGGTCGGCCGCAAGAATCTGCGCGGTTTGACCACTGGCGACTGGAACGAACTGCTCGATCTGGCTGGCTATCCGGCAAGTGCCGCCTACCGCAGTGGTGCAGGCACGCCGAGAGCCGAATAAAGCCGCGCGACGGGCGTTGCCCGACGATGATTCGGTAGCGGCTCACCCAGCCGACCGGCGTCCTTGCCTCGGTCGCAGACCTTGCAGTGAGACAGCGGCAGTGGCGCGGAATCTGCCCGCGAGCAGCGCTGCAACACACGCGGCAAAGACGAGCAGCAGCGTTGCGGCTTCTGGAATGACGCCAATTTTCATGCTCCCGCTGACGCCAGCTCGTGGAATCAAGGAATTACCCTGGCCGTCAAAAAGCGGCTGGTCCGCAAAGAACCAGAACGTAGTCTGCTCGCCAAGCGCGGCCGCGCTCTTCAGCCGGGCGAGAAAATCGGATTCAATCGTATTGCTGATCCCCTGCGCGAAGTCGGGCGGGATGTCGAGAAAACCCTGAATCATTCCTGGAAAATCCGGCAGGCTTGACGCCATGCAGGCGACCTGCAGCAGGTAGCCGGCGAGCAAGCTGTCGCCGCTTTGCTCGTCCACGATCCTTATCTCCGTATCCGACAAGTGGGTTCCGCCACCCTCCAGCGGACCAATGGCGATCAACGGATCGATCTGGAAAACGCCTCGCCCGGTGATCGGGTCAAATGCGCCCGAGGCATATCTGATCTGGAGATCGCCAGCAAAGGCAAGCTTGCTGGTCGCCGGATCGAAGAACACGCGTGCCGGATCCGGCGCAGTCGCGGCTTGCGGCTTGTCATCCGCCGGCCTACCGGGGGCCCGCCCGGCAGCCGGCGCTTTCGCCCATTCCGCCTTGGTCATCGCTATTCCGGCGGGCGTATCGACCGGCTTGCCGGTGGCCGGGTCAAGCAGATCGTTCTTGCCCTTGTTGGTCACCCGGTCGAACTTTGCCACGCTGACGTCCATCTGTTGCGTCACACTGTCCGTCCCGCGAGTCTTCAGCGCGTTCTTTATCGCAGCATCAGCCTCCGCATTGGTCGCATACTGGCTTCCGACCAGGTTGGCGATCGACTGCAACACCTTCTTCTGCGCACTGTTGAGGTATTCGTCGCGGTAGAGCGTGACGTGCCCATTTTCGTGGTCGGTCAGTTGCTGCGTCGCTCCGCTCGGCAGATGGATCACGGCTGAACCTGAAACGACAGCGTCCACATGGGTGATCGTGACCTTGCCGCCAGCGCCTGAGGCACGGTAGCGGTAGGATGCATCCACCTTATAGACCGCGGCGCCCGCTTCGTCCGGCTTGAGGATCGGGGCTCCCTGGGCGTCAACCGGCGGGCCCGGCAAGTCACCGGGAGTGTTTGGGTCGGCTGCTGCACCCGCCGGCTTGGCCGGATCAAAGAAGTGAGTCTGCGTCGCCCCCCAAGGTTCCACTGTCACCGTGGTGTCACCAGCCAGCACTGGCCGCGAACTCACGACAAGCAGCCAGGAGATCAGGCCTACGGCAGCTATGCGGATGACCGAGCATTCCCAATCGTGCATGATGATTTCCCTCCCTGGAACAATATTAGGCGAAAAATCGGTCGTTCCATCATCTGCGGTGACGCCGTCGCCGGGGCTTGTCGCGGGATGCAAGCCGGGCACCTCAGGACGTCGATTTTCCCGCCGGCTTGAGCAAGTTCGGACAACTCCGGGCTGTCCAGTCGGCTATAATCGAAGCCTGTTCTGGAGACTCATCATGGCTCGACGCCGCATCAACACGCTGCAGCGCGCACCGGCAACGCCCTCGCTGCACCCGCCGCTGCTTTTCATCCATGGCGGTTACGTCGACGCCCGCTGCTGGGACGCGCATTTCCTGCCATTCTTCGCCGCTCGAGGCTACGAGTGTCACGCGCTCGACCTGGGCGGACACGGCCAGAGCGAGGGAGAAAGTGATCTCGACTCTTTGAGCCTGGACGATTACCACGCCGATGTACTGCAGGTCATCGAGCAGCTTGATCGCAAGCCGATCGTCATTGGCCACTCGATGGGCGCTTTTCTCGCCGAGCGCGTGCTCGAGGAGTCGCGCGCTGAAGCCGGAGTCCTGATGTCGCCGGTGCCGCCCGGCGGCACCCTGGAATCGGCGATCCGGCTCTTTTTCCAGCACCCGCAGTTTCTCGGCGCCGTCTTCCAGATGAGCAAGGGGGTTTTCGACAGCCAAGCGCTGGGCCTGATCAAACAGGTCTACTTTTCGCCCGATACGGGCGACCAGGTGCTGGCTGAGTTCACCCATCTGGTGCAGCCCGAGTCGCTGCGCGCCATCTGCGATCTGTCGCTGCTCTTCTGGCGTTGGCCGCCACGCACGCCAGCGCTGCCAGTGCTCGTCGTCGGCGGCGAAGCGGATGCGGTCTTCCCGCCCTACATGACGGAGCGCGTCGCCCGGCGCTGGCATGGCGAGTTGCGCATCATTCCTGGCGCGGGGCACGCGATGATCGTCGATCAGCAGTGGGAGCGGTGTGCCGCACCAGTGCTGGCATGGTTGCAGCAACTCGCGCCACAGCCGCAGCCGCGCGCGCGGGGTGCGGCTGCCCTCACCTGCCCCGCCTGAGAACTCAGACAGCCGCGCGCTCGGGCCAGAGGTCGGCGCGGCGTGCTTTCTTCGGCCAACGGGCACGTCAGGCAGAGCAAACGTCGTCGCGCCCTGGCGTATAATCCGCTGTCTTCCAACTGATAAGAGATCACCATCATGGGTCTGGATCGTGTGCCCGCCGGCAAAGCGCTACCGAACGACTTCAACGTCATCATCGAGATTCCGATGCACGCTGATCCGGTGAAGTACGAAGTGGACAAGGAGAGCGGGGCCGTCTTCGTCGATCGTTTCATGTCCACCGCGATGCACTATCCGTGCAACTACGGCTATATCCCGCACACCATCGCCGGCGATGACGATCCGGTAGACGTGCTCGTGATCACCCAGTTTGCCCTGCCACCGGGCGTTGTCGTGCGTTGCCGGCCGATTGGCCTGCTGGCGATGGAAGACGAATCGGGACAGGACGGCAAGGTGCTCGCGGTACCCGTCGACAGCCTGACGCCGATGTATCGCGATGTCGAAACGCCGCGCGATTTTCCCCAGGTCGTGCTTGATCAGATCGCGCATTTTTTCGCGCACTACAAGGATCTCGAACGCGGCAAGTTCGTCAAGGTCAGCGGCTGGCTGGGCAGCGAGGAAGCCAAGAAAGAGATTCTCGACGGCGTCGAGCGCTACGCAAGCGCCAAGGAAAAGCCCGCCTTCTGAGCACCACGCGAGTCGACTCCCCGCGCCGAGCGCCTGCGCGCCCCGCTTGCCCGTTGCTGCCGCCATGTCCCTGAAAATTGCCATTGCTCAGATCAACGCGACCGTCGGCGACCTCGCTGGCAATGCAGCGCGCATTCTCGACTTTGCCGAACGCGCCCGACAGCAGGGCGCCGACCTGCTGCTCACGCCCGAACTGGCGCTTTCCGGCTACCCGCCGGAAGACCTGCTGCTGCGCGATGACTTCTACGCCGCCTGCGAAGGCGAACTGAACAGCCTGGCCAGCCGTCTGCCGGGAATAGCCGTTCTCGTCGGCCACCCCGAGAAGCGCGCCGGCAAGTGCTTCAACGCCGCGACCTTGCTCAGTGGCGGCGAGCGTCAAGGCACTTACCACAAGCAGCGGCTGCCGAGCTACGAGGTATTCGACGAAGAGCGCTATTTCGAGTCAGGGAGCGGGCCCTGCGTGCTGACGATCAACGGCGTGCGTTGCGGCGTCAACATTTGCGCCGACGTCTGGGAGGCCGGCGCTGCCGACCGCGCGCGCGCGGCCGGGGCGGAAATCCTGCTCGTGCTCAATGCGTCGCCCTACCACATCGGCAAACGCGAACGGCGCACCGGAGTTCTGCGCGCGCGCGTCGCCAGCACCGGCTTGCCGGTGGTTTACGCCAATCTGGCCGGCGGCCAGGACGAACTCGTCTTCGATGGCGGATCGTTCGCGCTCGACTCGCGCGGTCAGTTATGCCGCCAGTTGCCACAATTCACCGAGGCTCTCGGGCTGGTCGAGTTCGCCGACGGCGATCTGATCGGCGGCGAGATCGCCGAGGCGCCGTGCCAGGAAGCCGAGGTCTACCAGGCGCTCGTCCTTGGCGTGCGCGACTACCTCGGCAAGAACGGTTTTCCCGGCGCGATAATCGGTCTCTCCGGCGGGATCGATTCGGCGCTCACCTTGTGCATCGCGGTCGATGCGCTGGGGGCCGACAAGGTGCGCGCAGTCATGATGCCCTCGCCGTACACAGCCGAACTCAGCCTCTCCGAATCGCGCGAGATGGTCCGCCTGCTCGGCGTGCGCTACGACGAGATCCCGATTGAAGCGGCAATGCAGACCTTCGCCGCTCTCCTCGCCGCGCAGTTCGCCGGCCTTGCGGCCGACACCACGGAAGAGAATCTGCAGGCGCGAATCCGCGGCATGATCCTGATGGCCCTGTCCAACAAGACCGGCTCGCTCGTCCTGACGACCGGCAACAAGTCGGAAATGGCGGTCGGCTATTGCACGCTCTATGGCGACATGGCTGGCGGCTTCGCGGTGATCAAGGACATCGTCAAGACGCTGGTCTACCGCCTGGCGCGCTGGCGCAACACGCTGTCCTGCGTGATTCCCGAAAAGATCATCACCCGCCCACCCTCGGCCGAGCTGAAGCCGGGGCAGACCGACCAGGACAGCCTGCCGCCCTACGCCGTCCTCGATGATATCGTTGAGGCCTACATGGTCAAGGAGCTCAGCCCGCGCGAGATCATCGCCCAGGGTCATTCGCCAGCCGACGTGCGGCGCGTCGTGCATCTGTTGAAGATCAGCGAATACAAGCGGCGCCAGGCGCCCGTCGGCATTCGCGTGACGCAACGGGGTTTTGGCAAGGACTGGCGCTATCCGATTACCAATCATTACCGCGACCCCTACTGAGCGTCCGCGCTTCACGCGATTTCTGATACGATTTCCGGACGACTTTCAACGGAGACTTGACCATGAAAAAAATCGAAGCGATCATCAAACCGTTCAAGCTTGACGAAGTGCGTGAGGCGCTTTCGGAAATCGGTGTCACCGGGCTGACGGTGACCGAAGTCAAGGGTTTCGGCCGCCAGAAGGGGCATACCGAACTCTATCGCGGCGCCGAGTACGTGGTCGATTTTCTGCCCAAGGTCAAGATCGAAATTGTCGTCAGCGATAGCGGCGTGGACCCGGCGATTGATGCGATTGTCAAGGCGGCGCGCACCGGCAAGATCGGCGACGGCAAGATCTTCGTCAGCACGGTTGACCAGGTCGTTCGCATCCGTACTGGCGAACTGGACGAAGCGGCGATCTGACGCTGCAGCTACCACCAGTGGCAAGGCTCCGTGCGCCTTGCCCCGCTACTCGCGCGGCTGGTGGTACCGACCGCGCCGGCGCCAGGCAATCGCCAACGCCTAACGCGGTTGTCCGCTCCCCTTGAGCAGCACCCATAGCGCACCGTCGCCACCGTCGCTCGGCGGTGCATGACAGAAAGCCAGCACATCCCGACAGCGACCCAGCCAGCTCTTGACCAGGCGACGCAGGACCGCCTCGCGCCCCGGCGAGCCGTGTCCGCGGCCATGCACGATGCGCAGGCAGCGCTTGCCGGCCAACAGCGAATCGCCGAGAAAAGCCGTCACCTCGGCGTGCGCCTGATGGCGATTCAAGCCGTGCAGGTCGAGGTGATCCTGAATGCACCAGCGCCCTCGCCGCAAGTCGCGCAGGATCGCGCGCGGCAGGCCGGGGCGCAGAAACGAGTCGGCCCCGCCCAGGTCGAGCCAGTCGTCGACCGCCAGCGGCGCATGCAGCGCTTCGCCGAGCACGGCGGCTTCGTCGATTTCGCGCTGACGCGGACGCGGGCTCGGTTTTGGCGGGTCGAGCAAGACGCGCCCTCCCCGACGCAACGGAGTCGCGCCGTCGACGGCGGCGAGAAAAGCGGCCAAGTCATCCGCGCTGGGCTCTGGCCATCGCTTGTTCATGCCTGGCACCGGGATAAGCGTGCAGTTGGCTCGTCGCGCAAGCCGGCTCGGACTGGCGTGCCGCCGGTTGTCGCCGGCCGCCGCGCGCCCGGCCGTCAGCCGCTCAAACCAAGGCCATCGAGGTAGCGCTCGGCGTCGAGCGCCGCCATACAGCCGCTGGCGGCCGAGGTACAGGCCTGGCGGTAGATGTGGTCCTGCACGTCGCCGGCAGCGAAGACGCCGGGAACGGATGTCGCGGTCGCGTTGCCGTGTCGCCCCCCCTGGGTAATCAGGTAACCGCCGTCCATCGCCAACTGGCCGACGAAGAGATCGGTGTTCGGTTTGTGGCCGATGGCGATGAAGACGCCGAGCAAGGGAATGTCTTCGAGCTTGCCGCTCAATTTGTCCTGCAGGCGAATCCCGGTCACTCCGGACTGATCGCCGAGAACCTCTTGCAGCGTGCAGTTCCAGCGAATCGTCACCTTGCCCGCGCGCTCGCGGGCAAAAAGCTTGTCGTGCAGGATCTTCTCGCCGCGCAGCTTGTCGCGCCGGTGGACCAGAGTGACGTGGCTGGCGATGTTGGCCAGGTAAAGCGCCTCTTCGACCGCCGTATTGCCACCGCCGATGACGGCCACCGGCTGGTTGCGATAAAAGAAGCCGTCGCAGGTCGCGCAGGCGGAAACGCCACGCCCGGCAAACGCTTCTTCGGACGGCAAGCCAAGGTACTGCGCCGAAGCACCGGTGGCGATGATCAGCGCATCGCAGGTATAGGTCGCGCTATCACCGATCAGGACAAAAGGCCGTTCGCCAACCTGCGCCGTGTGGATGTGATCGAAAATGATCTCGCTCTCGAAGCGCCGCGCGTGTTGCTCGAAGCGCTGCATCAGTTCCGGCCCCTGCACACCGTGCACGTCGCCCGGCCAGTTGTCGACGTCGGTCGTTGTCATCAGCTGCCCGCCCTGCGCCATACCGGTGACCAGAACCGGCTGCAGATTGGCGCGCGCCGCGTAGACGGCGGCAGTGTAGCCGGCCGGACCCGAACCGAGAATCAACAGACGACAGTGGCGGGGGGTTGAGCTCATTCTGAATTGCTCCCTCGAAGTGGGTAACTGGGCAACGGCGGCGTGACGGCGCGACGAACAGCCGGTCGGCGCACCACCGGCAACGCAGCGCACGATTGTAAGCGACGGCTGCCCACTGGCAAAGTGCGCTGGCAGACGCCCACGCCAGCGTCAGGCGGCGGCGACCGGTGGCCTGCCAGGGCGCCGGCGCCGGCTTTTTCTCGCAGATCTGAGAAGTGCATTATAATCGCGGCGCAAACCCTTGATAGCACTCACATCAACTAATGAGAGAATGCCAATGAACACGCAGGTCGAGCAGCCCAGGAGAGGACCAAGCCTGATATTGCTGCACAGCATTCCGATTTTCGCCGGAGTTCCGGATTCCCAGCTCGAACAGATTGCCAAAGTCGCCTTCCACCGCCGCGTCACGCGCCTGACGACAATCGTGCGCGCCGGCGACAGCACCGATTCGCTCTACGTACTGATCAGCGGCGGTGCCAAGGTCCTGAACAGCGACGAAGAGGGGCGCGAAGTCATCCTCACGCTGCTTGGCCCGGGCGAATTCTTTGGCGAAATGGGCCTGATCGACGGCAGCCCGCGCTCGGCTGACGTCGTCGCGACCGAAACCTGCGAGTTGCTCGTCATCACCAAGAACGACTTCAAACGCTGTCTGGCCGAGAACTTCGATCTTTGCTTGAACATCATGAAGAGTCTCGTCCAGCGCCTGCGCGAAGCCGACCGCAACATCGAGAGCCTGGCGCTGCTCGACGTCTACGGGCGGGTTGCCAAGCTGCTGATCGACTTTTCCGAAGACGAACGCGGCCGGCGAGTAATCAAGCGCCGACTGACCAAGCAGGACATTGCCAAGATGATCGGTGCCTCGCGCGAAATGGTCAGCCGGGTGATGAAGGACCTCGAAAACCGCGGGTACTTCCGCGTCGAGGAAGGCCGCATCGTTCTCACCGACAAGGATGCGCCGACGCCCAGCGCACCCGGCCGGCAAAGCTGACGCTGCGGTGAACCGTCCTGCTGCGATCCCGCTGATGGCCTTCTTCAACAGACTCACCGGCAAGACGAGCTCGAGCTCGCGTGCCGCCAGCAATCCTCTGCCCGAAAAGATCGCGCTGCTGCTGCAGGAATCGCGCTGGCTGATCCTGATCGTCATCGCCGGTTTTCTCGCGCTTTCGCTCTGGGGCTACCACCGGGCCGACCCCGGCTGGTCGCACGCCGTGCATGCGCTGACCCTGCACAACCCGGCCGGCCGTAGCGGCGCCTGGCTGGCCGATCTGCTGCTGGCCATTTTCGGTCTTTCGGCCTGGTGGTGGATTGTCCTGCTGCTTGCTTTCGTCTGGTGGGGTTACCGCAGTCTGGATGGCCGGCAGACGGGCGACCGCCGCCCGCTGCTGATCGCGCTGAGCGGTTTCCTCGTCCTCCTTGGCGCCAGCAGCGGGCTCGAAACGCTGCGTTTCTACACGCATTCGGCGCCGCTGCCGGTCGGCCCGGGCGGCATCCTCGGCCTCGAAGTCGGCGCCTTCGCGGTGCGCTACCTCGGCTACACCGGTGCCACGCTGACCCTTTTCGCCCTGCTCGTTCTGGGTTGGAGCATCTTCACCGGAATGTCGTGGATCACCGCTGCCGAACGCTGTGGGACGCTGCTCGAGCAAGGCGTCTTGGCTCTGCGCGACCTGCTCGATCGCTGGCGCGACCGGCGGATTGGCCGTGAAATCGCGCGCGAGCGCGAAGCGGTCGTCGAGGTCGAAAAGCGAAGGGTCGAGACGCATGAACCGGTGCTCATCGAAACACCGCCCGAGGTCAGCGCTCCGCCGCCTTTGCCGCCGAAGGTCGAAAAGCGCATCGAACGCGAACGCCAGGCCATCCTCTTTCCGGAAGCGGTCGTCGGCGGCATGCTGCCGCCCCTGCACCTGCTCGAACCGGCACCACTGCATACCGACAGCGTCAGTCACGAGACGCTCGAATACACCTCGCGCCTGATCGAGCGCAAACTCGCCGATTTTGGCGTCCAGGTTACGGTGACCGCAGCCTACCCCGGCCCGGTGATCACGCGCTACGAGATCGAGCCCGCGGTCGGCGTCAAGGGGGCGCAGATTCTCAATCTGGCGAAGGACCTGGCACGCTCGCTGTCGCTCGTCTCGGTGCGCGTCGTCGAGACCGTCCCCGGCAAGTCTTCGATGGCGCTCGAACTGCCCAACCCGAAGCGACAGACCGTTCGCCTGCTCGAAATCATTTCCAGCCGGCAGTACAGCGACCTCAACGCCCCGCTGGCGATGACCCTCGGCAAGGACATCGGCGGCCAGCCGGTGGTCGTCGATCTGGCCCGAATGCCGCACCTGCTCGTCGCCGGGACGACCGGTTCGGGCAAATCGGTCGGCATCAACGCGATGATCCTCTCGCTCCTCTACAAGTCCGAGCCCGACCTGGTACGCCTCATCCTGGTCGACCCCAAGATGCTCGAGCTGTCGATCTATGAGGGTATCCCGCACCTGCTGGCGCCGGTCGTCGTCGATATGAAGCAGGCAAGCAACGCGCTCAACTGGTGCGTCGCCGAGATGGAAAAGCGCTACAAGCTGATGTCCGCGATGGGCGTGCGCAACGTCTCCGGATTCAACCATCGCGTGCGCGAAGCCGAAAAGGCCGGCGAGAAGATCCCCAATCCGCTTTCGCTCACCCCTGAAACGCCGGAGCCGCTGGCGGTTCTGCCCTACATCGTCGTCGTCATCGACGAACTCGCCGATCTGATGATGGTTTCCGGCAAGACGGTCGAACAATTGATCGCCCGTCTGGCGCAGAAAGCGCGTGCCTCGGGAATCCACCTGATTCTCGCCACGCAGCGACCTTCGGTCGACGTGATCACCGGCCTGATCAAGGCCAACATCCCGACGCGCATTTCGTTTCAGGTTTCGTCGAAGATCGATTCGCGCACGATTCTCGACCAGATGGGCGCCGAAGCGCTGCTCGGCCAGGGCGACATGCTTTTCCTGGCGCCGGGTACCGGCTATCCGACGCGCGTGCACGGCGCTTTCGTCGCCGATGACGAAGTGCATCGCGTCGTCGACTATCTGAAGAAGGTTGGTACGCCCAACTACGTCGACGGCGTACTCAGCGGGGGTGACGAAGGCGGCACCGGCACCAGCGGTGGCGAGGGCGGTGGCAGCGAGACCGACGGTGAGGCCGACCCGGTGTACGACCAGGCAGTCGAAGTCGTCCTGAAGAACCGCCGGGCGTCGATCTCGCTCGTTCAGCGCCACCTGCGCATCGGCTACAACCGTTCTGCCCGCCTGCTCGAAGCCATGGAGAAGGCCGGACTCGTTTCAGCGATGGACCCGCGCGGCGGACGCGAAGTCATCGCGCGCAAGGAAGACGAATGAGTCACCGGTGGCGCCTTGCCGGCGTCGTTCTCGCCGCGCTGCTCACTGCCCCGGACACGGTGCAAGCCGGCGCGATCGCCGACCTGCATCGCTTCCTGAGCGGCACGCGCACGCTGCGCGCCGACTTTGCGCAGACCGTCGTTGCGCGTAACGGACGCAGCGTGCAGACGGCGAGCGGCGTCATGATGATTGCCCGTCCGGGCAAGTTCCGCTGGCAGATCGACCAGCCCTACAGTCAGTTGCTCGTCGGCGACGGAGAAAAGGTCTGGATGCACGATCCCGAGCTGCGCCAGGTGACGGTGCGCAAGGTCGGCGCCGCGCTGGGTGGCAGCCCGGCTGCGCTGCTTGCCGGCGACAACACGATAGAGAAGAATTTCAGCCTGCGCGAAGAGGACAAGCTCGGCGAGACAAGCTCGCGCCACGCCGACGACGGCATCGCCTGGCTGGAAGCCCGGCCAAAAACGGCGGACAGCGGATTCGAGAAGATCCGCCTGGGTTTCGCCGCGCACGAGCTGAAACTGATGGAACTGCACGACAGTCTCGGCCAGACGACGAAGCTCAGCTTCAGCCGTCTGGAGCGCAACCCGCGCCTGCCACCGACGCTTTTCCGCTTCGTTCCCCCGGCCGGCGCCGACCTCCTCGGCGAATGAAGCGGCCCGACCTACGTGCGCTGGCGCCGGTGGGCGGCAGCGGCTCCCGTCAGCCCTTTCGCCGGTCGCCTGATCGCCGGACAGCGCGCCCCGGCCGAGCGCCATCCCTACCTCTCTTTTCCCGTCTGTCTGGAGTCCCGTCGCATGTGGTTCAAGAACCTTAGCCTCTACCGTCTGCCGAAAAACTGGGCTGTCGAAGCCGAACAACTTGCCGAACAGCTCGCCCGCCGCACGCTGCAGGCGTGCGCCGCGACCGACCCGCGCAGCCTTGGCTGGCAGCCGACGGCGCCCGACGGCAGCTTGCTCTACACGCTTGATCGGCAATACCTGCTCGCCCTCGGCGTCGAGGAAAAGCTGCTGCCGATATCGGTCGTCAAGCGCTTCGCGGCCGAAAAGGTGAAGGAGATCGAGGAAAACGAAGGGCGGCGGGTCGGGCGCCGCGAGTTGCGTGAAATCCTTGACGAGACGACGCTGAGCCTGCTGCCGCGCGCCTTCGTCCGCCAGCGCACAACCTACGGCTGGATCGACCCGACCAATGGCTGGCTGGTCGTCGACTGCGCTTCGCCGGCAAAGGCCGATGAGTTCCTCGAACATCTGCACAAGAGCGTCGAGGGGCTGCCCGCCAAGCTGCTCAAGGTGATGCTCTCGCCGTCAGCGGCAATGACCGCCTGGGTCGCCGCTGGCGAAGCGCCGCCCGGCTTCACACTCGACCAGGATCTCGAATTGCGCTCGGCGGAAAAGGCAACCGTACGCTATGTGCACCACCCGCTCGAAGGCGAGGAGATCGGCCGCCACATTGCCGGCGGCAAGGTCGTCACGCGTCTGGCGATGACCTGGAACGACCGCATCTCGTTCGTCCTCGACGACAACCTGCAGCTCAAGCGCCTGAGTTTCCTCGACCTGCTGAAAGAACAGGCGGAGGGTCAGGGCGAGAACGAAGACGAACGCTTCGCCATCGACTTCACCTTGATGACTGGCGAACTCGCACGCCTGCTCGAAGACCTGCTCGCCGCGCTGGGCGGCGAAGCGAAGTCGGTCGCCTAGAGCTCGCCAGGCGCAGCGGCGCCGGCCGCCGGCGGCAGCCAGCGGCGCAGCAGCGCAGCGAGCTGCGTCTGCGAATAGGGCTTGCTCAGATAGTCGTCCATGCCGGCCTCGATGCATAGCTGGCGATCGTCTTCGAGCGCGTTGGCGGTCAGCGCAATCACCGGCACGCGCGCGCTGCCGTCGGCCTCGCGCTGGCGCAGTCGCCGGGTCGCTGCGTAGCCGTCGAGCACCGGCATCTGACAATCCATCAAAACAATGTCGAAGCGCTGGACGGCCGCCAGCAGTAGCGCCTCCTGGCCGTTACGGGCGACTTCTACCGTCATGCCGAGCGCCTTCAGCATCGCCTCGGCGACCACCTGGTTGACCGGGTTGTCCTCGACCAGCAATACCCGGCCGTTCAGACACGCCGCCGCGGCGCCGCTCGCGGGGCGGACAGCGCCGATGGCCTTGTCCTGCTCAGCAACCCTTGCGTTGGCGCTTCCCGCCGCCGCCAAGCTGCTTCCGCTGTCGACTTCGGGCGCAGCCACGGGCAGTACGAGGTCGACGGTAAACCGGCTGCCGACGCCAACCTCGCTCTCCACGCCGATCGTTCCGCCCATCAATTCGACCAGGCGCCGGCAGATCGCCAGGCCCAGACCGGTACCACCAAATTGCCGAGTCGTCGAGCCATCTGCCTGGGCAAAGTGCTCGAACACCTTGTCGCGCGCCGCCGGCGGAATCCCGACCCCGGTATCCTCGACGCTGAAGGAAAAACGGCGCCGGCCGGTCGCTGCGTCGCCCAGCGAGGCGCGCACGCCGACGCTGCCCGCCGGCGTAAACTTGATCGCGTTGTTAAGCAGATTGAGCAGCACCTGGCGCAGGCGAAACGGGTCGCCGCGCAGGCGCACGGCACGGTCAGGCGGCGACAGGTTGCAGGACAAGAGCAGCCCCTGCTCAGCCGCCGGCTGGGCGAACATGGCAACCGCTTCGCTGACCAGTTCGGCGGGCGAGAACGGTACGGCTTCGAGCTCCAGACGCCCGGCCTCGACCTTCGAGAAGTCAAGAATGTCGTTGATGATGCCAAGCAGATGGCGGCCCGAGCTGAACACCGACTCGGCGTAGCGGCGCTGTGTCGGATCAAGGCGCGTGCCGAGCAGCAATTCAGTCATGCCGAGCACGCCATTCATCGGCGTCCTGATCTCGTGGCTCATCGTCGCCAGAAACTCGCTCTTCGCCCGGCTTGCTGCCTCGGCCGCGCGTTGTGCCCGATTCGCCGTGTCGATCAGCCGATGCAACTCGGCATTGACCCGCTCGAGCTCGCGCACCTGTGCATCGACGCTGCGCTGCAAAGTGATGTTGCGCTCGAAGAGCGAATACGAACTGCCGCTGTCATTGACGCTGCGCTCGACGCGCTCCATCAGGACGCGGTTGATCTTGCGCTGCATACCGAGCTCACGCTCGAGCGCCGCGAGGCGTTTCGGCAGATCGGCAGCGTCGGTCATGGGCGCCGCCAGCACGTGCACTGCGACCGACTACACGCGCTACTCGCCAAGTGCAATCCCGGTCAGCGTCTGGTTGACGTGGATGCCGTTGACCTGCTCGCCGTAGGTCGAGAAGCCGACGAAGTCAACGTCCTTCAGGACCTCGCCGGCCGCCTCAACAAGTCCCTTCTGCTGCAACTCGAGGCGACGCAGGATGCAGTCGCAACCGAGAATCAGCTTCATCGTCGGCAACTCGTGGCGCAAGCGAGCGAGCGTCTCGGCCAGACTTTCGACAAGCGCCTTGCCGCGGCCGACGGTCAGAACCAGACCATTGTCGATCGCGCAGAAGAAGGTCAGGCTCCCGTCCGGATTGACTTTCTGGATCGAGCGAACGTAGTACTCACCGCCAATCTTCAGCATCACCGGGTAGGCGGCAAAGATTTGCGGATTCAGCTCCGAAATCTCCAGGCCAACCGCGCGTGCGTATTCTTCCGCCGCCGGGCCACCGTTGATCTCGGTCACCGTGCGCGAGGCGCAGTCACTCTCGGTGATCACCAGCCGCGTGTCGGTCGGAGCGAAGTGCTGCGTCTGAAAGAGAACAAAAGGCAGCGTCGTTTCGAATAGCGTCACCACCGCGGCGTTGCTGCGAAAACGGCCGTCGAAGAGAACGTGGGTGCGCGTGAACGAAAGATCGTCGCCGGCCGAACCGCCGAAGAGCGGCACGCCGGCAAGCGCCCGATGCAGCGTCGCCACCACCTGCTCCTCGAGCATCGACAGGCCGTCGACGAGCAGCAGGCTGAACATCTTGCGGGGTTCAAAATCAGTCCCCAGCCTGAGCTCGCCGCGCAGTTCGCCGGCCAGTTGTTCGCCCTCCGCCAAACCGAAGGTATCGAGTGGGGCGATCAGCTTCGGATGAACGAAAAGACTCGGCGAAGCCAGGCTGACGCCGACCACGCCGCCGGCGATATAGCCGCTTGAAGTAATCTCGCCGGCCGTCGTGCACCCGATCACCGGGCAGCGAAACGCGCCGCGCAGCGCATCCTCGACCGCCTTCAGGTCGTAGCGCGCCGAAACGAAAAGAATCACCAGGCTGACCTCGGCCTGCTCGAGTTGACGCTGCACCTCGGCGATCGCCTGTGCGGCATCAGCGTGACTCGAGGTGGCGCGCTTGACAGACAACATCGACATGATTCAATAGCCCTTCTGAGCCTGCTCGCAGGCACCCATGACGAAAACGGCGACGAGCGGGGCAGTATATTGGCCGCCCTCGCCAGCGGTCAAGGCGCCCGCTGATCGGCCAGCTCAGCCTGGTCGACCGTCGACTCGCGGTCGGCTGAGAATCGGCCAGAAGCGCCAGGTGAACAGCGCGAAAGCGCAGCTCCAGAGGAGCGCCGACAGCGTCAGGCTGGTGCTGTACGCGGCCGGCAGCGCCAGCGGCAGGAAGACGCGGACCAGCGCCGCAAGCTGGATAAGGAGATAGGCCGCCAGTTCCGTACGTCCAGCGACCAGCGGCCGCCCGCTGTGCCCACGCGCTGTGCGCGTCATCATGCCGAGCGTCATGCCGCCAATCGCGCCGATGGTCAGGGCATGCGTCGCCAAGTTTGCCGGAAAAAGATCAAACGCCGCCGCTCCGCGCAGGGCAAGATGAATCACCAGCCAGGCGTAGGAGACGTGCAGTATCCACAGGATGGGCAGCGCGCGTGTACGCGCTGGACGCCAGCGCGCCAGGCGCAGCGCGTGCACGCCCGCGCCAAGCAGAGCGACGACGCCGGCGACGTGCGCCGGCACGCCGGAGGAAGGAAGCAACGCAGCCCAGCCGTCGACGACGAGCAGGACAATCAGCACGCCGAGTGCGCTGCGTTCGAGCGCCTCGACACGCGTCGCGCCGGCGCCGAGGACGGCGTTGTTGGTGAACATCGGCACAACGCGACCGGCAATGATCGCAATGATCAGCCCGACGAGATCGAGCCCAAGCGTGCTCACCGCCGGCCCGGGTGCGCTGTCACCCCCGGCACCGATCAGCAGCGCCGCGCCAGCCAGACCGAGCAGCACCACCAGGCCGATGAAGAAGTAGTTGCGCCGGTTGGCGCTGGCGATCATCGGCCGACCGATGCCGATTGCCACGGCAAGCGCAAAGAGCAGGTCGAACGCCGCCGCCAGCTCAACCCATGGGCTCCACACGCAGACGCGCGCCGCCAGCCAGAGTGCGCAGACCAGCGCCAGCGAACCGCCTGACGGCGTCGGTTGATTCGTCCAGTTGCGCACGGCGGTAAACAGGAAGCCGGCGATCACCGCGAAGGCATAGCCGAAGATCATCTCGTGTGCGTGCCAGACGCTGCCGGCGAGCGCCCCGATCATCGGCAGCGCGCCGCCGTGCACAGCAATCCAGAGCGGCACGGCAAGCGCCGCGTATGCGCCGGCAAGCAGATAAAACGGGCGGAAACCGAGCGCCAGCAACGGCAGACCGACCGCCGGCGCTGTTGTCGCGGTGGGTGCTGAAGCCGCCGCGCCGGGAGACGCCGCGTCGCGGGAAGGGGGAAAGCTCGGTTTCATCGGCGGCCACAGTAGCGGCGAAGTGCCTCGGTGGCCATGATATAGATCAATGGCAACCGTTCTCCTGACTCAAATGCGCGCAAGACGGCCATCGAGCAAGCATGGCGCAGAGCAATTGTCAACCCTGGCCGACGAAGCTGCTGAGAAGCCACTGTGCCAGACCGGTTGTCGCGCGGACAGGATCGGAAATGAGGGCGCGAAACGCAAAGGACACCGATGGCGAGATACGGACAAGCGACGAAGGATCGGGCCCGGGAACCGACACCGCTTTTCGAGCGCCCGCCAGTTGTGTCTTCGTGGCGACCGAAACCCGCAAGCTGCCCTGCCGAATGCGCTTGCAGCCGCTCGACAGCACGTGCAGCAGCAAACAATAGAAAAATCGAGCAGAGGCAATTCATCTGATCCCGCTTCTTGACAAACATCGTGCCTGATCCCGCGTTCCCTTCACCGACGCCCGTGCAGCCAGAATCGTCACCTCAGCAAACGCGCCCGCGCGCATCATCAGCCCCTTGGTCGTCAACTGTGCGCTGATCGCCGCGCAGACGGCCTTAGACAGTTCCATCACTTCCAGCAAACGGCGAAACTGCAGCAGCGTCGTCGCACCCTGCACCGCCTCTCTCGACAGATCGATCCGCACGAATCCTGGCAACGCCTGGCTGTCGCTGATCTTATCCTCCACCCGCTCATCCGACAGACCGTACTATTGCTGCGCCAGCTACACTCGCGACACCCGCTCCAGCCCGATCAGCGATCCCCTTTTTACCCTTTCGTGTTTAGTGTAATGTGGTTCGCTGACCGTCAACACAAGCTGATCTGGCTCATTGGCTGATCCCCTCCAAAGCAAGGTGCACGTCATGCCATCCGCACCTTCCGTCGGGGGCAAGCAAATCCGCGCCTCCATGGTAGATCGTTGCGACAAAGGGACATCGACTTTCGACGACAATCGTATCTCCCGACGCGCCCTTTTCCTGCGACATGTCCGAGTCAATTCTCTGGGCGAACTCAAGGTGCGCATCCGCCAAGGCATCGACGAGATGAACGCCGCGCCGGTCGTCTTTCGCTCGAAAGCGTTCGACCCTGTCAAAACATGACTGAATGCTTTCTGATGGAACCTTCGGCTAGGATGCGGACATTCGGCACAGCCAGCGCCAAACCCAGCCTTCCGCGTCCTTCCCGGTGAGCACGTAGTCGAGCACATTGCGATTGTCGAGCGTCAGATTCTGCGCTGTACGCGCCTCACGCGTTCCAGCGAAGAGCAACTGATCGCCTGGCTGCAACATGCATTCCCAGCCGGGGAGCTCGTGATCGGCGCCCTCGCGCAGCAGCAGTAGCGGCAGCAAGGGCAACAGTTCATCGCGCTTGGCCGGGTCACGGCACACCAGATCGAGTTGCATCTCTCCCTGCTCGATCATCAGGAACCTGTGCACCGCAGGTGAATCGGCAGCATTCAGACGTACGCTCCAGACGAGTGGCATGCGGTTGCCGCAGAGCGCTTCGATCTGCTTACCCAGCGCTGCGGCTCGTCCCTCCGGCCAGGCGCGAATCAGGCGCAGAAAGCGCGGCAGCAGTGGCGAGACGATCAGCGCCAAACACTCGCGGGCAATGATGCGCGACGGAACCATCGTGAAATCGGCATCGTAGGCGTCGAAAAGCACCTGGTTGGCAACTCTGTTCTGACGCAGAACGACGAAAAGGTCGCGATTGATCTCCTTCGCGGTCATCGCAATCGACAGATTGTTCGTGTCGTTGTTGCCGCCGGCAACAATCCCCACGGCTTTATCGATTCCCGCCCGGCGCAAAGGTTCGGCCTCGGTACCGTGCCCGACGACATGAGGAACGCCGGCCAGGACTTCCGGCTCCGGATCGATCACGGTCAGGCTGACCCCCTGGCGCACGAGATTGCGTACGACAGCCTGGCCAAAACGGCCATAGCCGCAGATCACCCACTCGCCGACCGGAGGGTCATGCCGTTCTGGAATCTCCTGGCCGGGCAGGCCGGTCAACAGGTCGACCAGGCGATACCAGTTCGGCGAGTGAATGGCCTGTGCCAGATAGTCGGCGAACTTCTCGAAGTGATTGACCACGTAGTGTGTTCCGAACGACATCATATTGGCTTCGACCGCCGGACTGGCGACCCGCGCGATGATCGTCAGACGTGGATTGATCAGTCGGCTGGCAATCGCCACGGCGAGGTTGGCGGAGTCGTCGTCGGTAACCGCCAGCACGCCGCGACAACTACGATGCTGCAAGCCTGCAAGCAGGAGTTGTTGCGGCTGAGCCGCGTCCGCACAGAGAACCAGCAGGTCTGCAGCGAATTCCTCCAGCTCGAGTTCCTGAATGCGCATCTCGTTCTGTTCGATTGCCACCACACGAATGCCGTCGCGATCGAGCGCGCGCGCAATCAGCAGCCCCGTTTCGCCGCAGCCACAGATGATGTAGAAAGGTTCGCCGAGCTGGCGCACGCGGCGGGCGAAACGACCATTCAGCAGAACCTGTTGGAATCCCTTGTCCTGAACCAGGGCCAACAGACTGATGATCGAGTACGACCAGCCAATCACCGAAAGAAAGATGCATACCGTGACCCACATGCGCTGTGCTTCGGAGAATGCGTTGGGCAACTCGCCAAAGCCGATCGTGCTCGCCGTATAGCTGACGAAGTAAAAGGCATGAAAGAAGCTCATCGGCGGCGCCGGCTTGCCCTGTGCGTCGATCCCGGGAATCAGGGTCAAGCCGCAGGTCGACACCGCATAGATCACAACCAGGACGATCAGCGGCGCCCGCATGCGGCGTAGCGCGAGAAAGAAGACGCTGGTGTTCATGGCAACGCCACTCAGCGGCGCAGCATCACCGTTTCAACAATCAGGAGGATGACCGAAACGACGTTGGCAAACAGCGCACCGCCGCTCAGTGACACGACGCTGGTCGTCACCTCGGCACTCATCCCGTCGCCGCTGACATGCACGGCGATCGCCCAGACACAGGCTGCGGCAACGAGCTGCAGGTCGGCAACCAGGCTCGTCGAAAGATGAACGGCGCCGATCTGCGTGCGGTCGCCGAACTTGAGGATCGTTGCGATGAGGTTGACGACAATCGCCGCAAACAGCTCGTAGATGTGGTGGTGCATCGGATTGTCGATCTCGCCGATGAAGAAGCCGAAGTTCAAGGTTGCGGCCAGGACGATAAAGAATCCGAAAACTACCTTCTCCAGGTTCATCCTGAATTCCTCTGTCAGCGGATGGCGGCAGCCAGCCCACGGGCTGCCAGCGTGGTGTAACGTGGCATTCTAGCTTTGCAGCGATGATTTTGTCGACGATGTGGCGGACGAGTACAGGCCAGCGGTTGGCTTTCGCTAACTGAGACGCAGTTTTCCGGGCGGGGTCAAGACCCTTGCGGAGGCGGGTGATCATGGCCTTGATCTGATTCCCGGCCGCAGGGGAGAGTTTAAGCAGGGAGCTGCGGCTGATCGCCTCCCGGCGCCCCTTCCGCTGCGCCAGGCGGGCATACCAGCTCGACCCGTTGTAGATGTGCTACCGCTCGCAGCGAGGGCTTGCAGTGTTCGAGGTCTTGCGTCGTATACGCGCAGCAAACCGTTCGATTCTTGAGTTCGTCGAAGCCGCTCGCGCAATCGGCCCGATCCCGCTAGAGCTCGCCCATGACCTCAGGCGAGGTGTCCGCACTGGTCACAAGGAGGCGTACTCGCGGACCTTGGTCTTCTCGGAAGGGTCAATCCATTGCAGTTCTGGCTGGCGACTCTGGCGGCTTGCCGGAGCGACCAGACCGGACTTGAGGAGCTTGCGCAGGACCTCCACGCGCCGTTCGCTGTTCCAATCCATCAACCCGAGCTCGCCTTCGACCGCTTCAAGGCCGTGGCCAACGCCCTGCCACTCGCCGCGCCGCCGGAGCCGCTCGATCAGTCGCTTGACGCCGAGCGTTTGCTTGAGCTTGAAGAGATAGCGCTGCCCAATCGCTTTCATCTCTGCCATCACGCTTTCGTTGCGGAAAGCGATGTCGCCGCGCAACAGGACTCACCAGCACCTGACCGGAGCGCAAAAGGGGAGCCCGCAGTCATGAAATCGGCCGCTCGCGAGGTGGATCGACGACCAGGCTGCATCGTTGCCGTCGATGCCTTGACCGATCCGGTGCTGATCAGTCTCACGGACGAAGCCGGCGTTACGCTCTGCGACTTTCACTTACGGCTTGCCACCGCCTGCGAGCGCCACTACCTCGCACCGCTGCGCCGTCATCACGATCGCCAAAGGAACCTCTGCGATCCCGAGGAAGCTTGGCGCTTCCCGCTCAGCGATCCGCGATCCCGCCAAGCCCCCTGCCCGCCCCTGATGCCGGAACAATTTCGCCTGGCTGCAGCGTGGGACTTTCCTCTTGTCTCACCCCGGAATGGCTCGGGACGAAAGGTCTTGAACAGGGCGGAACGTAACAGCGGTACCGGTCGCCGAAACGGCCGGTGCACGAATTGCCACCGCGGCGAGATTCAAGCGAAGTCGATTCAGTCGCGATACCGTGGCGGACGCTGCTCGCGCTGGGCACGCATCGCTTCCTCGACATCGGCTGACTGCAGCATGGCGGCATTCCACGTCGCCACGTAGTTCAGACCGTCAGCAATCGAGTGGTCGCGTCCGTAGTTCAGCATTTCCTTGCTGCCACGAATCGCCAGCGGCGACTTGCTGGCAATCGTCAGGGCGATCGCGCGCACGCCGGACAGCAAGGCGTCCGGGCTTGGGTAGACACGATTCACCAGGCCACTGCGCCGCGCTTCCCGAGCGCTCACCGAGCGGCCGGTGTACACCAGCTCGCGCGCCAGCCCGTCCGGAATGAGTCTGGGCAGCCGCTGCAGCGTGCCAACATCGGCGGTCATTCCAACATCGATCTCGCGCACCGAGAAGCTCGCGTCGGCCGCGGCATAACGCATGTCGCAGCAGGTCACGAGGTCGATTGCGCCACCTATGCAGGCACCCTGAATCGCCGCCAGAACCGGCTTGCGACAGCGCTCGATGGCCGACAGGCAATCCTGCAGGTCGAGGATCAGTCGGCGCAATGCCTCGCGTCCGCGTGCCGCGTCCTCGTGCGCGACGAGTTCGCCGACGCTGGCCAGCAGCGCCAAGTCGATGCCGCTACAGAAGTTCCTTCCGGCACCGCGCAGGATGGCGACGCGCACCTGCGGCGCCGCGTCTGCCCAGGCAAATGTGCTGCGCAACTCCTGCCACATGGCCGCGTTCATCGCATTCAAGCGCTCGGGCCGATTGAGGCAGACCTCAGCCACACCCTCATGCAGGCTGAGGGCGAGCGTGGTCAGTTCAGGGGGATCAAACGGCATCAGTTCTCCTCGGCATCATCGCGTTCAGGCTTTGCTGAGCAAGCGCATTCCGCGCTCCAGTCCTTCAAGCGTCAGTGGAAACATTCGCCCACCGAGCAGGTTGTGGATCAATGACGTCGATTGCCGGTACAGCCAGGAATGCTCGGGCTCCGGGTTAAGCCAGACCGCGTGTGGCCAGGCGTCGGTCAGCCGACGCAACCACACGGCGCCGGGTTCAGCGTTGTTGAACTCCAGGCTGCCATTCGGCTGGACCAGTTCGTAGGGGCTCATCGCTGCGTCGCCGACCAGAATCAGTTTGTAGTCGTTACCGTAAGTGTGCATTACCTCGACCGTCGACGTGCGTTCGCTGTGGCGTCGGCGATTGTCGCGCCACAGGTAGTCGTAGACGCAGTTATGGAAGTAGTAGTGCTCGAGGTGCTTGAACTCGCTGCGGCAGGCGGAGAAGAGTTCCTCGCAGACGCGCACGTAGTCGTCCATCGAGCCACCGATGTCGAGCAGGAGCAGGACTTTGACCGCGTTATGCCGTTCTGGCCGCAATCTGAGGTCGAGCCAGCCGGCATTGCGTGCAGTTCCAGCGATCGTCGCTTCCAGGTCGAGTTCGTCGGCCGCACCTTCGCGCGCAAAGCGCCGCAGGCGGCGTAAGGCAATCTTGATATTGCGCGTACCGAGTTCGACGCTATCGTCAAGGTTGCGGTACTCGCGCTTTTCCCAGACCTTGACCGCCGAGCGATTCTCGCTCCGCCCGCCAACACGAATTCCCTCCGGATGGGTTCCACCGTGACCGAAGGGAGACGTACCGCCGGTGCCGATCCATTTGCTGCCACCGGCATGACGCCCCCGCTGCTCGGCCAGGCGCTGACGGAAGGTCTCCATCAACTTGTCCCAGCCCAGTTTTTCGAGCTTCGCCCGTTCGGCGTCGGTCAAATGCTTCTTTGCCGCTTGGCGCAGCCAGTCCTCCGGAATCAGGACATCCATTCCAGGAAGGGCTTCGACGCCCTTGAAGTACTCCCCGAAAGCGCGATCGAACTTGTCGAAATTGCTCTCGTCCTTGACCAGCAGCGCCCGCGCCAGGACGTAAAAATCGTCGATGCTCGGTCCGATGACGTGTTCCTGCAGCGCCCGCAGCAGCGCCAGAAACTCGTTGATCGACACCGGCAGGCGACTGCTCTTGAGATGCAGGAAAAAGTCGATCAGCATTGCCGGCTCCCGCCGCGTGCAGCCCAGGAGAATCGCCTGCCAAGTCCTCGCGTGTGCACCGCCACCCGCCCGCGTCCGGCCGCCCCGTTCAGCGGTTGTGCCGCGCCATGAAGATCAGGCGCTCGAACAGATGGACGTCCTGCTCGTTCTTCAGCAGTGCACCGTGCAGGGGTGGAATCGCCACCTTCTGATCCTTGCTGCGCAGGACTTCCGGCGGAATGTCTTCGGCCAGCAAGAGCTTGAGCCAGTCAAGAAGTTCGGAGGTCGATGGCTTCTTCTTCAGCCCGGGAATCTCGCGCAGCTCGAAAAACACTTCCAGAGCCTCACGCAGCAGCGCTGGCTTCAGGCCGGGAAAATGCACGTCGACGATGCGCGCCATCGTCTCCCTGTCCGGAAACTTGATGTAGTGGAAGAAACAGCGGCGCAGGAAGGCGTCCGGCAGTTCCTTCTCGTTGTTCGAGGTGATGAAAACGACCGGGCGGTGGCGCGCACGCACGTTCTGGCGCGTCTCGTAAACGAAAAACTCCATGCGGTCGAGTTCGCGCAGGAGATCGTTGGGAAACTCGATGTCGGCCTTGTCGATTTCGTCGATCAGCACGACTGCCGGGCTTGCGCACTCGAACGCCTGCCACAGCACACCTTTGAGAATGTAGCTGGCGATGTCGGCGACTTTCGCCTCACCAAGCTGCGAGTCGCGCAGGCGCGAAACCGCGTCATACTCATACAGTCCCTGTTGCGCCTTGGTCGTCGACTTGATATGCCACTGAAAAAGCGGCAGGCCGAGCGCGGCGGCAACTTCCTCGGCGAGCATCGTCTTGCCGGTTCCTGGTTCACCCTTGATCAACAGCGGTCGCTGCAAGGTGATTGCCGCGTTGACGGCGAGCGTCAGATCGCGCGTCGTCACGTAAGTTTCGGTTCCACTGAAACGCATGCTCTCGCTCCTTCGCCAAGTGCTTCATTCTACCGTCAGAACTCGCGCTTGGCGAAAGGCGTTTGACGAGCGCACGCAGATCACCCGGCAAACCTTGCGACAGTCGCTGGGCCACTTCGGGCAGAGCGACGGACAAACCGACCCCCCCTTTTTCCTTACCCTTCGCCAGATCTCCGCTGGACACCGTAGCGGTTTTTCGTTATGGTTT
>ERZ761603.846-NODE-846-length-24471-cov-39.533257_pt1 | contig 24471 bp, 28 predicted proteins | sample MGYA00511879_ERZ761603 | MGnify/ENA primary metagenome ERZ761603 (study PRJEB28899, sample SAMN02850040) | bioreactor sludge metagenome | biome: EBPR Sludge; feature: EBPR Bioreactor; material: flocular biomat | place: Australia: Thorneside Wastwater Treatment... | reverse complement strand
GGCCGAACATGAACAGCAAAGGAGGAGCCGTGAGTTACTCGAACCCGACAACGAAACCGACCGGGGGAGCCAGGGATCGGCGTGATCTTGCCCAGCCAGCCTTGCACGATACCCGAAGGAAGTTTGTTTGGGGAAGGCCGGATTCGTCAACGTCATCGAATGCTTCCCGCACGGGAACGATCACATCCTCGCCATCGCTTGCGTGATTCCGGATATCTTCTTCCCGCTCCAGATCGTGGCGCCAAGGCCCATGAACCTGAGTCAGGACGGCGGCTCGAATCGAACTGGCGAGCGAATGGAGGCTCTGGCTCGGAGAAGCCGGCCGCGCTAATCGCGTCATCCAGGCCTCGAAGCGCCACGGGCTTCTTTGGGTCACGCAGCGAGGCCATTCCTTCGTTCCACGCATGCACCATCTGCTTGGCAATCGGGCGCCAGTGCGGTTCGTTTTTGGCCGCTTCGATCACTTCCGCACCGACCTCAACCGCCGATTCGCACAAGCGCTCAACCATGTCAGCGTAGAGCCGAGGGGCAATACCGAGCCTCGCATTGAAGAATCGCTGCAGTGCCTTGCCCGCCGACCAAGTCTGCCGACCGTCGATGGACAAGCCCGGCGGATTGTTTGCATAGCGTGGGTAAGCCTGTGTGGTCACGATGTCATAGACCGGCGTAAAGCCCACGTCGCCAAGCCGGGTGTAGTACAGCGCGATGTTCTTGGCGTGGCAGTCCGCATTGCGCACCACATAGTTGGCCAGCACATGCCAGCCAAATTGCTCCAGTTGGACGCGCACGTGCGCGGGTGGCAGGTAGGCGCGCGTGGCGTTCAGCACCTTCTCGATGGTGGTCGCGTACTTTTCGTGAGGGGGTAGGCCAAGCAGTCCGCAGGCATCTTCGAGCCCGTGCGTGGGCGTACCTTGCTCGTCCACATCGAAACGCTCGACCACCAGCACCCGACCGTCGTCGGACATGCGGGTTCGGGCCACCGGCACGACATTCAGGCGCTCCAGCACCCGCATGCTGTAGAACTCGTTGAAGCCAAGGTAGGGTGTGCTGTCGTCCGAGCCTTTGACGATGTGGCGACTGGTGCGCAGCGTAGGCTTGCCCAGTGGTCCCAGTGCCTCCTCGGGCGATTCTTCTGGCGCGATGAACTTGGGCACCACGCCCGAAATCGATGCGCGGGCATAGCGGCGCACCAGCGATGCGAAATGCTCGGCAGTGTTCTCCGCAGTCAGAATGCTCTCGATCTGCAGGGGCTCCATCTCTACGCCGGGCTCGACACCTTCTGGCGTGACCGTGACACGGCCGATGCTGGTGCCCCCAACAACTGCCAGCAAGGATAAATCCGTGCCATCGAGCAGTGGCCCGAACTCCTCGCGGATGATGTTCAGCAGATAGCCCTCGGGCAAGTTCTGGCGAAAGAACGGGTGCAGGTCACGCGGCCAACGCCAAGGTTCATCACGCACCGGCATGGTCAGGCTGATGAAATCGACCGTATTTGTGCCAGGCAGATACTTGAGCGCGTACTCGTCGCGTTCGCGGTAGAGCTGGGCGACAGTCTTGCCGCTGACTTGAACATCGAGCTTCATGCGGAATCACCTCGGCGCTGCTCGGCGAGGATGTCCTCGACCGTGCGCGTGTGACCAGGCTTCACTAGCTTCAAGTCGTAGCCAGCGGCTTCGAGCAAGCGCACCAGCGCGGACACGCTCATGTCGCCCTTGGCCAGGTTTTCCATGCGCGCCACGGTTGTGCGCGAAACGCCCGCCCGCTTGGCGAGTTGATCCTGGCTCAACCGCACTTCGCGGCGAGCGTTCTTGAGCATTTCGGCAACATCAGAAAGCGTTGTCAATGTAGCCCCCGGGAATCAATTGTGACTTCAATCGCAATAAATGTAGCCCAAGGGATGCAAAATCTCAAGTGGATGACTATGGCCGTGCAATCACGTCTTATCGACCCACCCGTTGTCTGCGTCGGAACGAAGACCGGCCTAGACATATCCGGGGTAATTCCCGCGCTGACTCAAAAATGCCGCAGGCGCTTGCGCCGCAGCGGCATGGCTGGCGGTGGCTTGTGGCGGTCCCCCCCTCGCACCATCCACCACAGCTGCGGAACCGTGCAAAGAGCCTGCAAAGTAGCCGAGTACACACCCGGCCCGAGCAGCGCTCAGCCTTGCGTGGCGGTCGGTTGCGGCTGAAACCAGGCGAGCTTCTGCTGCAGGCGGACGACCGTGCCGACGATGATCAGGGCGGGCGACTTGATGCCGGCTGCGGCAACCTTTGCCGGCAAGGTCGCGAGATCGGCTGTCAGGACACGTTGACGGCGGGTGGTGCCGTTCTGCACGACGGCGGCCGGGTGGTCCGGGGGCAGGCCGTGCGCGATCAACTGGCGGCAGATCTCGGCGAGGCCGCCGACACCCATGTAGAAGACGACGGTCAGCCGCGGACGTGCCAGCGAGGGCCAGTCGAGATTGATCGTGCCGTCCTTGAGGTGGCCGGTGGCGAAGGCGACGGCCTGCGCGTGCTCGCGATGGGTCAGCGGGATGCCGGCGTAGGCCGCACAGCCGGCGGCGGCGGTCACTCCGGGAACCACCTCGAAGGGGATTCCCGAGTCCACCAGGGTCTCGATCTCCTCGCCACCGCGCCCGAAAACGAAGGGGTCGCCCCCCTTGAGGCGGACGACGTTCTTGCCGGTGCGCGCCAGGCGAACCAGCAGCCGATTGAGTTCACCCTGTGGCACGCTGTGGTTCGAACTCTCCTTGCCGGCGTAGATCTTCTCGGCCTCAGGCCGTGCCAGCTCCAGCACACCATCGGCAATCAGATGATCGTAGACGATGGCATCGGCTTCGCCGATCAGGCGGGCGGCGCGCAGCGTCAGCAGGTCGAGGTCGCCCGGTCCGCTACCGACGATGTATACGGTCCCGACTGCTGGTGACGACGTCTTCTGACTCATTCCTTCTTCCCGTGGTTGGCTGAGCTGCAAGCATAAGCGCCCCGGCAGCGATTTTCCAACTCGACTGCCAGCATCGCATCTGACCAATTCGGCGGCTTGCGGTATTTAACAAATGTCAATGAATCGAGCGGTGGAGGCATGCCATCCTGCGCACAGTCTGACACGGGCCTGAGCGCGGGCGATGGTTGAGCATTTTCAAGAGGAGAGGGAAAAGAACATGCAGAAGGTAATTCACAAGGTGTTGATGCTGGCAACGCTGCCGTTGGCGATGAACATCGCTTTTGCCGCGCCAGCGGCAAAAGCAGCTGCCCCGGCCCCCGCGCCGACAGCCACTGCCGCGGCGACGCCGACGCTTTCGGCGGAAGACAAGGCGGCCTCGGGCAAGACCTATTTCGAACGTTGCGCCGGCTGTCACGGCATGTTGCGCAAGGGCGCCACGGGCAAGAACCTCGAACCGGCCAATACCGCCAAGCTCGGCAGTTCTCGCCTCGAGAAGATCATGGCCTACGGTACCGAGGGCGGCATGCCGAACTTTGATGACATCCTGTCGAAGAAGGAAATCGCCAACATGGCCGCCTATCTCCAGATGCCCGCGGAAGCGCCGCCGGAGTGGAGCCTGGCCGATATCAAGGGAAGCTGGAAGCTGCTGGTCCCGGTCGACCAGCGCCCGACCAGGCAGATGAACAACGTCAACCTGAAGAACGTCTTCTCGGTCACCCTGCGTGACTCGGGTGAGGTGGCGCTGATCGATGGCGACACGAAGGAGATCTGGGCGATCATCAAGACCGGCTATGCGGTTCATATTTCGCGCATGTCGACTTCCGGTCGTTACGTGCACGTGATCGGTCGCGATGGCCGCTATGACCTGATCGACCTGTGGTTTGAGAAGCCCACCACGGTGGCGACGCTGAAGGCAGGCTTCGAAGCCCGCTCGATCGAAACCTCCAAGTTCAAGGGCTACGAAGACAAGTATGCCGTGGTTGGTTCCTACTGGCCGCCGCAGTACACGATCCTTGACGGTCTGACGCTCGAGCCGTTGAAGAACGTCTCGACCCGCGGCAATACCGTTGACGGCGTTTACCATCCGGAGCCCCGCGTCGCGTCGATCGTGGCTTCCGAGCACAAGCCGGAATGGGTGGTCAATATCAAGGAAACCGGCATGATCAAGCTGGTTGACTACTCTGACCTGGCCAACCTGAAGGAAGTCACCATCGACTCCGCCAAGTTCCTGCACGACGGCGGCTGGGATTCCACCAAGCGCTACTTCCTCGTCGCTGCCAACGCTTCCAACAAGATCGCCGTGGTCGATACCAAGACAGCCAAGCTGGAGGCGCTGGTCGATACCGCCAAGATCCCGCACCCGGGGCGGGGCGCCAACTTTGTCCATCCGAAGTATGGTCGTGTCTGGGCAACGTCGCACCTCGGTGCCGACGTGATCAGCATCATCGGTACCGATCCGGCAGGCAAGAAGGAATACGCCTGGAAAGTCGTTCAGGAACTGAAGAACCACGGCGCCAACTCGCTGTTCGTGAAGACCCATCCGAAGTCCGGGAACCTCTGGGCCGACGCGCCGCTGAACCCGGATCCGAAGCTTGCCGGTTCGGTCAGCGTCTACAGGATCGCCGACCTTGGCAATCCTGACGCCAAGCCGGAAGTGCTCGACTTGGCAGCCGCCGCCAACCTCGGCAAGACCAAGGGCATTCAGCGCGTGGTGCATGGCGAGTACAACGAGAAGGGCGACGAGATCTGGTTCTCGGTCTGGACCGGCAACAAGACCGAGCCGTCGGCGATCGTCGTCGTCGATGACAAGACACGCACGGTCAAGAAGGTGATCAAGGATCCACGTCTGGTGACGCCGACCGGCAAGTTCAACGTCTACAACACCATGCACGACATCTACTGATCTATCGTTAGCGTTCGAGGCAAGACCGGGGGGCTGCGGCCCCCCGCTTTCGTGGTGCGGCCTGGCCGCCGCATGATCTGCCATCCTCCCGCCGGAAGGACCCATGATGAAACCGCCAGTCCTGATCCTCTCTCTCGCAATCGCCTCGCCACTGGCTCTCGCGGCGGCGCCGGCAGTCGATCCGGCGATGCTCGAGCTTGCCGACCAGAGTCGTTGCCTGACCTGCCACGATGTCGACGAAACCGTCCGCGGTCCCGCCTGGCGCGATGTGGCCAGGCGCTATCGCGGCAAGCCGGAAGTCGAGGAGGTGCTGGTCACCAAGGTCTACGAGGGTGGTGGTGGCGCGTGGGGCAACGACTACATGTCGGCCAACAAGCGCGCCGGGCTCGACAACATCCGCATTCTCGTACGCTGGATTCTGTCTCTGCCCTGATCGCCAGCGGCTTGACCGATCGTCGGGTGGCACCGCAATCACGCGGCGTTGTCGCCGGGCGGCTCAGTCGAAGCTGCCCTTGTCGAGGCGGGCGGCCAGCTCGGGCGTTGCCTGGGAAAAGTGGATGATGCGCCGGCCCTTGTGGTCCTTGAGGAAATCCTCGGCGTCGGCGCGGCTGGCCAAGGGCACGAACTCGTGCCCCATCGGGCCAAGCGTGTCCGAGCCGACGACGTAGAAAGCCTGACGGGCGTCGATCCGCGTCAGGCCATAGAACTCGGTGACCCAGATGCCGGCAATGTCGGCAAGCTGGTGAGCGGGTGCGTACCTGGGGACGTTGCCGAGATACTTGAAGAGGTCCTTCGCGCCGTCGAAGAAATGCGCATGGCCGTCCTTGTAAACGACGATCGCGAGCCAGTTCTGGTACTTGGCGACGAGCATGCCGCAGACCGGGCACAGGTCCCGGTCGGAAGGTTTCGGCAGCTTGTCCGGGGCCGCGAAAACGCCGCCGGCAGCGCCTAGAGTCAGTGCAGCGAGCGTCAGCAGCAGCTTGCGGCGGCGGTGCATCATCGGCTCGAGTTCTCAGCCCTGGCGCGGCGCTGCTGCGCGCTGACGACGTTCTTCGCGGACCTTGCGGATCATCGAAACGTCTTGCGACATATCGGTGTAGGCGGCGAGCAGGACCTGGTCGAAGCTGCCGAGTTCGCCGCCGTTGGCAGCCATCGCCGCCCTTGCCGCGGCTTCGCTGCCGTAGGCGACCTTGCTACGTTTGCTCATCACGCCCTTGATCTGGCTGCCGATCAGGAAAGTCGCCTGGTCCACGTCGATCAGCGGCTTGATTTCCGCGTTTGAGGCGTTGTCGGCGACCCAGATCCGCTTCGGTTCGCGGTCCACGTTGACCGCCAGGCTGATCGCCGCACAGTGCAGCGAACAGACGCCGTCGGGCAGGTTGTCGCTGTACTGGATCAGCATGCGCGAGTGATGGTACTGACGCCGATCCATGCCGCAATAGGGACACTTGGGGAACTTCTCGAGGTCGTTCTCATACGCCTTCGGGTCAGCGGCTTTCTTCGGGATGAACTGTGCGGGTGTGCCGTCGGTGGCACACGACTGGGCATGGGCGGTGGCGGCGGTGGCCAGGCCGGCGGTGGCGAGCGAGAGTTTCAGCATACTACGTCGATTCATGATGACACTCCTTCGGTCGGTTCACGATGACACTCCTTCAGGTGGACGAAAGCGCGGCCGAGGGGCATCGGCGGTGACCCCGAATGGTAGGTTTTTCGCCCGCTCGCGTCCTGCGGCAAATCGTCGCAAGCGCTGCCTCTTCAGCCGAGCAGCCGCTGCATCACCAGGTAGTAGCGCATGCCCTGCCAGACGGTGGCGATGCCGAGAACGATGACGAACAGCGCGGCGCCCTTGAGCAGCCAGCCACGCGTCCTGACGCCGAGCCTGCCGAAGAGAAAACTCGCCGAGAGCATCGAGGGCAGGGTGCCGGCGCCGAAGGCCAGCATCAGGAGGCCGCCTTCGAGCACCGATGGCGCGGTCGTCGCCTTGACCGCCATGGCCATCGTCATCGAGCAGGGCATCAGGCCGTTGATCGCACCGCCAATGATCGCGCCCGGCAATACTCCGCGCGAAGTCGCGGCGAAAAACTGGCGACGCAGCCAGGCGATCGGCGCGAAGCCGAGGGAGTTGCGCCAGGGCGAAACGCCGAGAAGGTCGAGGCCCAGCAGGATCACCAGCAGGCCGGCGACGATCTGCAGCAGCCCCTGCAGCTTGCCGAAGGAGCCGGTCTGCAGGAGGACCGTGCCGAGGGCGGCGGCGACCAGGCCGATCAGCGCATAGACGCCGACGCGCGTGAGGTGGTAAGCCAGATACGGGGCGAAGGTTCTGGCGCCGACTTTCATGAAGAAGCCCGAAACCAGGCCGCCGCACATGCCGAGGCAATGGCCGCTGCCGAGCACGCCGGTCATGAAGGCGAGTCCATACGACAACTCGACGAGCAGCGGGTGGTGGCTGTGATCCACCGTTCAGGCCCGCTGCAGACGCAGCGAATTGGCGACGACCGAGACCGAGGAAAAGGCCATCGCTGCCGAGGCGACCATCGGGTTGAGGCGGCCGGCGGCGGCGATCGGGATGGCGACGACGTTGTAGACAAGCGCCCAGAACAGGTTCTGGCGAATGATGCGCATCGTTTGCCGCGACAGCTGGATGGTCAGGGCAACGCGCGCAATGTCGCCTCCGGCGAGCGTGATGTCGGCGGCTTCCAGCGCGATGTCGGCGCCGCCGCCGATGGCCAGACCGACGTCGGCGGCAGTCAGCGCCGGTGCGTCGTTGATGCCGTCGCCGATCATGCCGACGCGTTTGCCCTGCTGCTGCAGTTCGCGGATCAGTTCGAGCTTCATCGCTGGCGTCGCGCGGGCGATTACCCGCTCGATGCCCACCTGGCGGGCGATGTGCTGCGCGACGGCAGCGAGGTCGCCAGTGGCCATCACCGTCTCGATGCCCAGATGATGGAGGGTGGCGATCGCTTCGCGCGCACCCTGGCGCGGCTGGTCGGCGATCGCCAGCAGTGCGGCGATGCGGCCTTCCACGGCGACGAAGACCGGCGTCTTGCCCTGTTCGGCAAACGCTGCCGCCTGTGGCTGCTGCGCGCTGCAGGAAACGCCGGCTTCCTCGAGCAGCGCGGCATTGCCGATCAGCATCGGCAGCCCCTCGCAGCTGGCGCGCACGCCGCGTCCCGGGATCGCTGCGAAATCGCTGCAGGCGGCCGGCTCGGCACCGCGGGCAAGGCACCAGGCAGAGATTGCACGCGCGAGAAAGTGCTCCGAGCCGGCTTCGGCGCCGGCCAGCCGGGAAAGCAGGTGCACTTCATCGACACTCTCGACAGCGATGAAGTCGGTGACGACAGGCTTGCCTTCGGTGATCGTGCCGGTCTTGTCGAAAACCACTGTTTTGAGGCTCGACGCCGTTTCGAGCGCCTCGCCGTTGCGGATATAGATGCCGCGCCTGGCGGCCTCGCCGGTGCCAACCATGATCGCCGTCGGCGTCGCCAGCCCGAGTGCGCAAGGGCAGGCGATCAGGAGCACGGCGATGGCGTGTGCCAGGGCCGTGGCCGGGTGAGCGCGCGCCAGCAACCAGCCGCCGAGGGTCAACGCGGCGATGCCGCCAACCGCCGGCACGAAGCGCGCCGAAATGCGGTCGGCAAGCTTCTGGACCGGCAGCTTGCTGCCCTGCGCGTGGTCGACCAGGCGGACGATTCCGGCGAGCACGGTGTTTGCGCCGACGGCCGTGACGCGCAGCGTGAAAGTGCCGTTGCCGTTGAGGCAGCCGGCGTGCACCTTGTCGCCCGGCTTCTTGGTGACCGGCAGCGATTCGCCGCTGAGCATCGCTTCGTCGACTGCCGAACTGCCGCAGACCAGCAGGCCGTCGGCCGGAATGCGGTCACCGGGGCGCAAGCGCAGCAGATCGCCGACGACGACCCGGTCGATCGGCACGACCTGCTCTTCACCATCGCGCAGGACAACGGCAGTTTCCGCCTGCAGCTCGATCAGCTTGCGGATCGCCTCGCTGGCCTGGCCCTTGGCCCGCTCTTCGAGAAAACGGCCGAGCAGGACGAAACTGACAATCCCGGCCGCCGCTTCGAAGTAGACGTGATACTGCGGCCGGAACAGCCCCGGCAGGCTGTACAGATAGGCTGTACCCGCGCCGAGCGCGATCAGCGAGTCCATGTTCGCGTTTTTCTGCTGCGCGAGCTGCCAGGCCCTGGCGAAGATCTCCCTGCCCGGGCCGAACAGCACCGGCGTGGCCAGCGCGAATTCGAGCCCGCGCAGCGTCGGCGAGCGGTGCATCGCCATGCCCAGGAGCATCACGGGTGCAGTCAGTGCTGCAGCGACGATGACCCGCTTTTTCGCCCGCGCCAGCTGTTCCTTCTCGCGCTCGACGAGCAGGCGGCGTTGCGCCAGTGTGTCGATCGGCTGTGCCCGGTAACCAAGCCTGCCGACCAGCGCGAAAATCTCCTCGCGGCCGAGCATGCCACGGACCAGCGCGGTCTGCGCGGCAAAGTTCACGTTCGCCACCTGCACCCGCGGATCCCGGCGCAGCGAGAGTTCGATCAGCAGCGCGCACGAGGCGCAGCTCATTCCTTCGATGGCCAGCGAGCATTCCTGCAGGGGCGTGTTGTCGACGACTGCCGCCGCCGGCCTCGCCGGCGGGCAGGCAATCAGGTTATCGAGCAGGCCATCGACGATCGCCAGCAGGCGCTGCTCGGGTAGACGGCGCGGATCGTAGTGGATCGCCAGCGAGCCAATATCCGGCACGGCCCGCACCTCGCTTATTTCCGGGCGCTTGCGCAGGAGGATTTCGAGGATGTAGCAGCGCTCGGCATTGCGGACCAGCGGCGGCGCGAGCAGGCGAACGCGCCGGGTCAGCCGGTGCACGACGCGGCAGTTCCGCTGGGCCTCGCCGCTCATTTGCCCGTGCCGGTCTTGCGATAGCGAACCAGCAGGAAGACCAGGTAGAAGATCGTCAGCCAGGCGTAGCGGAACTTCAGCGGCTCGCGCAACCAGCGCTGGGTGATCAGGTCCCAATGGACGCGGATCAGGTAGAAGGCCAGCAGGTCGTTGAGAAAATTGATGATCGCCTGCTCGGTCAGCGCGCTCTCGAGCATCGGCTGCACACGTTCCTGCACGCCGCGCAGCTGCGGGTGGCGCGACATTTCCTGCATCACCCTGCGCAGGGCCCGTCTGGCGCGCGCTTCGATGTTCAGGCTGCCGGCGCGGCGGGTCTTCGCCGGCGACGCTGCAGTGGCCCGATCGTCGTGCGCCGCCATGGTCGCCGCATCGTCGCCCGCGGGGAGTGTGCCGAGCGCTGCGAACAGCCGGCGCGCGACGGCATGCAGATCGCAGACATGCTCGTCGTAGAACACCGACAGCTTGCGCTCGGCGGCATGGATCGTCACGCGATAGACGCCGTCCTGACGGCGCAGCGCGGTCTCGATGACGTTTGCCGCGGCGAGGGAACAGAGTTCGGCCGGTAGGGCGAAGCGGACATGGCCCGGATCGCGGTAGCGAACGACGATCTGTCTCGACAGGGCGTCTGGATCGGGGGCTGCAGTCATCGCCTGGCTCCGGTAACGCTGACCCGCATCAGCCGGCCGGGGTTGCCGGCGCGTTGACGCCGGCCGCAGCCGGGGCCGGCTGTGCCGCTCGCGCTTCGCTCTCCTTGGCTTCTTCGATCAGGTCGGCGAGGCTTTCCTTCTGCTGCAGGGCGAAGTCCTTGCCGATGCCACAGGCTTTCGAAACGGTCAGGGCGATTTCCTTGCGGTAGCGGTGCAGCAGGTAACCGGCGACGACACCGCCGGCGACGCCGACGGCCAGCAGCGTCAGCGGATTGACCAGCAGCGTGCGGCCGACCACTCCACCAGCCGCTGCGGCGGTGGCGCCCGTCGCGGCTCCCTGGGTAACCGGCTTGCTCATCAGGTGCCCGAGCGTTCCCATCGCTCCTTCGTTCATCATCATGTTCATGGATCTTCCTTTCGTTCTCAAACGCTTTCGTTGTCATTCTGCGGCGAATCCGGCGGTACTTCATTGATCTCGTGCAACATCTGATAGATCCCGCGACAACCTTCGCAGCAGAACGGCAGGCGCCGCTCCGCCGTCCGCAGGATCAGGGGCCGGAGGCCGCAGTCGAGGCCACACAGGGCACAGGCCTGGCTGTCGCTCACTGCAGCAGGTCCACTGCCAGGCGCTCGAAGGTGGCTTCGTCGGCTTCGCCAAGCACTTTGCCACGGACTCGGCCGTCGGCACCGACGAAGTAGGTCGTCGGCAGCGCGACGACACCGTATTGTCGCGAAATCGCCGCCTTTTCGTCGAGCAGCGCGGGGTAGGTGACCCCGATCCTGCCGATGAACGCGTCCACTTCCTGTCGGCTCTGGCCGGCGTTGACCGCGATCACCGCCAGCCCCCGCTCCCTGTGCCGTTGCCAGACGCGTTCGATGGCCTGCATCTCGTTTTCGCAGTAGCGGCACCAGTCGGCCCAGAAGCGAATGACGACCGGTCTGCCGCGCAGGTCGTCAGGGAATCTGACCGGAGCACCGCCGAGGCTGCTGGCGGTGAACGCGGGCGCGATGTCGCCGCTGTTCAGCCTGTTGGCGTTGCCTTCATCGCAGGCCGTCAAGGTCAGGACGGCGAGGAAGCTCAGCAGGGCGATCGGTTGCCGGAGCATGCTAGCCATCGAGCAGAATCAGGCGCGAGTTGAGGATCATCAGCGAAGCGACGGCGGCGACGACAATGAACATCGCTGCGGCCACGGTCGCCAGTCGCTTGCCGACGGCCGGGATGATGCGCTCCAGGCTCGGAATGCGGGCGAAGGGCTGCATGGCACCGACGCCCAGCCCGGCAGCCGTGGCGACGAAAAGCGGCAGATACAACCAGTAACCCTGGTAGCCGTATTCGGGCTTGAGGATGCAGAAAGGGCAATGGTGCTGCGGGTGTTCGTAAACGTAGAGCGAGACGAACGAGAGGATGCCGGCGATGGTCACGACGAAGGCCGCGCCGGAGAGCAGCGCGACCAGCCAGGGCGCGCGTTGCCGCAGGCGGTAGAGGAGTCCGGCGCCAGCGGCCAGCAGCAGTGTGAGGTAGAAAGCGATCATCGTCGGCAGCGGTGGCGCAGCGGCGACACTGGCGCTGAGGCTCGGCGTTGCTTCCGAAAACAGGCTGCCGCAGCAGGAAGTGATGACATCGGCCTTGAGCCCGAGAAAGTAGCGCAACTGTAGCACCGCGCTGGCGATGACGCAGGGCAGCAGGATCAGCAGCAGCAGGTACTTGACGCGCACCAGCGGGTAGTCAGGCGCGAGGGTGTCGACGTGATTGATCACCAGCCAGCTCGAGGCCAGGAAAAAAATGAGGATCTGCGCGATCAGTGCCGGGAAGCCGAAGGCATTGACCTTGAACGCGCCAACCGCGCACATCGCGCCGACGAACATCGACGACATCCGGTCGGCGTTGAAGACGAACAACAGCAGCGCGACCAGCTGGCTGGCGAAGAGGAAGGAGAGCAGGGTCGACAGCAGGTAGGTTCGGCGTTCGAGCACGAGCTGGCGTTCGCTGCCGCTGCGGATGTCCCAGTGGCGGACCAGGTCGATAGCCAGCGGCGCGGCGGCGAGCAGCAGGCCGACGCAGACCAGCGAGGCGAGTAGCAAGGCGATGATCGCCGGCTGGAAGATCATCCATTCCCCCCGGGCAGCGGTGGCACGATGCAGCCGTCGCGCATATCGATCACCTGATGGACGATCGCCGAATCGACGACCAGCGGGTCATGACTGGTCAGGATCACCGTCTTGCCGATGCCGTGCAGCCTTTCCAGGATGGCCATGAATTCGAGCGCCAGCGCGCTGTCGAGATTGGCCGTCGGTTCGTCGGCGATGATGATCTGCGGATCGTTGATCAGCGCGCGCGCGATTGCCACCCGCTGCTGTTCGCCGCCCGAGAGGTGTTCGACGGCGGCCGCGCGCCGATGCGACAGGCGCAGATCACCCAGCAGGCGCTCGGCGCGCTCGTGCAGCGTACGCCAGTGGCCGCCCAGCGGGTAGGCCGGCAGCATGACGTTTTCCTGGGCCGAGAGGCCCCTGATCAGATTGAATTGCTGGAAGATGAAGCCGAAGCTCTGGCGCCGGATGTCGGTCAGGAAACGCTCGGGGAGTCCCGAGATGTCGCGGTCGCCGAGGTGGACGCGGCCGCTGGTCGGCCGTGACAGGCAGCCGATGATCGACAGCAGCGTCGTCTTGCCCGAGCCGCTCGGCCCGCGGAAGGCGGTGACGCGCTGCGCCGGCAGATGCAGGTCGATGCCCTTGAGGGCATGGAACTCGTTCTCCCGGCCGGCGTTGAAGGCCTTGTGGATGTCTTTCAGCTCGATCATCGTTGGCTCAGCCGCGCATCACTGCGTCGGGGTCGGTAATCGCCGCCCGCCAGATCGGCACCAGGGTTGCCGCAGCGTAGGGGAAGACGGTGAAAAAGAACAGCGTCGCGACCTGGAAGCCGTCGATCACCGGGCTCAGTTCGAAGCGCGGGTAGAGCACCGCCCAGCCCTTGAGGACCGGTGCGAAGAGCGACGAAGAGAAGCGGAAGACGTGCAGGTAGGCAGTGAGATAGCCGATCAGGAAAGCCGCCTGCGAGATCAGGGCCCCTTCCCAGAACTTCATCTTCAGGACATCGCCGGTTTCCCAGCCGATCGCCTTGAGAATGCCGATCTCGCGCTTCTCGTCGGCCGACAGGCCGGAGGCCTTTTCCCAGGCAAGGATGGCGAAGGCCAGGATGGCCAGCGAGGCAAGCGCCAGGACGATGCCCTCGCGCCAGTTGAAGACCGACTCGTAGGTACGCAGGATTTCCGCACGCAGGATCGGCCGTGCATCCGGGAACTGCTGCGCCAGCTTGCTGGCGATGTTGCGCACTTCAAGCGGATTGGCGACCGACAGGGCGATGTCGGTGAAATGGCCGGCGGCGATGGCGAAGAAGGCGCGGAAGTCTGCTTCGCTCAGCAGCACCAGGTCAGCGCTCACCAGCTCCGAGTCGCTGGGCAGGATGCCGGCGATCGTGAAGCTGAAAAGCTGGCCCGAATAGGAACGGAAGGAAATGAGGTTGCCGATGGCGAGGCCGCGTGCCCGGGCCATGCCCGCACCGACGAACAGCGTGCCGGCAGCGATGTCCTGATGGTTTGGCACCATGAAGGTGTAGTTGGCCTTGACCACCGGGTCGTAATAATAGCCCCAGAGGCGGCCTTCCTTCTGCTGCACGCCGCGGATGCGGCCGATTCGTTCAAGGTAGCCGGGCGGGATCAGGTCGTGGCGGCCGGCGACCATCCGCTGCAAGACGATTTCCGGCGCGCCGGCGAGAACCTGCGCGGCGGCCTGCCGCAGCGCGTGGGTGAACAGCATCACCGAGGCGAGCAGAAAGACGATCAGCGTATAGACCAGCAACAGACCGAGGTTTTTCGCCTTGCGCCGCGCCAGCGACGAGAGCGTGAAATCAATCAGGTACCTCTGCTTCTCGATCCAGGCGTTCATTGGCGGCAGTCAGGCTGGCGGGCGGCGGGACCAGCGAACCGGTCGGAAAGTGTTCTAGGCCCAGCGGATGATCCTGGAACGCCGAATGCAGGTCGGCCTGCGACAGGTGGCGCGTGTAGCGGGCTTCGGTGAACAGGCAAAGGTCGGTCAGCTGCAGTTGGACGACCAGTTCGCCCATGCGTACGCCGGCAGCGGCGCGCTGCTGGCGCAGCCAGGCGGCATCCGCAAAGCTGGCAGCGACCAGGCTGACGGCGCAGGCGAGGGCAATCAGGGCGCGATGGCTGCGGCGGGCAACGGGCATGGCTTCAGGCAAGTGGCCGCCGGAGACGCCGGCTTGCGCCGATCACCTGCGGCCAGAAAAACCGGCAACCATCGCGTCAATGCCGCCGGCGGCCAGGGGCGAGTGGCGGGCGACGCCTGCCGGCCGGTAGGGCATCAAACCCGATTCGCAGCCCGCATCAGGGCGCCGCGCAGGGCGATCGTCAGGCTGCTGCCAATGCCGACGCGCTGCGCCAGTGCCGGCAGAATGATCAGGGAGGCAAGCGCGAAACCGGCACCGAGCAGCAGTGAGGTCAGTTCGCCATCGTCTTCGCTGCAGTCTGGCTGGTTGTCTTGCATGGTGGCCTCCCCTGGCGCGATCGGTTCTCAGGTCTTCGGATAGAATGGGGGAATCTTAGTGTGCTTCCCGGTTTTGTTGAATGCGGCAAATTGCCGCAGCAACTTTCTCTGCGAGTCCTGCCCGATGATCTCTTTGCCTGTTCGTGTCGGCTTGCTGGCGCTGTTGCTCTTCTCTTCCACCGGCAATGCGCAGCTGGCGGCGGAAGCGGTGGCGCCGTCGCCGGAGCGCCGGAAGGAGCTCATTCACCTGGTTCGTCAGGATTGCGGTTCGTGCCACGGCATGACGTTGCAGGGTGGGCTCGGCCCCCCGTTGAAGCCCGAAGCCTTGCGCGACAAGCCCGTCGACTCGCTGGTCGCCACGATTTACGGCGGTCGCCCGGGGACGCCGATGCCGCCCTGGCATCGCTTCCTGACCGAGGACGAGGCGCGCTGGGTCGTCGATCAGCTGCTGGCGGGCTTTCCCGAATAAACTGCGGAACTGGAGAGACTGGCCGAAGGGTTACCCGCCCTCCGGCAGCCCGCTATCGCCGGACGGAGAGCCGGCCGGCCGGCTTGATGCCAACAAGGCGCACGCCAGCCGGTCCGGGCAACGGGTCTAGTAGACCGCCTCCCAGTCGCCGGCCGGATTGCGCACCACGACCATTCGCGGCGGGAATGCGCTATAGAGTGCCATGCCGGCACACATCCGGGCTTCCTCTCCCTTGATCTTCTGGAATTTTGCCGGGTCGGCTGGACGGAACAGATCGCCGCTCGTGCTGCGCAGCACCACCTCGGCATTGCCGGTCAGCGTCGCGTCCAGTTGACCGCCCGTCGGAGCGTCGATGCGCACCCCGGCAGCGTAAGCCTTGTCAAGGCACTTGCTCTTGCGGACGTCTTCGACCTTGATCTGCGGGCTGGTCTTGAGCGCCGCATAGACTCCCTCGAATGGCGGCCTGAAGCTGTCGGCGCGTGCTTTAACCAGCGCTTCGAGGGCCTGCCTGTCGGCGCTGCCGAGTGCTGTCACCGCCGGCGCGCGATGCCAGGGGTATTCAGTGGCAAACGGCGCGTCGAACTCGCGCGCCATGCTGAGTTTCCCGGCCGCTGTCTTTTCCTCGACGCCTTCGCCGCTCTGATTGGTCGCTTTGACCTGGCCGGCGCTTCGCTGCTCGGTCGCCTCGTCATTGACGACAGCCCAGCGCAACTGGGCGCGATAGCTGGCCTTGGCATCGCCGGGCTCGAAATCGAAGCGAATGGTGTTCCTGCCCCGGCGTAGCGCCGGTCCGATGGAAGCCACGGGAACCCACACCGAGGGTGCGATCTCGCGCGCCTCGAAGAGTACCGGCACCTTTTCCTGGCGCACTTCCTGCTCGGCAAGGAAGATGTTGTTCAGGTAGACCCGCGCCTTGCCCGCAACGGTCGTCACCTGGTCGTCCTGCTTCGCATTGCCGGTGAATGGCGTGAACTTGAACTCGACGTTGATCACCGCCGCCGACGTCAGTGACGTGTAGACGTACATCAGAACCGCTAGCACTGCCCTTTTCATGACTGGTCCTTTCCCTGTCGTGCTACCGCATTGATTGCTCATCAACTGCCCGCGGGCGTTCCTGGATATGAGCCTTCGTGCTCACCTCCTTGATGCTATTGTGCATCATATTTGATGGCGAGGCTCCCTATGAGGATAACTGTCACCATTGATGATGACCTCTATCAGCGGGCGTTGGACCTCGCGGATCCAGGGATGGACAAGGGCGACCTGTTTCGTGAGGCGATGACGGTGTTCGTGCGAGTGCAGGCAGGCAAACGCCTTGCCGCCTTGAGCGGCAAGGCTCCTGCGATGAAGGACATTCGCCCATCGCCCCGCCACTCGAACCGAATGCCTTCGTTGTAGTAGAACACGTCCGCCGACCTGGAGATGAGCTCGTTCAACGCGATCTGCGCGTCCATCAGAGCGTGAAAGGCGCGGAGATGGTTAAGGGCGTCCCGAGAACTCGGCGTACCGGACGCGAACAGGATCGGCCGAAGATGCCGTGCGACCGACCTCCCAATGCTGTCGTCGGCCACCTTCAGGGACGAGCTACTGGCGCCTGCGAGTCTCCGCTTGAGCAGATGGTTTAGCGCGTCCCAGGCGAGCTGGAGATCTCCGCCTGCGGGGGGTCCAGGTGCCTTTGCCTTGAAGTCCCTGGGAACCGGAGCTTCGAAGGCGTAGAGGCTCGCGTAGATCAGGAGGTCGAAGACCGACAGCTCCGCCAACCGCGCCTGCTGCGCCTCCACGGCCGCGACCCGTTCACGATGCGCTAGCGAAAACCGGTCAAGCACGCGGCAGAGCTCGGCCACGGCTTCGCTTTCGGCTGCGGCATGCTTCAGTTCAGCTCGTCGCCAAGAGTGCGGGTTCAGAACAAGCCCCGAATACCTGACGGCACGGATCAACGCATCGGGCGCCTCGCGCGCGACCCGAGCTGCCAATCCCTCATCAGCGACCGGCTCCTGGCCTAGGTACCGCGCCAGAGCAAGCACCATTGCCTCGGCATTCCACGACCCTGGCGGGCAGTCCTTTACTGCACTGCTGGACCAGAACAGGCTGTCACGCTCCTTCTTTGAGAGCTTCTTCTTGCCGACCGCCAGCGGCTTTCCGTCCAGGTAGGCGCCGGCGACTCGCTCAACGGTGATCGGCAGCGGCACACCGCCAACGCTCAAGCGAAGAAACTGGTCGTCGTAGTAGTTCGTAGCGCGTTGAAGCATGAGCGGTTCCACGCCAACGATCACCTGATCGTGATCACGTCGCGCGCCGGCGATGCAATCCGTAGGCCTGTGCAATGCGCTCGACCATCTCGGCAACGCTGCTGTTGATCCCGAGGGACTTCGGATCAATCGTTCGATCCGCTTCGATGCCATCGAGGAAGCGATTCAGATCCTGCTCGATCCTTGGGGCGACCTCGATGCGAACATCCGGCGCGAGTAGCTGCGACAGACGCAGCACGTCGTTTGCGTGCTTGCGGACACTCTTGCTGTCCACCGCCCCACCCTTCGCGTGGCGTTCACCGAGGTCCAACCACGCGCTGGCCTTGAGCGGAATCAGCCTGTCCTCGCCGACCCACGGCAATCCGTCAACTTTCTTGCGACCTGCAAGAATGAACTCGTAATACGCGTCATTGAGCAGGATGGCGGATAGACTTGCAGCGGCCTCGTCGATGGGGATCGGCGTGAGGTGATTGCCTTCGGCGAGGTTGATTCCTTCGGGAGCCCTGCAGAATAACTCCAGCATGACAGGGAAGCGCTCGTCGGCTGGCTTCTGGAATCGGTAGAAAACGGGCTTCCCGGTGTCGCCCGCCTGCCGGATTTCGTAGCCACCCGCCTCGACGAAGCTCCAGAACGCTTCGCCGAATGACGCGCTGAGGGCTTCGATGTGCAGGACGATGTCCAGGTCCTTGGTGGCACGAAACTCGAGCCCCGCCTCTTCCATCGCAAGCGTCGCGGCCGTGCCGCCGATCAGCACGAACTGATCGGCGTGGCCGGCGAAGTACTCGCGGAAGACATCGAGTCCCCTCACCACGGAAAGCGCCCCTGCAGTTCATCGAGTGCGAGTTGAACACGCTCGTCGGTGTTGCCCTGCAGGCTGAGCGTCAAGGAAAGTGGATCGACGGTTTCGCTGTTCGGGATGAGTGCGGGGTCGTAGTGCCAGAGCTCCCACTCGCAGGCTCCCGGTAACGGCTCAGGCAGGATCTCGATGCCGGCCTGTGTCGTTGCTTTCCACTGCACCGGGCTGACGGCATAGCTAGGCCACTGCGGCTCGGAAAGCAGCGAATATAGGGCCAGCGCGCTCAAGCCCGCCAGCCTCACGTGGGGCGGCTTCCACTTGTCAACGGGACGGGCCCAGAATCGGCGCTTGATCGGGCTGCGCAACAATGGCTTCGCTCGCTCCCAGGTCTCCGCGGCAGTGCGCCCCGTGTGCAGCCATCGGCCCCTACCCTCGGTGCGCAATGTCGCAATGCCGGCGGCCGTGAGCTCCCTGACGGCCCGGGACAGGGTCATTGCGGTGTAGCCCAGCTCGCTGACCACCTCGGCGGGCTGCCACTCGGCGCGCCAAGGCTTTCGCAGCAGGACGGTAATCAGCATCGCCTGCGTCGCCGGGCTGAGCGCGGCGTCCGGAGCGGTGGGCGGTTTGCGAAAGCACTCGCGCAAGTCGATCCCGAGATCCGGCAAATAGAGCTGGTTGCCCGGCACCAGGAACGGTACCTTCTGCTCAATTAGGCGCTTGCGCTCGTAGGATGCGAGGGTGCCGGTCACGTAGACCACAGGCATCCCTGCCAACTGGCGTAGCTTGTCCATCTGGCCCCGGACGTTGGCCAGGCCCGGCTTGTCCAGCCGCTTGTCGATCGCCAGGAGAATCTGCCGATCCAGGAACTTCAGTTCGCGGACCTCGAAGGTGTCCTGCAGAAAGTACGGCAGCTTGCCGGCACCCGGCCACGCACGGACTCCAGGGGCGATTCCCAAGGTTTCATGCAGATACGCGTCGACGGCACGTTCTGGGTCGGTTTTATATAACATGTAAAAAGCACGATAACACGACTAATGTTATCGTGCAATATGACGTTACAAGAACGCCTGCCAAGGCCCCGAGCCCGGTCCCGATGCAAGGAGGCTGCCTCCGAATCGTTCAGGCGCCACGCCAAAAATGGCGAGGCACCGATCGAACGTGCGGAGGCCTCACAGGCCCGCGTGTTCGCCTTTCAGCCGCTGCATGGAGTTCTGAAAATTCGACGAAACAGGAATATCTGCTGTTCAGCAGAGAGCGCACCCCGTCCGACGTCACGTTGATGTCTCAACTCACCGCTATCACAGAAGTCAGAGCGCCGGTTTGATTCGCGATAGATCTCGATAGGGCGTGATGGTTCTGGCAAAACCCCTACTCCCACTCGATCGTCGCCGGCGGTTTGCCCGAGATGTCGTAAACGACCCGGTTGATGCCCCGCACCTCGTTGATGATCCGGTTTGACACCTTGCCGAGCAGGTGGTGCGGCAGTTCGGCCCACTGGGCGGTCATGAAGTCCTGCGTTTCGACGGCACGCAAGGCGACGACGTATTCGTAGGTCCGGCCATCGCCCATGACGCCGACCGACTTGACCGGCAGGAAGACGGCGAAGGCCTGGCTGGTCTTCTCATACCAGCCGGCCGCGCGCAGCTCGTCGATGAAGATGGCGTCGGCCCGGCGCAACAGCTCGGCGAACTCGGGCTTCACCTCTCCGAGGATACGGACGCCCAGGCCGGGGCCGGGGAAGGGGTGACGGTAGACCATGTCATGCGGCAGGCCGAGAGCGATGCCGAGTTCGCGCACTTCATCCTTGAACAGTTCGCGCAGCGGCTCGAGCAGCTTGAGATTGAGCTGCTCGGGCAGGCCGCCGACGTTGTGGTGACTCTTGATGGTGTGCGCCTTCTTGGTTTTCGCGCCGGCGGATTCAATCACGTCAGGGTAGATCGTGCCCTGCGCCAGCCACCTGGCGTTGCCGAGCCTGGCCGCCTCGGCCTGGAAAACCTCGACGAACTCGCGGCCGATGATCTTGCGCTTCTGCTCGGGATCGACGATCCCCTCGAGGTGGCCCATGAACTGCGCGGTGGCATCGACGTGCACCACTTTGACGCCGAGATTGCGGGCAAAGGTGTGCATCACCTGTTCGGCCTCGTTCAGGCGCAGCAAGCCGTTATCGACGAAGACGCAGGTCAGCTGTTCACCGATCGCGCGGTGGATCAGCGCCGCTGCGACGGAAGAGTCGACGCCGCCCGAAAGGCCGAGAATGACCTCCTCGCTGCCCACCCGGGAACGAATCCTGTCGACTGCCTCGGTGACGTAATCGGGCATGTTCCAGTCGCGTCCGCAGCCGCAGATGTCGCGCACGAAGCGGCCGATGACTTCCTTTCCCTTGAGGGTGTGGGTGACCTCCGGATGAAACTGCACGGCGTAGAATCCGCGGCTCTCATCGGCCATTGCCGCAATCGGTGTCGATGCGTTGCTGCCGATGACGCTAAACCCCGGTGGCAAGCCGGTGACCTTGTCGCCATGGCTCATCCAGACGTCGAGCAGCCCATGACCCTGACCATTGCGGCGGTCCTCGATGCCCTTGAACAAGGCAGAGTGGCCGTGGGCGCGCATTTCCGCATAGCCGAACTCTCGCCTGGCCGAGCTTTCGACCTTGCCTCCCAACTGCGCGGCCATGGTCTGCATGCCGTAGCAGATACCGAGGACGGGCACGCCGAGTTCGAACACCACCTGCGGTGCCTTGAAGTCCGCGACCTCGTAGACCGAATTCGGACCGCCCGAGAGGATGATGCCCTGCGGCTTGAAGTCGCGGATGAACTGCTCGGCGACGTCATAGGGATGCAGTTCGCAGTACACCTGTTGCTCGCGCACGCGGCGAGCGATCAGTTGCGCGACCTGCGAGCCAAAGTCGAGAATCAGGATCTTTTGATGGGACATCGTGCGGCCTCAAATGACACGGGCGGCCTGCCGCCGCCCGCTGATCGTCGCGTGCTGCTCAATCGACGTGATAGTTGGGAGCTTCCTTGGTGATCTGAACGTCATGGACGTGCGACTCTCGCACGCCTGCCGAGGTGATTTCGACGAAGCTGGCCTTGTCATGCATTTCGGCGATCGACTGGCAGCCGAGGTAACCCATCGACGAACGCAGGCCGCCCATCAGCTGATGAATGACGGCCAGCACAGAGCCCTTGTAGGGTACGCGGCCTTCAATGCCTTCCGGAACCAGCTTGTCGAGGTTGGCGGTATCCTGGAAATAGCGGTCCGCCGCACCCGCCGCCATGGCGCCGATCGAGCCCATGCCGCGGTACGACTTGTAGGAACGACCCTGAAACAGCTCGACCTCGCCAGGTGCTTCCTCGGTGCCGGCAAAAAGGCCACCGAGCATGACCGCGTCACCACCCGCGGCGATCGCCTTGGCGATGTCGCCCGAGTAGCGGATGCCACCGTCGGCGATCATCGGCACGCCGCTGTCCTTGAGGGCTTCAAAAACCATCTGGATGGCGGTGATCTGGGGTACGCCGACGCCGGCGACGATGCGCGTGGTGCAGATCGAGCCCGGGCCGATGCCGACCTTGACGCCGTCGGTCCCATGATCGATCATCGCCCGCGCTGCATCCGCCGTGGCAATGTTGCCGCCGATCACTTCAACCTGCGGAAAGTTGCGCTTGACCCAACGGACGCGGTCGAGCACGCCCTGCGAGTGGCCGTGTGCCGTATCGACCACCAGCAGGTCGACGCCTGCCTCGGCGAGCAGTTCGGCGCGCTCCTCGGTGCCGGGGCCGACACCGAGGGCAGCGCCGACCCGCAGGCGACCAGCGGCATCCTTGCTCGCGTCCGGGTGTTCGGTGGTCTTGATGATGTCCTTGACGGTGATCAGGCCGCGCAGTTCGAAAGCGTCATTGACCACCAGCACGCGCTCCAGGCGGTGTTTGTGGATCAGCGCCTTGCCTTCCTCGACGGTTGCTCCCTCATGCACCGTCACCAGACGGTCGCGCGGGGTCATGATGTTCCTCACCGGTTGATCGAGCATGGTTTCGAAGCGCAGGTCGCGGTTGGTGACGATGCCGACGACGAGTCGACCGTCGAGCACGGGCACACCCGAGATACGGTGCAGGCGGGTCAGTGCCAGCACGTCGCGCACGGACATGTGTGGCGGAACGGTGATCGGATCCTTCAGAATGCCTGATTCAAAGCGTTTGACCTTGGCCACCTCAGCCGCCTGCGCCTTCGGGCTGAGGTTCTTGTGCACGATCCCGATACCGCCCTCCTGCGCCAGGGCGATCGCCAGACGACTCTCGGTGACGGTATCCATGGCCGCCGAAACCAATGGCAGATTGAGGTGGATGTTCCGTGTCAGGCGCGTCTTGAGCGTGACATCGCGCGGCATGATCGTCGAGTGGGCGGGGAGAAGGAGGACGTCGTCGAACGTCAGCGCCCGTTGGATTAAACGCATGGCCTTTGATCCGAGGTCACAAAAACGTATTATACAGCCTGCTCCCTTAGGGCTGAATGACCATGAAACGCTTCGTTTTCGCCACCCTCACCCTGTCCGCTGCCATTGCCGCGCAAGGCCAGATTTACCAGTGGCAGGATGAACGCAACCGGACCGTGATTTCCGACCGACCGCCGACCGGTCAGGTTCGGCAGCAACGCACGATCGAGGCACCGGCACCGGCGTCAAGCGAAGCCGGCAAGACCCTGGCCGACCGCGACATGGAATTCCGCAAGCGTCAGAAGGAGTCGCGGGACGCGGCCGAAAAGGGCGAGGCCGATCGCCGTGCCAGCGCGCAAAGACAGGAGGGCTGCGAAGCGGCACGCAGCGCGCTGCAGACCCTGCAGTCCGGTGACCGGGTGGCGATGCATGACAGCAAGGGCGAGCGTTATTACCTCGATGACACGCAGCGTCAGGAGGAAATCGCCAAAGCCCGCCAAGCGGTGCAGGCAAATTGCCGGTAAGCGCTGCTACTCAACCTCGCTCTCGCCGGCCCCTTTTTTCATTACCTTCCCTGCGGCGGCTCGCTGCTTGCGCACTTCCTTGGGATCGGCGATCAAGGGCCGGTAGATTTCCACCCGGTCATGATCGCGCAGGAGAGCGTCGGGCTTGCTGAGCTTGGCGAAAACACCAATCTTGTTTTTTGCCAGATCGATCTCCGGATGCTTCTGCAACAGCCCGGAAGCGTCGATCGCCTGCCGTACCGTGCTGCCCGCTGGCAGCTTCAGGGTGATGAGCTGCTGCTTCGCCGGCAGGGCGTAGATCACTTCGATGGTCAGCATCTCAGGCATTCGGCACTCCATGCACCTCGTTCGCACGCTTGACGAAGGCGTCGACGAAAGTGTTCGCAATCTGGCTGAACACCGGGCCAATGACCTTTTCGAACATCTTGCTTGAAAACTCGTAGGAGAGCTGGAACTCGATCTTGCAGGCTTCGGCACTCAACGACTTGAAACGCCACAAGCCATCAAGGCGGCGAAACGGGCCATCAACCAGCGTGATCTTCATCGACGACGGGGACTCCTTGTCGTTTTCGGTCGTGAAGTGGGACTTGACGCTGCGATAGTTGATGTGCAGGGTGGCGACGGTCTTCCGGTCGTCGCGGAACTCGCAGCGTGTCTGGCTGCACCACGGCAGGAACAGGGGATAGTCCTCGACACGGTCGACCAGGTCGAACATCTGTTGCGACGAACGCTCGATCAGCACCGATTTCCTGACCATGGCCATCCTCTGCCACACCTCGTGAATCCTGTAGAATCGCGGATTCTAGCACTCCCGAACCCTGCTTACCCGAGAAAAGGCACCATGAGCATTGTCGCCAACAAGAAGGCTTTTCATGATTATTTCATAGAAGAGAAGCTCGAAGCGGGTATCGCGCTGGAGGGCTGGGAGGTCAAGGCGATCCGCGCCGGTCGGGCGAGCATCAAGGAATCGTATGTCGTCATCCGCGACGGCGAAGTCTTTCTTTTCGGCATGCACATCACGCCGCTGCTGGCCGCCTCGTCGCATGTCA
>ERZ761603.845-NODE-845-length-24482-cov-9.247595_pt1 | contig 24482 bp, 17 predicted proteins | sample MGYA00511879_ERZ761603 | MGnify/ENA primary metagenome ERZ761603 (study PRJEB28899, sample SAMN02850040) | bioreactor sludge metagenome | biome: EBPR Sludge; feature: EBPR Bioreactor; material: flocular biomat | place: Australia: Thorneside Wastwater Treatment... | reverse complement strand
AATATTAGCAAGAGCTAATTTTTACCTTTTCGAGGGGATGGGCTTAGATAGCCATGTACCAAATGCGCTTCCAGCGGGAAGGATTTTCCATCGATCAAATTTTCACTCGGTGCGTGAAAATGAAACTGTTTTAGCGCAAACTGCATGCCATCCACGGAGAGGCTGCTTCCTGGGAGCGCATTGATTTGCACGGTGTGGCCGTTATTGAGAATTTCCGCACTGCCTCCTCCATAGCTGAAAACAAGGGGCGCCAGCTCAGACTCGACGAATGCTGTCAGGTTGACCGGCGACTGATTTTTTCCCGCACAAGCGCTGTACTCCGGGTCGAGTTTGGCCCAGTGCTCAGGCCCTGCCTCGCCAGAATATTCCCAATGGATTCCACCGGCGGAAAATGCAGAGACCGACAGCAACATACCCACTGCAAACCAGGCTTTTTTCATCATTCGTCTCCAAAAATATAAAAGCAGATGCACCCGGAAAGTGAGATCGATGACAAAGGCTCCCTGCTGGACCCCCTCCCCGAGATCTCGTTTAGCCGGCAATAAACACCGGCGCTGAGCCGCAGGCAGCCAGCCGCTTGCAGGCGGCCTGAAAACCCGCTGGCCAATCTCCCGCTAAGCAGCCATTTGATCGGGCGCCGCCAAAGTGAACAGCGTCTCGACGGCGAGTAACTGATCGACGTCTAGCAACATGGTCATGCTCGTTTCAAGGGTGACCAAGCCATTGATAAATTCGATGTTCACCGCTGCACCAAAGTCGGGCGGCGGCTGAATCTCACCGGCGCGGATATTAAGGACATCGGAGACGCCATCTACGACCAGACCGGCGATGTGATCACTGGCTTCCTTCTGAATCATGGCCACGATGACCACGGTCGTGCTGGAGTAGGCCACCGTGTCCAGGCCAAACCGGCTTCGGAGATCGATGACCGGAACGATAACCCCCCGTAAGTTCATCACGCCTCGCACGAAAGCAGGGACGTTCGGTATTTGCGTGACTGGTGTCCAGCCTCTAATCTCTCTCACCTTGAGGATATCGATGCCGTACTGCTCGCCAGCCAGGCAGAAGGTCAGGTATTGCCGTTCGCTGGCCGTCTCGCGCATCGCCAGGTTGCGGTCCCTCGAGACTGCAATTTCTCTATTCATCGTTGCCACGTTTCGCTCCTCAAACATAATCGTGCTCTCGAATCTGGAAGGTTGACAGGGAACCGCGGGCTGCAAGGTTCCGGTTCGCCAGGATTCGCCTGGCGCTACCCGCTTTGCCGGTTCCTCCCGCTTTCTTTTCATGCGAGAGAAAGAAAAGCCGGCGTTAGAACTGTGCCCACTCGCTCCCGTCGTCACTGCCGGTGTCACCGCCACCACCGTGGGCCGCTTTCTTGACCCGCGCGGAATGCACTAACATCGGCTTGGCCTCCCTTTTGTCAGCCGGCGACGGGGGCCGGCGCGAACCGTGCAGACCGGTGGCCGCTGAAGCCGAACGCGGTGCAGCTTTCCCACCGCCCACGACCGCCAGGTGCAGGGCCGGTGACTCCTCCGGGCGGGCACCCGCATCCAGTTTGAAGAAATTCATCAATTGCTGGAGTTCATGCGCTTGGGCGCCCATCGACTGGCTGGCCGCCGCCGTTTCTTCCACCAGCGCCGCATTCTGTTGCGTGACCTGATCCATTTGCAGAATGGCCCGGTTGACCTGTTCGATGCCTGAAGCCTGTTCTTGGCTGGCGGCAGCAATCTCAGCCACAATGTCGCTGACTTTCTTGACGGCGATGACAATCTCCTGGAGGGTTTTCCCCGATTGTTCGACCAGCTTGCCGCCATCTTCCACCTTGGCCACACTATCAGTAATCAATCCTTTGATTTCCTTTGCCGCGTCTGCACTGCGCTGGGCGAGTTTACGCACCTCAGCGGCCACGACGGCGAACCCTCGGCCCTGTTCCCCGGCGCGCGCCGCTTCCACCGCCGCATTCAAGGCCAGCAAATTGGTCTGGAAGGCAATTTCGTCGATGACACCGATGATATCGGCGATCTTGTGGCTGCTGGTGCTGATCGCGCTCATGGCCACGACCGCTTGATCGACCACTTGTCCGCCTTGCTCCGCCTGAGTCCGGGCGGCGCTGGCGAGTTGATTGGCCTGCCCAGCATTGTCGGCGCTTTGCTTGACCGTCGAGGTCAGTTCTTCCATTGAAGAGGCCGTCTCTTCCAGAGCAGAGGCTTGTTCTTCGGTGCGCTGCGACAGATCGGCGCTGCCCTGGGCAATTTCCGCGGCGGCTGAGCTGACCTGGTGGGTCGTTTGCGTCACTTGATGCACCATATCCTTCAACTGCGTGGTCATAGCCTCCATGGCGCGTGCCTGATCGCCAATTTCATCCCGGCGGGCGGTCAGAGCGGCGGGGACTTTGCCGGTCATATCGCCGCCGGCGATCACGTTCAAAATCTGGCTGCCTTGTTTGAGCGGGACGGTCACGCTACGGGCAATGAACCAGCCTACCAGTACGGCCAGCGCCACACTGATGACCGACAACCCTGTCACGATGTTAACGGTTAACGTGGTGGCGGACGCTACCTTGGGGCCAAGCGCGTCTTGATCGGCCCGGTACGATACTCTGATCTCTTCGGTGGCTTTAGCGACCTCTGGCCCGATCCGGTCCAGGGTGTTCTGGATCAGGTCATCGCTTTTTTCGATGGTTTCCTGCAAGGACGGCAACAAAGCAATATAGGCGTCATGGGCCTTGGTGAATGCTTCTATCTGCGTTAGATAAGCGCCTTGAGCTCTCTCGGCCAGCGCCTGTTTTTGCAGGCTGATCTTGTTCACCATTATTTCCCGGGCTTGTTCGAAGAGTTCAGGCTGGTGTAAGTCGATGTATTTCAATGCGGCGACCCGCCCTTCCAGGAACTCGACCAGGAGTTCGCTGGTGTGCTCCAGAAGCCCCATGTTTTGATCACGGCTCACCTGGCTGCTCAGATTCATTAATACCTTGGTTGCATCAGTGCCTAAGGCGCCGAATTGGGCGACAAGGTTTTCCCGCTTGTTGATAAAAATAACCACTTGGTCAAAAGCTTGATTGTATTGTTGAAGATTCTCTTCGACAAAGGCCACCAGCTTGGCACGCTCCGGATTCTTCACTCTTTCCTTGATATCTTTGATGTCGGTCTCCATCGTGCTGAAGAGTTGCCGATAGGTTTGTACCGATTTGTCATCGCGATTGATGACGAAATTCTTGACTGCCAGCCGCACACTCAGCATTTCATCCTGAAAATTGGCGATCTGATTCGAAGTGCGCGCCAGCCTGCGGTATTCGGTAAAGCCATCAAGCGCGCCCTGCAAGCCCCACCAGGCAGTGGCGGCCACGATGACCAACAACGCCAGGATCATTCCGAAACCCAAATTCAATTGAGTTCTCAATTTCATATTTTTCAACATATCATGTGACCCCTATTTTTGATCTCTGAGGATCTAGAGTAACGGGCAGCGCCTGATGACTGGTTTCCGGAACGCTGCTTGAAACGAGTTCATCCAGCTTGAATGAGGTTTGTAATTCTTGGATTAAGCGGATGTAATTTTTTGTAACCTGGCGAGACGCCGCCTTCCTCCCTCTCGGGGTCAGGAGGGATGGCGGGCAGCATCAAGGGGATCAGCGGGGGATTGGAGCGCGCCCCCCAGGCTAGAGAGGGATCAGCGCGCAAACCGGATAAGCGTCAGTCGATGGCGACCGGAGCGGTGAGTTTGTAGCCCTCGCCGCGAATAGCCTTGATTAAGGCGGGTTGTGCGGGGTTGGATTCAATCTTCTTGCGCAGTTTGGCAATCAGCACATCGATGCTGCGATCCAGAGGATTCCAGTCACGGCCGGCGATCTGATCCATTAACAGATCACGGGACAAGACACGGTTAGGGTGTAAAACGAACGCTTTCAGCAAGCGGAATTCGTGGCCGGTCAAAGACACGTTTTCTCCGGTTGGGGAGAACAGTTCGTGCCGGGTCAGATCAAGCCGCCAGCCCTCGCCGAAACGGGCGATACCGCTCGATTCCGAGCCTGCCGGGCGAGACATCCGGTAGCGTCGCAGGAGGCTGCGGATCCTGGCCAGCAGTTCCCGCTCCTCGAAAGGTTTGGTCAAGTAATCATCCGCGCCCAGTTCCAGCCCTACCACTTTATCAATCGTTTCGGACCGGCCTGTCAACATGAGGATGGGAATGGTCGATTGGGACCGGATTTCACGGGCGAAAACAAAACCATCCTCGCCGGGCAGCCCAATATCCAGGATAATCAGATCCGGCGGCCGGTGAGAGAACTGTTCCCGTGCTTCGCGCGTGCAAGTGGCCGTGCGGACCGTGTAGCCTTCGCGTTGCAGATAATGGCCGAGGAGCCGCAGGATGCGCAGGTCATCGTCGATGACCAGGATAGAATCGGTATCACTCATACGCTTCTTCTCGCCTGACGTTTCAAGTGATGGCGGCAGCCGCTGGAGATCTGGCGGCGTGGCGCTGTTTCAGGTAGCACTAGCAGGTAATTTTCGATGGCTTTTTGTATCTTAATCGCATCGGCGCGGCGGCTTCAAATGGCATGGCCGTCCACGGGGTTGGCTTGGAACCGGCCCGGTGCCGGGCAAGACGAAGCCCAGGAGGCTGCATTGTGACTCAGAACCCACGCTACTGGCCAGACGCCACCGGCCTGCGCCGCCGTGCAGAAAAGCGGTTGCTAGAGCAGCCTGTCACCCTCCCTGAGCCTCTCACCGAGGCAGAGAGCCAGCGGCTGATCCACGAACTGCACGTCCACCAGATCGAGCTGGAATTGCAAAATGAAGAACTGAGGCAAACCTGCGCCCAGCTCGAACAAAGCCTGGAAAAATACACCGGCCTCTACGACTTTGCACCCGCCGGTTGCTTTGTGCTCGACCGCGATGGGACCATCCTGGAGGCCAACCTGACCGGCGCGGCACTGTTCGGGGTGGAGCGATCCCGGTTGCTTCGACGGCAATTCGGGGGTTTTGTTTCGACAGAAACCCAGTCCGCCTTCAATGCTTTTCTGGAAACGGTTCTGCAGGGCGCGCCCAAGGCTACCTGCGAAATTACCTTGAAAGGGACCCCGCCCCATGACTTGCATCTCGAAGGCGTGACCCTGAAATCCGGCGCAGGCCAGCAATGCCGGATCGCGGTGATGGACTTCTCCGCGATCCGGCAGGCTGAGGAAACCTTGCAAGTGTACCAGCAAATCGTCGACTCCTCACCCGATGCCCTGTCGCTGGTAGGGACTGACTATCACTATAAAATCATCAACGACACATACCTGCACCATACGGGATGGTCCCGCGAACAAATCGTCGGCCACCCCGTGGCGGCCGTTATGGGATCCGCTGTTTTCGACAACATCATCAAATCTTATCTGGACCGTTGTTTGGCCGGCGATACTGTCAACTATTCAAAATGGTTCGATTTTCCGGTTCAAGGCCACCGGTATATGGATGTCACCTACATCCCCTGCCGCGATCGGAACGGCGCGATCATCGGCGCGATGGTTGTGTCCAGAGACACCACCGAACGCCAGCAAATGGAAGAAGCCATTGTGAAGATGAACCAGTATCTCGAACAGCATGTAGCGGAACGCACGGTGGAACTGGCCCGCACCGCGGCGCTCCTGGAGCAAGAAACACACACCCGCCGTGATCGGGAAGCACAATTGATCCAGGCGCGGAAGCTGGAAGCGATCGGGCGGATCACCGGCGGTATCGCCCACGATTTCAATAACCTGCTGACCGTCATTAAAGGCAACCTTGAAATTCTCCGGGAACAGGGTGAAAAAGAGATCGATCCGGACCGGGCTTTGCTCATCGAGGACGCCTTGTCGGCGACACGTCAAAGCATCGAATTGACAGCCGGCCTGCTGGCATTTTCCCGTCAACAACCTTTACGGCTGCAACGCACCCGCGTTCATCGCATCTTGCGAGGACTTGAACGCTTGTTGGATCGAATGCTGGAGCCGGCCACGCGCTTGCATGTAGCGATTGACCCCACGGTCCCCGATGTGATGACCGATCCTGGGCACTTGCAGGCTGCACTGATGAACTTGATGCTCAACGCGCAAGACGCCATGCCGAAGGGAGGAACGCTCGACGTGCATGCCGCTGCCGTCGATGTCCCAGGCGAGGCGGTGGCGCTGGACAGCGGCCTGGCCCCAGGCGGGTACGTAGCCGTGACAGTGGCCGATTCGGGCATCGGCATGGATGCCGACACCTTGGCGCGGGCCTGCGAACCCTTTTTCACTACCAAGCCGTTTGGCAAGGGTACAGGCCTGGGTCTGGCAATTGTTTATGGCTTTGCTGCGCAATCTAACGGCGGGATCGCTATCGAAAGCCAACCGGGCCAGGGCACCACCGTCCGCCTGTTCTTACCGGCGCTGGAACCGTCGAGCGAGTGCCTGGCGCGGGAAACGCAAGCGCCACCATTGCCCGTATTAGCAGAGGGTACCGAAACTATTCTGGTGGTGGAGGATGAATCCCGGGTACGGCGGCTGGCCTGCCGTTATTTGCGCGATATCGGTTATCCGGTGCTGGAGGCGGCCGATGCCGAGGAAGCCATCACAATTCTGGAGACCGAACCTGACATTCAAATAGTCTTCAGTGACATTATCATGCCGGGCGACCGGAACGGCTTTGATCTGGCGGATTGGGTCGCGGTGCACCGCCCTGCCGTGAAGTGCCTGCTCACGACCGGCCACCACCAACGGGCATGCGCCACGCCCGCCAGCCATTTACCCTCTCATCCCGTGCTGATTAAACCGTACTCCAAAGAGCAATTGGCGCACCGGATCCGGCAACAGCTCGACGAAAAATCCAGCTCAACATAGCTTATCCTGCTGGCGATTGCCGGCGCCGTTCGAGACCTTTCTAAAATTTCAGGACGTGGGAAGGCGGGGGACCGCCCTATCCGGTAGGGCCGCCGGCGGCCGGGAAATCGATGCCAGCAGCGATACCTGGACAGGCTTTCGAAGCTCATTTACATTTTGTTACATTTGGTCAATCATTGCTTTACAAACCCACTTTAGAATTAATCTTTAATTATCGAGATTGAACGACTGAATTAATGAAGGGACGCACGAATTTTCGAGGAGGTATGTTTGATGAGGTCATCGTGCGAGCCCTTGGTTCTGGTGGTGGATGATGACGCCGGGCAGCGTTGCCTGACGAGCGCTGCCCTGCAACAAGGCGGATTTGCGAGCCTGGAAGCCGAAGATGGCGAGCGGGCCTTGAGTCTGTTTCAGCGCGAAACGCCGGATCTGGTGTTGCTGGATGTGATCATGCCGGGCTTGGATGGCTTTGCCGTTTGTGAGGCATTGCGGCGGCAACCCGGCGGTCAAGATGTACCCATCATCGTAGTCACCAGCCTGGACGATCTCGATTCCATCGAGCGAGCCTACGCGGCAGGCGCCACCGATTTCATCACCAAGCCGATTCAGGGATTGGTGTTAAGCCACCGGATACGCCATGTCCTGCGCGCCAAGCAGGCCTGGCAACGATTGCGGGAAAGCGAAGCGCGGTTCCGTACCCTGGTACAGGCCACAGGCAGCGTGATTCTGGTGCTAGATCGCCAAGGCTGGATTTTGGAGGTGAATCCGGCGGCAGAAAAACTATACCCCTTCCAGCGAGGCGGACGGGTCGAACCGGACTTCATGGAACGGTTACCGCCGATCGACGGCTGGGACGATTCAGAGGGATCGCTGTGTTGTGAAAGCACGATCCGGGCGCTGGATGGCGATGAGCATATCCTGCTTTGGAGTATTTCGCGGTTTGCCAGCGCCGAAGGCGCTACCGCCGGCTGGGTGGTGGTGGGGCGAGATATCACCCAGCGGCGCCAAGCCGATGAGCGCGCTCGATTTCTCGCCCATCACGATGCTCTGACCCATCTGCCCAACCGGACTTTACTGCTAGAACAGTTACAGAAAACCATCGAGTTAGCACGGACTCGATCCCAATCGCTGGCTGTGCTGTTTTTGGGTCTGGATCGATTTAAACGCATCAACGACTCGCTGGGGCATCGCGTCGGCGACTTATTGTTGCAGCAGGTTGCGGTTCGTCTGCAAGGTTGCTTACGCTCGGCGGATTATGTCTGCCCTGTCCTCTCTGATCCGCCATTGCCGCAAGATCTGCTGGCACGATCGGGCGGCGACGAATTTATCATTCTGTTGACCGAACCCCGTCAACTCGATACGGCGGCCCGGGTGGCCCAACGGATTCTAGAGACCCTTTCCAAGCCCTTCGTGATCGAAAACCACGAGTTATTTGTCACCTGCAGCATCGGTGTTGCCCGTTACCCTTACGATGGCGCTAACGTGGATACCTTGTTGAAAAATGCCGATACTGCGCTCTATCACGCTAAGAACGAAGGACGAAACCATTTTCGATTCTATTCGAGCCGGATGCAGGCCGCCACTATCCAGAATATTGAAATGGAAAAGTTGCTGCGCCAAGCGTTGGCTCGCCAGGAATTGGTGCTGCATTACCAGCCACAGGTCAATCTGAACAGCGGGCGGATCGTAGGGGTTGAGGCCCTGCTGCGCTGGCAACATCCGGTCTTGGGGAGCGTGGCGCCCGCCGAGTTCATCCCGTTGGCCGAGGAAACCGGTTTGATCGTTCCTATCGGAGAATGGGTGATTCGGACCGCCTGTGCCCAGGCCCGGATCTGGCAAGAGATCGGATTGCCACCGTTACGCATGGCCGTCAACTTGTCACCATGCCAATTCGCCGATACCCAACTCACTTCAATGATTGCCGGAATTCTTCGAGAAACCGGTTTGCGATCAGATTTTCTGGAACTGGAGATCACGGAAAGCCTGCTCATGAAAGATGGGATTATCGATACCTTGCGCGCCTTGAAACGGCTGGATGTCCGCCTGGCAATCGATGATTTTGGCACCGGCTATTCCAACCTCGGCTATTTGCGGCGATTCCCGATCGATCGTCTCAAGATCGATCAATCGTTCGTGCAGGACATCGGCAGAGAAAACGACGATCAGGCGATTGCAGCAGCGATCATCGCCATGGCGCATAGCTTGCGATTGAGCGTGATCGCCGAAAGTGTCGAGACCGAGACCCAGTTAGCGTTTCTGCAAGCGTTGCGCTGCGACGAGGCACAAGGCTTTTTGTTTGGCCGCCCGCATCCTTCTGAACAGATTACCACCTTACTTTGCAGCCATCCCCAACTCCCCGGTTTTGGATGGCTCTCAACGGGCGGGGCCGCTCCAAGACCTCAAGAACGAATTGGATAGCGGCCATCAGGTATTCTTAATTAAGATATTTTTGAAAAATAAAATCTTAAAAACGCGCATTGCTGGTGGTGCTCAGGAGGGTTCTAATAAGGTTTTTACGATGGGCATCAGTCCGGCATCAATGTTCTCTGATGGGCCTGCATCCAACACGGCGGGTATTCCGTAGAATCAGTCATAAAACAAGACCGGCGTGTCTTCCCAAAGCGTATCGAAGCGCTTAAGGCGCTTGAAACAGAGGCTTATCAATATTTACAAGAAAAACTTCATGGGAAATACCAAAAAGAAAACAGCCACAAAGGGGGAAACAACAGTGTAAATCCGCGTTCGCTTGCTGCTAGAGGTAGAAATAATAACAATCATGTAGATACACCACCCTCACTCATAGCGAAGGAAACTAGCATTAATCGCTGGGTATATTCGCTTGCTCAACGGGCGCGGAAGAAAGCCGGTATCTGGAAGAACTGAATAAGTATCTCGCGGCGGGAAAAGCGCATTTAGGTAGTTACTCAGCATTCATCGATTATTTGAAGCGCAAGAGCAACTCGGCGGCTGATTCAGGATTACTGAGTCTAGAACTTGGCGTGAAGCCGGAAAAATGGGATCCCTTCCACCGCCCGATCGAGCTGGATATCAGTGACAGCAATCAGGCGCTGATACTCAAAGCGACCCACCCTAATGCCATAAGCGCTGCCTTTATCGAGTGGTATACATCGCAAACAAAAGCACATTTCTTTGAATGGCTAGAAGGACATTCTATTTGCACATTAACGAAATATCTCGATGCTAATACGCCATCCCCATCCCCATCCCCATTTGAGTTTGGCTGCGTGCAATATGGTTCGCGCTCAGGAGTCCGGGAAGTTTCTCTCAAAAATGGTTGCCTGTATGCGAGACCCTTCAAAGAAAACAGCCTGGAGCTTGTGCTGAATACGAATGGGTACTCAAAAAATATGCCAGGTGAAGCGTACGTGTGGCTAAAGAGCGGCGAATTGCTTATCCATCCGCATTACGTCGGCACATTTCATCACTCATCGTTTGATAATGGCGGTAAGGTTCGCTGCGCAGGCACAATAGATGTGAAGAATGGAATAATCGAGCGTTTAGATAATAGCAGCGGGCATTATCGACCCAGCACCCGGCATTTTCTGACATTCTTGAAAATTTTAAATGAAAAAAAGGTATTGAATCCAACCGCGGATGTCAGAACGCATGATCTATATGGTGTCGATCCTAAAGACGACTGTCAACGAATAGGTCTTAATCCGGCTGCATTTCTGGAACAAGCTACGAAGAAGTCACTGACATCGTATTCCGTGACCGGTCTAGCGAATCCTTTTTATAAGGGATAAGTATTCAAGGTATTCAACTTATCGAACGAAGATTGCCGTTTTCCTGTAATACAAAGGGAGGTGAAGACTCAATCGGCTGTCCGGGCGCACGGCCCTTGCTGTCAGGTGTCAAACACCTGGACGCGAAGCGAGCGGCTTCGTCGCTGATTAGAGGGTGAAACCTATTGAGAACTGAGGAGCAATCACCATGAAGCACGCGTTTGGCCTGTTGTTGCTGCTGCTCTTTGCCGGTCAAGCGCTGGCAGCCTGCCCGATGTTTCCTGCGGATAACGTATGGAATACCCCTATCGCACAATTGCCCGTCGATACCCGCTCTAACGCTTATGTCGCTTCCATCGGCGCCACGGCTGGTTTGCATCCCGATTTTGGTTCCGGTACGTGGGACGGCGGCCCGATAGGCATTCCCTACAACATCGTATCCGGCAGCCCGCCGAAAGTGCCTGTCACCTTTGACTACGCCGGCGAGAGTGATTCCGGTCCCTATCCCATACCTTCCAGCCCCGTCCTCGAATACGGTAGCGATCATCACTTGCTGATCGTGGATCAGGACGACTGCACGCTTTATGAAATGTGGGACACCCGCCAGGAGAATGGCGCTTGGCACGCGGGTTCCGGGGCGATTTTCAATCTGCGCTCGAACATGCTGCGTCCAGCGGGCTGGACCTCATCCGATGCAGCGGGCCTGCCGGTTCTGCCCGGTTTGGCGCGTTGCGAGGAGCTGGAGGCTGGAGCGATCCACCATGCCTTGCGTTTTACCGCCCAGCGCACTCAGAGAAAGTTCATTTGGCCGGCCCGTCACTACGCCTCGTCAATCACCGATCTGAACGTGCCGCCGATGGGGCAACGGTTCCGGCTCAAGGCGGGATTCGATATCTCCACCTACTCTCCGCAAACTCAGATTATTCTGACCGCATTGAAAACCTATGGGATGTTCCTCGCGGATAATGGCAGCAACTGGTATCTCAGCGGTGCGCCGGGAGCGTGCTGGAATGATGACACATTAGTGAGCGAACTGCGCACGGTCAAAGGTTCGGCGTTTGAGGCGGTGGACGAATCGAGTTTGATGGTCAGTGCCGATTCAGGCCAAGTTAAGACGACCACCCCTGCTTTAGTGACGCTCACCGTTAGCCGGCTCGGCGATGGGAGCGGTAACGTTGCTAGCACCCCCGCTGGAATTGACTGCGGCACGGCCTGCGCGGCGCATTTTTACGCTGGCGCGGCGGTGACGTTGACCGCCACGCCAGCGGCAGGATCAACGTTTTCCGGGTGGGGCGGCGCGTGTAGCGGCATGACCTCGCCGGCCACGCTGATACTCGCGGGAGAGAGCGTCTGCTCGGCAACCTTTGGAGCGGCCCCAACAAGCCCGCTGGCTGACTTGGCAACCGGCCTGGCTCAGCCCTCCAGTCCGGTTCGAAAAAATCAGAAGTTCAACTATACAGCCGCCGCTAAAAACCAAGGACCGGCACCCGCTGCGACGGTCTCGCTGACCGTTACGCTGCCGGCCAGCTTTACCTTGGTCAGTGCGCCCGCCGGTTGTACTTATGCCCAAAGCACGGTGAAATGCTCGCTGAATACCTTAGCGAGCGGTCAGGTGAAAATGCGCACGCTCTGGGTCAAACCCACCGTGAAAGGCAGTTTCAGCGCCACGGCACGAACGACGAGCGTCACGCCCGATCCGAATACCGGCAACAACACGGCAACCCTGACTACGGTGGTGTACTAATGGGGGTTCTAATACCAAGAGGCCGTCGTTACAACCCAAACTTGGTTAACTTTTAAGATGATTCAGCCCTTGTGGCGTTCCCGTGGCCCCCGTGCAGAGTCTTTGGGCAGCGGGCACCAGCTCTCATCCAAGCACGGAATCAAACGCAATAGATCAATTCGCGATCAGCAAGGAGCTAACGCTAGACTTTTCCAGCGTAACGGCTGAGGAGGTGACAATGCGACCCAGGCGTATATTTCCGGAAGGGACAGCGACGCGGACTGCCACGCTGATGAAGCAAGCCAAGACGGTGGCGGATGACCGGCGGGCTTTATGCGTGCATTTGCAGACGGTGTTCGGGGAAAGCAACCCGGTGATTGCGGCCAAAACGGGTTTGAGCGAAAGCACGATCCGCAAAGTGCATGCGGTGTTTCTCTGCCGGGGTGAAGCCGCACTGACGATCCAGTCACGCACGGCCAGCAGGGTCACAGGTATTCCTGGCCATCGGCGAGTTTGCCGTCAATGAGGGGGCAACATTAGCCTTTAAACAAGGCTCTCGCCGTTACTCCCGGTTTCTACTGCGCTCCGCCGGAATATAGAGCTGCTCTAGCAGATAGTTTTTGAATGCGGTCGTGTAAGGCTGGGTTTTCAGGGCTTCCTGCATACACCGCAACCAGGCATCCCGCTCGCTCGGTCCAATTTCCAAATGGCTATGCACTTGGGGAATGCGGATCGGCCCATATGTTTGCCCATACAAGGGTGGCCCCCCCAGCCAGCCACATAAAAATAGGGTCAACTTATCCCGCGAAAGGGTCAAGTCCGCCGGATGCATCGTTCGAATGTTTTCCGCTTCGGGCAAGCGTTCCATTGCGTCGTAAAACGCATTCACCAGCTTTCTAATACCCGCTTCACCGCCAGCAGCCTGATAAGACGCATCGCCCACGCCATAGGGGGGCTGATCGGTGATTTCAACGGTTGTTACATCCACGCTGTTCACATCTCACGCCTATCAGTTTTAGGCCATTGATCCCGTTCAGGATTTCAACTCACGGTTTTTTCCAATCAACTCGATCGGATAACCGTCGGGGTCTTCGATAAAGGCAATGATCGTTGTCCCGGCATTCATCGGGCCGGCTTCGCGCAGAATATGTCCGCCCCGCGCCTTCACATCCGCAGCGGCTTGGTACACATCATCGACCTCCAAGGCGATATGCCCATACCCTGTGCCGGGCTCATAGTGATCCACGCCCCAGTTATAGGTCAGTTCAATGACCGCCTGCGCTGACTCGTCGCCATAGCCGACAAACGCCAAAGTAAATTCACCTGCGGGATAATCCTGCCGGCGCAGTAATTTCATGCCCAGGATATCCGTGTAAAAACGAAGGGAACGATCTAGATCGCCCACGCGCAACATGGTATGCAGAATTCGCATGATGGCCTCGCTAAAAGAAATAGAAGGAACTCCGTACGCTCGACCGATAATCCGGGATGTTGGAGAACCCTGTTATCCTGACTGAAAATCGCCCCGCGCAGCAAGTTCAAGGGGCGGACGAATCCAACCGCTCCAGCAAGCGTTGCCGGTACTGATCCTCCAGCAAAAGATTCATCGGTGAACGGCGGTGAGCGGCCAAACGCAGTTGCAGTAGTTCCAGGCGGGCGCGGGCGCGGCTCCGGTCGCACTCGGGGAGTTGCTGCAACAACTGTTCAGCTTCGCGCAATTCCCGGCGCCATTGCAATTCTGGAGGCAAAAAGCCAGCATTTTTGAGCACGCGATAGGCCGCGCGTAATTCTTCAGGGATCGCTGAGTCATCTTCCAAGTGTAAAGGCTTCCCTTCGCCGGGCAAGCCGCGCAGTTCGCCCCGGTCGACCGCCTCCTGAAGACGGGCTTCGGCCATCTGATCAAGGAGATGCATCGTTCACTCCAGTTCCCCGATTCAGCCGGCCATGACAGAAACCGTCATGAATCTCGCTTGTGGTGTCATTTGTCATAATGAATCTTTTCTGCCCTTCAGTGGCATAAATTTTTGCAGAATACACTATTTTTGTTTGCATCCAGCGACCCGCCCCGCACTGAGTCAGGTAAAACGTTGCCTCCTCACAACTCACCATCTCACTATATCGCTACATCGCCGCTTGCTGCCGCATGAGAACCTACTGGAACCAGTAGCGGCTGGGGTGCTCGAAGCCGGGGCAGGCGGTACCGGGGCGCGGTCACAGCCAGTGACCTACGCCAGCAAGAAGAGTGCGAGGAATTCCAGAGTACGGCAGATAGAACGCCTGATGCGCTCCAGCGGCGGGATAACGCCCTGAACAAGAGCATCGCATCCGCACCGGATCGGCTTGATTAGGTTCATTGCTAACAGATTCATGGCCTTAAGCCCGATGTGATTATTGGATTCTGTCTGTGAAGGCGTGTACTTGGTGCAACATTAGGTCAAAGGTTATTGGATGATGGTATAAATAACTTTCATCTTTTCCCAAAGCATGATCACGCCAGCGTCATGTGGCCGGTGGCTGTATGTGTATTTGCTGCCGGAATTCCAAGCGGGCGAGAATCGCTTCATGACGATCTGCACCCTGATTACACTGGCTTGCTGTATCAAGACTTTGGTGGGCTATTACGCCTTGCATCAGGACCGGCTGTCCCAGGGTTGCCGATCAAATCGTACCGGCTAAAGCGGCGTTGCAGTAATCTCTAAAGGTAACCGACATCAATATATGACAATGACATCCCTCTACGATCCTACGAATGCGACGGGTGCAGTGACCTGATGTGGGACCGTAAAAACACCCTGGCTTTTTACCCGCCGGATCCTTAAAAAATTTTTAATTTATAATATATTAAGTAGAAATCAATTGAATTTCGTGAGACAGTTAAGCTCATTTCCTCTGCCCTGTGATCAAAGAACGGATGGATGATGAGACAACCGCGCCGCGAACGGCACCCAGATCGCTATAATGATTTCCAGCAGATGCTTTATCATCAGAGTACTTTCCTCAAGGGTTGAGGTTGCCCGTATAGGATCTTCCCAAGATGCTTCTGCCGGCTTTACCCCCGGCTTAAACCCTTAAAATAGCTAAGGTGCATCACTAAATGTCTTCGCCTGAATACTCGCCCCTTCTCAAGACGAAGATCAGCATCCCGCCGCCACGGCCGCAATTAATTTCCCGAAACCGGCTGCTGATGCGCCTGGCGGAAGGTGCGAGCGGGCCACTCACACTTATCTCCGGTCCGGCCGGCTTTGGTAAGACAACCTTGATCAGCGACTGGATCAGCACCGGCGATGACCATCACCGGATCGCCTGGTTCTCGCTTGATCAAGACGATAACGATCTCGTGCGCTTCGTTTCTTATCTGGTCGCTGCCCTGCAGATCGTCGAGCCGGGAATCGGACGGGCGCCGCTGTCTTTGCTGGGCTCCCTGCAAACCCCGACGCCCAAAGCGCTGATGGTCCAGCTGCTCAACGAAATCGTTGACGTGCCGGCCCCTATCGTGCTGGTTCTGGACGACTATCATGTGATTGAAGATCCGGAGATCGATGCGGCTGTAACCTTTGCCGTCAATCACCTACCGGAACAACTGCGGCTGATCATCGCCACCCGTGGAGAGCCGAAGCTCCCTTTGCCCCGCTGGCGGGCACTCGATCGTATCACTGAAATCGGCCTGGAGGATTTGCGCTTCTCGGACGAGGAGGCGGCGCTGTTTCTGAACCGGACTATGGGGCTCGAACTTGATGCTGAGTCGGTGAAGGTGCTGGAGACGCGAACCGAGGGCTGGATCGCCGGACTCCAGATGGCGGCGCTTTCTCTGCGAGGTCATTTGCGGGTCGAGGGAATCAATCATCTCGCGGAGGCGGTAGAGACCTTTAGCGGCGAGCACCGCTATGTAATCGACTACCTGGCGGCGGAAGTGCTTCGCCAGCAGCCGAAGGAGATCCAGGTCTTTCTGCGCCAAACAGCGGTATTAGACCGGCTCTGCGCCTCTCTCTGCGATGCATTGACCGATCGAACGGACAGTCGATTGATTCTGACCCAGCTCGAACAGGCCAATTTGTTTCTGATCAGGCTCGATGATCATCGTCAATGGTACCGCTATCACCAGCTCCTCGCCGATTTTCTGCGGGTCGACCTGAGCGCCGGCGAGCAGGCGGCACTGCACCGGAAAGCCAGCGCCTGGTATGAAGCCAACGGCTTCGGCACCGAAGCGGTTAAACATTCTCTGGCCGCAGGGGATATCTCCACGACCGTATCATTGATCCGCACCCATGTGGATGGGATGTTATGCCGGGGCGAATTTCCGGCGGTGCTGGCCTGGCTGGAGGCATTGCCCGATAGCGTGATCCGTGTTCACGGCGACCTTGCCGGTTATAAAGCCTGGTTGTTATATCTACGCGGCCGGATCGAGGAGGCTGAAACATACTCCGCACCGGCTCACACAGCCGAGCACGCCGACATTCCCCCTACGCATCAAGCGACGCTGCTGGCTTTCCAGGCGTTCTTGGCGATTAATCGCGGCAACCCGGAAAAAGCCGTGGCGTTCGCCCGGCAAGCCCTGAACGAACTACGCGAAAGCGGGTCCTTCTTTCACGCCTGTGCGCTTAGCTTGCTGGGCCATGCGCAACGCCTCTCCGGCGACCGGAAAACCGCCGTCGAAACGCTAAGCCAAGCCGTGCAGCTCGGTCAGAAGCTCGGCAATCACTTAATCACCCTGGATGCGCTCGGTAATCTGGCGCCGCTGATGTATGCCCAAGGCCGTTTACGGGAAGCAATGCTGCTCTGCTGCGAAAACGTCGAACGCTACGTGGATGTCCGCGGCAAGCCGCTGGCAGTCGCCGGCCTGGTCTACGTACCTCTAGGTGTCTTTTTTTACGAAATCAATGACTTAAATTCATCCCGGCGCAATCTGATTACAGGCATCGCTCTTTGTCAGCAATTGGGAATGGTCTATTACACCTTGATGGGCCAACGATCGCTCGCCAAGTTACAGCATGTCAGCGGCGAGCGCGAAGCGGCGTGGGATACATTGACGGCAGCGCGGCAACTCGCCGAAAAGTCCGAAAATCCCCGGCGCTGGCGGTTGATAGACGCCGCCGCCGCTGAACTCCAATTGCGCGAGGGAAATATCGCTGCAGCCGCGCGGACTCTGGATAAAGCGGCTATCTCAGCCGAATCTCCTTCCGAATTCGAACGCCTGGTCTATGCGCGCCTGCTGCTGGCGCAAAATCAACCGCGAACAGCAGAGCGGGTATTAAATGGTCTTGAGGCAGCGGCCATCAAAGAGGAGCGGAACGGCAGTCTGATCACCGTTTACGTGCTACAGGCGCTGTGCAAACGGGCCGCCGGCAACCGGGCGGCCGCTCTGGACCGGTTGGCGCAGGCGCTCTCACTGGCCACCTCGCCCGGGTACCGGCGGATTTTCCTCGACGAAGGCCCGGCTGTGGCCGCGTTGCTACCGCAACTACGCCATGTGGCGCCTGCGTTTGTCATCGAGTTATTGCAAGCCTTTCCCCACGAACAAGAAGCCGCGCCTGTGCCGGAGAGTCTGGCGGGGCCGGTGAGCAAAACCCAGCTTGAAATCCTGCGTCTGTTGGACTTCGGCCTCACCAATCAGGAAATCGCTGACAAGCTGGGGATTTCCATCGGCACCGCCAAATGGCATCTGCACCAGATCTTCGGCAAGTTACAGGCGCGCAATCGCACCGAAGCCGTCACCAAAGCCCGTGAACGCGGGCTGCTGTAATCCGCTCGAACCCCCGCCTACCCCTTACCTTTGTTTGAGCGCCTGCGCTTGCGACCCCTTGGCCTATCCAATCAGGACATCGCCAATGAACCCGGCATTACCGTGAACACCACCCAGTAGCGCTTGCACGAAATCCACAGCAAGCTGGAAATGCATAACCGTACAGCGGCCATTGCAAGGGCTTTTCAATCCGGGTTGCTACCGCTCTCAGATCCCTAACTCCGACCCAACCCTAGTACCTATCTACCGATAGGTGAGCTTCTCCCGCGTGCGTCTACAGTGTAAATCGACGTAATTGATAACCCGTTCAGATCAAGAGGTAAGGAGATGGCTCTAGCAAACTACGGCATCGCGACGATCAGCGAATTCGTCGGTCGTGAGCTGGGGGTTTCGGACTGGATCGAAATCGGCCAGGCGCGTATCGATCAGTTCGCCGAATGCACCGGCGATCACCAATGGATTCATGTCGACCGGGAGCGGGCGGCCAGAGAAAGTCCCTACGGCGGGACGATCGCTCATGGTTTTTTGTGTCTCTCGCTGGTCGCCACTACCCATCTCCAGCTTGGCATTGCCCCGCCAGACACGGATCAGGTGCTCAACTACGGACTCGACCGGGTGCGCTTCATGGCTCCCGTCAAGGCCGGCGCCCGGGTGCGCAATCGCGTAGAGCTGATAACGGCGGAGACCAAGGGGCCAGGCCGCGTCCTGATCAAGACCCGTAATACCATTGACATCAAAGGCGAAGACAAACCCGCCTTGGTTGCCGAGTTGCTGACGATGCTCATCGCCTCTTAACTGGAATGCGCCGTGGCCGACGGCGACCCGAAGGGTGTTGAGGTGAGAATGCAGATCGCCACTCATTTCACCAATACTAACGTACCAGTGCCGCCGTTCGATCTGCTGACCCAGGAAAGCAAAGTGAATTGCTTCGTCCGGCAAGCGCCCGGCTGTTTGAAGTAACGGACATGCCGCCTGTCCAAAACCGCCTCCGGATAAAAACCTAAGCAGCGAGCCTATTCAATGACCTGCAAGGGACAGGCCCCCTATTAACGATTCTGGATGAGTTGCAGAACCACCGCATCAGACTACCCCGGCGCTTCGTGCCCCCTCCTTAAATCTTAAGGAAAAACTTTCTATAGCCCAGGTAGGATAATTGATTCTCATCCAATAGCGTGCAACGAGAGAGGACAACAATGACGAATAACATCATAGACAAAACCCCATTGGCTTATGCTTACCCGCTGCTGATCAAAAATCTGCTAGCCAATTCCTTGCGCCAGTTTCCCGATCAGGACGTTGTTTATGGCGATTTCAAACGCCAAACCTACCGGGAGATGGGCGAACGCATCCACCGGCTGGCCAGCGGTTTAACCGGATTGGGCGTCAAACCTGGCGATACTGTCGCGGTCATGGACTGGGACAGCCATCGCTATCTGGAATGTTTCTTTGCTATCCCGATGATGGGCGCGGTGCTGCATACCGTGAACATCCGGCTGTCTCCGGAACAGATTCTCTATACCATCAATCACGCCGAGGACGACGTGATTCTGGTCAACACGGAATTCCTGCCGATCCTGGAAACCATCCGCGACCGGATCGAACCCGTCAAGAAATTCGTATTGCTCAACGATGCCGATCAGCCTCCAGAAACTTCTCTCAACATCGACATCGAGTACGAAGCGTTGCTGGCGGCCAGCGATCCCCGCTACCTATTCCCAGATTTTCCGGAAGACACCCGCGCTACCACGTTCTACACCACCGGCACTACCGGTCTGCCTAAGGGCGTGTATTTCAGCCACCGGCAACTGGTGTTGCATACCTTCGGCGTACTAGCAGCGGTGGCAGGGAGCGGACAAGGCCATATTAGCCGCGACGATGTGTATTTGCCGATTACCCCGATGTTTCACGTCCACGCTTGGGGTATTCCGTACATCGCTACGGTGATGGGCCTGAAACAGATCTATCCAGGCCGCTACATGCCAGATCACCTGCTGCGCCTGATCCAACGGGAAAAAGTGACTTTTTCTCACTGTGTGCCGACCATCCTGCAAATGCTGCTTGCCAGTCCGGTCGTGGACGAGGTCGACCTATCGCATTGGAAGGTGGTCATCGGCGGGTCAGCGTTGACACAAACCTTGGCTCAGCAGGCCCGCGCCCGGGGCGTGGACGTGTTCACTGCCTACGGCATGTCGGAAACGTGCCCGATTCTGACCTTGGCACAACTCAAACCGCACATGCTGGACTGGGACGAAGAACGGCAACTGGACATCCGCTGCAAAACCGGTTTGCCCGTGCCACTGGTCGAACTGCGCGTGGTGGATGAGGAAATGAAGGATTTGCCGCACGACGGCAAGACCCCCGGTGAGGTGGTGGTCCGCGCGCCCTGGTTAACTCAAGGTTATCTCAAAGATCCCAGAAACTCCGAAGCGTTGTGGCGCGGCGGCTATCTGCACACCGGCGACATCGGTGTAATCGACAAGGAGGGCTATCTCAAGATCACCGACCGGCTGAAGGATGTGATCAAGACCGGTGGTGAGTGGGTCTCCTCGCTGGAACTGGAAAACCTCATCCTCAAACACCCTGCGGTAGAAGAAGCCGCGGTGATCGGTGTACCCGATCCCAAGTGGAGCGAGCGGCCACTGGCGTTAGTCGTCCTTAAGGCCAGGCAGGAGGCCAGCGAGGCCGATATCAAGACCCTGCTCCAGGATTTCGCCGCCAAGGGCATTATCTCTAAATACGGGGTGCCGGAGCACGTGATCTTCGTAGACGTCCTGCCTAAAACCAGCATTGGCAAGCTCGACAAAAAAATGATGCGCGAGCAATACACGACCGGATAACGGCCTGCCAAGGGAAATAATGAAATGAATACAAGAGGATTAATATGAAAATTCTCGTCACTGTGAAACGAGTAGCCGACTACAACGTTAAGGTTTACCCCAAGGCGGATGGCTCCGGCGTGGAGATCGCCAACGTCAAGATGAGCATGAACCCTTTCGATGAAATCGCCGTGGAAGAAGCCGTGCGGCTGAAAGAATCGGGCAAGGCAACAGAGATCATCGCAGCTTCTATCGGCGTAAGCCCGTGTCAGGAGGTGCTGCGCACGGCGCTTGCTATGGGTGCTGACCGGGCCATTCTGGTCGAAACCGGCGCTGCACCCGAACCGTTAATGGTTGCCAAGTTGCTGAAAGCCTTGGTCGAGCGCGAGCAGCCGGACCTGGTGATTCTCGGCAAACAAGCCATTGACGATGACTGCAATCAGACCGGGCAGATGCTGGCCGCGCTGCTCGGCTGGGGGCAAGGCGCTTTCGCCTCCAAGCTAACAATACCAGGCGGGCAGGAAATCGAAGTCACCCGCGAAATCGACGGCGGGCTGGAGACCCTAATGCTCAAGTTACCGGCGGTAGTGACCGCCGACTTGCGGCTCAACGAGCCCCGCTACGTCAAGCTACCCAACATCATAAAGGCTAAGAAAAAACTGTTGACGACGTTGAGTCCAGGCGACCTGGATGTCGTGCTGGCGACACAACTGACCACGCTCAAGGTGACCGAGCCGCCCAAGCGTGAGGCCGGCATCAAGGTCGCCGATGCGGCGGAACTCGTCGCTAAACTCCGGAACGACGCCAAGGTGATCTGAGATGAAAAACATATTGGTCATTGCAGAACACGACCACGCTACGCTGAAAACGGCCACCCTGAATACGGTCAGCGCTGCGCAGAGCATCGGCGGCGAAATCCACATGCTGGTAGCAGGAAACCACTGCGCCGGCGCAGCCGCCGCCAGCGCCAAGATTCCCGGGATCGCCAAGGTGCTACAGGTGGACGCCGGCCACTACGCTCATCACCTCGCCGAGGACCTCGCGGTGCTGATCGCCGGACTCGCCAAGGATTACAGCCATGTATTGGCACCGGCCACCACCTTCGGCAAGAACCTGATGCCGCGGGTGGCCGCGCTGCTCGATGTCACCCAGCTATCCGACATTGTCGGCGTGGAGAGCGCCGATACCTTCGTCCGTCCGATCTACGCCGGCAGCCTGTTGGCCACGGTACAGTGCAGCGCCCCGGTCAAAGTGATTACAGTGCGCAGCACCGCGTTCGCCGCCGCCGCCAGCGAGGGCGGTACTGCACTGATCGAAACGGTGCCGGCAGCGGCCCCTTTGGACGTGGCCCGCTTTGCCGGCCAGGAATTGACCCAATCCGAGCGCCCCGAGCTAACCGCCGCCCGGATCGTCATTTCCGGTGGCCGCGGCATGGGCTCGGGGGAAGACTTCAAGCTTCTGGAAGACATCGCCGACCAGCTCGGCGCGGCGGTGGGCGCCTCGCGCGCGGCAGTGGACGCCGGTTTTGCGCCCAACGATTACCAGATCGGCCAGACCGGCAAGATCATCGCGCCCGAACTCTATATCGCCGTGGGTATTTCCGGCGCTATCCAGCACTTGGCCGGAATGAAGGACAGCAAAATCATCGTTGCTATCAACAAGGACGAAGAAGCGCCAATCTTTCAGATCGCCGATTACGGCATCGCCGGCGACCTATTCAAAGTGCTACCCGAGCTGTTCGCCGAGCTGGACAAACTCCCGCCCGCCTGAGGAAACCATTCATGACAACTTATCTTGCACCGACGCGCGACATGCGGTTTGTGATCGAGGAACTGGCCGGTCTGGACCGGCTGACCGGCCTGCCAGGCTATGAGGATGCGACGCCGGATTTGGTCGAGGCAATTCTGGACGAAGCGGCTAAGCTCGCCAGCGAGGTACTGGCCCCGCTCAATAAAACCGGCGACACACAAGGCGTGCGCCTAGAGGCTGGCAGCGTGTTCGCCGCCGATGGCTTCAAAGAAGCCTATCAACAATTCGTGGAAGGCGGCTGGAACGGCATCAGTGGCGCTCCCGATTATGGCGGCCAAGGTCTGCCGGAGCTGGTGCTGGCAGCAACCGTGGAAATATGGAACGCGGCGAATATGTCCTTTGCCCTGTGTCCCCTGCTGAACGCCGGCGCGACCGAAGCGCTCAAACAGCACGGCTCGGACGCGCTGAAGGCACAGTATCTGCCGAATATGGTTACCGGCGCGTGGACCGGCACCATGAATCTGACCGAGCCGCAAGCCGGCTCCGACCTCTCGGCGGTACGCGCCAAAGCGATACCCGAGGCCGGTCACTACCGGATTTATGGCCAGAAAATATTTATTACCTGGGGCGATCACGACCTGGCCGATAACGTGATCCATCTGGTGCTGGCGCGTACCCCGGATGCCCCCGAAGGTGTTAAGGGCATCTCGCTGTTCCTGGTTCCTAAGTTTCTGGTCAACGCCGATGGCTCACCCGGCGAACGAAACGACGTCCACTGTGTGTCCCTCGAACACAAGCTGGGCATTCACGCCAGCCCCACCTGCGTGATGAGTTTTGGTGATCAGGATGGCGCTATCGGTTACCTGGTTGGCCGGGAAAACAAAGGACTGGCCCATATGTTCACCATGATGAACGAGGCCCGCCAGAAGGTCGGCATCCAAGGTCTGGGGATCGCCGATCGCGCTTACCAGCAGGCGCGCGACTATGCCAAGGACCGGGTCCAGGGCCGCCCCTTGGATCAGAAATCCGGTGATCGCGTCGCCATCATTCAGCACCCGGACGTGCGGCGCATGCTGATGACCATGAAATCCCAAGTCGAAGCCATGCGCGCTTTTGCCTATGTGATGGCCGCCGATATGGATCTCGCCCACAAACACCCGGACGCCACCGAGCGCCAGCGCCGCCAAGCACGGGTGGATTTATTGATCCCGGTGCTCAAGGGCTGGTGCACCGAATTGGGCGTGGAAATCACTTCCATCGGGGTCCAAGTCCACGGCGGCATGGGCTACATCGAAGAGACGGGCGCCTGCCAATACCTGCGTGATGCGCGGGTTGCTCCGATCTATGAGGGGACCACGGGCATCCAAGCCGCTGATCTGGTCGGCCGGAAACTCGCCATGGATCAGGGCGCGGCGATGGCGGAATTGATTCAGGAGATGCGCGATGTCCAGGCCGGACTCACTCGCGCCGGTAGCGCCGAATTGATGGTGATCGGTGAATCCCTGACGGCAGGTATCCAGGCGCTGGAGCAGGCGACCCAATGGGCATTGCAGACCCTCCATCAGGACCCCAATGCTGCCGCAGCAGCTTCGGGGAATTATTTAATGCTGACGGGCTATGTCTGCGGCGGCTGGCAGATGGCCCGGGCCGCGCTGGCGGCCAAGGCGAAACTTGACGCTGGCGAAGATCCTGGATTCTACGGCGCTAAGCTGGCTACCGTGCGTTTCTATGCGGAGCAGATCCTGCCTCAGGCGGAGGCTTTGCTCAAGATCGTGCGCAGCGGCGGCTCAAGTGCCCTGGCGCTGCCGGCAGAACAGTTCTGATACCAAGTAGCGTTCATAGATATATATGATAAGCTGGCTGTCATGATGTT
>ERZ761603.843-NODE-843-length-24515-cov-18.984424_pt1 | contig 24515 bp, 16 predicted proteins | sample MGYA00511879_ERZ761603 | MGnify/ENA primary metagenome ERZ761603 (study PRJEB28899, sample SAMN02850040) | bioreactor sludge metagenome | biome: EBPR Sludge; feature: EBPR Bioreactor; material: flocular biomat | place: Australia: Thorneside Wastwater Treatment... | reverse complement strand
GGGCGGCCTCGGTGGGGGCGAGGGTTGCCTGATCCTCAATGAAATCGCCCAGATGTGAGTCGTCGTCGTCGCCGATCGGCGTTTCCATCGAGATCGGTTCCTTGCTGATCTTGAGAATCTTGCGAATCTTCTCTTCTGGCATCTCCATTTTCTTGGCCAGCGTCGCCGGATCGGCTTCAAGGCCGGTTTCCTGGAGGATCTGCCGCGAGATACGGTTCATCTTGTTGATCGTCTCGATCATGTGTACCGGGATGCGGATGGTTCGCGCCTGATCGGCAATCGAGCGGGTGATCGCCTGGCGAATCCACCAGGTGGCATAGGTTGAAAACTTGTAACCCCGTCGGTACTCGAATTTGTCCACGGCTTTCATCAGGCCGATGTTGCCTTCCTGGATCAGATCGAGGAACTGCAAGCCGCGGTTGGTGTATTTCTTCGCGATCGAGATCACCAGGCGTAGATTGGCTTCGGTCATTTCGCGCTTGGCGCGGCGGGCCTTGGCTTCTCCGGTGGACATCTGCTTGTTGATGTCTTTCAGTTCTTTCAGCGGGATCCCGATACGGTCTTGCAAAGCGAGCAGTTTCCGCTGCTCTTCAGTGATGTTCGGCGCATTGCGCGTGAGAATCGCAGCGTAGGTCTTGCCAGCCGCAGCGATTTCTGTTTCCACCCAGTCGAGGTTGAGTTCGTTACCGGGAAAGACCTTAATGAAGTGCGCGCGTGGCATGCGCACCGTGTGCACGCAAATTCTCTGAATCTGTCGCTCGCAGGTACGCACTTCGTCGACCATTGCGCGCACCGTATCGCAAAGGCGCTCAATGGTTTTCGAGGTGAAGCGAATACCCATCATCTCGTCGGAGATCTGCTCCTGCAGTTTCAGGTAAGCCTTGTCCTGCGAGCCCTTCCGGGGCAGTAGCGCCTGCGCCTTGCTGTCATGCTCACGAATCAGCTCCAGGCGAGCCAGCCCTTCAGTTCGCAGTTTGAGTAAGGAGGCCGCTGCTGCCGCGCCTTCGGCGGCTTCGCTGTTGTCGTCTTCGTCGTCGTCATCGTCATCATCACCGTCTTCGTCGTCGTCGCTCGCGTCGTCATCCTCAGACGGCTCTCCCGCTGCGGCCTCTTCCTCGGGGTAAATCAGTCCGTCAATCAATTCCTCGATGCGCATTTCCTCGCGGCTGATCTTGTCGGCGCAGTTGAGGATTTCAGCGATCGTGGTTGGGCAGGCGGAGATCGCCTGGACCATGTGTTTGAGCCCGTCTTCGATGCGCTTGGCGATTTCGATCTCGCCTTCGCGGGTGAGCAGTTCCACCGAACCCATCTCGCGCATATACATGCGTACAGGATCGGTCGTCCTGCCGAACTCGGAGTCGACGGTGGATAGTGCCTGTTCGGCCTGTTCTTCGACGTCCGCATCGTCTGCACCAGCAGCCGGTGCGGAGTCTGACATCAGCAGAGTTTCAGCGTCTGGGGCCTCGTCGTAGACCTGGATGCCCATGTCGTTGAAGGTGCTGATGATGCTCTCGATCTGCTCGGCATCAACGACATCATCGGGCAGATGGTCGTTGATCTCGGCGTAGGTCAGGAAGCCCCTTTCCTTGCCGAGTTTGATCAGCGTCTTCAGCCGTGTCTTGCGCGTCTCGTCGTCAATAGGCGTCGGTTGGTTGCCAACCTGTGCCAATAGATCCGCCGCTGCCTTGGCTTTTGCCGCCTTCGTAGTTGCCGCCTTTTCCCTTGCCATAACCAATTCCCGGATAGCGTTATACTGGAAAAACTCTAAATTCTACCATAGCTTACACTGTCTGGCCGCCTTTGCTGCGCGCGCTGAGTGCTTGCAGGTACTGCTGCTTTTCTTCCCTTGACAGGCCGGCGACGCCGAGCTTCTGAACCTTCTCCTGTAGTCGTGCGAAAGCCCGTTTGTGCTCGCCCTCTAGCAGCTGTGCAAGGGCGCCGTCAAATTCGCTGTCGATCTCGTCTTCGGCAAAAGGCTGTTGCATTAGTTCAGCGGCTGCTGCGTGCAGCATCGTCTCTTCCGCGCTGCCGCGCAGCTTTTCGAGCAAGGCCGGATAGGCGAGCGGCTGCGTTCCGGCGCTGGCGATCGTTGCACAGAGTAGCCGAATCGCGCGCGTTTCCGGCGCCTGTTCTGGAAGCAGTCCGAGTGGCAAGCGCGAGCCCAACGCCGGGTTCTGGAGCAGCAGGCGCAGCAAGGGCCGCAGCAGCGAGGGTGTCTGTCGCGGCGCGCGCGCTGGCGCCGGCTTGGCGATGGCGCGCAGAGCGCACAGACGTTCGACCTCTGCTTGCGAGAAGCCGCTGATCTCAGCCAGGCGCTTGACGAGTTGCAGCCGCAACAGCGGCGACAGCATCCGGCCAAGCAGTGGCTTGGCGTCAGCGACCAGCCGGGCTCGCCCCTCGGCGCTACTCAGGTCGCAGTGTCTGCTCAGTTCGCGCAGCAGGAAATCGGAGAGCGGCGTGGCCTCGAGGATCAGTCGCTGAAATGCCTGGCCGCCACCTTGGCGCACGAGGCTGTCAGGGTCGTCGCCTTCCGGCAGGAGAACGAAGCCGATAGTCGTCTGCTCGCCGAGTACCTCCAGGCTGTTCTCCAGCGCTCGCCATGCCGCTTTGCGCCCGGCTGCATCGCCATCAAAGCAGAACACCACGCGCTCGGCCTGGCGCAGCAGCTTCTGCACATGTATTGGTGTCGTCGCCGTACCAAGCGTGGCAACGGCGTTGCCGATTCCGTGCTGCGCGAGGGCAACGACATCCATGTAGCCCTCGACGACAATTACCGTATCGCTGTCGCGTATGGCGGTGCGTGCCTGCGGCAGGCCAAACAATTCGCGGCCCTTCTCAAACAGCGGGGTCTCGGGGGAATTCAGGTATTTCGGTTCCCCTGCGCCGAGGACCCGGCCACCAAAGGCGATCACCTCGCCCTTCTGGTTGGCGATCGGAAACATGACTCGATCTCGAAAACGATCGTAGAGGCGGCCTTCGTCGTTTTTGATAACCAGCCCCGCCAGCTGCAGTTCAGGGTTGTCGTAGTCGTCAAAGGTGGCGGCCAGGCCTTTGCCACCTGGCGGTGCATAGCCGATCCCAAAGCGGCGGGCCAGCTCGCCGCTGACGCCACGCTCTTTGAGATACCGGATGGCGCTCTCAGAGCGCTTGAGCTGTTCGTAGTAGAAGCTTGCCGCTTGCGCCATGCGCTCGGCGAGCGCCTGCAGGCGCGGACCGTTCTGTGGCACGTGCCGCTGCTCGTCAGGAAGCGGCAATCCACAACGGCTGGCGAGTTCCCGGATTGTTTCGACGAAGCCGCTGCCCGAGTAGGCCATCAGAAAGCCGATGGCGGAGCCGTGCGCGCCGCAGCCGAAACAATGGTAGAACTGTTTGCTCGGACTGACCGTGAACGAAGGGGATTTCTCGCTGTGAAATGGACAGCACGCCGCGAAGTTGGCGCCGGTCTTCTTCAGCGGCACATAGCCGTCAATCAGTTCGACGAGGTCGATGCGATGCAGCAGATCCTGAATAAAGGCGTCAGGGATCATCCGGGGCCCCTTGCGACTCCGGGTTGGCGGTCTTGGTACAGGCGGTCAGGCGCCGGTGAGGCGAGTTTTCACGAGCAGCGAAACCTCGCTCATGTCGGCGCGCCCAGCCAGTTCGAGCCGCAGTTGCGCCATCACTTTGCCCATGTCGGCAGGGCTACTGGCGCCGGTTTTCACGATGGCTTGGGAAACCGCTTGGACAAGCTCCTCCGCCGACAGGCGCGCGGGCAGGTAGGCGTCAAGGAGTTCGGACTCGAAGCGCTCCGCGTCGGCGAGGTCGTTGCGCCCGGCGGCCGCATACTGGGTGATCGAATCCCGGCGTTGCTTGAGCATCTTGCCGATGACCGTCACGACAGCGTCGTCGTCGAGTGCAACGCGCTCATCGACTTCTTTCTGCTTGATCGCCGCGAGCAGTAGACGCAGCGCGCCAAGCTTTTTCGCGTCACGTGCGCGCATGGCGACCTTGACGTCTTCGTTGATGCGTGTTTTAAGGGTCATAGCCAAGCACCTTCAGCTCTGCGTTGTTACTGCCGGGGGGGGCTGCGCGAAGAGCGGGGCCCCGCTCACCGACTGCAAGCGCAGCGGGAACGCCAAAAGCCGCCCATCTTCAGACAGGCGGCCATTCGAACGACGTGAGCGATCCCTAAAAGAGTTTGGGCGGCAGGGTCTGGCTGCGCATGCGCTTGTGATGGCGCTTGACCGCGGCGGCCAGCTTACGCTTGCGCTCGGCGGTTGGCTTCTCGTAGAACTCGCGCGCCCGCAGCTCGGTTAGCAGGCCGGTTTTCTCAACAGTGCGCTTGAAGCGCCGGATGGCAACTTCAAAAGGCTCATTTTCTTTTACACGAATGGCGGGCATAGACTCATCCAAGGTTCAGGTGGGCAAGATACAACTTAGCCGCGCATTGTATACATGTTTGCCATGTGACGCCAAGAGTCAATTTCGCAATCAAGAATTTGCCACCCTCGCGGTCGCTGCCTGGAGCGAGCCCTGCAGGCTCAGGCTTACTCCTTGGGTGTCGTTGTTTGCTCCGCTGTCTCTGCGGCCTTGGGCCCGAGAGCCGCACTCTGCGGGCGACGGATTCGCACCTCGTGGATGCGGCGCCGGGAGGCGCGCTCGATCTTTACCTCGAGGCCCTCCAGAACGAGACACTCGCCCGCCACCGGAATTCGTTCGAGATGGGTGATGATCCAGAGGTTTGCTGAGTCGTAGGGCTTGCCAGCGAGTTCCTGACCAAAGTACGCCTCAAGGACGCGTAGCTCAGTTGTGCCATCGACGACAAGCTCATTTCCCCCGAATTTCATGAGCAGGGCCTGGTCTCCTTTCGGGGCCTCGTTGTCGTCGTAAATGTCGCCGACCAGTTCCTCGAGGATGTCCTCAAGCGTAAAAATACCAAGCAGGCCGCCGAACTCGTTGACCACCACCATCAGCCGCTCCTTGTCGGCCTTGAGCACGTCCAGCAGGCTATCGACCGGCTGGTTGGGTGGAACGAACAAAGGGTCGCTGCCGGCCTCTTTCAGAGCCTTGTCCAGGTTGCCTTGCGCGACCTCACTGAGTACCGTCTGCAAGGTGATCACGTGGTTGATTTCTTCCGGATTGCCGGAGTGCAACGGAATTCGGTAGTGCGAGCCGGCGATGATCTCGTTCAGCGCGTCGCCGATCCTGCGATTGCCGTCGAGCGAAAAAATCTGGTGGCGGTGGACCATGATGTCGCTGGCGCGTAGCGTAGTGAAATCGAAGATTCGCCGAATCATCAGGTGTTCACCGGCCTCGATCGATCCTTCCTGAGTGCCGTGCGCGGCCAGCGCGATCAGCTCCGATTCGGTGACGCTCGGATCTTTCGGTGGGCTGGTGAGGCTGTGCATCCAGTGGATGAGTTTCTCCAGCGCCCAGACCAGTGGAAAGAGCAGCTTGCCAAGCACTTCCAGCGGCTTTGCAGCAACAAGCGCGACCACGATCGCGTAGCGCGAGGCGTAGGTCTTCGGAGTGATTTCGCCAAACACGAGCAGCAGCAAGGTGATGGCCCCGACGGCGAGACCGGGGCCAAGGTGGCCGAAATGCTCGGTGGCGACCACGGTGGCCAGCGCCGCGGAGCCGGTGTTGACCAGGTTGTTGCCGATCAGGATGATCACCAGCGTTCGGTTGAGGTTGCTCTTCATCCGGTGCAGCGTCTTGGCGCCGAGCCGCCGTTCGGCGAGCAGCGACTCTGTGCGCGCTCTGGAGAGTGACGTAAGAGCAGTCTCCGAGCCCGAGAAGAAGGCCGAGAGGACGAGCATGATCAGCAGCAAGAACGCTTCAAACACGGTGAAAGGACTCCCAAAGTGGGTCAGGTACAGGGCACGATGAGCTGCGAAGTGGCCAACCGGAACGCCTCGTTGATACACGAGTTGGCAGGTCGGTGCAATATGCGCCGGCTCTGGATGCAATCCCTGGCTTGCTCGGCGCCACTTTTTGCGCCTATTGGCCATAACGCGTATGTCATGATTCGTGGCGATTTGGGACAAGCGTGCTAGGACGTCATCGAGAGCCGCGTGCGCGCAATCGACCGCCATCGCCGTTCCGCTAGGTGGTGCGATCGGCAGGCCAAGAGGAGCCGCCGGCAAGGACCAGTAGGCGATGCCGATTTCTCCTACAGCCGCAGGCCGTATGGCCAGGGTTTCGTTGCTCGTCCAGCGAGCCGGTCAAAGCGTCATCGCGCCACGAACACTCTTGTCGTCGCGCAGGCTATGCTCAGCTCGCCGAAGGGCGCCGCTTGGCTGTTTGACTTTGGCATCACGCTCACTGATAATCGGCGGCCGTATGCAAGTATGGGCAGTTTTCCATTGATCAGGCGTCTTCATGGCGCTTAGATGGCTGTCGAATTGCCGGCGTAGCGGCCTGGAACGTCGTTTCGCCGTTCGTGTCCGTTTTGGCATCTCGCGTTTTCGGAATCGCTTCGAAAGCTGCGTGCAATTTCTCTCGTGGGGGTGAAGAATGGATCCAACACTCTGGATGGAACTGGTGGTTTTTGTCGTCCTGCTAGTGTTTTCGGGGTTCTTCTCGAGCACCGAAACGGCGCTGTTTTCGCTGAGTTCGTTCCATCTTGACCAGATGCGCAAGGCCAAGAACCCGCGCGTCGATCTTATCGAGCGTTTGCGCAGCGAGCCACGGCGCCTCATCGTGACCATTCTCATTGGCAACGAATTCGTTAATGTTGCCGCGTCGGTGATTTCGGCTGCGGTGATCATCCGGATCTTCGGTGCGGATAACGAGATGCTTAATCTCTTGGTCATGGTGCCGATCCTGCTGCTGTTCGGCGAGATCACCCCGAAGGTGCTGGCGATTCGCAACAACATGGCGTTTGCCAGCTTCCAGGCACGCCCGATCAGTCTCTTTGCGCGCCTGATCACCCCGCTGCGTGAGGTGATCCGCCATGTCGCCGAGTTTTTCATCACCCTGGTCGTCGGCAAGCAGCGCTCGCAGGGCAATCTGGTTACCGAGGACATGATCCGTACCCTGGTGACCGACGCCGTTGGTGAAGGGGCGCTGGACAGCCAGGAAGCGCACTACATAGAGAAGATATTCGACTTTGGCAACAAGTCGCTGCGCGACATCATGCGACCGCGCTCGGACATCGAGTTTCTGTCGGCAGATCTTTCAATGCCGGAACTGATTGCCGAGATCAAGGCTACTCGTCAGTCACGCTATCCCATCTATCGCGAGCGGCGGGATACCATTCTCGGTATCCTGCATACGCGTGACCTTCTTGGAGTCGACCTCGGCCGGCTGGAGCGCGACCCGCATGCGTTTCGCAAGCTCTTGCGGCAGCCGAATTTCTTCCCTGAGTCCAAGCCTGCGGTAGAACTGTTCCACACGTTTCGCCAGCGCAAACTGTCGTTCGCGTTGATCGTGGACGAGTATGGCGGCGTCACCGGTCTGGTGACCATGGAGGATTTGTTGGAATGCGTCTTCGGTGAGATTGCCAGCCCGTCGGATAGCGAAGGGACTGACCGCCACATGGTCAGTGAGTTCGACGATGGTCGCCGCTTGATCGACGCCGGTATGTCGCTGGAGGAATTCAACCAGGCATTCGGTGTGAGTATCAACTGTGAAGATGCCGAGACTATTGCTGGCGCCTTGCTCGATGCCTTCGGTGAACTGCCGGCAACCGGTGCATCGATTGTCCTGTGCGACATGAAGCTTACCGTCGAGAGCGTCGAATTCAATCGTATCAGTCGTGTGCTGGTCGAACCGCCAGCCGTCGAGCAAACGGCCGAAGCGAGCGACACCGCGCAAGTGAGCGCTACGCTCGATGCGGCCGTGGCCAGCCAGGCTCCTGACCGCCAGTCGGCAGATGGTGAGCCGGAAAGTGCCCCTGTCGAACAAGTAAAGAAAGGGGAGGGCGTCTAAATGGCTGCTGATATCTGGCTGACCGTCTTGTTCATGCTCATCTGCCTCATGGCGGAAGCATTCTTTTCCGGTTCGGAGCTCGGCATCGTCAGTGCTGACCGCATGAAGCTGCGCCATGATGCAGCCAAGGGCTCGCGAGGCGCGCGCCTCGCTCTCGACATGCTCGAGAAGCGACCGGAGTGGTTGCTGTCGACGACTCTAGTCGGGACCAACATCGCGGTCGTCGCCAACTCGACAATCACTACAGCGATGATGATCTCCTTGTTTGGGGATGCCGGTGGCTGGATGGCGGTGCTCATCGTCGCCCCCTTGATCTGGGTGTTCGGAGAGATCGTTCCCAAGAGCATTTTCCAGCAGCGCGCCGATGTCATGGCCCCCTACCTGATCTATGTGCTGCGTTTCTTCTCGATTCTTTTCTCTCCGATCCTGATCGTCTTCGTGACCTTGTCGAAGGTGCTATCCCGGCTCGCGGGTGGTGCCGAGGAGCACAATCCATTCACCTTGCGCGAGCAGATTCAGAGCATGGTGCAGATGCCGCCGCACGAAGGTGGTGACATCCAGTTGATCGAAAAGAACATGATCCGGCGCATGTTCAATTTCTCGGAGACTACGGTGTCGAAGGTGATGGTGCCCTTGATCGACGTGGACGCGGTCGAGAAAACCTGTAGCGTTGGTGAGGCGATTCGCCTAGCGGTAGCCGGCTCGCACATTCGTTTGCCGGTGTTTGATGGTCGTATCGACCGCGTCATCGGAGTGCTCAATACGATGGACCTGCTGGGTGTGGACGAGTCTGCATCAATCGAGTCCTACATCAGCCCGGCGCAGTATGTTCCCGGCAGCAAAAGCGCCGAGTCGATGCTTGTCGAGCTGCGCAAGGACGGCGATGCGATGGCTGTGGTGATGGACGAGTTCGGTGGCGCCGAGGGGATCATCACCATCGAGGACATCATCGAGGAGGTGATGGAAGATATGCAGGACGAGTATGACCGCCAGGAGAAGCCGGCCGAGTGGTTGAAAAAGCTTGGCCATCATGACTACCTGGTCAGCGCCCGCGCCGATCCGATGATGCTCAACGAGAAGCTGGGGCTGAAGTTGCCCGAGGGTGATTACGACACCTTGTCGGGCCTCCTCCTCGAAAATGCCCGCGAAATCCCGAAAGTCGGAGCGGTTATCGAAGTTGCTGGCGCCAAGTTCACCGTCCAACGTGCTACCCCGCAGGTGATTCAGGAAGTGCAGATCATCTGGTAGGGTTCGCGCTCCTCGCACTGCTCCCCCTCCGTGTCCGGGGTGCCGCGGTTTCGCTCGGGGGCGTTCTGCAGGGGGGCGCTCGCTCATTCGGGCGCGGAGAATTCCGGACAGCCGCTCTACTTACTGTCCGGCTTTGGTAAGCGGCGTTACGGTGACCGCGACGTCGGGTTGGTGTGCGTCACCGCCGAGAATGACACCGCGCAGCGGTGACACGTCGGAAAAGTCGCGTCCCCAGGCCAGGGTGATGTGTTGCGTGTCGGGCAGCAGGTTGTTGGTTGGATCGAAGTCGACCCAGCGGCCTCCTTCCGGCCCGGGGCAGTACACCGAGATCCAGGCGTGCGACGCGTCGGCGCCGACCATTCTCGGTTGCCCAGCCGGTGGATGGGTGAGCAGGTAGCCGCTCACGTAGCGCGCGGCCAGACCCTGCGAACGCAGGCAGGAAAGCATCAGGTGGGCAAAATCCTGACAGACGCCACGCTTGTCGGCCAGTACCTGTAGCACCGGGGTGGCCACCGTCGTCGCTTCAGGGTCGAACTCCAGGTCTGTGTAAATGCAGCTCATTAGCGCCTGAACGGCCTCCAGTATTGGCCGCTGTGGCATGAAGCACTTGCTGGCATAGCTGGCGAACTCACCCTTTACGCGCACGTGCGGCGATTCGAACTGGAAGCGACTGGCGTCGACCATCACCGGACGCGCGCCATAGTCCAGCGCATCGCGCACGCTTTCCCATGTCGGCGAGGCGTGCAGTCTGGCCGGGGACCTGCCCGGCGCCCCTAGAGCGGCGTCGGTCGGCAAATGCGAGCGCACCTCGATGGTGCTTTCGGCCCTGACCTCGAGGCTATCGTGCGGGAACTCGATGCTCAGTTCTCTGACCGGGTTACCAAAGCTGTCGTCGCGTTCGCGGTGCGTTGTCGCCTCCGGAGAAACAGCGATCCGGTGTGCCAGGCAGCGCTGCCAGGGGCAATCGCGCGGCGTCAGATGCAGCAGTTGGCGCGATAGCGACACCGGACTGTCGTAACGGTAGATCGTTTCGTGAACGACGTGGTAGCAGGCTGCGGGCATGTTCACGGCGTTAATGTGAAAGTCGCGCAAGCGACTCACGACGCTCCCTTCTCCCCTCGCGGGAGAAGGGTTGGGAAAGAGGGGGAACGGTCATGACTTTCACAATTAGGGGTGTCTCGACGTCATGATCGTTCAAGAAGTGAAAGTGTAGTGACTGACGTCACTGACATGACTGAAATAGCGCATTGCCAGGCGGTCGGAAAGGGCAGCAGCGGCGGCTGCCGCCTCGTCGAGAACCGCGGCCAGTTTCAGGCAGGGATCGCAAGCACGGCAGTCGCCGAAGCTCAGTCCCTCAAATTCGCCGAGATCGAAGGATTGCAGCCGCTGCAAGGTCGGGGGCAGCGCGTCGTCACGCGGTCCACCGAGCAAGCGCGTTAACTGCTCAAGATAGCGCAGCAGGATTTGCAGTTGAAAGCTGACCGAGTGCGGGTTGCCGTCGTCGAAAATGATCAGGTCCAGCGTTGGCAGGAGCTCTGGCTGAGTCATGTAGCGCGAACGGTAGGTAATGATGCTGTCGGTTAGTTCGAGCAACCACTCGAGGCCCCCTGGCGCCCGTGTGGACGGCAGTCGCAAGAAGTGGGCGATCGTCTTGGCAAGAAAAATCAGCCGTTCGATGCGTCTGCCGATGATCAGCAGGCGCCAGCCGTCGTCGCGCGTCATGTTGTCCATCGCGAAACCGGCTAGCGAAGACGAAGCCAGCAAGACCTGATCAAGAAAAGCTAGCGCCTCGCCCAGTTGCGGCTGCGTTTCGCCGTTTCCCAGCCGGCTATATGCCTGCACCTGATGCTGCAAACGATTGAGCGCGTGCCAGTTGTCGAGCGAGAAGCGTTCGCGTACCTGGGCAGCAACCCATAGCATGCGGCGGATGTCACCGGCCAGACCGCTGCCCCACTCCTTGTCGCAGATCGCCGCGAGCATCAGGGCCTCGCGCAGTGCCTGCGATGCTGGGACTGTCGCCTCGCTCTCGCTGCCCGGTTTGGGCTCGGCGATTGGCAGAAGCTTCTGCGCCAGGCACAGGTCCAGGGCCGAGGTCAGTGCCGGCAGCGCGTCGTCACCGGCGTCGACCAGCCGCGAGAGCGCCACGCGCAATAGGCGGGCGTTCTTGTCGCAGCGTTCGCTGTAGCGGCCGAACCAGTACAGATTCTCCACCACTCGCGAGGAAAGCTTGTCGCCGCCGCGTACCAGATCGGCTTTGCCGAGCGAGTGCTTGAGCAGGCTGAAGTTGCTCACCGGGGCATCGGTCGATACCCAGGTATCCTTGCTCGAACCACCGCGCTGCATCGAGATGATGCGCGCGTTCGAGGCTGCCGAGACGCGCGTCAGCCCGCCTGGCATCACCACATACCCGTTTGGCGTGGCGGCGACGTAAACGCGCAGGCCGACGCCGTGTGGCAACAGGCGCCGCTTGTGGTGCGGACTCCAGGTTGGGGCCTGTGCGTAATTGACCAACTCCTGCGCCACATAAGCTTGCGGTCGGGCGCGCAGACGGGCGATCATCACTTCGCGGTTGCTGCCAGTCAGTTCGTTGCCGAACAAGGCATCGAAGTTTTGTGAGGGGTAGGAGCCCTTGATTACCAGGTGGTCCAGATTGGCGATCGTATAGTCCAGCGCCGCCTGCTCGCCGCACCACCAGGTGGCCACGGAGGGCATTGCCAATGGCTCGCCGAGCAGCTTCTCGCAGGCGCCGGGCAGGAATCCCGGCAGCGCGGCGGACTCCAGCAGGCCGCTGCCCAGCGCGTTGGCGACCAGCACCTTGCCGGCGCGCACCGCCTGCAGCAGGCCGGGGACGCCGAGCGCCGAGTCGCTGCGCAGTTCGAGCGGGTCGCAGTAGTCGTCGTCGAGTCGGCGCAGGATCGCATGCACGCGGCGCAAGCCGTTGAGTGTTTTCAGGTAGACCAACTCGCCCCGAACCGTCAGGTCCTGCCCTTCGACGAGCGGGAAACCGAGGTAGCGCGCGAGATAGGCGTGCTCGAAGTAGGTTTCATTGTAGGGGCCAGGCGTCAGGAGCACGATCAGCGGCGGCTCGCCGGCATGCGGAGCCCAATGCGCCAGCGCGTCCTGAAATTTGCGGAAGAAGGAAGCAAGGTGTTGGACGTTCAGGTCGCGGAATTGCTCGGGAAAGGTCCGTCCGACGATGGTGCGATTCTCAAGTGCGTAACCCGCGCCGGAGGGCGCCTGGGTGCGATCGGCGATTACCCACCATTGGCCGTCGGGTGAGCGTGCAAGATCGGCCGCGTAGAGGTGCAAGTAGGTGTCGCCGGCTGGCTTGATGCCCTGGCATGGCCAGAGGAAGTTGTTGTGACCGTAGACCAGCGCCGGTGGCAGCGTGCCGTCCTTGAGCAATTCCTGTTCGCCGTAAAGGTCGCAAAGAACCGCGTTGAGCAGCCGGGCACGCTGCTTTACGGCGCCTGCCAGCTGTTGCCACTCGGCGGCGCCGAGAAGCAGCGGCAGGGGATCGAGCTCCCAGGGGCGATCGGCGCCTTTGGGATCGGCATAGACGTTGTAGGTGACCCCGTTTTCGAGGATGCGTCGGCGCACGTAATCGAGCCGGTGGCGCATCTGCTCGGCCGAGGCTGTTTCCAGATGGGCAAAGAACGCTTGCCACGCGGGGCGAACGCTGCCGTCTTCGGCGAGCATCTCGTCGAAGCGGTCGGGTTGCTGCAGGTAGCTGGACAGCAAGGATCGCGGCATCAAAGAAACAGGCCCGGGAGTAGCCCGGGCCAGCTGGGTTCAGGAACGCCGCAAGTCTAGCGTAAACGGGAAGCCGGCATTGCTCGGCATGGCCTGCAGCTCGACCAGACCGGGCGTATGGCCGAAGGCGCTGAAGCGTGCCAGACGGCGCCCCTCGGCCTCGTTCGCATTTACCGGGTAACGGTCGGGGTTGCGGCCGCCGGGGTGTTCGACATGGTATTGACAGCCGGCCAGCGAGCGCTTCATCCAGGTATCGACCAGATCGAAAACCAGTGGCGCGTGCACGCCGATCGTCGGATGTAGTGCCGAAGGCGGGTTCCAGGCGCGGTAGCGCACGCCGGCGACATACTCGCCGACCTTGCCGGTCGAGCGCAGCGGCACCGTGCGGCCGTTGCAGGTGAGCACATAGCGCTCACTGGCCATGCCGGTCAGCTTGACCTGCAGACGTTCTAGCGACGAGTCCACGTAGCGTGCCGTGCCGCCGACTGCACCTTGTTCGCCCATCACGTGCCAGGGTTCCAGCGCATGACGCAACTCCAGTTCCATGCCCAATGCCGAAATACTGCCATGCACCGGGAAGCGGAACTCGAAATGCGGCGCGAACCACGCTGGGTCGAGCGCATAGCCGGCGCCCCCGAGGTCGCTGAGGACATCGTCGAAGTCCTGCTTGACGTAGTGCGGCAGCATGAAGCGGTCGTGCAGTTCCGTTCCCCAGCGGACCAGTCGCTCGGGGGCGTAAGGTGTGCGCCAGAAGTGCGCGATCAGCGCCCGCAGCAGTAGTTGCTGGGCCAGAGACATGCGCGCGTGCGGCGGCATTTCGAAGGCCCGCATTTCGAGCAAGCCGAGGCGACCGGTGGCGCCGTCGGGCGAGTACAGCTTGTCGATGCAGAACTCGGCGCGATGGGTATTGCCGGTCGAATCGATGAGCAGGTTGCGCAACGCCCGGTCGATGACCCAGGGGGCGACGCATTCGCTGGCGTCGGCGCTCGCCTTGGGCAGCTGACTGAAGGCAATCTCCAGCTCGTAAACCGAATCGTTGCGCGCCTCGTCGACGCGTGGTGACTGGCTGGTTGGGCCGATGAACAGCCCCGAGAAGAGGTAGGACAGGGAGGGATGGTTGTGCCAGTAGCTGATCAGGCTGCGCAGGAGGTCGGGCCGCCGCAGGAACGGGGAGTCGAGGGTGGTCGCGCCGCCGAAGACGAAGTGGTTACCGCCGCCGGTGCCAGTATGGCGACCGTCGAGCATGAACTTTTCGGTACATAGGCGCGACAGATGCGCGGCCTCGTAGAGATGCGTCGTGCGTGCGACAAGTTCGTCCCAGGTCGCCGACGGCTGGATGTTGACCTCGATGACGCCCGGATCCGGGGTCACCCGGAAGTTGGTCAAGCGCGGGTCGGAGGGCGGCTCGTAGCCTTCGAGGACCACCGGCGAGGCCAGCGTTTCGGCGGTGGCTTCGACGGCGCCGACCAGTTCGAGATACTCCTCGAGGGTCTCGGTTGGCGGCATGAAGATGTAGAGCACGCCATTGCGCGCCTGCGCCGAAACCGAGGTGCGCGTGACCAAGGTCGCCGACTCGCCGTCACCTGGCGCATCTTCGTCAGCGCTCTCGGCGGCGCGGGCAAGCGCCTCATCGACACCTGCCAACGCTTTCTCGGCGAAAGCTGCGCCGCTCACTGCGGCGTTTACCGCTGGCAGGCCGAGGCTGCGACTGACGGCAAACTGCGCGCGGATCTCGCTGTGCTCGCGCAGCGCCGGGAAGGTCTGCGTCGGGTCGGGAGCGTGCACATAGGGATAGTCGGCCTTGGCAACCCAGGGCTGCGAGTCCAGTGGCAAGCGGTATCCGACCGGCGAATCACCGGGGACCAGGTAGCACCGGCCGCCGCGAAGATACCAGGGTCCGCTCCGCCAGCCGCCTTGCGGACGGGCTTTCAGGGGCAGTACATGACCGACCACCTCTTCGAGTCCCTGCCGGAAGACCTTGGCCAGGCGCTTGCGCTCCAGGGCATCATCGAGGCGGGCGTTGAAAGGGTCGACATTGACCGGCAGGCGGTCTTCGCGCCACAGGTGATAGAAGACATCCTCATAGGCGGCGAAGACATACTTCGGGTCGATCGCCAGGTGCTCGGCGAGCTGGCGCAGGAAGCGCCCGGCGAGTCTTTCGTCGGCACCGTAGTCCCGGTTCTCGTCGGCATAAAGTTCCGGATTGCTCCACAGCGGCTGCCCGTCGCGTCGCCAGAAGCAGTTCAGTGACCAGCGCGGCAGCTGCTCCCCCGGGTACCATTTGCCCTGGCCGAAGTGCTGCAGCCCGTGTGGCGCATACTTTTCGCGCAGGCGCCCGTAGATCTCCGCGGCGCGGGCCCGTTTCGTCGGCCCGAGTGCTTCGGTGTTCCACTCGCCGCCGTCGTGGTCGTCGATCGAGACGAAAGTCGGTTCACCACCCATCGTCAGGCGAACGTCGTCGCGCACGAGGTCGGCGTCGATCTGATGTCCGAGTGACTCGATGCGCTGCCACTGCTCGTCGCTGTACGGGCGGGTCACCCTGGGCGCTTCCCAGACCCGTTCGATCTGCATGTGGTGCTCGAACTCGCATTCACATTTCTCGGTCAGGCCGGTGATCGGCGAGGCAGAAGACGGCTGCGGCGAACACGCCAGTGGGATGTGGCCTTCCCCGGCGAACAGGCCGGAGGTCGGGTCGAGGCCGATCCAGCCGGCCCCGGGCAGGTACACTTCGCACCAGGCGTGCAGATCGGTGAAGTCGTGATCGGTCCCGGAAGGTCCGTCCAGCGACTTCACGTCGGGTACCAGCTGGATCAGGTAGCCGGACACGAAGCGCGCCGCCAGGCCAAGATTGCGCAGTACCTGCACCAGCAACCAGGCTGAGTCACGACAGGAGCCGCGTGCCAGTGTGAGCGTTTCCTCGGGCGTCTGTACGCCGGGTTCGAGGCGGATGACGTAACCGACTTTGCCTTGCACCTGCTGGTTGAGATCGACGAGGAAGTCGACGCTGGTACGCGGTTCGCTGGGCACGCTGGCCAGGAAGTCCGCTAGTAGCGGGGTCAGCGGCAAGGGCTCTAGGTAGGGTTCGAGTTCCTCCCTCTGCCAGGCCTCGTACTTGAAGGGAAAGGTGGTGGCGTAGGGCTCGGGAAAAAAGTCGAAGGGATTGATCACCGACATCTCGGCCACCAGATCGACTTCGATACGAAACTCGCGGCTCTTCTCGGGGAATACCAGGCGTGCCAGGTAGTTGGCCTGCGGGTCCTGTTGCCAATTGATGAAGTGTTCGGCCGGCGTGACCTTCAGCGAGTAGCTCAGGATCGGGGTGCGCGAATGCGGTGCCGGTCGCAGGCGGACGACCTGCGGAGCCAGGCTGATCGGGCGGTCATAGCGATAGTGCGTGACGTGGTTGAGGGCAACATGAATGGACAAGGTCAGCTCCAGGGCAGAGGCAAAGAAAAGGCGAAAAACGTGGCCGGCAGCTTGGCGGTGCGCAGGCGCCGGGCATGGCTGTGCATAGGCAGCGGTGGCATCAAATCCGCAGGGCTTTCAGCAGGTCGGTCTCCAGTTTGACACGGCCAGCGCTGTCCTCGAGGTGGCTGCCGCTGATCAGGAACGTATCTTCGACGCGTTCGCCGAGTGTGGCAATCTTGGCGGTGTGCAAATTTGCTCCATGGGCTGCCAGTTGGGTGGCGATGATGAATAGCAGGCCGGGACGATCGGCGGCGACAACCGTCAGCACAAAGAACTTGCCGGTTTCGTCGGCTTCGAGACTGACCAGCGGCTGAATGGTCACCAATGGCTGCAGCGGGAAGTGCCTGACCTGGCGCGAGAGGCGTCCGCTGGCGGGCAGGTCGGTAGGGGAGGGCCCGGACAGGCGCGCGAGCAGTTCGTGCTCGATGTAGTTGATCATTTCGCGATTGCGACCGTGATCGCCGACGTCGAGCAGGACGAAGGTGTCCAGCGCGTAGCCCGCACGCGTGGTATGGATTTTAGCATCGACGATGCTGTAGGCCGCGCGGCTGAAGAAGCCGACCATGCGCACGAACAGGTCGCGCTGATCGAGGGCATAAACCATCACTTCGAGCCCGGCGCCGAGCGGGCTGAGACGCGCCTTGACCAGCGGCTTGTCGGTGCGGCGCTGATGGTGGTGGTCGTAAAGGGCGCGCGCGTGCCAGGCGATTTCCTCGGCGGACTGACGCAGGAAGTACACTGTGTCGACCTGCTCCCACAGCCGTTCATGAATGGTTTCCGGCAGCGCGAGAAAGCGCATCAGGCGTCTCGCTTCCTGCTGGCGTTCTGCGATCACGCCTTTGGCCATCGGCGGCGCTTCATTCGACAGCAGCTGCCGCCGGGTGGCGTTGAACAGTTGTTCGAGGAGTTGGCCCTTCCACGCGTTCCAGACTTTGGGACTGGTGCCGCGGATGTCGGCAACGGTCAACAGATAGAGGGCGACCAGATGGCGTTCGTCGCCGACGATGGCGGCAAAGCGGTCGACGACCGCCGGGTCCGAGATGTCGTGTTTCTGCGCCGTTCGGGACATCAGCAGGTGCTGGCGAACCAGCCAAACCACGAGTTCACTTTCCTCCGCGGCGAGGCAGTGGTCGACGCAGAACTGCCGGGCATCGACCGCCCCGAGTTCGGAGTGGTCTCCGCCACGCCCCTTGGCAATATCGTGAAACAGCGCCGCGATGTACAACACCCAGGGGTTTCCGAAGTCGCTGACCAGGCGACTGCAGAGTGGGTACTCATGCGCGAATTCCTCCATCGTGAAGCGCCGCAATCGGCGGATCACCTGCAGAATGTGCTGGTCCACCGTATAAACATGGAACAGGTCGTGCTGCATCTGTCCGACGACGCGTCCGAAGTTCGGCAGGTAACGGCCGAGGACGCCCAACTGGTTCATTCGTCGCAAGGTCTGCGTCAGGCGGTTGCCGTGGGTGAAGAGTTCCAGGAAACGAGTTCGATTGGCCGGCTGCTGGCGGAAATCCTCATCGATCAGCGTGCGCGCTCGCCACAGGGCACGCTGCGCACAGGCGGTCATGCCGTGCAAGCCGGCATGCTGCTGGAGTAGCAGAAAGGCCTCCAGCACGGCCTCCGGGGCGTCGCTGAAAACACTCTCGTGCACTACGTCGAGGAGTTCGTGCGTATTCTGGAAACGTTCGTTGATCGGCTGCGGTGCCTCGTCCCGAGGTGGCACGAGTGCGGCGCCGATGTTCTGCAGCAGGATGGCGTTGATCTGGAGTACCGCTTTCGCCCGCCGATAGTACTGTTGCATCAGTAGCTCGCTGGCTCGGCGGGCGCTGCTGGCCGTGAAACCGAGTTGCTCGGCAATTGCCGTCTGGTATTCGAAGAGCAGGCGGTCCTCGCGTCGGCCGGCGAGCAAGTGCAGGCGCGTGCGTAGATTGCGCAGGAAGGCCTCGCTGTCTTCGAGAAGATGTTCCTCGTCGGGGGTGATGAAGCCCCGCTGCGCGAGATCCTTCCAGCACCGGCCAAAGCCTGCCGCCTGGGTGATCCAGAGAATCAGCTGCAGATCGCGCAAGCCTCCGGGTCCTTCCTTGCAGTTCGCTTCCAGGCTGTAGGGCGTTTCGCCGAATCGCTGGTGGCGGTCCTCCTGCTCGATGCGCTTGCTCTGAAAGAAGTTCTGCGCGTCCATGGCCGGCTTCAGTCGTGCCGATAGCTCATCAAAAAGCGGCGCGCTGCCAGTCAGCCGGCGCGCTTCGATCATTGCCGTCTGTACGGTAATATCCCTGGCTGCTTCCTCCAGGCACTGTTCTATGGTGCGCACGCTGTGGCCGGTCTCCAGCCCGATGTCCCAGAGCAGGCGGACCAGGCGTTCAAGCTGTGCGCTGAGCACGTCGTCGGCTTGCGCAGGCAACAGAATCAGGAGATCGACGTCGGAAGCCGGGTACAGTTCGCCTCTGCCGTAACCGCCGACGGCCAGGAGAGCAAGCGTTGGCGGTAAGTTCAGCTGTCGCCAAAGGTCGCACAGGGCCTGGTCGATCAGGTGGCATCGCGCGTGTAGCAGATGAAGCGCGTCCCCCTTGGCCAGGAACTGCTCACAGCTAGTCCGCCGACCTTCATGGAGTCGGTTCTTGAAGGTGCTGACAATGGCAAGGTCATCGTGTCGATCGGCGCTCATCGCTTATCGCCGGGCGTTAAGGCCGTTCGCCGGTTCGCTTCGGCGTACTTCCCGCTTTATAGGGGTCGAGCGCGCGAAGCAGGACGGGATTTTCAGTATTTTCATCTCATTTTCCGGTGATCAAGGATGCCGGCAATTTCGCCGGTTGCGCGTGCCATGGCAGTAGTCCAAGCAAGATTCGTGCGCAGCATGGCGTTCTTCCGGGCGCGCGATTCGTTCTTTTCTGAGCGGTCCTTCGCTGTGGCGAGTGCATGCCGGTTGGCGTCCCAAGGTTTTCTCGCTGGAACTGAGGTACACTTGGACACTGAAGTCGTCATTGGGCAAAGGTGTTCTGGCGCGGCTGCCTGATGGCACCAAGCAGGTGCGCTTGCGGCGCGTGCGGCCCCGAAGCCGGGCGCGTTTTCCGACCACCGTGTGGGGAGCCGTCGTCCCGATTAGTCGTCTGATTGCCGGCCGCAGCCGCGAGCTTGGCTGGAGAGCTTAATTGAGCGCAGGTGAAGGCGCCGAGGCCCAGGGCCTTGGCAAGAGCGGGTCAGGCTCCTGGCCTCGGTCTTTTCTTCCACCTGCACGTTGTGATGTCGAGTATTTGGAGGGGAGTTGACTGATGAGCAGCGAACGCAAGGCGACTTTGACTATTCCTGGAGAAGCTCCGGTGCAGTTTCCGATTCTTACCCCGACGCACGGTAACGAGTGCGTGGATATTCGTGCGCTCGGCGGCAACACCGATCGCTTCGGGTATGACTCCGGATTCGAGTCGACCGCCAGCTGCAAATCGAGCATTACGTACATTGATGGTGCTAAGGGTGAACTCCTCTATCGCGGCTATCCGATCGAGCAACTCACCGAGCACTGCGATTTCCTTGAAGTGGCTTATCTGCTGAAGAATGGCGAGCTGCCGAACGCCGAGCAGAAAGCCAGCTTTTCAGCGACGATCACGAAGAACACGCCCGTCCATAACCAGATGGTGAACTTCTACCACGGCTTTCGGCGCGATGCGCATACCATGCCGGTGATGGTTGGTGTGGTCGGTGCCCTGTCTGCGTTTCATCGTGAGGCCGCTGACTTCTCCGATGTTGAGCAGCGCAGTCTCACCATTCATCGGATCATCGCCAAGATGCCGACGATTGCGGCAATGGCTTACAAGTACACCATGGGTCATCCGCCGGTAAACCCGCGTGCCGACCTGGATTACGCGGCCAATTTCGTCTACATGATGTTTGCCAACCCCGCGGAAAAATTCCAGTTGAACCCGGTGCTGATGCGGGCATTCGACCGCCTTCTCATCCTGCACGCCGACCACGCTCAGGATGCTTCAACCTCGACGGTGCGGATGGCGGGTTCGTCAGGGGCCAATCCCTTCGCCTGCATTTCTGCCGCCATAGCCTGTCTGTCCGGTCGCGAGCATGGTGGCGCCAGTGAAGCCTGCCTCGCGATGCTGCAGGAAGTTGGCGATGTACGGAAGGTTGCGGAGATGATCAGTCGCTCAAAGATCGAAAGCGATCGCTCCAAGGTGACCGGCTTTGGGCTCTACGTCTATCGCAACTTCGATCCGCGCGCGAAACTCATGCGCCGATTGTGTACCGAAGTGCTGACCGAGCTGGGCCTGGAAAATGATCCGCTGTTCAAGCTGGCCATAGAGCTCGACCGGATCGCACTGGAAGACCCGTACTTCGTCGAGAACAAGCTCTACCCGAACGTCGATTTTTACTCGGGTATTCTGCAGAAGGCGCTGGGTCTGCCGGCTTCGATGTTTGGCTGCGTCGTTGCCGTGGCGCGCACCGCAGGATGGATGGCGCAGTGGGAAGAGATGCGTGCCGACCCGGAATACAAGATCGCCCGTCCACGCCAGCTGTATGTTGGCCCCGTACGGCGCGACGTCCCCGCCGCTTTCGCGCGCTCTGACTTGTAGACTCGCGTGGCAGTCGGCGGCGTCTACCCGGCGGGAGTCGCCGAAGCGCCTTTCACGGTAACCGAGGCGCGCCCTACTTTACTGACAACGGCCGCGTTACCGACAAGGCGCCGCGTATTTCACCGGTGGTATAGCCGGTGGCCTGGTCGTGTGGGTAATCCTTGGCCAGTGCAGCCTTGAGCTCGGGTGAGAGCGAGTCGGCTGGGCCGTGGCAGGTCTGACACACCTCGACGACTGGCAGCGCTTTCATGTAGCGGAACTGGCGCTGCCCGTCGCTGGCTACGATGATCTCGCCCACTTCCAACTGCTGAACCTTGGCGCCGTTGGCGACCTGAATGTTGAAGTCGGCCAACTGTCGCGCTTCCCAGGCGTCAGGGGTGCCGGTGGTCGCATTGCGCGCTTTCAGGCTGACGCGGTGGATCGCCCAGCCGGTCTGCCGCCGCATTTCCTGTAGCAGTTGCGGCGCCTTCTCCTTGCAGACCGAAATGGCGGCAACGGGTCCCTGTTCCTGCACCGCCGCCTGCATCGCCTGGACCACTTTTGGCAATACTGGTAGAGCGGTCTTGCGTGTGTCGGCCATAAGTGCAGCCGTATCCTGCGCGTGGACGGCCTGTATGGTAAGGTTGAGCGAAAGGGCAAGGATGGCTGTGGTGGCGATCTTCATGGCGACTCCCGTTTGCACATTAGAAAAGTCTAATATAGCATGCCTGGACTGTGCCGGCCACCCTGCGTCTCTCTAACGGCGGCGCGTTTATCCTCGGCGGCGTGGCTCCCCTCGGACGTTTCGGCGTTACAGCGCCCCCCGGTGTGGATTTGTCCTGCACCGTCACGGTGCATCGACGGGTGCCTCGCGCACCGTTCGCTGGCGTCGCAGGCTCTTTGCTGCATGGCTTTGGCCCGCTTGCGACCTGCCCGACACTGGCATGGTTTCTGCTTTTAAACGACTAACCCACTCTGTCGGTGAGCCTCATGAATGCAGATTTCTACAACGAGATGTACGATTCGGCGGGCAAGTTGCGACCCCATTACGAGGGTTTTGCGGCTTGGCTGAACTCGATTTCGCCCGAGCGCCTGGCAAGCAAACAGGCCGAGGCCGACACGGCATTCCATCGTCTTGGCATCACCTTCGCCGTTTATGGCGAGAAGTCCGGTACCGAGCGCCTGATACCGTTTGACATCATCCCTCGCATCATCCCGGCGGTGGAATGGACGGCATTGCAGGCAGGATTATGGCAGCGGGTCAAAGCTCTGAACGCCTTTCTGCACGACATCTACCATGACCAGGAGATTCTTGCCGCCGGGCACATTCCGAGCGAGCAGGTGCTGAACAACACCCAGTTTCGCCGCGAGATGATCGGTGTTGACCTGCCGGCCGGAATTTACGCGCACATCGCTGGCGTCGATATGGTGCGAGCCGGGGCGGGCGAATCCTATGTCCTTGAAGACAACCTGCGGGTACCGTCCGGGGTGTCGTATATGCTCGAAGACCGCAAGATGATGATGCGCCTCTTTCCCGAGCTTTTCTCACGGCACATGGTCGCCCCGGTGCAGCATTACCCCGACATGCTGCTGGAAAACCTGCGCAGCGTGGCGCCAAAAGGGGTTGCCGATCCGGCCGTGGTGGTGTTGACCCCCGGCGCGTATAACAGCGCCTACTTCGAACATAGTTTTCTGGCCCAGCAAATGGGCGTTGAACTTGTCGAGGGGCGAGACCTTTTCGTCAAGGAGCGGACGGTGTTCATGCGCACTACGCAGGGTCCGCAGCGGGTCGACGTGATCTATCGCCGCATCGATGACGATTTCCTTGATCCGCTGGCGTTCAACAAGGACTCGATGCTTGGCGTGCCGGGTCTGCTCGGTGCCTATCAGGCGGGCAACGTCAATCTGGCCAATGCTATCGGCACGGGCGTCGCCGACGATAAGTCGATCTACCCGTACGTACCCGAGATGATCCGCTTCTATCTCGGCGAGGAGCCGACCCTGCACAACGTGCCGACCTGGATGCTGCGCAAGCCCGATGACCTCAAGTACGTACTGGCGCACCTGCCGGAACTGGTGGTCAAGGAAGTGCATGGCGCCGGCGGGTACGGAATGCTGGTTGGGCCGGCATCGAGCAAGGCCGAGATCGAGAGCTTCCGCGCGCGCATTGTGGCGGCGCCGGAGAAATACATTGCTCAGCCGACGCTGGCCTTGTCCAATTGCCCGACCTTCGTGGAGTCGGGCATCGCGCCGCGCCATCTCGATCTGCGTCCCTTTGTGTTGTCCGGAACGAGTATCGGCATGGTCCCCGGCGGCCTCACCCGGGTCGCGTTGCGTGAGGGTTCGCTGGTGGTTAACTCGTCGCAGGGTGGCGGTACCAAGGACACCTGGGTCCTGGAGAACTGAGATGGATGGAGAATCGAGATGTTGAGCCGCACCGCTGATCACCTCTACTGGATGGCGCGTTGCACCGAGCGCGCCGAGAATATGGCTCGTTTGCTCGATGCCTCGTACCAGATGTCGATGGTGCCGCAACCGCTTGCCGTGCAGAACGAGACCTGGCGCGCCATCCTTGCCCTGAACAGCCAGGAGGAGGCTTTTGCCCAGGCCTACGACGCAGTCACTGCCGAGAATGTCCTGCGCTATACCGTTGTCGATGCTGCCAACCCCTCATCAATCTACAGTTGCCTGCGCGCTGCTCGCGAGAACGCACATGCCGTCCGCGGTACGCTGACTGCCGAGATGTGGGAGACCGTCAATGCGACCTGGATTGAACTCCGTCAGCAGGACGTCGATCAGATTCTTGCGCGCGGCGTCAGCGAGTTTTTCGAGTGGGTGAAGCTGCGTTCGGCTCTCACCCGCGGGGTGACCTTCGGGACCATGCTCCGGGACGATGCCCTGCATTTTATTCGCCTCGGAGGCCTGCTCGAGCGCGGCGACAACACCGCCCGCATTCTCGACATGCAGTACCACATCCTGCGCAATGGCGACGAAGGGGCAAGTGACTTCTATCGTTGGGGAGCGTTGTTGCGGTCTTTGTCGGCGTTCCAGGTTTACCGCAAGGTGTATCGTGATGCGATCACGCCGGCTCGGGTCGCCGAGCTCCTGATACTGCGTATGGATCTGCCACGATCGCTGCATTCTTGTGCCGACGGTATTGCTCGCATGCTGCCTTTGATTGCCAACAGCGCTTCGCTAGAGACTCAGCGCAAGGCCGGCATGCTGCATGCCAAGTTGCACTTTGCTCGTATCGAGGATGTTCTGGCCGGAGGCCTGCACGAGTACTTGACCGACTTCATGGATCGAATCTATGAGATCGGCGACGGCATCAGTCACGACTTCCTGGTTCCCGCCTGAAATGCTCGCCACTTTGCTGCATCGCTACCGACAGGCGATCGCCGCGGCCGATTGATGCCAATTGACTCGATTGTCGACTTGTGATCTAATCCCGCCTTCTGTCGGTTTGGCGTGTCAACGTGCATGCTTTCGGTCTCCGGCAGCGACAAGTTGGGCGATTAACTCAGGGGTAGAGTGCCACCTTCACACGGTGGAAGTCAGTGGTTCGATCCCACTATCGCC